>Ga0207427_100487_pt1 | contig 21325 bp, 19 predicted proteins | sample AraplaCL_Cvi_mMS_FD_184268 | JGI IMG/M metagenome (GOLD analysis project Ga0207427, IMG submission 184268) | Arabidopsis root microbial communities from the University of North Carolina, USA - plate scrape CL_Cvi_mMS (SPAdes) (version 2) | ecosystem: Host-associated > Plants > Roots > Endosphere ... | reverse complement strand
TGCAGCTTCGCGCCGCGGTCGTCGGCGCCGGCGCGGCGCGCGGCGCGCAACGCGGGCAGCACGTGCTCGAACAGCGTGGGCAGCCCCTGCGCCGCCTCCTCGGACGCGCTGCGCAGGCCGTGCGCGCGCGCGGCGCGGGCGCCGTGCGTGTCGCGGGCGCGGTGCACGCGCGCGGCGAGGGCGTCGCCCCAGCGCGCGAGCAGCAGCGCGCGCAGGGTCGTGGCATCGCAGGCGCGCGCCGCCGCTTGCGACGCGCCCGCCGCGGCGCACAGCAGGCCCAGCGTGAAGATCGCGCCGCGATGCGTGTTGACGCCCCCGGTGGCGCGCAGCATCCGCGCCTCGGCGGCGATGCCCAGCCGCTCCAGCGCCGCGAACGGCGCGCCCGCCCCGCCCTGCGCCGCGATGCGCACGAAGTAGTGCCGCAGCGCGAACAGGCTGCGCAGGAAGGTGCCGGCGTCCATGTCGTGGTGGCTGCCGGCGTCGACGAAGGACACCAGCCCCGGCTTGGGTGCCAGCGCCAGCTCGTCGTATAGCGAGACGATGGCCGCGCGGCCGAGCGCCGCATGGAACGCCGCGGCACGCGGCGACGTCACCGTGTCGCACGCGACCCGGGTCAGCGCCGCGCTCATGAAGCAACCCCCGCCCTGCGGGCTGCGGTGCGAGCGCCCTTCGGAGCGGCAGGGCGGGCGCTCATGCCGGACGCTCCAGCGCCACGCCGCGCAGCCGCTTGACCAGCACGCGCGCGGCCCGCCCCTGGCGATGCTCGCGCCACTCGCGCCAAGCGATCGCGCCCCCGTCGGCGAACAACAGCTCGCCGTCGAGCCGCGGACCGCCCCATGCGACGTCCGCCAGCAGGCGCACCAGCTCGTCGGCCTGCGCTGCCGAGACGACGGGCAGCAGCAGGTCCAGGTCCGACGCCGCGTGCACGTACGGCAGCCGCGTGATCGCCTGCCAGCCGAACCCGCCGTAGACCCGCGCGCGGCTGCCGTTCAGCGCCAGCGTCGCCACCAGCGCCCGCCAGGGTGCGACGCACTCGCGGGGCAGCAGGCGTGACACGGCCTCGGCCGGCGGGAATTCGTCGAAGAACATCACGTCGTCCGCCGCGACCGACAGCGCGATGCGCCGCCGGCGAAGGCGTGCCGGGGCCGGCAGTCCGAGCGCGATCGCGTCGCCACCGGCCGCCGGCTGGCGCGTGACCACCAGCGGGAATCCGCGTTCGGCCCACAGCGCGAGGCACGCGCGCGCCGCGTCCTCGCACGGCGCCGCGAGCACGCGCGCCCAGCCCTCGGCGCTCAAGTGCACGAGCTGCTGGCGATGCAGCAGCGCCGGCAGGCGCGCAGGCGGCCGGATGGCGACCTCCACGCAGGACATCAGGCCTCCAGCACGCGCCGGATGACGTCCGCGGCCGCGCGGCGGCCGCCGCGCTGCGCGCCTTCCTGCGCGCGCCGGTCCGTCGTGTCGCGGTCGGCCAGCGCCGCGCGCAGCCCCGCGGCGAGATCGTCGCCCCACAGCGAGCGCACGCCGCCCATCGCCACGTAGTTGGCCACGCCCGGCGCGAACACCGGGTTCGAGCGCGAGAGCGATTCCAGCAGCTCCTCGGGCAGCTTGGTGACGCGGGCCATCGCGGGCACGCGCATCACGCGGATCTGCGCTTCGGGCAGCGCGTGGCAGGCGTCGGCCATCAGCCCCGAGGTGATGAAGCCGCCCGACAGCGCCTGGTCGTAGACGAGGCCGACCACCGGATGCCCGCGGCGGCGCGCGAGGTCCAGGCAGCAGCCCAGGTGCGCCATCGCGCGGTGGATGCCCAGCAGCTCGTCGCGCCGACGCAGCGCCTGGCCCTGCGTGTCGACCAGCAGCAGCAGCGGCCGGCCCGGGTGCTCGGCGACGGTCGCGAGCACCGCGCGCGCCTGGCGCAGCGCGAGGTCGACGCCGACCGCGGCGTGGTTCGTGGTGCCGACCACGGCCAGCGTCGTGCCCTCGAACGGCGCGCTCCCGGCGAGGAAATCGCCGTCCGCGACGATCGCGTGGTCGCTGCCGAACAGGCGCGCGGCGACGGCCTGCCACGCCATCACGCGGCCCCTTGCGCGAGCGCGGCCACCGCCGCGGGACGGCGCGAGCGCAGCGCGTCGGCGTCCAGGTCGGGCACCTCGCGCGGCTCGGCCACGCCCAGGCGCGACCACAGCTCGAACGCGTCGGCGTTGTCGCCGTCGGCGTCGGCGCGCGCCTGCAGCAGCGCGGATTCGCGCTGCAGTTCCTCGAGCGTCATCGGGCGATGCGCGTCCAGCGCGGCGACTGCAGCAGCGCGGAACGCGGCCGCGTCGTCGTCCACCAGCGCGTCGCAGTCGCCGCACAGCCAGCGGTGCTTGCCGCCGGTGGTGCGCCACACGAGCGCCCGGTCGCGCGCGTCGAACTCGCCGGCGCCATGCGCCGACTCGATCACCTCGGGGCCGGACATCGCATGCCGCGCGATGTCGCTCATGACCACCGTGTCGGCGCAGCGCGCCACGATGCCCATGCCCCCGAAGCAGCCGTTGGCCCCGCCGATCAGCATCACCGTGGCGATGCCGGCGGCCCGCACGTCCAGCAGCGCACGCATGACCTCGGAGACCGCGATCAGCCCCGCGTTGGCCTCGTGCAGCCGCACGCCGCCCGATTCCGCGAGGATCAGCACCGCATCGGGCCGGTCGCGCAGCGCGCGCCGCAGCAGGCCCGCCAGCTTGGCGCCATGCACCTCGCCGACGCCCCCGCCCATGAAGCCGCCCTCCTGCGCCGCGACGAACACCGCGCGCCCCGCGACGGTCGCGCGGCCGATCGCCACGCCGTCGTCGAACGCCGCGGGCACGCCCAGCTGCGCGAGATGCGGGCTGGTGACGCGCTCGGCCGGCGGCAGCCATTCGTGGAAGCTGCCGGCGTCGACGACGGCGGCCAGGCGCTCGCGCGCCGACATCTCCGCAAAGCTCGCGACACTCATGATGCCTCCGCGCTGCGCGCTGCGGCGCGAACGCCTTCGGGCGGCCGTGCGGCGTTCATCAGGCGTCCCCCGCGATCGCCGCGATCGCCTGGTCGAGCCGCAGGCTGACGACCGCTGGCGTCGCGCCCATGTCGTGGATCGCCACGGCGATGCCGCCCAGGCCGTGGCGCTCGTGGAAATCGCGCAGCACCGCCTCCCACACCGGCCCGAAGCCGCGCGCGGACGTGTCGACGGCGATACGGCAACCCGTATCGTCGGACGGCTCGACCAGCACCTCGAGGTTGCCCGACGCGACGACGCCCACCAGCGTCGGCGCGAACGGCGCCAGCGGGCGCCCGCCGTCGAAGGCGAAGTTCAGGGTTTCCATGCCGGCCATCGCGGGCTCCTCACCAGTTGCGGAAGCGGCGCGGCGGCCGGTACAGCCCGCCCGAGGCGCGCACCAGGTCGCGCATCGAGCGCGCGGCCAGCAGGTTGCGCGTGGCGTCGCGCGGGTCGATGCCCAGGTCGGCGGGACGGCGGATGACGCCGCGGGCGCGCAGCTTGTCGACCAGCGCCTTGTCGCGCGCCCGGCCCGCGGGCGTGAAGCCGGCGACGCCGCGGATCGCGTGCTCGCGCTCCTCGTCGTCGCGGCACAGCAGCAGGTTGGCGATGCCTTCCTCGGTGAGCACGTGCGTCACGTCCTCGCCGTAGATCATCACCGGCGGCAGCGGCATGCCGGCCTGCTCGGCCAGCTGCCACGCGTCCAGCGTCTCGACGAAGGCGGGCTGCATGTGTTCGCGGAAGGTCTCGACCATCTGCACGACGAGCTTCTGGCCGCGCGGCGTGCCGCGCGCGCCGGGCAGGCCGTCGCGCGCCTCGCGGCCGGCCTTGAGCCAGGCCTGGCTCGCATGGCGGCGGCCGCGCGCGTCGGCCCCCATGTTGGGCGCGCCGCCGAAGCCGGCGATGCGGCCCAGCGTGGCGGTGGAGCTGTTGCCGGCCATGTCCATCTGCAGCGTCGAGCCGATGAACAGGTCGCACGCGTAGTGGCCCGCGGCCTGGCAGAACGCGCGGTTGCTCCGCAGGCTGCCGTCGGGGCCGGTGAAGAACACGTCGGGCCGCGCGCGCACGTAGTCTTCCATGCCCAGCTCGGAGCCGAACGAATGCACCGACTCGACCCAGCCGGCCTCGATCGCGGGGATCAGCGCGGGGTGCGGGTTCAGCGCCCAGTGACGGCAGATCCGGCCCTTCAACCCCAGCCGCTCGCCGTAGGTCGGCAGCAGCAGCTCGATCGCCGCGGTGTCGAAGCCGATGCCGTGGTTGAGCGACTGCACGCCGTATTCCGCGTAGATGCCCTTGATGGCCATCATCGCCATCAGCACCTGGATCTCGCTGATCTGCGCCGGATCGCGCGTGAACAGCGGCTCGATGAACGCGGGCTCGGGCGCCTGCACGACGAAGTCGACCCAGTCGGACGGGATGTCCACGCGCGGCAGCGTGTCGACGATGCGGTCCACCTGCGCCACGACGATGCCGCTCTTGAACGCGGTGGCCTCGACGATGGCCGGCGTGTCCTCGGTGTTCGGGCCGGTGTAGAGGTTGCCCTGGCGGTCGGCCATCTGCGCCGCGACCAGCGCCACCTTGGGCGTGAGGTCCACGAAGTAGCGGCCGAACAGCTCCAGGTAGGTGTGGATCGCGCCGATCTTCAGCTTGCCCTGCCCCAGCAGCTGCGCGAGGCGCAGCGACTGCGGGCCGGAGAACGAGAAGTCCAGCTTGCTGGCGATGCCCGTCTCGAAGATGTCCAGGTGCTCGGGCAGCGACAGCACGGACTGCACCATGTGCAGGTCGTGCACGCGCTCGGGCGTGACGCCCGCGAGCGCGCGCGCGAGGAAGTCGGCCTGCTTCTGGTTGTCGCCTTCCAGGCAGACGCGGTCGCCCGGCTCGATCAGCGCCTCCAGCAGCGCGATGGCCGCGTCGGCGTCGACGATCTTGCCGCGCACGCCAGCGAGCGTGCCGGCGCGCGCGAGCCGCGCGGCGCGGTCGTCGCGCTGCCGCGTCCAGGCCGATTCGGCGACGACCGTCATCTCACTTCGGATGGGCCGCCGGGCCCATCACCAGGTCGGGCAGCGCCGTGGCGATGCCGGGGAACATCGAGATGATGACCACCGTCAGCAGCATCAGCGCCACGAACGGGATCACGCCGCGGATGATGTCGCCCAGCGCGATGTCGGGCGCGATGTTCTTGATGACGAAGATGTTCAGGCCCACCGGCGGATGGATCAGGCCGGCCTCCATCACGATGGTCATCACCACGCCGAACCACACCAGGTCGAATCCCGCGGCCTTGAGCGGCGGCAGGAAGATCGGCGCAGTCATCAGGATGATCGAGACCGGCGGCAGGAAGAAGCCCATCACGATCACCATCAGGAGGATCGCCGCCAGGAGCACCCACTTGGACAGCGCGAGGCCGACGATCCACTGCGCCATCGACTGGCTGATGTGCAGGTAGCTCATCACGTACGAGAACAGGAGCGACATGCCGATGATGAACATCAGCATCGTCGATTCCTTGAGCGTGGCCGACAGGATGGGCGCGACGTCGCGCACGCGCCAGACGCCGTAGATCGCCGCGATCAGAACCAGCGCGAGGATGCTGCCCAGGCCGGCCGTTTCCGAGGGCGTGGCGTAGCCGCCGTACAGCGCCACCATCACGCCGGTCAGCAGGATCAGGAACGGCAGCACGCGCGGCAGCATCGCGAAGCGCTGGCCCATCGTGAAGCGTTCCTCCACCAGCAGCGGCGACGCGGTGCCCTGCGTCTCGAACGCGTGCCTGGCGGCGCGGTACTCGCGCTGGTACTGCAGCGCGGCCCACAGCGCGAACAGCGCCACCAGCAGCACGCCCGGCCCGATGCCCGCGAGGAACAGCCGGCCCAGCGACTGCTCCGCGGCGACGGCGTACAGGATCATCGTGACCGACGGCGGCAGCAGGATGCCCAGCGTGCCGCCCGCGGCGATGATGCCCGCCGCGAAGCCGGGCGAGTAGCCGCGCCGGCGCATCTCGGGGATGCCGGCGCTGCCGATCGCCGAGCAGGTGGCCGGGCTCGAGCCGGCCATCGCGGCGAACAGCGCGCACGCGAACACGTTGGCGATGCCCAGGCCGCCGGGGATGCGGCCCATCCAGGCGTGCATCGCCGCGTACAGGTCCTGGCCGGCGCGCGTGCGCCCGATCGCCGAGCCCTTCAGGATGAACAGCGGGATCGACAGCAGCGTGATGCTGGACATCTCCTCGTAGACGTTCTGCGTGACGGTGTCCAGCGACGACGCCGGCATGAACAGCGCCATGAACAGCACGCCCACCGCGCCCAGCGAGAACGAGATGGGCATGCCCGAGAACATGATCAGCAGCGTGACCACGCCGAACAGCAGGCCGAGGGTGACCATGCTCATCGCGCGCCCTCCCGCACCGACGGCCGCAGCTTGTTGACGCTGACGACGCCCTGCACCGCCAGCTGCACGCTCAGCAGGATCATGCCCGCGGACATCAGCAGGTACGGGATCCACAGCGGCGGCGCCCACGACGACGACGTCGTCTGCCCTTCCGTCCACGCCTCGTGCAGCAGCGTGCACGACTTCCACGCGAAGAACGCGCAGAACGCCAGGCAGCCGAGGTCGACGATCGCGATGCGCACGCGGTTGGCCGCCTCCGGCAGGATGGCCGACACCGCCTCGATGCCGATGTGGCCGCGGATCGCCTGCACGAACGCGCTGCACAGGAAGGTGGCGCCGACGAGGCAGAACACCGAGGCCTCGTCCTGCCAGTCGGTCGACGCCTTGAGGAAATAGCGCGTGACGACGCTGGACGTGAGGATCACGGCCGACGCCAGCAGCGCCAGCATGCCCAGCACCATCATGCCGCGGTTGACGAGCACCAGCGCGCGCGCCACCGGCCGCAGCCAGCGCGGCGTGGCCGCGTCGATGTGCTGGTGCAGCCCGGCATCGGCCGGCGCCGCGGCCAGGCCGACGGGCGCGTGCGGCAATTCGACGTTCATCGGGAGGCCTCCGTCCTGCGGACCGCGGCGCGAGCGCCTGCTGGCGGCCGGTTGCCGCTCATAGCAGCTTCTGCGCGGCGGCGATCAGCGCCTTCGTGTTCTCGTTCTTCTCGCCGTAGTCCTTCCACGCCGTGGCCTTGGCAATGGCCTGCCACTTGGCCAGCGTGGGCGCGTCGATGTCGTAGGCCTTGGCACCGGCCTTGGTGTAGACCTCGGCCACCAGCTTGTCGTCGGCCCGGGCGGCCTCGAGCGCGAACTTCTCCTGCTCGGCGCCGACGGCCATGATGATGTCCTGGTGCGCCTTGGGCAGCTTGTTGAAGACCTCCTTGGAGATCATCAGCGGCTCGAACATGAACCAGTAGGCCTTGTTGCGCGCGGTGGTCAGGTGCTTGGCGATCTCCTCGAGCTTGAAGGAGATGAAGCTGGTCGACGAGGTCATCGCGGCTTCCATCGCGCCCGTCTGCATCGCGGCGTAGATCTCGTTGGACGGCAGCGAGATGACGGACGCGCCGGCCTCCTTGAGCATCATGTCCATCTCGCGGCTGCCGCCCCGCACCTTCATGCCCTTGGCATCGGACGGGGCCACCAGCGGCGCGTTCTTGCTGGCCACGCCGCCGCCCTGCCAGATCCAGCTGACGATCAGGATGCCCTTGTCGTCCAGCGTCTTGGCCAGCAGCTTGCCGACCTCGGCCGTCTTCCACGCCGCGCCGACCTCGTAGTTGGGCACCAGCGCGGGCATCAGGCCGATGTTGGTCTCGGGCACCTCGCCGCCGGCATACGACAGCGGCACCAGGCTCAGGTCCAGCGCGCCCTTGCGCATCGCCGAGAACTGCGCGTTCGTCTTCATCAGCGACGAGCCGGGATACACCGCCGCCTTCAGCGCGCCGTTGCTGCGCTTGTCGATGTCGGCCGCGAAGCGGCGGCACAGGCGGTCCCGGAAATCGCCCTCGGCCAGGGTGCCGCCGGGGAACTGGTGCGAGATCTTGAGCGTGCCTTCCTGGGCCAGGGCCCCCGCTGCGAACGGAGCGGCCATCGCGCCGCCAATTGCCTGCACCATCGTGCGTCGAGTGATCGCCATGCTGGCCTCCTGTGGATGCGCCGCGCAGGACTCGCCCGGGCGACGCCGTCAACCGTGATGAATACAACGAGGCGGAGTTTGCATGCAGAACCGCCGCTGATGACTAGGGAGAACCCGGACACGCGTGGATGCAACCGGCGCCCGAAACGGTAGGCGGCCGGATCAACGAAGGGTCGGGCGGAAGACGGGCGGGAAAGGCCGCGGCCAGGGCAGGTTAGCCGCAGGCGCAACCCGCGACGCAAGGGACGACGCCTTATATATGAGAAGCCGCGCGCGCCAGCCTACCGTCCGCAGCCTCAAGGCGCCGGAATCAACGCCGGCGAGATCGTCGCCGCCGCCGCCTTGGCCGTGGCGACGTCCTGCGCCAGCAGGTAGCCGCGGCTGGCCAGCGCGTCGGCCGCGGTGCCGAAGCGCGCCTGGTAGTCGGCGCGGCCGGTGTACAGCTGCGCGAGCGTGCTGCGCGGATCGGCCGGCGCACGGGCCGCCGGAGCGACCGCGAACGGGATCGCGGCGCCGGACATCGCGCAGCTCTCGCCGGCCGAGCGCATCGCGGCCCGCACGTTCCAGCCTGTGTAGGTCGCCACGGGCGCGGCGACTTCGGGCATGCGGATGCCGCCGGTCTCGTTGCCGTTGGCGTCCACCTTGGGCACCAGCAGCTTGTACTGGCGGGCGAGGTCGGCGACCGGGGCGGCGCCCGAGTAGTCGGTGACGAACAGCTGGTTGACGGCGCCGAATCGGGTCAGGTCCAGGGCGGCGGGGGTGGCGTTCGCGCCGTAGGGCACGGCGGCGCCGGACAGGTCGGGAAAGCCCACGGACGCGCGGTCGGGCGCGGCAAGGCCGCCGCCAGCCACCGTCGGGTAGCGCGACGCCGGCGGGCGCCTGCCCTTGACGATCCAGGCCTCGAGCGCCGGCACGAGCGCGCGCTCGACGGGCGTCTCCGACACGGCGCTGGGCGCGAGCAGGCAGCGCGCGGTCGACGTCGGCTGGTACGCGACGCCGGTGCCCACGCCGCCGCCGTCGCCGTGCTGGGTGCCGGCCACGAGGTAGTAGCGCACGTTGTCGGGCAGCACGGCGTCGTGGCCGGCGCCGTCGGTCACGACCAGCGAAGCGCGGCCGTTCCACCATTCGAAGCTGCCGTCGACCTGCATGATCTTCGGGCAGGTGGCGCTGGCCAGGCAGCTCCTGAGCAGGCCGTCGGTGCGGCCGCCGACCGGGTCGGTGGCCACGCCGTAGGCGAACGGGAACTGGTCGCCGGGCATCCAGTGCTCCTCGTGCTGCCGCGACACCCGCCACGGCTGCGCGAAGCGCTCGTTGACCCAGCTGCGGCGGCCGCCGGCGATCATCGGCAGCAGGCCATCGAACACCTTGGCGCCGTGGCCGTCCTTGTTGAAGCCCTGCCAGAGGAAGTCACGCAGGAAGCGCCCGGACTGCGAGGTGCCGGCGCCGATGGCGACGTCGAAGTTGCCGACCGGGCGCGCCGGGCAGTCGGTGCCCGCGGCGCAGGCGGCGGCCTTCAGGTCGGCGACCGGGTTCGGGTTGCCGCGCTCGTCGGCGGCGGCGTTCTTCAGGAAGCCGACCAGGTCGCGCACGGCCGCCAGGCCGATGCCCGAGACCACCGGATCCCTGGCCCGGAACGTGAAGCTGTAGATGGTGCCGGCGCCCGGCGCCACGGCCGAGCCGTCGGCGGCCGGCACGGTGGCCGGCGGCGTGAACTCGACGAAGGCGGTGCCGTTGTCGTTGGCCACGTAGTGCCAGTCGACCACCGGGGCGGACGGGGCGCCGAAGCTCTGCTTGCCGTCGGCGCCGACCCAGGTCTGGCGCGCCGTGAAGCGCACTTCCGACAGGTCGCTCAGCGAGGCCGGCGCGTAGGTCAGCGGGAAGCGATAGGCGGTCTCGGTCGTCTCGGGGATGTATTCCTCGCGGCTCAGGCCGGTGATCGGCGAACCGTCGCCGTGCCTGGCCACCGGGAAGTGCACGCCCAGCAGGCCGGTGGCGCCGGCGCCCGACTGCGCGACGTTGGACTGCCAGCCGCTCCAGACGACCGTGTAGCCGGCGCGCAGCATCGAGGGGAAGTTCTCGCCGGGCGCGACGCCCTTGACGAGCGAACTGGCGCCGATGAAGGCGGTCAGCGCGGGCTTGGCGCCGCGGTTGGCCACGTCGTAGAAGAGCACGCGGCGCGCCGTGGCGGCCGTCTTCGGACGCAGGATGACGGCGTCGGTGGTGTAGTCGACGTAGCCGTCGGCGTCGCGCGGCGCGTTGGCCAGGTCGACGATGCCGGCGTTGTCGGGGTGCGTGGGCAGCAGGCGGCCGTGCACGATGCCCGTGACGACCGTGTACGGGCCGGCGGCGCCGGCGGGCGTCGCGCCGCCCCAGGCGTCGACCGTGGACACCACCTCGAAACGGTCGACCACGCCGGCCGCGCGCTGCTGCACCGCCGGCGTGGCGGTCGGGCGGAGGGGCAACGGGGTGGAACGGGTGGCGTTCCAGGTCGCGAGCAGCGCGGCGGCGACGAGGAGGGGCTTGACGGGATTCACGGTGTCTTGGATTGGCGCATTCCTGCTGTCATCGGACAGTCGGGAGGCCTGGACGTCGCGATACCGGGATTCTTCGACCACTGGATCCAAACCCGGTATGAATGAATTCCGGTTTGCTCGTCCGTTATCCCGGCAGGCACCGGCTCGTACGCAAATGCGGCAGGAATTCACGCTGGCGTGCGCCTAGAATCGCGCGCATGACCGGTTTTCGGCTTTCCGAGCGCCTGCGTGAGTCCATCGAGGAGGAGATCGCCACCGGCAAGCTCCTGCCGGGCTCGCGGCTGGACGAGGTCGAGCTGGCCACGCGCTTCGGCGTGTCGCGCACGCCCATCCGCGAGGCCTTGCGGCTGCTGCTGGGCGAGGGCCTGGTCGAGACGCGGCCGCAACGCGGCGCGGTGGTGGCCCAGGTCACGCCCCAGCGCCTGATCGAGATGTTCGAGGTCATGGCCGAACTGGAGGCGATGTGCGCCCGCCTGGCGGCGCGCCGCATGTCCGACGCCGAGCTGGCCGAGGTCGAGGCCGCCCACGAGGCCTGCCGCGGGTCGGCCGCGGCCCGCGACGCCGACGCGTACTTCTACGCCAACGAGCGCTTCCACTACGCGATCTACGCGGCCTCGCACAACACCTTCCTGTTCGAGCAGGCCGCCGCGCTGCAGAGGAAGCTGCGCCCCTACCGCCGGCTGCAGCTGCGCGTGCGCAACCGCCCGCAGCGCTCGTTCGAGGAACACCAGGCCATCCTCGACGCGCTGCGCGAGGGCGACGCCGACAAGGCCCAGCAAAGCATCCGCTCCCACGTCATGGTGCAGGGCGAGCGCTTCGCCGACCTGGTGGCCAGCCTCAGCCAGATGACCGGCCACGCGGGCCCCGACGCGGCCGCCGCCGAGCCCGCCCGCAGCGCCTGACACCGCGCGCCGGTCGATCCGGCGCGGCCTCGTTCGTCGTACGCTTGCAAGACCGGATCGCCCCTTCGTTGCCAGGAGACCTGCATGAACTACGTCGATGGATTCGTGGTGGCCGTGCCCACCGCCGGCAAGGAGACCTACCGCGCGTACTGCCGCAAGATGGCCGACGTCTTCCGCGAGCACGGCGCGCTCGGCGTGGTCGACACCTGGGGCGACGACGTGCCGCAGGGCCAGCTCACCTCGTTCCCGCTGGCCGTCAAGTGCGGCGCCGACGAGACGGTGGCCTTCGGCTGGGTCACCTGGGCCTCGCGCGCCGCGCGCGACGCGGCCTGGGAGAAGGTCATGGCCGACCCGCGCATGAAGACCGAGGCGAACCCGCTGCCCTTCGACGGCAAGCGCATGATCTACGGCGGCTTCGAGGTGATCTCCGAGGCCTGAGCGCCTTCAGGCATCATGCGGCGCCATGAGCGCCGTGCCGCAGGTCTACCGCTACGCCCATCCGTCGTTCGTCTCGGACGACGCGCGGCCGCGGCTGACGCTGTCCACCTCGACGCCCGATGCCGGCGCGCCACCGAGCTTCTTCGAGGGGCGCATGCGCGCGCCCAAGCTCGTGTCGGAGCTGCTGACCGCGGTGCACCTGGTCGTGGGCGCGCGTTTCTTCACGCCGGCCAACTCGCTGGCCAAGGCCCTCGCGCTGGCCGACCCGGTGGTCACCTCGGGCGGCGGCCTGCTGCGCTTCGAGGGCTTCTCGTCGTGCTGCAGCACCTACGTGCGCGCCGACGTGCTGCCCGCTGCGTACGACGGCCAGGTGATCGCCAAGGGCACCACCAACGTCGACTTCAATGCGCCGATGCGCGCCGCGCTGGCCCGCGTGCGCGACGACGCCGGGCTGGAGCTCGCGGTCGGCCCCGACGAGGTGACGCTGCGCAGCGCCGCCGCCGAGGTCACCGAGCGCAAGGTGGACCTGCCGGTGCGCTGGGTGCGCGGCATGGTCGAGGTGCAGTCCTGCCAGGCGGCGATGCGGCGGCGCTTCGAGGTCTCCGCGCTCGAGGCCCTGCGCTTCCTGCGCACGCTGCCCAAGGCCTCGACCAGCCGCACGCCGCTGTGGGTGGCGCCGGGCCCGGCCGGCCTGTTCACGACGACGCGGCCGAGCGAGCGCGGCGTGCGCGTGACCGACACGCGCCGCCTGCGCGTGCTCGAGACCCTGCTGCCGCGCGCGACGTCGCTCGCGGTGTACGCCGACGACGCGCAGCAGGCCATCGCCTGGGTGCTGGACTTCGGCCAGGCCCGCCTGACGCTCGCGCTGAGCCCCGAGGTGTGGCGCGGCTTCTCCGGCGAGGGCCAGGCCCTGCGCGCGCTGCTGCACGCCAGCACGCGCAGCGAGGCCATGCTGGCGCGCGTGCGCGCCGCGCTCGCCTGGCAGCCGCGGCTGGACGCGAGCGCGCTCGCCGGCGAACTCGCGCTGGACGCCGGCCAGGTCGAGGACGCGCTGCGCGTGCTCGGCGCCTGCGGGCTCGCGGGCTTCGACGTGGCCGAGGGCCACTACTTCCACCGCGTGCTGCCGTTCGACCTGTCGGGCGTCGAGGACATGCACCCGCGCCTGGCCGCCGCGCGCGAGCTGGTCACCGACGCCGCCGTCACGGTGCTCAAGGACGATCCGTTCGAGGCCACCGTGCGCAGCGGCGACGTGCTGCACCGCGTGCGCGACAAGGCCGGCGAGCTCCACTGCACGTGCCCCTGGCACGCCGCGCACCAGGGCCTGCGCGGGCCCTGCAAGCACGTGCTGGCCGCCGAGGCCAGCCGAAGAGCCTGAAATGGCGTTCGTCCCCACGACCGATCTCGAGAACGCCGTCCACGGCGGCGACCCGGACGCGACGCTCGCGCTGTTGCGCGCCCGCACGCCCGCGCAGCGCCACGCCGAGCGCGCCTGCGCGGTGCGCATGCGCGACATCGCCGACAAGGCACGCTGGAGCGGCCCGCCCAACGAGTGGGGCGGCCGGCCGACCGACGCGCAGCTGCGCGCCGCGGCCATCGCCATCGTGCTGTGCGGCACCGCGCACGATGTCGCGCACAGCCTGGTGTCGGAGGAGTTGCTGCTGTCGCTGTCCCAGGAATTCAAGCCGCGCGCGCTCGACGGCCTGGTGGACGCGATGCTCGCGCGTTCGCCGGCGATGATCGGCACGGTCTCCTCGCTGATCGCCGCCGGGCTCGCCACGCGGCCCGACACCGAGGACTACGCCCTGGGCCTCATCGCCCTGCCCCGGATGCGCGCCCCGGCCGCGCTGGCGACGCTGTTCGCCGCCGACGCCGGCCTGCGGCCCGCGCTGCTGCGCGTGTTCGATGTCGAGGGCACCGGCGACACCAGCCTGGCCTCGGTCGACAAGTACAACCACGATCGGCGCTCGAGCTGGTCGGCCCTGCTGATGGCACTGGCCGACGACGGCATCACGACGCGCGCCGACCTGCTCGATCGGACGCTCGGCGCGCTCGAGAAGGACTGGCCCCCGTACCGCGCCGGCTGGTTCTCGCGCTTCCACGGCGAGCTGGAACCGAGCGTCGCGGAGCTGCGCGCGAACCTGCCGCGCTACCTCGCGCTGTGCGCCAGCCGCATCGCGCCCACAGTCACGCTCGCGCTCGACGTGCTCCGGCAGCTCGACGCCGACGCGCCGATCGACGCCGACACCCTGCTGGAGGCGCTGCGGCCGGCGATGGCCTCGTCGGTCAAGGGACAGCTCGAGGCCGTGCTCAGGCTGCTCGATCGCCTCGTCGCCCGCGCGCCGTCGCTGGCCGCGCACGCGTCGGACGTCGCGGCGATGGGGTTGCTCCACGAGAACGCCAAGATGCAGGCGGACGTGCTCGCGCGGCTGGCGGCCTGGAGGTTCGACGACGCGGTGCGCGACCGTCTCGCCGGCCTGGCGGGCGGCGTGGCCGCGACCAACCGCGTGGCGCTGCAGGCCCTGCTCGGCGCTGCGGCCACGCCGACCGCCGCGCCCGCCGCGGCGCGGTCGTCGCTGCCCGCGCCCGGCGGCGGCCCGGCCGACCCGCTCGCGCCGGAGCGCCTTCTCGCGCCGATCGCCGACCTGCAGGACCTCGCGGACACCATCGCCCACGTCTTCGAGCATCCGGACGACGTCGACGGCTTCGAGCGCGCGATCGCCGGCCTGGCCATGGCGGGTCCGATCGCGGATGCGAAGCCGCTGTTCGGCCCCGTCCTCAAGCGCGCGGCGCGCATGCGGGCCCTGCTGCCGCGCGAGCTGGCGCGACTGCTGCGCTTCGTCGTCGCCGGCGAGGTGGCGCCCGGCAGCATCGGGCGCGATTACAGCGGCAGCGCCTGCCAGGTCGATCGCCACCTGGTCGGACGCATCAACGACCTGGTGCTCGGCACGGTCGGTGGACACCGCCTGGAACCGCTGTCCACACCCACGCACCGTGGCGGGTTCATCGCGCCCGACCGGCTCGTGGCGCGCGCACAGGCGCACGACGCGGCCGGGGCGACGCCGTCCGAGGACGAACAGGTGCGCGCGCTGCTGCGCCTGGCGCCCGGCCCCGCGCCCGCGGCACTCGCCGTCGCGCGCACGCTGGCCGACGGTGCGTTCGCCCGGGCGCTGCGCTACGCGCTGGGCGACGCCGTCGCGCCCGGCCCCGAGCGGATGCTGTTCGCGGCGGCGGCGCGCATCCGCCATCCCGGCGCCGACGATGCGGCGCTCGCCGCGCGCCACCCCGGGCTCGGACCGGACGGCGCGCTGGCCGCGCGCCCGGCGTGGCGCCTGGACACGCAGTCGAGCGAGCATGAAGGCAAAACCTGCACGCACCATTCAATCATCCTGGACGTGACGCCCCCGCGCGCGCCGTCCGGCGACGATCCGCTGGCCGTGCAACGCCATCCGCCCGCCGACGAGTCGCATCGCACGCTGTTCTGGTGGGCCTTCGCCGGCGCGGAGTCGGGCTCGATCCGCTATGCGGCCACGCTGCTGCCGTCCGACCTGCAGGCGTTCTTCGCCGAGGGCGTGCGCGCGATTGGCAACAACCTCGACTGGTGGATGGCACAGTGGCAGAACCGCGCCTACCTGGAGCCGCTGCTGGAGCCCACCACGCGCATGACCGCGATGGCCGACCTGCTGTTGCTGCTCGCGCTGTGCGGCAAGGAGCCGGGCCAGGCAGCCGTGGCCGTCGATGCGCTGGTGCATGCGCACGCCCAGGGACGCCTCGATGCGCCGGCGCTGGCCGCGACGCTGCGCGAGCTGGTCGCGAGCCCGCTGCTCAAGCTCGCGCGGCTGCACAAGAGCCTGCAGGCCGCGCTGCGCGCCGAGCCGACGCTGGGCGACCTCGTCTTCATGCTGCTGGGGGCCGCGGCGAAGGCCCGTCCGGAAGATCCCGGGCGCGACATGGCGTTGCTGCTGGGTCTGCTGCTGGAGCTGTGCGCGCAGGGGCCGCGCGCCTTGCCGGCAGACGTGCGCGAGGCGGTCGCCGCGATGGATCTCGGGGGCAACGGCAAGGCCGTGCAGAAGAAGCTGTTGCAGCTTTGATGCTCGCGCGGGCGCAACCGTGCGCTGGCCGCGTCATGCGCGCGCCGGCGGCGCCTCCACCGCGATGTCGCCCAGCACCGCACGCCGCAACAGCGGCCACAGCGCCTGGTGCGACTGGCGGAACCAGTCCAGGTGGCCGATCGCGCGCAGGCCGTGGTCGCTCGGGCGTACCTGCAGCGCGGCGCGCGGCGACGCCGGCAACGTGCGCAGCAGGTCCCCCACCGTGACCGGGTTGGCGATGTCGTCGTCCTCGGCATGCAGCACCACGATGGGCGTGCGCACCTGGGCATGGAAGTCGTCGGCCAGGCCGGCGCGCACGGCATTGGTCGCATAGCCGCCCGCCGCGCACCACTGCCCCCACTGGCGCGCGACCTGCGCCGGCAGGTTCTCGCCCAGGCCGAGCCACGACGTCGGCGCGTAGCCCTTGAGCAGCGTGCCGAGCGGCACCAGCAGGCGCAGTCCCAGCCGCGCCTTGAGCGCGAACGCGAGGCGCATGCCGCCGAACCACCCGGTGGACGCCGCGACGCCGACCACGCGTTCGATGCGGTCGTGGTTGGGCAGCAGCCCGATCATCTGGCCGCCCGCGCTGTGGCCCACCAGCACCACGCGGTCGGCGCCGCTGCGCGCGAGCAGCCATTGCAGCGCGGCGACCTGGTCCTGGCGGCCCCAGTCGACCAGGCGTGCGCGGCTGTCCGCGAGCCGGCCGTCCAGCGACAGGCCGATGCCGCGGTAGTCGAACACCAGCGTCGCGTGGCCCTGCGACGCCAGCCAGTCGGCAAAGCGCCAGTAGAACTGCTGGCGCACGCCGGTGGCCGGCGAGATCAGCACCGGCGCGGCGGCGGCGGCGCCGCGCGCGGGAAAGAAGTGGCCCTGCAGGCGCTGGCCGTCGGCGCAGGTGAGCGCGACGGGGTCGGGCCGCAGGGGCGTCATGTCGGATCGTTGGTCACTCATCGGGGTCTCCCAGGGCCTGCACATGCTCGAGCCAGCGGCCGACCGTCTGCAGTTCGGCGGGCGTGAAGCCGCCGGTGATGCGTTCGTTGATGCGCGCCAGCGCCTTGTGCAGCGCGGGCAGCAGCGCGCGGCCCGCCGGCTGCAGCCAGACGTGCTGCGTGCGCGCGTCGATCTCGCTGGCGCGCCGCAGCACCCAGCCGAGCGCCTCCATGCGCTGCACGAGGCCGGACACCGCCGAGGGCGCCAAGTCGAGCGCCTGCGCCAGCGTCCCCATCGTCGCGCCGTCCGTCTTGGCCAGCACGAACAGCACGCCGCTCTGCGCGGGCGACGGCGGCGTGAGGCCCTCGCGCGCCACGCGCTCCTGTTCGGCGGCGACGAACTGCTGCAGGCGGCGCTGCGCGCTGTTGAGCAGGTAGATGAGGCGGGGCGGCTTGGACATGGCGTCGGATTTATTTCGCATGCGAAATATATGCGCGGCGTCGTTCCTGCGCAAGCGCGGGGACTGGAGGCGTCACTCGACGCCTCGGATCGGTCGCTGGTCGAATCGGTAAGTCCTCAGCAAGTCGATATCGGCGACGATGGCGGGTTGGACAACGAAAGACCGTCTCCCATGGCCACGCCCTCCGCCTCCGCCTCCGCGCCCGCCGCTGCCTTCTCGCCGTACCAGAAATACGTCGTCGGCCTGCTCGCCGTGCTGCAGTTCGCCGTCATCATCGACTTCATGCTGATGGCGCCGCTGGGCGTGTGGATCATGCCGGCGCTGTCGATCACGACGCAGCAGTTCGGCCTGGCCGTCTCGGCCTACGCGTTCAGCGCCGGGATCTCGGGCTTCGTGTCCGCGAGCTTCGCCGACCGCTTCGATCGCAAGAAGCTGCTGATGTTCTTCTACGCCGGTTTCCTGCTCGGCACGCTCGGGTGCGGCCTCGCGCCGACCTACGAGCTGCTGCTGGCCGCGCGCGTGTTCACCGGCGTGTTCGGCGGCGTGATCGGCTCGATCGTCATGGCGATCGCCACCGACCTGTTCGAGGTCTCGCTGCGCGGGCGCGTCATGGGCCTGATCCAGACCGCCTTCGCGGCGAGCCAGGTGCTGGGCCTGCCCACCGGGGTGCTGCTGGTCGAGCACTGGAACTGGCACGGCCCGTTCCTCGTGCTGGCGGCCATCGGCCTGGTGGGGCTGGTCGTGATCGGCGCCGGGCTCAAGCCCGTCGACGCCCACCTGGGCAAGCCGCAGGAACACAGCCCGCTGATGCACCTGTGGCACACGCTGGCCGAGCCGCGCCACCTGATGCCCTTCCTCACGGTGACGCTGCTGGCCACCGGCGGCTTCATGCTGATGCCCTTCAGCACGGCGTTCCTGAACCACAACGTGGGCATCGCCACCGCGGACCTGCCGACGATCTACTTCTTCACCGGCCTGTGCACCATCGTGTTCGGGCCGTTGATCGGCAAGGCGGCCGACAAGGTCGGCAAGCTCCAGGTGTTCCTGTTCGGCAGCACGGTGACGATGGCGATGGTGGTGCTCTACACGCACCTGGGGCACGTGCCGCTGTGGGTGGTGATCCTCATCAACGTCGTGATGTTCGTGGGCATCTTCTCGCGCATGATCCCGTTCCAGGCGCTGTCGTCGCAGGTGCCCGAGCCGACCAAGCGCGGCGCCTACAACGCGATCAGCTCGTCGATCCAGCAGGTCTCGGGCGGCGTCGCGTCGGCGGTGGCCGGCCTCATCGTCACGTCGGGCCCCGACGGCAGCATCCGGCACTTCACGGTGGTGGGCTACGTCGTGGTCGGCACCACGCTGATCGGGATGTGGCTGATGAGCCGCATCAACCGGCAGATCCAGGCGCGCAGCGCCGGCTGATCAGGCGCAGGCCCGGATGACGGGCATCTCGAAGTGCCGGCCGATGAGCGTGTGGGCGAACAGGTAGTCGCGGCGCGAGCTGTCGCACAGCTCGTCGAGGTCCACGCAGCCGGCGGCGTCGCAGGGGAAGCTGAGCGGCAACTGCTCGTCGACGAGCGGCTCGAAGTGCAGTTCGAACGCGAGGTCGGCGAAGGTGGTGGGGGCGGTCGGGGCGGTCATGGAGGCTCCAGGGAGTCCGTTGCCCACCCGATGCAAACGGTGGACCCTGTCAGCGGACATGCCGTGCCGCCGTCGTCGGCGTCGGGAGTTCTCCACCCGCGGAACTTGAGAGGTGGAAGCCGGGCAGATGGGGGTCGGACGGCCGTCTTTTGTAGGACTGCACGCACGTCACGCTGCGATAACGTCTGGCTTCGCTGTCGCGGCCTCGCCGCCAAGATGCAGCCATCCCTCCCGCACACCGTGGAAGACATCATGACGAACCAGATCACCACGACCCCGGCCGACCTCCTCGAGCAGTTCGAGGCCCAGGACGACGCGCTCCTGTCGCAGTTCGACGACGAGGCCCTCGAGCAGGCCCTCAAGACCGTGCACTGGCACCCCAAGGACGTCAGCCAGTACCTGCGCGCCGCCGCGCGCCGCTAAAGCCTCAGTGCGCCGCGAAGCTGCCCGCCGGGGCTGATGCGGCGTCCGCCTGGGGCGGCTGTGCCCAGCGCTTGACCAGCAGCGCCAGCGCGGCCACCAGGCCCGGCAGTGCCACGACGGTGAAGATGGCCGCCAGGCTGAACTGCCGCCGCGTGAGTTCCCCCACCAGCATCGAGCCGGCGATGCCGCCGAAGCGCCCGAACCCCAGCATCCAGGCAACGCCCGTCGCGCGCCCCGCCGTCGGGTAGTACGCCGCGGCCAGCGCCGGCAGCGACGACTGCGCGGTGTTCATGAACGCGCCGCCCAGGAACACCACCAGCACGAGAAAGCCGACCTGCCCCGCGGCCTGGCCGATCAGCCAGACCAGCAACGACGTGACGGCAAAGCCGATGGCGATGATCACGTTGCCGTCGTACCGATCCATCAGCCAGCCCGCCAGCACGGCGCCGCAGCCGCCCAGCGGGAACAGCGCCGCGATCAGCGTGGCCGACTTCGGGTCGAGGCCGGCGTCCTTGAACAGGATCGGCATCCAGTTGATCAGCGCGTAGAAGATCACCAGGCCCATGAAGTAGGCCGCCCACAGCATCACCGAGCCGAGCACGTACGGGCGCGACAGCACGAGCGCGATGCCGGCGCGGCCGTGGGTCGCGGGGCGGCTCTCGCTCAGGCGGAACGACGTCGCCTGCGCGGCGCTTGCGGCGATGCGCGCGAGCACCGCGCGGATCCGCTCGACCGGCTGCGCGCGGGCGACCATGAAGCGCACCGACTCGGGCAGCAGCAGCGCCATCGCCAGCGCGAGGCACAGCGGCACGACGCCGCCCAGCACCAGCACGCTGCGCCAGCCGAACTGCGGGATCATCCAGGCCGCCAGGAAGCCGCCGAACGCGGCGCCCAGCGGGAAGCCGCAGAACATCGCGTTCGTGAGCGTGGCGCGCAGCCGCGCGGGGCAGTACTCGCTCATCAGCGTCACGGCGTTGGGCATCGCCGCGCCCAGCCCGAGGCCGGTGACCAAGCGCAGCGTGGTGAGCTGCGCCAGCGACTGCGAGAACGCCGACGCGAGGCAGGCGAGCGCGAACACGCCCACGGCGGCCACCAGCAGCTTCTTGCGCCCGAGCCAGTCGGCCAGCGGGCCCGCGGACAGCGCGCCCGCGGCCAGCCCGAACAGCGCCGCGCTGAGCACGCCCTTGAGCGCCGGCTTGTCCAGGCCCCATTCCTTGAGCAGCGACGGCGCGATGAAGCCGATCGCCGCGGTGTCGAAGCCGTCGGCCAGCACGATCAGGAAGCACAACGCGAAGATCGTCCACTGGAAGGGCGAGAAGCGGTGTTCGTCGAGGAAGGTCTGGACATCGACGCTGGAGGAGGCGCTGTCGGGCATGGCGTGTCTCGCGCTTTCGTTGAGATGGCGCCGGCAGTACCGGCCCCGTGTTTTGCGCGCAGTGTCCGTGCGCGCACGGAGGCAGTCCCGCGGGGTTTCCCTCGGATGTTCGATTAGTCCAAGCGATGGGCGTTTCTGTGCTGTCGGCCGGCGACGTCCCGAGCCGTCGTCCGGCGCGCAGTCGCAGGATGACGAGCGGTTGAGCTGCGCTCCCCGCAGAACGACGACCGGTTGAACGGGACGATCCGCTGCCGCCCGTCTCCCGACAGGCGGCCCTCCCCAGGAAAGAGGTGCGGATCAGACCAGGGTTAGCAGGTCGCGTGCCAAACGCCGGCGCGCGTTGGAACCGATCCCGCGCCGGCGCGCCTGTCGTCGTGGGCACGCGGCCGGCGACTCATCCGTTCGCCGCAACGATAGGCCGGAAAGCCGAAATTTGTCACAGCGTCGGCGGCCACAAAGTGTC
>Ga0207427_100483_pt1 | contig 21515 bp, 21 predicted proteins | sample AraplaCL_Cvi_mMS_FD_184268 | JGI IMG/M metagenome (GOLD analysis project Ga0207427, IMG submission 184268) | Arabidopsis root microbial communities from the University of North Carolina, USA - plate scrape CL_Cvi_mMS (SPAdes) (version 2) | ecosystem: Host-associated > Plants > Roots > Endosphere ... | reverse complement strand
GCCTGCGCCAGCGGGCCGTCCTGGCCCCAGCCCGTCATGCGGCCGTAGACCAGGCGCGGGTTGCGCGTGCGGCAGGCCGCGGGACCCAGGCCCAGGCGCTCCATCACGCCGGGGCGCATGCCTTCGATCAGGGCGTCGGCGCCATCGACCAGGCGCAGCACCGCGTCCAGGGCGGCCGGGTCCTTGAGATCGAGCGCGATCGACCGCTTGCCGCGGTTGACGATCGCGTTCTTGCCCAGCGACAGCGGATCGCCGCCGCCCCCACCGCGTTCGACGAGCACCACGTCCGCGCCCATGTCGGCCAGCAGCATGCCGCAGAACGGCGCCGGCCCGAGCCCGGCGATCTCGATGATGCGAACGCCGGACAGCACCCCCATGATCAGGCCTTGGGCTGCTGGCGCGCCAGCGGCGCCCAGTGCAGCACGCCGAACAGCAGCGCCAGCACCACGCTCATGCCCATCGAGCCCTGATAGCGGTGCAGGAACTTGTACGCGAACAGCAGTTCCAGCGCGTGCAGCCCGACCAGCACCAGCGTGACGATGGCCGCGGCGGCCGCGAGCGGGCCATGGATCAGGCCGGTGAAGGCGGCGATGCCCAGCGCGTAGGCGGCCAGGCAGGCGATCCGCATGACGAGGTTCATGTCTTGGTTTCCATCGTGATCAGTCGGCGCGCGGCCACGGCCAGCGCGTCGGGTTGCAGCGACTCGAGCTCGATGCGGTTGGCGCCGTCGCCGGGGCCGAACTCGCGCGTGGTCGAGCGCGTGTAGCAGGGATCGTAGTGCGCGGTCATCAGGCGCTCGAACAGCGCGTCGACCTGTCCCGCATCGGCCAGCGCGTGCCAGCGCGACATCTCGTCGCCGCCGACCAGGGGCTTGAGCACGGCGAGCTTGTCGACCATCGCCTTCGGATCGGCCACGAAGTGCGCGTATTCCTCGCGGCAGTGGCGCACGCGCTCGGGCATGGGCACGGCCAGGTGCAGCGCGCGGGCGCGGCGCATCGCGGCGGTGAGCTCGTCGGGCACCAGCAGGCGGCCGACCTTGCGGCTCTCGGCCTCCACCCACACGGGGCGCGCCGGATCGAAGCGGCGCAGCACGTCCAGCACGCGCGAATCGAAGATCTTCTGCGTGGGCTGCGGCTCGCCGGGCAGGTCGCCCAGCAGCGAGCCGCGGTGCCTGGCCAGGCCCTCGAGGTCCAGCACCTGCTCGCCCTGGCGCGCCAGCTCGTGCAGCAGGTGCGTCTTGCCGCTGTTGGTGGGCCCGCACAGCACGCGGTAGTCGAAACGCTGCGGCAGCACGGCCAGCGACTCGCGCACCCAGGCGCGGTAGCGCTTCCAGCCGCCGGGCACGACATCGACCGTGAAGCCGATCAGCCGCAGGTTGCTGGCCCACAGCGCGCTGCGCTTGCCGCCGCGAAAGCAGTAGACGAGGAAGCGGTCGCTCGTCCTGTAGCGCGAGATCAGGTCGGCCGTGTGCCTGGCGAGATTCCGGAACGAGTGCTGCGCGCCGATCAGGTAGGCGGCGTGCTGGTCGGTCTTGTACCGGATGCCGACCTCGGCGAACTCGGCGTCGTCGACCACCGGCAGGTTCACGGCGCCGGGGATGTGGTCTTGCGCGAACTCGTGCGGCGAGCGCGCATCGATGACCAGCGCGTACTGATCGAGCGGCAGCGGGGCCAGCGACGTGGTGTCGACCGGCGGGGCGTCTTGCGGGGGGCTCATGGCGCCATTTTCGGTCAATGCGGCTGCCCGCCCAGCGAACGCCGAGCCCAGCCGCTGAGCGCATCGTCGCCCAGCACCAGCAGGGTCATCGCGATCAGCACCGTCGCAGCCTGGCCCTGCTGGAACAGCGACAGGTGGAAGTACAGCATCTGCCCGAGCCCGCCGCCGCCGACGAAGCCCAGGATGGTGGCCATGCGGATGTTCATCTCCCAGCGATACAGGGTGTAGCCCAGGCACTGCGGCGCGATCAGCGGCAGCGTGCCGTAGGCAAAGCGCGCCACGCGGCCGGCGCCCAGGTCGCGCAACGCGGCTTCGGGCGCCGGCGACGCGTTCTCCAGGCTCTCGGCGAACAGCCGCCCCAGCACGCCCGTGGTGTGCAGCGCGAGCGCCAGCGTGCCGGCGAACGGCCCCAGCCCCGCGGCCAGCACCATCAGCGCGGCCCAGACCAGCTCTGGCACGCTGCGCAGCGCGTTGAGCGCCAGGCGCGCCAGCCACTGCGGCGCGAGGCCCAGGCGCCCCGCGGCGGGCAGCGCGAGCAGGCCGCCCAGCACCACGGGGATCGCGGTGCCCAGCAGCGAGACCGCCAGCGTCTGCAGCGCCGCCAGGCCCACCTGGCGCAGGAACGCGGGCGACACGTCCGGCGGGAAGAACTCGGCCACGAAGCGCGCCATGCGCCCGCGCGCCTCGGCGTCGAACAGGCCGCCGAAGTCGACTGCCAGGTAATGCACGCTCGCGACCATGGCCAGCGCGATGGCCGCCAGGCACGCGATGCCCGCGCCGCGATGGCTGCGCGCGACCGTCATGCGAGCACCTTGCGCAGCACGAGGCTGATGCCGTCGGCCAGCAGCACCAGCGCGAAGAACACGAGCGAGATGCTGCTCGCCTCGGACGGCACGAAGCCCTTGATCGCCTGGTCCATCAGCTGGCCCAGGCCGCCCGCGCCGACGAAGCCCATCACCACCGCGGCGCGTACCGCGCATTCCCAGCGGTAGACGGTGTACGAGACGAGCTCGTCGGCCGCCAGCGGCAGCAGGCCGAAGCACAGCGCCGCCAGGCGCCCGCTGCCGGCCTGCAGCAGCGCCCGCGCGGGACGCGTGTCGGCCGACTCCAGGATCTCGGCGTAGACCTTGGCCAGCATGCCGCCGTACGTGATCGCCAGCGCGAGCACGCCCGCCGCCGGGCCCAGCCCCGAGGCGCGCACGAACAGCAGCGCCCACACGATCTCGGGCACGGAACGCAGCAGCACCGTCACCGTGCGCACCGCCTGGCGCAGCACGCGTCCGCGCCAGCGGCCGTCGGCCGGGCCGATGGCGGCGACGGACAGCGAGCGCGTCGCCACGATGGCCAGCGGCACGGCGATGAGGAAGGCCAGCGCGATGCCGGCGGTCGCGATCGCCAGCGTGGTCAGCGTGGCGGCGAGCAGCTCGCGCAGGAAGTCGGGCGCGGTGGACGGCGGCACGTAACCGGCCAGGAACGAGCCGAGCACCTTGACGTTGGACGGCGCGAGCAGCGTCGCGGGATGGAAGTCGGCCAGGCGGCCCAGCGGCCACAGCAGCACCAGCGCCGTGATCGCCCAGGCCAACCGGCGCTGCGACGCGGGATCGCGCAGCGACGGTCGCACGGCGGCGATCGCGGTCATCGCGCGGCCCTTCGCGCGTCGTCGACCGGCCGGGTGTCGCTCATGCCGAACCCAGCGGCAGCGTGGCGTGCGGCAGCGATTCGACCGGCCGCTGCGGGTCGGCCGCGACCTCGCCCGCGTACAGCGCGGCCAGGCGCTCGGGCGTCACCTGCGTGGCGGGCAGGTCGAACATCACCGCGCCGTCGCGCACGCCGACGATGCGCGGGAACCAGCGCAGCGCGAGGTCGACCGCGTGCAGCGACGCGACGAAGGTGGCGCCCGCCGATTCGCTGTACGCGACGAGCTCGCGCAGGACGGTGTCCGCGGTGGTGGCGTCGAGCGCGGACACCGGCTCGTCGGCCAGCAGCAGCCGCGGCGCCTGGTACAGCGTGCGCGCGACGGCCACGCGCTGCAGCTGGCCGCCCGAGAGCTGGTCGCAGCGCTCGAACACGCGTTCGGCCAGGCCCACGCGCGCGAGCGCGTCGCGCGCGCCGGCCGCGTCCACGGGCGCGACCCACGAGCGCAGCGCATGGGCCAGGCTCCATTGGCCCAGTCGCCCTGCCAGCACCGCGGTGACGACGCGCTGGCGCGGCGGGATCGGCGGGGCCTGGTGGACGAAGCCGATGCGGGCGCGCAGCGCCTTCAGGGCGCGCGCATCGAGCGACCACGGGTCGTCCCCGAGCACGCCCGCGCGGCCGTCGGTGGGCCGCAGCGAGGCCGCGGCCACGCGCAGCAGCGTGGTCTTGCCGGCGCCCGACGGCCCGATCAGCGCGACGCGCGCACCCGCGGCGACCTCGAGGTCGAACGCGGCCAGCGCGCGGCGGCCGTTCGCGTGGACGACGCCGACCTGGGCTAGGCGCAGCGTCACTTACTTGATGAGGCCGGCCGACTTGCCGGCGGCCTCGATGCCGTCGTAGTTCGACGACCTGGTGGGGATGAACTTCGACGCGCGCTGCAGGTCGAGGATCTCCTTGTCGGCCGGCTTCGAAGGATCGAGCGCGAGGAAGGCGTCGGCCAGCTTCTTCTGCAGCACCGGATCCATGCCCGGGCGCACCGTCCAGTTGTAGTCGTAGAACGTCGGCGTGGTGGCGAGCACGCGCACCTTCTCGGCGTTCGGGTTCTTGGCCTCGACCAGCTTGTCCATCACCGACGAGTTCAGCACGCCGGCCTCGGCGCGGCCGGAGGCCACGAAGGCGACGGTGGCGTCGTGCGCGCCGGAGAACGCGACCGTCTTGAAGTCGCGCTCGGGCACGATGCCCTGCTGCTGCAGGAAGTAGCGCGGCATCAGGCTGCCCGACGTGGACGACGGCGCGCCGAACACGAAGGTGTGGCCCTTGAGGTCGGCCACGCTCTTGATCGGGCTGTCCAGCGGCACGATGAACTTGCTGGTGAACTTCTCGTCCTCGGCGCGCTGCACGATCGGCACGGCCTGGCCTTCGGTGCGCAGCCGGGCCTGCACGAAGGTGAAGCCGCCGAGCCAGGCGAGGTCGATCTTCCTGGCGGCCAGGCCTTCGACCACGGCGGCGTAGTCGGTCACCGGCGTGAACTGCACGTCCATGCCCGTCCTGGCCTTGAGGTACTCGCCCAGCGGCTTGAACTTGCGCTGCAGCTCGCTGGGCGCCTCGTCGGGGATGGCCGAGACGCGCAGCACGTTGCCTTCGGCCCGCGCGGCCGGGGCCCCGAGCAGGACGGTGGCGCCCAGGGACAACGCGGCCAGCGACTGGACGATCGCACGGCGACGACGGGCAAGCGAAGGAACGGTCTGCAGGTTCATGGCGATGCGGTGAGAATGAGGTGCCGGCCGCGACGCGCCGCCGGAGAAACCGCATTCTGCCCGCTCGAACCCGAGAAACCGCCATGACCGTCGCCGCGCCCGCCCCGCTCCGTCTCACCAGCTTCTCGCACGGCGGGGGCTGCGGCTGCAAGATCGCGCCGGGCGTGTTGTCCGAGATCCTGCGTACCAGCGCCCCGGGCGTGATCCCGCCCCAGCTGATGGTGGGCATCGAGACCGCCGACGACGCCGCCGTCTGGAAGCTCAACGACGCGCAGGCCCTGATCGCCACCACCGATTTCTTCATGCCCATCGTCGACGACCCGTACGACTTCGGGCGCATCGCGGCGACCAACGCGATCAGCGACGTCTACGCGATGGGCGGCACCCCGATCATGGCGCTGGCCATCGTGGCGATGCCGATCGCGCAGCTGCCCGTCGAGGTGATCGGCCGCGTGCTGGCCGGCGGCCAGGCGGTCTGCGCCGACGCTGGCATCCCGATCGCGGGCGGCCACACCATCGACTCGGTCGAGCCGATCTACGGCCTGGTCGTGATGGGCCTGGTGCACCCCGACCGCGTGCGCCGCAACGCCGACGCACGCGCCGGCGACCTGCTGGTGCTGGGCAAGCCGCTGGGCGTGGGCGTGCTGTCTGCGGCGCTCAAGAAGGGCCGGCTGGACGACGCCGGCTACGCGCGCCTGGTGGCCACCACCACGCGCCTGAACAAGCCCGGCAGCCGCCTGGCCGAACTGCCCGGCGTGCACGCCATCACCGACGTCACCGGCTTCGGCCTGGCCGGCCACGCGTTGGAGATGGCGCGCGGCGCGGGCCTGCACGCGCACATCGACTGGCGGCAGGTGCCGCTGATCGAGGGCGTCGAGGCGCTGGCGCGCGAGGGCTTCGTCACCGGGGCTTCGGGCCGCAACTGGGCCGGCTACGGCGCCGAGGTGGGGCTGGACGTCACGTTGCCGGCCGTGGCGCGCGACCTCGTCACCGACCCGCAGACCTCGGGCGGCCTGCTGGTGTCGTGCGCGCCGGAGGCCGTCGATGCCGTGCTCGCGTGCTTTCGCGACGGCGGCTTCGCGGACGCGGCCGTCATCGGCCGCATGGCCGCCGGGCCCGCCGGGTTGAGCGTGGCCTGAGCGCGACGCCTCCGACCCCTCTGCCAGCGTCGCCTCTCTCGAAGAGTGGGCCCGCTGTGCCAGCATGGACGTCGAAAGGGGGACGGACCGTGCGAAACCACCGCGCCGGCGCTGGAATCGGGCGTTCGCGTGCCGAAGTCATCGCATCGGGGGCGACGCCCCTCCTCGCTGCAGCAACAACAATGTCCAGGGATGAAACCCGCCGCCGCCTCGCGTGCGGCGCCCGCGCGCGCATGCGCGCCCGCCGCGCGCTGCGCGCCACCGCGTCCGGCCTGCTGCTGGCCGCCGCGGCCGCGGCCGGCGCCGCCACGGCACCGCCCGCCAACGTCGCCCAGGCCGTCGACCGCCTGATCGTCCAGGGCTTCGAGGATCCGCAAGGCGCCCTGGCCGGGCTGCGCGCGCTGCAGGCGAGCACGCCGGGCACGCCCGACAACACGCGCGCCCTGCTCGTGGGTTTCGGCATGGTCGCTGCCGACAACCACCTGGCCCCGGAGACCGCCGACGCCGCTCGCGCCCTGCGCGACCTGGCCGCCGCCGTCGGCCCGATCGCCGAGGCCGACGCGCACCTGGTCAATGCCGACCTCGAGTTCGACGGCATGCAGGAGGAGAACGGCAACGTGCACGCGCGCGCCGCCGTCGCGGGCTATGCGCCGTTCTGCGAATCGCACGACCCCGCGCAGGCCGTGCGCTGCGACCGCTTCAACTGGTTCTACGCGCTGCTGTTCGCGGCCTACGGCGCGCAGGGCGAGCGCAACCCGGCCGCCGCCGCGATCTACCTGCACTCGGCCCTGGACGCCGCGCAGCAGGCCGGCAGCCGCGCGCTCGAGATCAAGGCCACCGCGATCCTCGCGTCGCTGGCGCAGGGCGACCACGACGTCGAGCTCGCCGAGCGGCTGCTCGCGCGCGCCCAGGCCCTGGCCAAGGACGAGGACGACCCGGCGCTGCGCGCCTACGTGCAGTCGTTCGCCAGCGACGTGCTGGCCGACCGCGAGCAGTACGAGGCCAGCCGCGACGCGATCGTCACGGCCATCCGGATCTCGCGCGACGCCGGCCTGAAGCGGCGCGAGGCGCAATACGAGCTGAGCCTCAGCGGTGCCGAACTGCGCCTGGAGCACCCGCAGCTGGCGCTGGCCGCACTCGATCGCGCCCAGGCCTTCCTGGCCACGCACAACGAGCCGGGCCTGCAGCGCCAGCGCCTGCACGACCAGGCGCTCGCCCTGCTCGCGCTGGGCCGCACCACCGAGGCCAGGGACAAGCTGCGCGAGACGCTCGCGCGCTACGACCGCGAGACGGGCCCGAACGCGCGCCTGGGCGTGCTGCGCGACCTCGGGCCCGCGCTCGCGCACGCGGGCGACCGCACGGCGGCGCTCGAGCTCTACAAGCGCGCGCAGGCGCTCCTGCTGGCCCGGAACGACACCCGCTACGAGCGCGACATGCAGCAGGTGCAGCGCCTGATCCAGGACGAGCAGGCACGCCTGGCCGCGCGCCGCACGGCCCAGTGGGGCGCCGCGGCCGTGGCCTGCGTCGTGCTCGCGCTGGCGATCGCCTTCATCGCGCGGCGCCAGATGCAGCGCAACCAGCTGCTGACCACCCGCAATCGCGCGCTGCGCATCCAGGCCGAGCACGATGCGCTGACGGGCCTGGCCAACCGCGCGCACCTGCGCACGCGGCTCGGGCTGCGCGCGTCGCACTTCGAGGGCGCGCTGTTCCTGATCGACGTCGACCACTTCAAGGACATCAACGACCGTCACGGCCACGCGGCCGGCGATGCGGTGCTGGTGGCCGTGGCGCGTCGTCTCGAGGGCGTGCTGCGCGATCGCGACCTCGTCGTGCGCTGGGGCGGCGAGGAGTTCCTGGTGATGGTCGACACGATGCCGGCCGCCGAGGCCGTCGTGCTGGCGCAGCGCCTGATGAGGGCGTTCGTGGCGAGCCCCATCGTCGTCGAGGGCCAACCCATCGACGTCTCCGCGTCGATCGGCTTCGCCTTGTTCCCGCTGGCGGGCCGGACGTCGGTGACCTTCGACGCCGCGTTCGCGCTCGTGGACGCGGCGATGTACCACTCGAAGTCGCAGGGCCGCGCGTGCGCCACGCGCATCGCGTCGGTCGACCCGCAACTGTCGCTGGACCACGCCACGTTGACGACAGCGCTGGCCGGCGGCGCCATACTCGAGGTCCACCGCCCGGCCGAGGAGCTCGCGCCGGCCTGACCGAAGGACGCCATGCCCACCGACTCCGCCACGCCCGCACGCAGCTACCAGGCCATCAACTTCGCCGACAAGCTCGGCCGGATCCACGACCACTGGCAGCCGCGCGTGATGGCCGAGATGAACGACTACCAGTTCAAGATCGTCAAGATCCTGGGCGACTTCCTCTGGCACGACCACCCCGACACGGACGAGACCTTCATCGTGCTGGGCGGCGTGCTGCGCATCGACATGCGTGACGGCCACGTGCTCGTGCGCGCCGGCGAGATGTTCGTGGTGCCGCGCGGCGTCGAGCACAAGCCGTTCGCCGAGCACGAGGTGCAGATGATGCTGATCGAGCCGCGCGGCGTGGTCAACACCGGGAACGTCGAGTCCGATCGGCGGGCGCAGAACGATGTCTGGATCTGAGCCGGGGCCATTCGCGCACGGCGGGTCAAACGACCCGCCCCACCCATCATGGCCGCCGTAGGGCGGGTCGTCCCGACCCGCCGTGTGCAAATGCACCGATCATGAAAAGGGGCCGCACCGCGCGGCCCTTGTCGTTGCTGGTGGCGCTCAATGCGCCCCGCCCGCATCCGCGGCGCCGGCGCCACCCGCGATCTTGGGCGGGCGCTTCGTGAACCAGATCGTGAAGATCAGGAACAGGAAGGTCACGGCCGAGGCGATGAAGATGTCGTCGGCCGCCTTCGTGAAGGCCTGCACGTCGACCAGCCGGTTGATGCTCGCGTACGCCCCCGACAACGGGACGCCGGCCTGGGTCAGCGCCGTGGTGGCGCTGTCCAGGGCCGTGCCGTTCAGCGCCATCTGCTCGACCAGGTGCTGGTGGTGCAACGTCGCGCGGTTGTCCCACAGCGTGGTCGCGATCGACGTGCCCATCGCGCCCATCGTGATCCGCACGAAGTTCGACAGGCCGGCCGCGGCCGGGATGCGCGACGGCGGCAGGCCGGCGAGCGTCAGCGTGGTCAGCGGGATGAAGAAGAACGCCATCGCGCCGCCCTGGATCAGCGTCGGCAGCAGGATGGTGCCGAAGTCGGTGTCGGACGTGAACTTCGAGCGCATCCACAGCACCAGCGCGAACAGGATGAACGCGCCCGTGGCCATCCAGCGCGGGTCCCACTTGGCCACGTTGCGGCCCACGATGGGCGTGAGCACGATGGCCAGCACGCCCACCGGCGCCAGCGCCATGCCGGCCGACGTCGCCGTGTAGCCCATGTACTGCTGCAGCCACAGCGGCAGCAGCACCACGTTGCCGAAGAACAGGCCGTAGGCGATCGATAGCGTGGCCGCGCCGAACGCGAAGTTGCGTCCCGCAAACAGGCGGATGTCGACCACCGGGTGCTCGTCGGTCAGCTCCCAAGCGATGAACACCGCGAAGGCGACCACGACGATGACGGCCAGCGCGACGATCACGGGCGAGTTGAACCAGTCCAGTTCCTTGCCCTTGTCCAGCATGATCTGCAGCGAGCCGACCCACAGCACCAGCATGCCCAGGCCCACGCCGTCGATCGGGCGCTTGACCGTCGGCGTCTCGCGCTTGTGGTAGATGCTCCAGGTGATGAACGCCGCGAAGATGCCCACCGGGATGTTGATGTAGAAGATCCAGGGCCACGTCCAGTTGTCGGTGATGTAGCCGCCCAGCAAGGGCCCGGCCACCGGCGCGACGAGGGTCGTGACGCCCCACAAGGCCAACGCCGTCCCCGCCTTCTGTGGCGGATAGGTCGACAGCAGCAGCGTCTGCGAGAGCGGGATCATCGGCCCGGCCACGAAGCCCTGCAGCACGCGGAAGGCGATCAGCAGCTCGATGGACGGCGCCAGGCCGCACAGGGTGGACGCGATGACGAACAGGATGACGCTCAGCGTGAACAGGCGCACCGCGCCGAAGCGCTGCGTGAGCCAGCCGGTGAGCGGCACGGAGATGGCGTTGGCGACGCCGAAGCTGGTGATGACCCACGTGCCCTGGGAGATGGACACGCCCAGGTCACCGGAGATCGACGGCAGGGACACGTTCGCGATCGACGAGTCCAGCACGTTCATGAAAGTCGCCAGCGACAGCGACAGCGTGCCCAGCACGAGCGCGCTGCCGGTCAATGGCGCAGGCGGCTTGGCCGCCGCGGCGGGAGCGGACATTGCGAGACCTCTCGTTGTTCAGTGCGAAGCGGGCGCTCCAGTCGCCCGCGCCCGGGTCACGACTGCTTGTGCTGATGGCGACGCGTGGCCGCCGAGGCGACCTTCTCGGCGCCCGAGGCCGCGGCCACCGGGGCCGAGGCGGACGACGAGGCCGCCTGCGCGGTCGCGCTCGGCGCCATGCGGCCGCCGCCGTTGGCCGCGACGATGCGCGCCACTTCCGTGTCGGCGTCGTGCTGCAGCGAGTCGAACACCGTCGTCGAGGCGACGGCGCCCTGCGAGCGCGGCGTGTCGGCCACCGAGCGGCCGCTCTCGTCGGCCACGTCCACGGTGACGTTCATCGACAGGCCCACGCGCAGCGGGTTCTTGGCGACTTCGGCCGGGTCGAGCGCGATGCGCACGGGCACGCGCTGCACCACCTTGATCCAGTTGCCGGTGGCGTTCTGCGCGGGCAGCAGCGAGAACGCGGCGCCGGTGCCCGCGCCCAGGCCCAGCACCTTGCCGTGGAAGACCACGTGCTTGCCGTAGACGTCGGCTTCCAGCGTGGCCGGCTGGCCGATGCGCAGGCGCTCGAGCTGGCCTTCCTTGAAGTTGGCGTCGACCCAGGCGTTGTTGAGCGTGACCACCGACATCAGCGGCACGCCCGCCTGCACGCGCTGGCCGACCTGCACGCTGCGGCGCGCGACGGTGCCGCTCACCGGCGCGGGCACGTCGGCGCGCTGCACCGCGAGCCAGGCCTCGCGCACCTTGGCGGCGGCGCGCTGCACGTTCGGGTGGCCGGCGACGTTCGTGCCTTCGGTCTGCGACTGGTTCGAGGCCAGCTGTTCCCTGGCGGCGTCCAGCGCCGACTTGGCGGCGGTGTACGCGCTGCGGGCCGAATCGAGCTGCTGCTTGGCATGGTCGAATTCTTCCTTGCCCACGGCACCGCTCTGCACCAGCGGGCCGCGCCGGCTGACGTCGTCCTGCGCCTTGGACAGGTCGGCCGCGGCGCGCGTCGCGTCGGCAGCGCGGGCGTCGATCTGCGCCTGCAGCGTGGAGTTGTTGGCGAACAGGATGCGCGTCTCGCGCACCGTCTGCGCCAGCGCGGCCTCGGCCTGGTCGAGCGCGACGCGCGCGTCGGCCGGGTCGAGCTTGACCAGCACCTGGCCGGCCTTGACGTAGTCGGTGTCGTCGGCGTTGATGGCCGTGACGGTGCCGCCGGCCTGCGCCGTGATCTGCACCACGTTGGCCTGCACGTACGCGTTGTCGGTCGACTCCGAGTGACGGCCGGTCATCCAGTAGTAGATGCCGTAGCCGCCGCCGATCACCAGCACGGCGACCGCGATCGCGGTCAGGGCGGTGCGACGCTTGGGGTTGCCGGCCGGCGCGGGGGTGGCGGGAGCGGCATTGTTGTTGGCGGGAGCGTTCATGATGATTTATGCGGGCGTGAGGTTGTCGTTCTTGGCGGTCGCGGTCGTCGGCGACGACGCGGAGGCTGCGGGCGCGGACGGCGCATTCGGGTTCGCCGTCCAGCCGCCGCCCAGGGCCTTCATCAGCTGGGCCTGGACGTCGAGCGCGCGGTACTCGAGGTCGACCTCGAGGCGGCGTTCGGCGAGCATCTGGGTCTCGGCGTTGAGCACGATCAGCGCGTTGCCCAGGCCCTGGCCGTAGCGCTTCTGCGAGAAGTCGTAGCTGGCGGTCGAGGCCTCGAGCGCCTGGCGCTGCAGCGTCAGCTGGCGGCCGATGGACGCGGCCGAAGTCGCGGCGTCGGCGGCTTCGCGCACGGCGTCGATCACCTGCTGGTTGTAGGCCTGGATCGCGGCGTCGCGCTCGGCGCCCTTGCCCTTGAGCGCGGCGCGCAGCTGGCCGCCCTCGAAGATGGGCAGGTGCAGCGCGGGGCCGAACGACCAGGTCTTGCTGGGCAGCTCCAGGAACTTGTTCAGGCTGATGGAGTCCAGCCCGAAGCCGGCCGAGAAGTTGATGTCCGGGTAGAAGCGCGTCTTCTGCGACGCGACCGCTTCCTTGGACGCCTCGACGCGCGCGAGCGCCGCGGCGATGTCGGGCCGGCGTGCCAGCAGGTCGGCGCCGAGCACCGGCGGCTGCGGCGAGACGTGCAGCTGCTCGAGCGTCGGCGCGAGCTTGGCGGTGGCGTCCATCGGTTGCGCGGTGAGCGCGGCCAGCGCGTGGCGCGCGAGGTCGATCTGCTCGTCGAGCGATTCGATCTGCGCCAGCGTGTCGGGCAGCGCGCCTTCGCCCTGCTTCTGTTCGACGACGGTGTCCAGGCCGGCGCTGACGCGCTGCTGGATCAGCGACAGCATCTGCTTGCGCTGGTCGTAGGTGCGTTGCGCGACGACGCGCTGGCTCTCGAGGCGGGCCAGCGAGAAATAGGTGCGCACGACTTGCGTGGCGATCTGCTGCGCGGCCACGTCGGCGTCGGCGCGCGCGGCGCGTGCGGAACCGAGCGCGGCTTCGAGGTCGTGCTTCTCGCGGCCGAACACGTCGGCGTCCCAGCTCAGGCCGAAGGTGGCGTTGGACTGGTTGAAGATGCTGCCGCCGTACGGGGGCGGGAACAGGCCGTTGCGCGAGAGCAGCTCGCGCTTGACCGAGGCGTCGAAGCCGACGGCCGGCAGTTCGGCACCGCGCGCGGCCTCGACGACCGACTGCGCGCGCGTCAGGCGCGCCTGGGCGGCGCCGAGGCTGGGCGAGCCCTCGAGGGCCTTGGCCACGAGCGCGTCGAGCTGGGCGTCACCGAACTGGTGCCACCACTGCGCGTCGACGGACGTGGTCTGCTGCGCGGCGGGCAGGCCCAGCGCCTGCGCGTCGCGCTGGGCGACGGCGTCGGACTGGTGGCCCGGCGCGGCGCAGCCGGCCAGCACCAGCACGGCGGCCGAGGCGACGGCCAGCGCGAAGGTGCTCGCCGACAGCATGCGCGGCGACGACGCGAGCTCGATGCCGCGGTGCGAGGCCTTGCCCGGCTTGCGCGCGGTTTGGTTGATCGATTGCGTCTCGCCGGTCTTGGGGGACGCGCCGGCGCGGCGCGGGCATTCTTGTTGTGTGGTGGCGCTGGGCATGGGAGTCTTTCAGTCTGGAGTCGCTGAATTCGGGGGTGTGGCGGCGCGCAGGGCGTCGCCGTTGGCGCGCATGCGCTTGAGCATGCTCAGGAGCGCGCGCCATTCGTCGTGCGAGAAGCCGGCCAGGTGCAGGTTGAGCACCTCGGCCAGCACGGCCGGGACGACCGCGGCGACCTCGCGGCCGGCATCGGTCAGCTCGAGGTTGACCACGCGCCGGTCCTCGCTCGAACGCACGCGGGCCACCAGGCCCTTGGCTTCGAGGCGGTCCAGCGCGCGCGTCATCGCGCCAGGGTCGCTCTGCAGGGTGCGGGCGAGCTCGGCCACGGTGCCGCATTCGCCATGGGCCAGCTTGAACAGCGGGACCCATTGGGCGTGCGTCAGGTCGTGGTCGACCAGGCGGCGGTCGACCTGGTGGGTGATCGACGCAATGACGCCCTTGAGCACGGCGCCCACGCTTTCCTCCTGCCGATAGCTCTCGGCGGAGTAGAAGTCGGCCCGGAGGGGATCGTTGGTGGATGACATGGAACGGAAATATACTTGCTTAGGCAGTCAATGCATGGACAATCATTGAATAGGCTTTAATTGCGTGGGGGTATACCCTTTGTCACGCGTCTGGAAGCCGCCGGTAATTCGCAGCCCGTAGACTGATCCGCCATGACCTCTGCTTCCGACCGCGCCAAGGCGGCCACGCCGCGCTCGCTCTCCGGCCTGGTGCCGTTCCTGCGTCCATACCGCGGCCGCATCCTGGCCGCCCTGCTCTTCCTGGTGGCCGCGGCCATCACGACGCTGGCCTTCCCGGTGGTGCTGCGCAAGCTGATCGACGGCGGGCTCGGGCTGACCGGCCCGGCGGCGCTGGGCAGCGGCGTGGGCAATGCCGCGGCCAACGGCGAGCGGCTGATGGCGCTGCGCGAGCACTTCCTGGCGCTGTTCGGCGTGGGCGTCGCGCTGGGCGTGTTCTCGGCGCTGCGCTTCTATTCGGTGACCTGGCTGGGCGAGCGCGTCACCGCCGACCTGCGCAACGCCGTCTACCGCCACGTCGTCAAGCAGAGCCCGGCCTTCTTCGAGACCACCGCCACCGGCGAGGTGCTGTCGCGCCTGACCACCGACACCACGCTCGTGCAGCAGGTGGTCGGCTCGAGCCTGTCGATGGGCCTGCGCAACGGCGTGATGGGCGTGGGGGCGATGGTGATGCTGATCGTCACCAACCCGTACGTGATGACGCAGGTGCTGGGCATCCTGCTGCTGGTGGTCGCGCCGTCGATGGCCTTCGGCCGGCGCGTGCGCAAGCTCAGCCGCGCGAGCCAGGATCGCGTGGCCGACTCCAGCGCGATCGCGGCCGAGGTGCTCAACGCGATCCCCGTCGTCCAGAGCTACGTGCAGGAGAACCGCGAGGCCGCGCGCTTCGACGTCTCCACCGAGCACGCATTCGACACCGCCCGCAAGCGCACGCTGTTCCGCTCGCTGCTGGTGGCCTTCATCATCAGCGCCACGTTCGGCGCGCTGCTGTGGGGCCTGTACCAGGGCACGCAGGCGGTGCTGGCCGGGCGCATCACCGCGGGCCACCTGGGCGAGACCGTCGTCTACGTGATGCTGCTGGTCAGCAGCGTGGCGGTGCTGTCCGAGGTCTACGGCGACCTGCTGCGCGCCGCGGGCGCCACCGAGCGCCTGATGGAATTGCTGGCCGCCGTCTCGCCCGTCACCGATCCGGCGTCGCCGCGCGCGCTCCCGCCCACGCGCGCGGGCTCGGCCATCGAGTTGAAGCACGTGCAGTTCCACTATCCGTCGCGGCCGATGCACGCGGCGCTCGCCGACTATTCGCTGCAGGTGCGGCCGGGCGAGACGGTCGCGCTGGTCGGCCCGAGCGGCGCCGGCAAGAGCACCGTGTTCCAGCTGCTGCTGCGCTTCTACGACACCGGCGGCGGCGCGGTCACGATCGACGGCGTCGACGTGCGCGAGACCGCGCTGCACGAACTGCGCGCGCGCATCGGCATCGTGCCGCAGGACTCGACCGTGTTCTCGGCCAACGCGATGGAGAACATCCGCTACGGCCGGCCGGACGCCAGCGACGACGAGGTGATCGCCGCCGCCCGGGCCGCGTTCGCCGACGAGTTCATCCGCCGCCTGCCCGAGGGCTACGAGACCTTCCTGGGCGAGCGCGGCGTGCGCTTGTCGGGCGGCCAGCGCCAGCGCATCGCGATCGCGCGCGCGATGCTCAAGAACCCGCCACTGCTGCTGCTGGACGAGGCCACCAGCGCGCTCGACGCCGAGAGCGAGCGCATGGTGCAGGCCGCGCTCGAGGCTGCGATGGCCGACCGCACCACGCTGGTGATCGCGCACCGCCTGGCCACCGTCCAGAAGGCCGACCGCATCATCGTGATGGAACAGGGTCGCATCATCGAGGAAGGAAATCACCAGGAACTGATGCAGCGCGACGGCCTGTACGCGAAACTTGCCAGAATGCAGTTCCACACCGATCCGCTCGCGCCCGCCGCCGAAGCGGACGAATCCCGCGCCGCCGCCTGACCCCGCCCCGTTTCCATGAGTAGCACCCCGCCGGAAGACATCGACGCCCTGTTCGACCTGCCGCCCCCCGCGGCCCCCGTCCTGCCCGCGTCGCCGCTGCCCGGCATCCCGTCACCCTCGATCGATTCGCGCAAGGAGCAGCGCGTCAAGGTGTCGTGGCCCGCGCGGGTGCAACTGCCCAATGGCCGCGTGGTCGAACTGCGCGTGCGCGACCTCTCGGAAGGCGGCGTCGGCCTGCTGACCGAGCACCACATCCCGCCGTCGACGGTGCTGAACTTCGCGATGGGCGTGCCCAGCCTCAACGAGGGCGGCGCGATCACGCCGGTGTCCGGCACGATCAGGACGACCTACGTCGTCGTCAAGGGCGTGGACCTGTTCTGCGGCGGCACCTGGGTGAAGTTGCCGGCGAACGGGCAGGACCTGATCGACAAGTGGATCCGGCGCCTGCGCAGATGAACGTCATCCACGCGAGCCCATGGGTCTCGTAGGGCGGGTCGTTTGACCCGCCCTACGAACCATGACGATGTGGCGCGCATCCGCCCCACTCCGCGGGACACCTCTCCAGGTGTCATCCTGCGCGCAGTCGCAGGATCCACCCCGGCCAGCCAAACGCGGCTTGGCCGAATGGCGCAACCCTCTCGCGGCGTGGATCCTGCGACTGCGCGCAGGATGACGTGCAGGCGGAATTTCTGTCTTGACAGAAATATTGGAAAGACTACAGTTCCGAGCATGGAACTGACCGCCGTCGCACGCAAGTTCATCCTCCACTGGGGCGAGATGGGATCGGCCTGGGGCGTCAACCGCTCGGTGGCGCAGATCCACGCCCTGCTGTTCTTCCACGGCAAGCCGATGCATGCCGAGGAACTGGCCGAGACGCTGGGCATCGCGCGCTCCAACGTCAGCACCAGCCTGAAGGAACTGCAGAACTGGAACCTGATCCGCACGACGCACGTGCTGGGCGACCGGCGCGACTGGTTCGAGACGTCGCTGGACGTGTGGACGCTGTTCCGCACCGTCGTGCGCGAGCGCAAGGAACGCGAGTTCGACCCCACCACGCGCGCCCTGCGCGACCTGGCCGCGATGCCCGGCTTCGAGGACGAGCCGGCCGACGTGCAGGATCGCGTGCGGGACGCGCAGCGCCTCATGCAGACGCTGGGCAGCTGGTCCGACGAGATGCTGCGCCTGTCGCCCTCGACGCTCGAGAAAGTGCTCAAGATGGGCGCGGGCGTGCAGCGCTTCGTCCGCGGCCCGGCCGCCGACGGAGCGCCCGCGCCCGCTCCCGCTTCGCACGACGCGGACGGCACGCCGCTGCCGCTCGGCCCGCCGCCCTTCTGAAGCGGGCCGTGCCCCTTTTTTTTGCACATCAATTTCTGTTTCTACTGAAATTACCATCATGAATGCAAGAAACTACCCGATGACGCTGTTCTTCGACGGCCGGTGCCCCTTGTGCGTGCGCGAGATGCGCGCGCTGCGCCGGCGCGACCGGGCCGCCCGCCTGCGCTTCGTCGACGTGCGCGCGCCCGGGTTCGAGCGGCCGGACGGCACGACGATGGACGAGCTGCTCGCGGCCATCCACGGGCGCACCGCGGCAGGCCGCCTGGTGGCGGGCGTGGAGACGGTGCGGCTCGCCTACGAGGCCGTCGGCCTGGGCTGGCTGCTGGCGCCCACGGCCTGGCGGCCTTTGCGCGGCGCCTCGGAGCGCGCGTACGCGTGGCTCGCTCGCCATCGCGTCGCCGTGCCGGCATGGCTCGCGCTCGCGGCGCTCGGGCGGCGCGAGCGCGCGGCGACCTGCGACGACTCGCACTGCGCGTGGTGAGGAGCAGCATCATGAATGTCCTGGTCTGTGGCGCGCGCGGCTTCGTCGGCCGCGCCACGTGCGACGCCTTGCGTCGTCGCGGCCACCATGTCGTCCAGGCCGCCTCCGTGGCGACCGGCGCGGACGCGATCGCGGTGGACTTCGTCCGCGACGACGACCCCGCGACCTGGCGGCCGCGCCTGGCCGGCATCGACGCCGTCGTCAACACGGTGGGCGTGCTGCGCGACAGCCCGCGGCGGCCCATCGCCGCCGTGCACGAGCACGTGCCGCGCGCCCTGTTCGAGGCCTGCGCGACGGCCGGCGTGCGGCGCGTGGTGCAGGTCTCGGCACTGGGCATCGCGGGCTCGTCGACCGCCTACGCGCGCACCAAGCTGGCGGCGGAAGCGGCGCTGCTCGCCCAGGTGGGCGCCGGCCGGCTCGACGCGGTCGTCGTGCGTCCGAGCATCGTCTTCGGGCGCGCCGGCGCGAGCAGCCGGCTGTTCCTCGGGCTGGCGCGCCTGCCCGCCCTGGTGCTGCCGCACGCGGTGCGCGCGACGCGCATCCAGCCGGTGGCCGTCGACGAGCTCGCCGAATCGCTGGCGCGCCTGGTCGAGGCCGCGCCCGACGAGTCGCCCCTGCTGGCCGCGGTCGGACCCGCCGCGCTCACGCTGGGCGAATTCATCGCGAGCCTGCGCGCGCAGGCGGGACGCGCGCCCGCGTGCGTGGGCACGCTGCCGGGCGCGCTCGCGCGCTGGAGCGCGCGCGCCGGCGACGCGCTGCCGCTGTCGCCGTGGTGCAGCGCGACGCTGGCCCTGCTCGCCACCGACAACGTCGCCGACCCGGCGCCCTTCGAGCGGGCCCTCGGCCGGCGCGCGACGCGCTACGACGCGCTGCTCGCGACAGAGGCTGCGCGATGAGCGCCCGCCCGGCCGCTCCGAAAGGGCGCTCGCGCCGCAGCCCGCACGGCGGAGGCGGCCTGATGACCCCGCGCGACATCGCCCTGCTGCGACGCAGCCTCGTGCTGGTGTGGCTCGCCACCGCCGCCGCCAGCGCATGGGAAGCGCACGGCCGCAGCGCGGCCCTGCTGCTGCAGGCCGGCGTGGCCGCGTCGACGCTGGGCACCGCGATGCTGTGGGGCGGCGTCGCCCTGGACGTCGCCGTCGGCCTGCTGCTGTGGCGCGCGCCGCTGCGCCTGGCCGCGACGGCGGCGCTCGCGGCCACGCTCGCGATGACCGCCATCACCAGCGCCGTGCTGCCGGGCCTGTGGCTCGACCCGCTGGGCGCGCTCACCAAGAACCTGCCCATCCTCGCGGTGCTGCTCGTGCTGCGCCGCAACGCATCATGAACCTCTACCTCGTCGTCAAGACCCTGCACATCCTGTCGAGCGTGCTCCTCGTGGGCACAGGATTCGGCACCGCGTTCTACCTGTTCTTCGCCAACCGCCTGGCCGTGCCCGGCGGCCGCGCCGCGAGTCTGGAGGCCCAGGTGGTCGTGAGCCGGCTCGTGGTGCGCGCCGACCTCTGGTTCACGACGCCGGCCGTCATCTTCCAGCCCTTGTCCGGCATCGCGCTCATGAAGCTCGCCGGCTGGCCGCTCGCCACGCCGTGGATCGTCGCGTCCGTCGCGCTGTATCTCTTCGCGGGCGCATGCTGGCTGCCGGTGGTGGCGCTGCAGCTGCGCATGGCGCGCACGGCCGCGGCCGCGCTGGCGACCGGCCGCACGCTCGACGCGGCGTACTGGCGCGACGCCCGCCGCTGGGAACGCCTCGGCTACCCGGCATTCGTGGCGATGGTGGCGGTGTACGCGTTGATGGTGAACAAGCCGGTGCTGTGGGGATAGGCCGGCTGTCCGGACGTCTCCGTAGGGCGGGTCGTCTGACCCGCCGTGCGCGATGCACCGCATGACGCGCCAATGAAGACCCCGGGGCGCGAGCCGCGGGGCCATCAAGCCCGAGATCGAAAACGCCCGCCGGTCAGGGCGCGTACAGCGCCGCGCAATGCCCCGGCTGCGCCGGGCTGCCCGTGATCGCGCCGCCCTTGGGCACGCACTGGCTCGCCGGCAGCGCGGCGTGCGTCTCCACGTGCGCCACCATCAGGTCGAACGCCGCGTGGGCGTAGGGCTCGATGAGCGCCAGTTGCGGGAACGCGTCCTGGTAGGTCTCGATGTGGTTGCCGTTCTGCACCTCGTACAGCCGGTAGGCCGCGTCGCGTTCGTCGTGGTGCGGCCCCCAGCCGTCATGGTCGTGGTCGCGCGACTGCGCGGCCGCCACCTTGCGGGCATAGGCGCGGGCGTGGTGGTCGATGGGCAGCAGCGCATCCATGGTGCCGGCCACCGTGACCAGCGGGCGCTGGATGCGGCCGGTGGTGGCGAACGACGCCACGTTCGCGCCGACGTCCGACGCCGACAGCCGCGCCACGTAGTTGTAGTTGCCCGGGCCCGCGTTGTACGTGTCGTACGTCGGGTCGAGGCGCTTCTGCCACTGGCACTGCGTCACTTCCCAGAACGCGCCCCAGTAGTTCGTCCACAGCGTCGAGGTGGGGCTCGCGACGATGTCGGGCGGGTAGCCGGCCGCGCGGATGTTCCTGGCGGCGGTGCTGTCGGGATTCAGGCCGGAAGCGGCGTAATCGGCGTAGTTGAGGATGGCGGCCGGCAGGTCGGTGAGCAGGTTGGGCGCGTGCTCGTCGACGAAGGTGCCTTCCCAGTCGACGCCGCCGTCGAACAGCTCGGGCGCCGTCTCCATCGCGCGGCGCACCTGGTAGCCGCCGTTGGACGTGCCCACCGCGTACGTGAAGCGCGGCGTCCTGCCGTAGTTGGACGCGACGCCCTGGCGCGCGAGCTGCGCGGCCTTGACCATGTACGCCGTCCAGCGCGCAAAGGGCTGGTCGGGGCCGTTGTCGTAGAAGTTCACGTAGGTCGTCGACGCGGGGTTGAGCCGGCAGCCCAGCGGATCGGCGGCGGTCGACAGCTGCAGGTTCAGCACGCCCTTGTTCTGCGACGCGTAGGCGTAGCCCTTCTGCACGACGTAGTCGCTCCACGAGAAGTCGCCGTTGAACTCGCTGCGCGTGCCCGACGCGCCCGCCACGACGAGGCGGCCGTTCCAGTCCTTGGGCAGGCGCAGGAGGAAGCGCGCCTGGCCCGTCGGGTCGGACGCGATGCGGCCGTTCAGCTGCAGGCCCGGCACCACCCGGGTGATGGGCGCGCGCTTGGCCAGGCTCGGCGCGATCGTCGCGCGATCGGTCTGCGGGGTGAACGCGAAGGCCGGCAGCGTGGCGATCGCGTTGTTGGCCGGCGTGGTGTCCGGGTTGGTGGTGGTGAGGTCGGCGCTGTCGACGCACGTGGCGTCGGCCAGCTGCGAACCGAACTGCTTGAGCAGCCGGTCGCAGGCCGTGGAGGCGCTGGCGGCCAGCGGAACGAAACAGGCGAGCGCCATCAAGGGCGCCCGACGGCGAATCACGATCGTCATCGGCATGTCTCCTTGGGTTTCTTCGAGCCCGCGAAGACTACTGCCGCGTCATCCGCCGCGCAATTGGTCCTTGGTGCTGCCCGTCACTTCACCTAAGTGGAATCCCGGA
>Ga0207427_100479_pt1 | contig 21600 bp, 24 predicted proteins | sample AraplaCL_Cvi_mMS_FD_184268 | JGI IMG/M metagenome (GOLD analysis project Ga0207427, IMG submission 184268) | Arabidopsis root microbial communities from the University of North Carolina, USA - plate scrape CL_Cvi_mMS (SPAdes) (version 2) | ecosystem: Host-associated > Plants > Roots > Endosphere ... | reverse complement strand
GTTCGAACTTAACGTCGCGGGCGGCTGCACCGAGGGCCTGCTACTCGCCGAAGGTTTTTCCCGCTTCGAGCTGGAAACCATCGGCGAGCCGGCCCGGCAGATCGCCAACAAGCGCTTCGTGCGCCAGATCGTCGAGGTCGATGCCGGCCCCACCTACACCCGCGCCGATCGCCTCGCACATGCCCGCCGCGCTCTGCGGAAGTTCGTGCCCTCGCTCGAGGCCTCGATCGCGGCCGAGCTGCAGCGCTGCCACTTCACCAAGGCGGAGATCGACGATCTTTGGGACGACGTCATGATCGACGTCACCACCGATCTGCGCTTCGCCGCAGAGCAGGCGCGGGCGAGCTGACGCCGTGCCCCGCCGCCCAGCCGCCGTCACTCAAGCCGACGTAGCGCGCGCCTTGCGCGCTGCCGAGCAATGCCGTGCGCCGCATGTCGTCGAGATAACGCCCGAAGGCGTGATCCGCATACTTCCTGCCGCGCTGGGCCCTGCGGTGACCGCCGCGCCGCAAAAGCCCGCCCTTGACGGCGAAGAAACCGTCGAACTGATATAGGCGCGCCATGCGCACCCGCCTTCCGCCCAATGTCACTCGTGAGCGAAACCGGCACGACACCGTCGTGTACTACTACCGGGTCGACAAAGGGCCGCGCACGCGGCTGCCCGAATATGGCACGCCAGAGTTCGACGCGGCTTACAAGGCGGCGCTCGCCGGCGAGCCCGTCGCCCGCACCGGCGTGCGGGCAGCGACAAAAGCCGGCACCGTCCGCTGGCTGGTGGCGGAGTATCAGAAAACTCTGCACTTCCGCGGCCTCGACGTGATTACCCAACGGCGCCGCTCGTCTTTCTTCCAGCAGATGATCGACAAGTCGGGCGATGTACCTCTATCGCGGATCACCGAAAAGGTGATCGTCGCTTCCCGTGAGAAGCTGACCACTGGCAAGGGCCACGCGGCCAATAACTTCCTCAAGGCGATCAAGCCGATGTTCGCCTACGCCAAGACCCGGCAATGGATCGAGGTCGACCCGGCCCGTACCGTCGACTACGTCAAGCCGATGAAAGGCTCGCGGCTGGCCTGGACTATCGACGACGTGAAGGCGTTCGAAGCCAAGTATCCACTTGGCACCATGCCCAACCTCGCGATGCGCGTCCTGCTGTTCACCGGCCTTCGCCGGAGCGACGCCGCGATCCTCGGCCGGCAGCACATCAGCAACGGCACCGTCAACTTCAAGCCCGGCAAGACCGAGGACAGCTCGGGCGTCGAGGTAACCTTCTCAGTGCTGCCGCCGCTGGCCGAGGCGATCATCGCTACGGATCACCTCCGCACGCCGTCTGCCGGTGGCGTCGAGAGCCTCACTTTAATCCGCACTGAAGCTGGCGCCCCGTTCGCTAGCGGCGCCAGTTTCGGCAATTCCTTCCGCACCTGGTGCGTCGAGGCCGGCATCGACGCCCGTGCCCACGGCCTTCGCAAGCTCGGCCCTACCCTCGCCGCCGAGAACGGCGCCACGCCGCACGAACTCATGGCGATGTGGGGATGGACGACGCTGGCTCAGGCCGAACTCTACACCCGCGCCGCCAACCGGAGGCGCATGGCTGAGGAGGCGGCTGGCAAACTCATGGGCGCCTACGACGCGGCCAACCCGAAGCCAAAAAGTGAACAAACATTCCCCGCACCTTCGTCGTCGGTGCGGGAATAGGGCGAAAATCCCAACGATATCAACGGCAGATACGCCAAATTCGGATCGCGTCGGGGTCGCCAAAGCCCATCGCAGCAAGATGCTGTGCACGAGGTGCGGGATTCAGGCGCGATCCCACCGATATCATTACCGGTTCGGACTTCGTTTTGGTCTCGAACGCCTCAAAATCGACGCAAGGCCTCAATGGTGATACGATTGATCCTGGTCATCCCTGAGGGACCTGATGCCGTTACATTGGCTTCCTTCCCGAGATTTTCTGGACTGGCTTGCCCAACGAGATTTCCGGGTTCTGACGATTGCTCGGCATCCTCTGGACGTGCTGATTTCGGCGGTACGCTTCGCCCAGTTCGAGCCCGATACGGCGCGGTGGCTGATGGGCACCACGGGCATGCCAGTTCAGTTGGGGCCGGACGGCACGGCTTCGCCGGAGTTCCTCGACTATTGTCTGTCCGATGGCGCGGCGTCGTTGCTGTCCGTGACGCCGGCATGGTGGCCGCTCAGCGGCACACTTCAGGTTCGGTACGAGACCGTCGTACCCAATCCCAGGCGGCAGTTTGGATCGCTGTTGCAGACATTGGGGGTCTCGACCGAAGGGCTCGACCGTGCGCTGAGCAGCATGTCCCTGGCTTCGCTGCAGGCTTTTCCCAATCGCCATGGCTGGCGAGGCGTACCGGCGCACTATTCAGCGCTCGTCCCTACTGCCTCTGCCCAGCGGATATATGCGCGTCACCAGGGAGTGTTCGCCACCCTGGGCTACCGGAGGCCGCTTTTTTGGCGGAGCCATCGCGCCGCCGCCAAGTCGTGGAAGATGCTTAGCTAGCCTGCACCGCCGGGCAGGCGCAGCAGTTTGTGGCCCGGACGGGCGCAAAAGGCCCGTCCCGACCCGGGCTACCTCAGTCGTCGAAGAAGTCCGCGTCGCCCTCGCTGAGATAGCGCCTGGCGGCTTCCGGGATCAGTTCGACGCCCATCCCCGGCCGGTCCGGCACATCGATCAGACCACCCTTTACCGGCACGCCGTCAAAACCTTCTGTGATGTCGTACCAGAACGGCTCGAAGCGGGCCGGATATTCGAAGGCGATGAAATTGTCGGGCAGCGTCGCGCAGACCTGGATCAGCGCGGCCAGCCCGAAGATGCCGTTGGCGGTGCCGTGCGGGGCCATCGCGATGCCGTGCAGGTCGGCATACTCGGCGATCCATTTGAGCTCGGCGATGCCGCCGACGTCGCAGGGATCGGGGCCGACGACATTGACCGCCTGCGTTTCGATCAGCTGCTTGAAGTTCTGCCGCAAATAGATCTGCTCGCCGGTATGGATAGGCGTCGTGGTGTAGGGCGTCACCTGCCGGTAGAGATCTGAGTTGACGAACGGCACGTAGTCGCCGGTGATCATGTCCTCGATCCACAACAGGTGCAGGGGTTCGAGCGCCTTGGCGAAGCGTAGCGCATCGTTCGGCATGTAGCCCGGACCCGCATCGATCGCGAGGCCGTTCGCCTGCCCCAGCGTCTGCTTGGCCGCAGTGACGCATTCGACGAGGTGCTTGAAGCCGTATTCGGTCAGCGTCCCCTTGTGCGGATAGGGGAACGGCGCGTCGGCCTGCAGGGCGCCGTAGAAGAACTCCGGCACCTCGTGCACCATCCCCGAGTGGAACGAGGTCGGCAGCTTGAACATCGTGAAGCCTTCAGCCATCGCCTTGGCGTGCTCGGCCCACTTGACGTAGTCGCTCACCTGGTGGCCGACGCCGACTTCGTGGTGATAGAGCGTGCGGTAGGTCCTGACCTGGTCCCGCACCTTGCCGCCGAGCAGGCGATAGACCGGCAGGTTGGCGGCCTTGCCCGCAATGTCCCACAACGCCATCTCGATCGCGCTGACGGCCGAGCCCCAGGGCTTGAAGCCGCCGCGAACGCGAATGCGGCGCATCACCCGCTCGACGTTCACCGGGTTTTCGCCGACGATCCACGACTTGAGCTGCAGCACGATCGGCTGCAGATAGGGTTTTGGCGTCTCGATCTGGCCCCAGCCCGTGATGCCCTCGTCGGTGGTGATCCGGATGACCGGGGCATTGGCGATGACGGCGCACTTCAAGTCGGTGATCTTCATTCGGGGGCCTCCTCCTGCAAACGGGCCGACAACATTGGTTTCATTGGAAATTCGTCGCGGCGGCGCAGCACCCTAACCACGCTCCCGGGCCGTTGCCAGTGATTCCGGGGGCCTGTCGGCGCGGCGCGCGGACTCACAAAATCTCATCTGGCGGCAGGCTGGCCAGCGAGGCCGCATTTGCCTAACCTCATCCTGCGGTGCCTCGACCGGCAGTGCATAATCCGGGAGTCTCCAGTTTGCCGCCAGCGCCTCTCGCTCCCGCCCTGCTCGACCAGTGGCATCCGATTTCTGCGCTGGAGGCGGTGCCGCAGCGACGGTCGGCGGGTACGCTGCTGTTCGGCGAGCGCGTGGGATATGGCCGGGGACCCGATGGCGGCGTCGCCGTCTGGCGGCAGGCCGCGCCGGAGGTCCCGCTACCGGCGCTCGAGCGCTACGGTTACCTCTGGACCAGCTTCGGCAGGCCGCCCGACGATCTCTTCGCGGTGCCCGAATATGCCGAGCCCGACCGCGTCAACGTCTGCGCCGGCTCGATCGGGGTCAACGTATCGGCGCCGCGCGCCATCGAGAACTTCCTCGACATGGGACACTTCCCGTACGTCCACACCGACATCCTCGGCGCCGAACCGCATACCGAAGTGAAGGACTACGACGTTGCCATCTCCAATGACGGCAACGAGGTGCTGGCGACGCGCTGCCGATTCTGGCAGCCGCAGGCCGCGCTGACCGCAACCGAAGGCCTCGAAGTCGAATATGTCTACCGGGTGCCGCATCCTTATTGCTCGGTGCTCTACAAGTCCTCGCCCACCGACGTCGCGCGCATGGACGTGATCGCGATCTTCTGCCAGCCGACCGGCGAAGAAACCGTGCGGGCCCATCTGATGCTGTCGATGCTGGACCAGGAGAACTCGCTGCCCGCATTGCGCCGCTTCCAGCAGATGATCTTCGGCCAGGATCGGCCGATCCTCGAAAACCAGTACCCCAAGCGCCTGCCGCTCGACCCGCGCGCCGAAACGCCGATCCGGGCGGACAAATCGGCGATCGTCTATCGCCGCTGGCTCTCCACCCATGGCGTCAACTACGGCGTCATTCCGCAGGCGGCCTGACCCGGTGACCAATTTGCGCGCCCCCGCCTGGCACCCCGTCGCCTCGAGCGAGGACCTGCCGTTCCGTCACGTCTTCCATGGCCAGCTGCTCGGGCAGGAACTGGCGATCTGGCGCGCCGACGACGGCAACGTCAACGTCTGGGAGAACCGATGCCTGCATCGCGGCGTCCGCCTGTCGATCGGCATCAACGAGGGGGCGGAACTCAAGTGCCAGTACCATGGCTGGCGCTACGCCAATCGCTCGGCCGGCTGCACCTATATCCCGGCCCATCCGGCGGACGCCCCGGCCCGGCGGATCGCCAACCGCACCTACCCCGCCGTCGAACGGCACGGGCTGGTGTGGTCCGCGGTGGGCGAAACGCCCGCCTTCGAAGACCCGCTGCCCGACCTCGACTGGCTGCCGCTCCGCCCGCTGCCGGTCGACGCGCCGCCCGAGGCGGTCCTCGGCGCGTTGCTCGACGCCCGGCAAGCGGATACCCCGGTTGACGCCCTGCCGCCGCTCGGCGCGACGCTGATCCTCGATGGCGCGGAGGGCCGGCGCGCTGCCTTTTTCGTCCAGCCGGTGGATTCGGCCCGCTCGGTCATCCGCGGCCTGCTCGAGCCCGGCGCCGGCGATCCACTCGGTGTGCTGCAGCGGTTCAACCGGATCCTTTCGGCGCTGCGCGACCGGGTTGAAGCGGCGGCCCTGGCGGCGCCGGCGCCCGTGCCGATGACCCCGGTCTACGAGCCGGTATCGGTCGAGCTCGCGACCATGCCCGACATCACCATCGGTCGGAGGGCCACGCTCAGGGTGGCCGTGGCCGCCAAGACGGATCTTGCCGAAGGCATCGTCGGCTTCGAGCTGGCGGCGCTGGCCGGGCACCTGCCCACCTTCCAGCCGGGCGCCCATATCGACGTGCATTTGCCGAACGGCCTGGTGCGGCAATATTCGATCACCAACGGCCCCGGCGAGCTCCTGCACTACGATATCGCCGTCAAGCGCGAGCCCGCCTCCGCCGGGGGCTCGCTGGCGCTTTGCGACACGGTTCGCGTCGGCGACGTGCTGGCGATCTCAGAGCCGCGCAACAATTTCCCGCTGCGGCGCGACGCGACCCACACCCTGCTGCTGGCAGGCGGCATCGGCATCACGCCGCTGCTGTCGATGGCCAAGGCGCTGCACCGCTCGGGCCTGTCGTTCGGCCTGCACGCCTTCGCCCGGTCGCCCCGGCACCTGCCCTACAACGAGCCCCTTGCTGCGCTGGGAGAAGGAGTGGCGACGCATTTTGGGCTCGATCCGGCAGGCACCGAGCGGCTGCTCGCCGAGCTGCTGCAAAGCCCTGGCTTCGCGCGCCACCTCTATGTGTGTGGCCCGGCCCCAATGCTGGAGCTGACCCGGCGCCTGGCGGAGGCCGCAGGGTGGCCCGAGGAGGCAGTGCATTTCGAGTATTTCCGCAACGATCGCGTCATCGAGAAGGGCACGAGTTTCACCATCGAGCTCGCGCGGTCGGCCCTGACCCTCGGCGTGCCGGCCGGAAAATCGATCCTCGAGGTGCTGCGCGACAATGGCATCGAGGCGCCGTCCTCGTGCGAGCAGGGGGCCTGCGGCACCTGCCTGACCACCGTGCTCGACGGCATCCCGGACCATCAGGACGTCTACCTCCACGGAAGCGAGCGCCAGTCCAACCGCTGCATGCTGACCTGCGTGTCGCGGGCGCGCACGCCCCGCCTGGTGCTCGACATCTGATGCTGGTGCTCTACGACTTCGAACTGTCGGCCGATTGCTACAAGGTGCGCCTGCTGCTCGCTCTGCTGGGGCTGTCGGCGCTGATCGAGCCGGTCGACGTCTTTCCCGGCGCCGCGCACCGCTCGGCCGCCTTCCTCGCGGTCAACCCGCTCGGCCAGGTGCCGGTGCTCATCGACGGCGACACCAAGCTCGGCGATGCCCACGCGGCGCTGGTCTATCTCGCCCGAACCTACGACGCCGCCGGCCGCTGGCTGCCCATCGGCGAGCCGCCCCGGCTGGCCGAAATCGAAGCCTGGCACAGCTTTGCCTGGCAGCTGTCGCAAAGCCTGTCGGTCGCCCGGGACGTCGTCGCCACCGGCCGGGACGCCGACCTCGCGGCCTGCCAGAGCGAGGGGCACCGGCTGCTGCGGGTACTGGACGAGCATTTGTGGTTCGGCGAGCGACAGGGTCGCGACTGGCTCTGCCCCGGCACGCACCCTACGACCGCCGATGTCGCATGCTTTCCCGACGTGGTGTTGTGCGAGGAAGGCGGCGTGTCGCGGCAGGATTATCCGGCGATCCGTCGCTGGCTGGACCGGATCAAGCGGCTGCCGCGCTTTGTCGTGATGTCGGGGGTGTTTCCCGCCGGCCCGGGTCCGGCGCCGCGCCCCGACGCCGCCCCGGCTGGAACATAAAACCGCCGCTCGGGGACTGGACAAGCGCCGGCCTTTGCGTTCACCAAGGGCGCCCTGCCCCCATCCCGAAGGAAGCCGAATGCGCCCGTCTCTCCATGCGCCTGCCGTCAGGCACCTCCGCCTCGTGCTCGGCGCCGCGTTGCTGGCTGCCGTGGCGGCATGCGGCGAGATGGCGGGCGGCGGCCTTGCCCCGGGTCTCGTGGCCTCGATGGATGCGCCCGGCGCGAGCCTCGACCGCCCGACGGCGCTGTCGGTCATCAACCAGTTCCGCGGCACCACCGGGGCCGCCGCGCTCACCGAGGACCCGACCCTCGACGCCCAGGCGCAAAGCCTCGCCCAGGCCTACGCCAAGACCGGCAAGGCCCCGCCCCTGCCGGCCGGTGCCGCAGGGATCCGCGCCAGCGCCGGATATCCCACCTTCGCCGAGACCTTTTCGGGCTGGCGCAACAGCCCGGCCGACGCCGCCGTGCTGGGCAGCCCGCAGGCCCGCCGCGCCGGGCTCGCCGCGACCTACGACCCGAGCTCGACCTATGGCGTCTACTGGGTCCTGCTCCTTGGCAGCTGAGGCCTTTGCGACGCTCGACGCCCGCGGTCTCCGCTGCCCGCTGCCGGTGCTGAAGGCGGAAAAGCTGCTCGAATCGCTGCCCGGCGGCGCAACGCTGGTCGTGCTGGCGACCGACCCGATGGCCAAGGTCGACATCCCGCTCTACTGCCGCAAGCTCGGCTACCCCTGTGCGCAGGAAACCGTCGACGGCACGCTGAAGTTCATCATCAGCAAGCCGTAGGCCGGGCCGTTAGTCCGCCGACGCTCGGCCCGGCGGAAGCCGATCTTCCGAGCAGAGGCCTAGTTGTAGCTGATGTCGCGTTCGGCGGCGCTCATCGACACCGAGAAGCCGGCGATGACGTCGATCAGGCTCATTACCATCAGGATGAAGAACGTCGAGCTCGCGGCGGCGCCCACAAGGATGAACTCGATCAGGAACAGGATGAACACGCCCGTCGACAGGATGTGCTCGAAGATCGAGCTCGAACCGACGCGGGTCGACTTGAGAATTTCGAAGAACAGGAAGACGAGCCCGATCACCACCATCAGGTCGCCGGTCGTCAGCACCCATTGCGCCCGCGAGGCCATGAACACCGAAAAGATCGGGCTGTTGCCCCAGCCGGCCGGATTGCCCTGGAAAAACATGAAGCCGATCAGGTTGTAGAGAATCAGCGGCACGATCAGCAGCGGCACGAGGAAGAGCGGGCCGGGACGACGAAGCCGGACATTGGGCGCGTAGGCGGCGGGATTGGTCATCTGATCCTCCTCTGGGGCGTCGCCAGCATGCCAAAGCCGGAGCCGCCCCGCCAGCGTGATCGCAAGCGAAGCCGAAGGCGTAGAGCCGGCGCGATGAACGGCGGCTGAAGGACCATCGCTTGACCTGCGACAAGGCGGACGCTCGGCGGCAGGGCTTTGCTTTCCCCGCGGGCGGCAGCAAACTGCCCCGCCACGATGGAGGCACCGATGACCCAGCCCGACGATCATTCTGCCGCACCCCCGCCGACCGGCGACTGGCGCCGGCTGCGCCGCGAGGAGCGACGTGCCCGGCGCGCCGAGCGACGGGCGGCGCGCGGCGGCTGGGCCGGACCGGCCCTCGGCGGCATCGTCCTGGTGGTGATCGGCGGCGGCTTGCTGCTGCAGAATATCGGCTACGCCCTGCCGGAGCGCTGGTGGGCCCTGTTGCTGCTGATCCCCGCCGTCGCTTCCCTGTCGGCAGCCCTGCGGGACTACCGCCAGACGGGTCCTTCCGCCGACACCCTCGCCGCGACCGCCGGCGGCGCCATCTTCGTCGCCCTGGCGCTCGCCCTGTTCTTCGGCGTCAACTGGGGCATCTTCTGGCCGGTGGTGCTGATCCTGATCGGCGCGGGCGTCATCTTGCGGAACTATTGGCCGCGGGGATGAGGGGGAGGGTGGTCAGCTAGTCTTCGTCCGGCGTTTCGCGCAGCCGCGCTTCGACGTCCTGGCCGCCATAGAACACGCCATGGATGGCGACCAGGCGTGCGTCGGCATCGACCGAAAAAGCAATGCTCACGCGGCGCGCGTAACCCTTGACGCGCAGGTTTGGACGGATGTCGTCGCGCTTCATGCCGCGCTCGGGAAATATGTCCAGGGACATGCAGTCGGCGATGATGCCGCCGACGAAGGATTCAGCGCGCGCCGCCCCGGTGGCATCGGCAATGTAGGCATAGAGGGAAGCAAGCTGTTGCTCGGCGCGCCGTGAGAAGACAACGGCGTAGCGGTCCGTCAGTCTTGCTTCGTGCCTACCCGAGCCTGGTAGGCCTGGCGCAGGCGCCCCATCAGATCTGCCGCCGGGACGCCGGTCGAAGGGTCGGCGGCCAGCTCGTCGTAGCTCTTGGCAACTTCATCTTGTAGCCAGGCTTCTACGGCGGCGTCCCGAGCTTGCAGCGCGCGCAAGCCCTCCCGGATGACCTCGCTCTCGGTGGCATATTCCCCGGACGCCACCTTCGACTTGACCATCGCTGCCATGTCGTGCGGCAAAGTGATGCTCATGGGCTGGGTGTTGCGCATGCCAACTCCTTGGATGGAGGCACTATAGCAGCGTGTACGATTAAATCCCACACACTCGGAAAGGGCCACGGCATCGTCTTCGGGCCGGCCGGGATGAGCCCGCGGCCCATGGTTCCACAAGCTCACCATGAGGCTGAGCTTGTGGTCATCACGGGCCGCTCGGAGCCCTCATGGTGAGCTTGTCGAACCACGAGGGCGGGCACATTGGCAGGACATGAGCCCTACCGCTTCACCTTAAGCGGCCCAACCATTGCTTCGGGCTTCACCTCGGCGTCGAACTCTTCCGGCGTCAGCAGGCCGAGCGCGACGGCGGTCTCCTTCAGCGTCGAGCCATTCTTGTGCGCGGTCTTGGCGATCTTGGCCGCGCTGTCGTAGCCGATCTTGCGGTTGAGCGCGGTGACCAGCATCAGCGACTGGTCGACCAGTTGCTTGATGCGGGTGAGGTCGGGCTCGATGCCGATGGCGCAGTTGTCGTTGAAACTCTTGGCGGCGTCGGCGAGGAGGCGCACTTCCATGAGAAAGTTAAAGGCGATGACCGGCTTGAAGACGTTGAGCTCGAAATTGCCCTGGCTGGCGGCAAAGCCGATCGCGGCGTCGTTCCCCATCACCTGCGCCACGACCATGGTCATCGCCTCCGACTGCGTCGGATTGACCTTGCCCGGCATGATCGAGGAGCCTGGCTCGTTCTCGGGGATGGTGATTTCGCCCAGGCCCGAGCGCGGGCCGGACGCCATCCAGCGCACGTCGTTGGCGAGCTTCATGAAGGCGACGGCGAGCTGCTTCAGCGCGCCGGAAGTGCCGACGAAGGCGTCGTGCCCGGCCATCACCGCGTACTTGTTCGGCGCGGTGACGAACTGCCGGCCGGAGAGCTTGGAGATTTCCTCGGCGACGGTGACGGCGTAGTCGGGATGGGCGTTGAGGCCTGTGCCGACCGCGGTGCCGCCCAGCGCCAGTTCGCGCAGCTGCGGCAGCGTCGCCTCGATAGCCTTGAGCGCGTGGTCGATCTGCGCCACCCAGCCGCTCATCTCCTGCCCGAGGGTGATCGGGGTCGCGTCCTGCAGATGCGTGCGGCCGATCTTGACGATCGACATGAATTCTTCCGACTTCGCGGCGAGCGTGTCGCGCAGCAGCTTTACGCGCGGATAGAGATAGCCCTCGATCGCCTCGACCGCGGCGATGTGCATCGCCGTGGGATAGGTGTCGTTGGACGACTGGCTCATGTTGACGTGGTCATTGGGGTGCACGGGCTTCTTGGAGCCCATCGTGCCGCCCGCCATTTCGATGGCGCGGTTCGAGATCACCTCGTTGACGTTCATGTTCGACTGCGTGCCGGAGCCGGTCTGCCAGACGACCAGCGGAAAATGGTCGGCGAGCTTGCCGGCGATCACTTCGTCGGCAGCCGCAACGATCAGGTCGCGGGTCTTTTCGTCCATCAGGCCGAGCCGGAAATTGGCCAGGGCCGCCGCCTTCTTGAGGATGCCGAAGGCGTGGATGATCTCGGTCGGCATCTTCTGGCCGCCGATGTCGAAATTCATCAGGCTGCGCGCGGTCTGGGCGCCGTAATACTTGTCGGCCGGGACTTCGATCGCCCCCATGGAATCGGTTTCGGTGCGCGTCGCCATCTATGTTCCCCGCTTGGAAATAAAAACGGCCAGTCCCCGAAGGACCGGCCGCCTGATGCTCATGCTCAAACCCGCAAGATTACTTGCGCGGCTCGAGGACCTGCCGGCCGCGATACATGCCGGTCTTGAGATCAATGTGGTGGGGGCGGCGCAGCTCGCCCGAATCCTTGTCCTCGACATATGCCGGCGGGGTCAGCCCGTCGGCCGAGCGACGGAAACCACGCTTCATCGGCGAGGTCTTGCGCTTTGGAACGGCCATTTGAAACTCCTGAATTCTTGACTGCCGGACCTTCGCGGCGGCGTCTCGACGCCAGCCGGCATCAGAACCGGAAGGAAGCTGAATTTGGGCGGGTCTATACAGGAGCCGATCCGGCTTGGCTAGAGGGTCGCGCAAGGCTTTCCCTTTGGCGGGCCGGAAGGCGGAAATCCGGCTCGGGGGTCGGCTGGTCCGGAACCTCGAAGGAACGCCCGCCCCACCCCTCCCCGTACGGCAGGGTTATCTTGGGATGAGCCGGAGTCTTCGGCGTCCGCCCTCTCCCCTTGTGGGAGAGGGTGCCGGCAGGCGGGTGAGGGGTTCAGCCGTGCCGCAAATTCAGCAGATGCGGCAACCGCTTCACCCCTCATCCGCCCCTATCGGGGCACCTTCTCCCACAAGGGGAGAAGGCAAGAGGCGGTGCCCTGCCACGTTGGAACGATCTCCGTGACAGCCGGCGCCCCCGAAGTCAAAACAGCGGCGGCGCGGCGCCCAGCGGCACGATGCCGGAAAAGATCAGGCCGTTGGTGAGGTTGAGCACCTGCGAATAGGAGCCGTCCGGGCCGGGATTGCCGACCACGATCGGACGCCACTGCTCTGGAATGAGGCTCTGGAAGCGTTCGACCAGCCCCTTCGAATTGAGCGTCAGCTGGCCCTGCGGCCGGTGCTTGTCGTCGAGCCCCAGCGTGCCGGCGAGGGCGAAATTGTCGGCGCCGTCGCTGCCCTTGAAGCCCACGAGCTTGACCTTGCCGCCCGCCGCCTGCCAGCGCTGGATGACATCCTCATCGCCATAGGTCCGCACATCGTCCGACAGGCCCGAAATATCGGCCTCGAGCGTTTCGGCCCCGTCGTTGATCTGCCAGCCGGGGGCGTTGATGTCGTCGGCCTTGGCGTAGAGCGCCAGCGCCGCGAGGCCCTTGGCCGGATCGTGCTGCTCGGGAATGTCGATGAGATGCACTTCGGCATGGCTCGCCTTGCCGATCAGCACGTCGCCGCCCACCACGCTGTTGAGGGTCGGCGCATCGGCGACGACGGAAATGCGGCCGATGCGCCAGCCGGTGAGCCGGGCACTGGCATCGAGCGACTTCCAGTCGAGCCGCCGCTTGCTGCCGGTGAAGGCATCCTCGAAAACGGCCGGACCGGTTGCCGCGGCGATCGCATGCCAGGGGTCGTAGACCAGCACCGTGGCGCGCACTTCGGGCACGGTGACGGTAGTGTCGGCCTCGGTGACGGTCAGGTTCTGGCACGTCAGGTCGAACCAGAACGGGAAGCCGCTGGTCCTGATGTCGCCGCACACCACCTTGGGCGCCGTCTGGCCATCGCCATTGGCGAGGGCCGCGACGTTGTCGCGGATGATGCCGGAGATGACGAACCAGGCGATCGTCCACCCGGCAACGATGACCGCCAGCACGACGGCGAGGATGCTGATTCTTCTCATGGGCCAGTTCATAGCCGGGAAAGGGGGCGGACGTCACCTTGCGCCGGGTTGCACGACGCAAGGGCCCGGCCTAGTTAGGCTGCCATCCGATCGGGGCGGCAATGAGCGCGGACGAGCACTGGGTTTTCGGCTATGGCTCGCTGATCTGGCGCCCGGGCTTCGCCTTCGCCGCAAGCCAGCGCGCGCTGCTCCGCGGCGCCCACCGCAGCCTCTGCATCTATTCGCACTACTACCGCGGCACCGAGGCGGCGCCGGGGCTGGTGTTCGGGCTCGTCAGGGGCGGCGCCTGCGGCGGCGTGGCGTTTGCCGTCGAGGATCGGAGCTGGCCGGAAACCCTGCAATACCTCCGCGACCGCGAACTGGTGACCTCGGTCTACAAGGAAGCTGTCCGGCCGGTACTGCTGAGCGACGGACGCACCGTCCGGGCAGTGACTTACGTCGTCGACGAAGCCCACCCCCAATATGCCGGACAGCTGGACGTCGCCGAGCAACTGCGGCTGGTGCGACGGGGTTTCGGCGTCTCCGGCGCCAACACCGACTATGTCCTCAACACCGCCGAGCAATTGCAGCAGTTGGGCATCCGCGACCGGGCGCTCGAAGCGCTGGCGGTGGCCCTGCGCCAACCGGCGGCGGAGCTAGCGTAGGTCGCCTCGCTCGCGAGCCTCAGGTCAGGCTCAGCCCCAATACCGGCTCGGCGCCTTCCAGGTCCCACGCCAGGGTCATGCGGTCGATCTCGTCACCGGGGGCATCGATGCGGAAGGCCGACTGCGCTTCCCGCAGCGCGAGCCGGAAATGCGCCCGGCGAGTCGGATCGGCGATGACTTCGCTCTCGGTGCCGACCCACAGCACGTGGCTGCCGCGGGCGAGTAGGAACACCCCTGGCCCATCGAGCGAAAAGCGCGCCATGGCCAGCGGCTCGAGCCCGTAGAAGCGGCCCGACCGACCGCGCCAGTTAGTCGCCTGGGCGGCCGCCTGCAGATCCTCGAAACGCTCCGCCACCACCATCATCCGTTCGACCCAGCAATGTCGTGAAACTGGAACAAATATAGAACAAATTTTACGCTTTCGTCAAGGGCGAAACGCGCAAGCACTATAGGTATGGGTTCTAGGTAAAATTGTGTCAATATCTGGTGGACTGCCGCGCCGGCTACCCGTTGGCCGCGCCTGCCAGCGCATCGAGCTTCAGCCGCAGATCGGGCGAAATCGGCCGCGACAGGCCCTCGCGGTAGGCCTCGAGCACCAGGGCATCGGTCGCCGACTCGATGGTCGCCTGCAGGCGGGCCTGGAACTCTTCCTGCGGCAGGCCGGGCGGGATCGGCGGCAGGAAGCGGGCCCGCGCCGTGCCGGGCCAGAGCACCAGGCTGTTGCGGGGCCAGAACAGGCCCGAATTGACCGCCACCGGCACCACCGGCACCCCGAGCGCCAGGTACATGCGGGTCACGCCGAACCGGTAGTCGGGCACCGCCAGCGGGGCTTTTCGCGTCCCCTCCGGAAAGATGATGACTTCCGAGCCGTGCGCCAGCTTGTCGCCCGCCTCGGCGAGCATGGCGGGAATGGCCTCGCCGCCCAGCGAGCGATCGACCGAGATGGTGTTCATCGCCCGCGCCGCCCAGCCGAAGAACGGAATATCCATCAGCTGCCGCTTGGCGATGAAGGCCGGCAGCGGCGCGTGCGGCAGGATGGCGATGATGTCCCAGTCGCTCTGGTGCTTGGAGGCGATGATGCAACCGCCGGAGGGGATGTTCTCCGCCCCTTGCACGTCGGTGCGGATGCCCACCACGAAGCGCAGGAAAGCCAGGTTTGCGTTGCCCCAGTAACGCCCGATCGCCCACATGAAGCCCGGCGCCTTCCGGCCCTTGCGGACGAACGGCGCCATCGCGCCGAGAAGGAGGGCGAGGATAATCGTCTGGCCGAGGAAAAGAACGTAGAACACGGCAGACCGGATGGCCTGGACGATCATGGCTCCCCCTCGGTGTTGGCTGCTGCTGGCGTTCTAGCGGCCCGTCATGAAGTTTGCGACAAGAACCGCCGCACCGTCATGCGCGAAGTGATCGCCGTCATCGCGGCGATGACCGGCACGACCGCCGCGATCCCGGCCGCGCCGTCGTAGCCAATGGCGAAACGACCGAACAGCGTGCCGAATTCGGCCCCGACATTGCCCCCGCCGCTGCTGCCGGCGAAAATCGACACCAGCACGAAGAAGAGGATCGCGGCCAGCCCGCCGACGATGCCGCCGCGGAAGCCGATAATCAGGAAGCGCCCCTGGAATTCACCGGCAATGAAGCGGTTGGACGCCCCGATGAAATGCAGCACGTCCACGATCTCGCGGTTCGTCGCCATGGTGCCGCGGGTGGCAAAGATGATGGCGAGCACCGTGGCGATCACGATCAGCGCCAAGACCAGCAGCCCGGTGACGACGATGGCGCCCGCCATGGTGTTGAGCTGTTGTCGCCAGGCCGCGTGCGTATCGAGACTGGCGCCCTTGATCGACTGCAGGTCGTTCTGCAGCTTGGCGATATCGGCATCCTGCGGGTCGGAGAGCTGCACCGCGACGAGCCGCGGAATCTCGAGGGTCGAGAGGTCGAGCCCATCGCCCAGCCACGGCTTCAGCAGGTTCTGGCTCTCCTCCAGCGACAGGGCGCGCGCGCTCGCCACGCCCGGCGTCTGCTGCGCCAGCGACACCGCGAGGCGAAGATTGCTCTCCATCACCTCGCCTTCGATCGGCTTGATCTGGATGGTCACCTCGCGGCCGACGTCGGACGACCAGGCGATCGCCGATTTCTGCACCAGCACGACGCCGCCGAGCGTGACGCCCGACAGGAACGTCATGATGGCGATGAGGAACATCAGCGTGCGGCCGGCGACCGAGCGCTCCGGCACGATGGGGGCCATTCTGGGGTGCGGACCCCGTTCGATCGGCTCAGTCATGAAACACCAGTTCGCCGTCTTCCAGCACCATGCGAGGAAACTCAAAGCTGTCGAGCAGCGCCAGTTCGTGCGTGGCGAGGATAATCGTCGTGCCGGTGCGGTTGAGCTCGGCGAACAGCGTCACGAGCCGCAGCGACAAGTCCGGGTCGAGGTTGCCGGTGGGCTCGTCCGCCAGCAGGATGTCGGGCCGGGCGATGACGGCGCGGGCAATGGCGGCGCGCTGCTTTTCGCCGCCTGACAGCAGCGCCGGGTGCGCGTGCATGCGCTCGCCCAGGCCCACCCATTCGAGCAGTTCCTCGACGTTGGAGCGGTACTGGCTTTCCGGCTGGCCGAGCACCCTGAGCGGCAGGGCGACGTTCTCGAAGGTGGTGAGGTGGCTCAGCAGCCGGAACTCCTGGAAGACGATGCCGATGTGGCGCCGCATTGCCAGGAGCCCATCCTGGTCGAGATTGGTGACGTCCTGGTCGAACATGTTCACCGTGCCGCGGGTCGGCTTCAGCGACAGGAGCAGCAATTTCAGCAGTGAGGTCTTGCCCGACCCCGAGGGTCCGGTGAGAAAATGGAAGCTGCCCGGCTCGATCCTGAACGTCAGGTCCTTCAGAATCTCGGGACCCTGGCCGTAGCGCAATCCGACGTTGGAAAACTCGATCAAGCCCCGTCCTCTCCGAATCAGGCCGTAAACATCATAGCAGCCGAGCCTCTCCACAAGCTCAGGACCTGGGCGAGTTTGAGGAGTTTTAACGACGTCGACCTATGTTGCGGGGCATGGCGTCGCCCCAACCAAGTTCCCTGGTCGTGATCTCGTGCCCGCACTGCGGCACGCGGTACCAGGTTGCCTACGAGTCGATCGGCAAGAAGGGCCGCAGCGTGCTGTGCGCCCACTGCGGCCAATCGTGGGACGCCAGGGCCGACCCGCCGCCCCGGCTCGCCATGCCTGAACCGCGCCCAGCCCCGCCGCCATCGCCAGCCAAGGCGCCGCCCGCGCCGCCGCCGCCCCGGGTGGTCGAGGTCAGCGACAAGGATTTCGGCTCGCTCGCCGAAGAGATGCTCGACGAAAAGTTCGTCATCGAGGAGCAGCGCCACAAGGCACGCCACGAGGCGGCTCTGCGGGCTGAGGAAGAGGCCCGCACCGCCAAGGCCAAGCCGAAGTCGAAGACGACCGTCGAGGAAGCCGCGATCGCCAGGGCGGCCGAGCGCGCCGCGGCGATCGCCAATGCCGATGCGTCCGCCGACGGTGACAGTTTTGGCGACGAACACGAAAAGACCGTCGCCGAGCTCAGGGCGGCAGCCGACCAGCCCGACGTCAAGTTCAGCTCCGCCTCGCACCGCAAGGTGCAGCAGGAATTTTCCAAGCGCCAGCGCTCGGCCTACAGCAAGCTGCCAGTGGCACGCTTCCGGCGCTGGGCGCGCATCGCCGCGCTAGGCGCGCTGGTGGCGCTGTTCGCCGGCGGCATCCTGCTGCGCGCGCCGCTGGTGCAGCAATTCCCCCAGCTGGCGGGCGCCTATGCAGCCGTCGGCCTGCCGGTCAACGTGGTGGGCCTCGAATTCCGGGACGTGCGGACGCTGCAATCGCTGCAGGACGGCGCCGAAGTGCTGGTGGTCGAGGGCACGATCGCGAGCGTTTCGTCCCACGAGGCGCCCATGCCGCCGGTCATCGTCACGCTGGTCGGCAATGACGGCTCGACCGTCTACCAGTGGAGCATGACCCCGCAGGCCACCGAACTCGAGCCGGGCGAGACGGTGCATTTCCAGACCCAGCTCAGCAAACCGCCGCACAACGCCGCGCAGGTGAAGCTCGGCTTCGCCAACGGCCGGGTGCAGACCCGCGCCCCCGATGCCGGCACCACGCCGGCGGGAGCCGCCAGCGGGCTGTCGACAGACGCCAGTTCAGCCTCGACGGATGACGCGCCACAGATCAAAATCGTGATTCCCGGCAACCCCTCGGCTTCGCCGCCGGACAACGGCGATGCGGGCGGCATCCAGATCATCGACAACGGGGCAACGACCAATGGCCAGAATCCTTCTCGCTGAAGACGATGACAATGTTCGCCACTTCGTCGAGCGGGCGCTGATCCACGCCGGCCACCAGGTGCAATGCGCCGAGGACGGAGGGCTGGCGGCCGAATGCGTCGACGAGCAGGCCGGCGCCTTCGACCTGCTGCTCTCCGACATCAAGATGCCGGTGATGGACGGCATCGCGCTGGCGCTGCACGTCGCGGCGCAATACCCGCAAATGCCGATCGTGCTGATGACCGGCTTTGCCGACCAGCGCGAGCGGGCACACGGGCTCGAAGCGCTGATCTACGACGTCATCCCCAAGCCGTTCACCCTCGATGCGCTCGTCGCCAAGGTCGACGACGCGCTCAACGGCCGCCCGCTGGAGGTTCTCTCGCTGGTCAGGCAGGGGCTCGTGGCGCAATAGAGTTTCGCCGCGCTGGCACGACCAGCCCGTCGCTCGGCAACCTCACCACGAGGCAAAGCCTGGGGTTGGCGCCCGTCCGGCCAGAGCGGCACGCAGCCTCATGGTGAGCCTGTCGAACCACGAGGGCGGTTCCAGGCGCTCAAGCACTCGAGACCCCGTCACACCCAGTCCGGCACCGAGTCGAGCGCGATCAGTTCGGCGATCGACTTGCGCGGCCGGATGACGTGCCACTTGTCGCCGTCGACCAGCACTTCGGGGATGAGCGGGCGCGAGTTGTAGGTCGAAGCCATGACCGCGCCATAGGCGCCGCCGCTCATGACCGCGATGAGGTCGCCCGAGACGACGCCGGCGATGGCACGGTTTTCGGCGAGGAAGTCGCCGGTCTCGCAGACCGGACCGACGATATCGACCGTCAGTTGCGGGCGGTTGGAGTGCCGCACCGGCTCGATGTCGTGGTGGGCTTCATAGAGCGTGGGGCGGATCAGGTCGTTCATCGCCGCATCGACGATGACGAACGTCTTGCCGCCTTCAAGCTCTGGCGTCTTCACGTATTCGACGCGGGTGATCATCATGCCGGCGTTGGCGACGATCAGCCGGCCGGGCTCGAGCACGAACTCGCAGCCGAGGTCGCCCAAATGGCGCTTCACCACTTCTGCATAGGCGCGCGGATCGGGCGGGGGCGCCTTGGAGTGATGATACGAGACGCCGAGCCCGCCGCCGACGTCGATGTGGCGGAGGGCGTGGCCATCGGCCTTTAGTTCACGCACCAGGCCAGCCAACAGCGCGAAGGCGCTCTCGAACGGCGCGAGCTTGGTGATCTGGCTGCCGATATGCATATCGACGCCGACCGCCTGCACATGCGGCAGTTGGGCGATGCGGGCATAGACGGCGCGGGCCCGCTCATGCGGAATGCCGAACTTGTTCTCGGACTTGCCGGTCGAGATCTTGTGGTGCGTCTCAGCGTCGACATCGGGATTGATGCGCACGGAGACGGGCGCGACAAGCCCCATGCTGCCGGCGATGTCGTTCAGCCGTTCGAGTTCCGGCTCGGACTCGAGGTTGAAGCACTTGATGCCGAGCGTCAGCGCGCGGCGCATCTCGGCAACCGTCTTGCCGACACCGGAAAACACGACACGATCAGCCGGAATGCCCGCCGCGATAGCCCGCTCGAGCTCGCCACCCGAGACCACATCGGCCCCCGCACCCTCCTTGCCGAGCAGCGTCAGAACTGCCTGGTTGGAATTGGCCTTCATCGCATAGGCGACGAGCGTCGGATGGCTGCCAAAGGCGTCGCGGATCTGCCGCACATTGTCGCGCAGCGTCGCGGCGGAATAGACGTAGAACGGCGTGCCCACCCTGTCGGCGAGCGCCGTGACATCGACGCCCTCGGCAAACAAGGCATCGTCGCGATATTCGAAATTGTGCAAGGCCGGCCCCCGTTTGCCACCGCGCGGCGTGGTAGCACGCGCGGGCGATAGGGCTCAAGCTGTGCGCCCGCACCCGACCCGATACCGTTCCCACTGGGCGCGAGAACGTCGTCCATGGTTCGACAGGCTCGCCATGAGCTGGGGGTGCTGCACCGCTCCATCGTAGCCCTCGCGATGAGCCTGTCGAACCACGAGGGCAGCCCGTGAAGCGGGCGAGCAGGCGGCAGCCTCAGCCCTGCTGCGCCTCGATGTGGTCGGCCACCATCTCCTGCAGCCGCCACAGATGCGGATCGTGGATACCGAGTTGCTCGAGGTGGGTGACGGTATTGTAGAGGTATTCGGCCATCGAGCCACGGCCGCCGACTGCCTTGGCGAGCACGACGGCGAGTTCCGGTTCGGTGAGGCCGGTCACGTAGCGGCCGGAATTGCGGTCGATGCAGAAGGTCAGCGCGCGGATGCGGCGCTCGCCGGTGACCACGTCCACCCAGCGTGGCGGGAAGGGCGAGGGCTTCCAGCCCATTTCCCGCTCGAACAGCTTCTTGAGGTTGGCCTCGATGGCGTCGGGCGGCAGCCGGTAGGCCACGCCCTTGCAGGCCCCGCCGCGGTCGAGCGCCAGCATCAGCCCCGGGTTCTGCTCCGAGCCGCGAAACCGGGTGTTCCAGCCGAGGCAGAAGGCGCGGTGCCAGCCACGCACCACGCCGGTCCTGATCTCGACGAAGTCGCAGGCCGGCTTCCAGATCAGCGAGCCATAGGCGAAGAACCACATGTCGCCGCGGTCAGGCCCGGAAGCGAGCAGCCGCGCGGTGGTTTCCGCATAGTCCTCGTCGGTGGATTTGGTCGAACCGGCCGGCGGCACCGGCGGATCCTCGGAAGTCGGCATGCCGCGGTGGACGAACGCCACGTGATCGGGGGTCAGCCGCATCTGCTTGACCGATGACCGCCTGAGCAACGCAATCCCTCACGCCAATATGGTCGACTCAACTCGCCCTCGACGGCGAATGCGGCAGTTTCACGCGCCGCCGGGCGCGATGACAACCCGCTTTTGCGGGATGGCGGCTATACGAGGCCCGAAACTACCCCGGGCCGCCGGTGGCCTCGGTCGCGCCCGCCTCTATGCGCTCGGCCACGAGCCGTTGCAGCCGCCAGAGATTGCGGTCGCGGATGCCGAGCTCTTCGAGCTTGCTCACCGTGGCGTGGAGATATTCGGCCATCGAGCCGCGAAAGCCATGCGCCCTGGCCAGGACGTCGGCGATGGCAGCTTCGTCGAGCCCAGCGATGTAGCGCGGGCTGCCGCGATCCATGGCGAAGGTCAGCGCGCGGACCGACTGCCCGTCGGCAATCACGTTGATCCAGCGCCAGGGAAAGGCAGAGGGCACCATCGAGACCTCCCGGCGGATCAGCAGATGCAGCTGCGCCTCGAGGTCTGCGTCCGGCAGCCGATAGGCGACGCCGCGACACTGCCCGCCCCGGTCGAGGGCCAGCATCAGGCCGGGCGTGTCGCGGCTGCCGCGGTAGCGATAGTCCCAGCCGAGGCAGAAGCGGCGATGCCAGCCGTGGGCCAGCGCCAGCCGCCGCTCGACGAACGCCGTCTCGGGGTTCCAGATCAGCGAGCCGTAGCCGAAGACCCAGAAGCCGCCCGGTGGCATG
>Ga0207427_100477_pt1 | contig 21635 bp, 24 predicted proteins | sample AraplaCL_Cvi_mMS_FD_184268 | JGI IMG/M metagenome (GOLD analysis project Ga0207427, IMG submission 184268) | Arabidopsis root microbial communities from the University of North Carolina, USA - plate scrape CL_Cvi_mMS (SPAdes) (version 2) | ecosystem: Host-associated > Plants > Roots > Endosphere ... | reverse complement strand
CGCGTCGGCGGCGACGATTCGATGGGCGGGCGCGGGCATGCCGCCATTGTCGCGGCTGCCGCGCACCGCCGCGGCGGCGGGCTACTTGAGCTTGAGCTCCTGCAGCTCCATGCCGCCGACGAACTTGCGCATCACCTTGCGCTCGCCCGATTCGGCGGTCATCTTGCGGTTGTCCTTGGCCATGAACTCCTCGTATTTCTTCTGGATCTCCAGCTGCTGGGCGTTGGTGAGGTAGTCCTTGGACTCGGTGGCCAGGATCAGGTCGGGCTCGCCGGCGCGGGCGTTGTTCACCTGCAGCACGTGGTACGACAGGATGTAGCCCTGCTTGATGCCGAAGTCGTTGCTCTTCTTGAACTCCTTGTCCAGGAAGTCCATGTAGTTCTCGAACTGGCCGGGCTCGATCTGCACGTAGGTGAACGTCCAGACGCTGCCGGGCGTGTAGCTGGACGACTGCGCGGACGCGGCGGAGCCGAAGGCGCACAGCGCCAGGACGGCGGCGATCTTCAGGGTGCGGGCGATCTTCATGGCGATTCCCTCCTGTCACCAGTCACGCGGTGACGGCGTTGGCGCGACGTGCGCCGGCAGCGTTCGCGTGTCGTGCCGCCCCGCGCTGCCGACGGGATGCGGCGCGCGCCACTTTGCGCCTGAAGGCGCGTCGGCGCAACCGGTTTCTTCCGCTCGAAAAAGGGGTTAGCCGCCGGCGCTTCGCCCGGCCACCGCGGGGCCGGTGCGCGTGCGTTAAGCTTGCCTCGAACGACCGCTGTCCCGCCATGTCCACCTGCGTGCTCCACCTGAAGATCCACGGCCTCGTGCAAGGGGTCAGCTACCGCTGGAACATGGTGCAGGCGGCGCGCCGGCGCGGCATCGCCGGCTGGGTGCGCAACCGGCACGACGGCTCCGTCGAGGCGATGGTCGCCGGCCCGCAGGCCGCGCTCGACGACCTCGTCGCCTGGGCCCGCCGCGGCCCGCCCGGCGCGCGCGTCGACCGGGTCGACGTCGACCCGGGCGAAGGCACGTTCGACGGGTTCGAACAGCTCCCCAGCGCATGACCCCGCGCCGCCCCGCCCCGCGCCTGCCCGCCATCGACATCGATCGCTGCACCGGCTGCGGCCGCTGCGTGGCGGCGTGCGAGCCGCGGGTGCTGAGCCTGGAGACGATGCCCGGCTGGCGCAAGTCCGCCGTGCTCCACGCGCCTGACGGCTGCACCGGGTGCAGCCTGTGCGCGGTGCGCTGCCCGTTCGCGGCGATTTCGATGAGGCGGCCTTCGGCTGGCGCGTGAAGCGCCCGGTCGGGGCGGCAATGGCGGGTCAGACGACCCGCCCTACGTCGTGGCTGCAGGGCGGGTCGCTTGACCCGCCATCACGCCCGCCGCGGCTTGGCCCAAACCGCCTTCGCCTCGGCCAGCAGGCTGTCGGTGATCAGCGGCGCGTTGAACGGGTGCTCGTCGTGGCGGGCCAGCCGGGCCAGCGACTGCGACCAGTCGGCCAGCTTGGGCCAGGCCGCGGCGCCTGGCAGGCTGCTGGCCGTGAAGTAGCGCGGCTCGGCGCCGGCGGCCACGGCCATCGCGTCGTGGCACAGCTTCTGCAGCACGTCGCGCAGCCGCGAGATGGACACGCCGGCAGGCGGCTCCCAGCGCCCCTCGGCGACGCGCCGGGGCAACGCGATCCAGGCGGCCGCGTCGAAGCCTTCGGCCGCGAGGCGGCGCGCCGCCAGCGGCTGGCCGCCGGCCGCGGCGAGCAGCACCGGCGCGTTGGCCGCGCCCTGCCCTTCGAGCCACGCGAGCGCCTGCGCGGGCGTCGGGCCCTCGAACTGCAGGCGCTGGCAGCGGCTGCGCAGCGTGGGCAGCAGGCGTTCGGCGTCCTCGGCCACCAGCAGCAGGCGCACGCCCTGCGGCGGCTCCTCCAGCGTCTTGAGCAGCGCGTTGGAGGCGACGAGGTTCATCGAGTCCGCCGGAAACAGCAGCAGCACCTTGGCGCGGCCGCGCGACGAGCTCTTCTGCGTCCAGCCGATCGCGTCGCGCACCGCCTCGATGCGGATCTCCTTGCTGGGCTTGCGCTTGGCCTTGCCCTCGCCGTCGCCCGCCTCGGGCGCGTCGTTGCCGCCGACGCTCCAGCCGAGCTCGACCTGCGTCAGCTCCGGCAGCAGCGCCAGGAAATCGGGGTGGCTGTTGGTGGCCAGCAGGTGGCAGGCCGTGCAGCGGCCACACGGCGCGTCGGCGCCCGCGGTCTCGCACAGCCAGGTGCGCGCGACGCGCAGCGCCAGCTCGAACACGCCCGCGCCGGCGCTGCCCTGCACCAGCAGCGCGTGGCCGCGCTGGCGGGTGGCGATGTCGCGCGCCGGGCCGGCGAGCCAGGGCAGCGTGGAATCGTCGGGCGCGGCGCTCATGCGGCGTACCAGTGACGCGACGCCAGCGCCGCCACCGCATCCGCGCGCACCGCCTCCAGCGCCTGCGCCGCATCGATGCGCACGAAGCGCTCGGGCGCCGCATGCGCGCGCCACGCGTACCCGTCCCGCACGCGGGCGAAGAACGCCGCGTCCTCGCGCTCCAGGCGGTCGGCGTCGCGCGCCGCCGCGCGGCGCTGCGCCGCGACCGACGGGTCGACGTCGAACCACAGGGTCAGGTCGGGCTGCCGCCCTTCCTGCACCCAGGCCTCGAGCTGGCCGAGCACGTCGGCGTCGAAGCCGCGCCCCGCGCCCTGGTAGGCGAAGGTCGAATCGGTGAAGCGGTCGCACAGCACCAGCGCGCCGCGCGCGAGCGCCGGCTCGATGACCGTGCGCAGGTGGTCGCGCCGCGCGGCGAACACGAGCAGCGCCTCGGTCAGCGCGTCCATCGCGTCGTGCAGGAACAGCGCGCGCAGCTTCTCGGCCAGCGGCGTGCCGCCGGGCTCGCGCGCCAGCACCACCTCGGCGCCGCGGGCCCGCGCCCAGTCGGCCAGCGCCGCGATGTGCGAGGACTTGCCGGCCCCGTCGATGCCTTCGAACGTGACGAAACGGCCCGTGGCCAAGGGGTTTGCCGGCGTCACTTGTGCCCGCCGCGGATGTACTGGTTCACCGCCGCATTATGGGCGTTGAGCGTCTCGCTGAAGACGCTCGTCCCGTCGCCGCGCGACACGAAATACAGCGCCTTGATCGGCTCGGGCCGCACCGCCGCGCGCAGCGATTCGCGCCCGGGCAGCGCGATGGGGGTGGGCGGCAGGCCGGCGCGCGTGTACGAGTTGTAGGGCGTGTCGGTCTGCAGGTCGACCTTGTGCAGGTTGCCGTCGTAGGCCGCGCCCAGGCCGTAGATCACCGTCGGGTCGGACTGCAGCGGCATGCCGATGCGCAGCCGGTTGGAGAACACCGCGCCGACCTTGCCGCGGTCGGACGGCGCCCCGGTCTCCTTCTCGATGACCGAGGCCAGCGCCAGCGCCTCGGTCGGCGACTTGAGCGGGCTGTCGGCCGCGCGCAGCGCCCAGGCGGCCTGCAGCTGGCGCTCGAGCGCGTCGTGCGCGCGCTTGAGCACGAGCACGTCCTTGACGCCCTTGCTGTAGACGTACGTATCGGGAAAGAAGCGCCCCTCGGCCTTCTCGCCGGCGGGCGCGCCGATGGCGGCCATCAGCGCGTCGTCGCTCATCTGCGCCGTCGTCGGCTTCAACCCCGGCGCGGCGGCGAGCGCGGCGCGCATCTGCTTGACTGTCCAGCCTTCGATGATGTGCACCGACTCGAGCTCCTCGTCGCCGGTCACCATCTTCTCGAGCAGCGTGCGCGGCGTCGCGCCCTGCGACACCAGGTAGCTGCCCGCGCGGATGCGCTTGGCCTGGCCCGACCAGCGGAACCACTGGTAGAGCAGCTCGGGCGGCGCGTCCACGCCGGCGTCGTGCCACAGCCGCACGATCTCGCGCACGGGCGTGCCGGGCTCGATGGAGACCTCGACGTCGTCGTGCGCGAGCTCGAGCGGGTGTTGCAGCCACCAGAAGGCCGCGCCGGCGGCGCCCGCGGCGAGCACCAGCAGCAACAGGAACAGGCGTTTGAGCATGGGAGCCGGGCGTCCTGTGGCGGAGGCCCTTCTGGCGATGGGAACGATGGGCCGCCATGATAATCGGCCCCATGAGCCCGCTTGTTACCGCATCTTCCGACCTCGCCCTGGGCGCGCCCGTCGCCGTCCGCCTCGCCGACTGGGGCGTCATCCGCGCCAAGGGCGACGACGCCGCCGCGTTCCTCAACGGCCAGTTGACCCAGGAGACGATCAAGCTGGACGTCGGCCAGGCACGCCTGGCGGGCTACTGCTCGCCCAAGGGCCGCCTGCTGGCCAGCTTCGTGATGTGGCGCGCCGCGCCCGACGAGATCCTGCTCTCCTGCAGCGCCGACCTGCTCGCTCCCACGCTCAAGCGCCTGTCGATGTTCGTGCTGCGCGCCAAGTGCAAGCTGACGGACGCCTCGTCCGAGATCGCGCTGTGGGGCGTCGCCCTGCCCGGCCTGCTGCACGGCGACGCCGCGCACCCCGTGCCCGCCACCCCGTACGCCACCGCGCCCGTCGCCGGCGGCACCGCCCTGCGCCTGGCCGACGCCGCCGGCGCCACGCGCGTGCTGTGGGCCGCCGCGCCCGACGCGACGCCGCCGTGGGCCACCACGTCCAGCCCCGACGTGTGGAACTGGCTGGAGGTGCAGTCCGGCGTGCCGCGCATCGTGGCCAGCACCGTCGAGGCCTTCGTGCCGCAGATGGTCAACCTCGAACTGGTGGGCGGCGTGAACTTCCAGAAGGGCTGCTACCCCGGCCAGGAGATCGTGGCGCGCAGCCAGTACCGCGGCACGCTCAAGCGCCGCATGGTGCTGGCCGAGGGCGACGCGGCCGCGGCCGCCGGCGCCGAGGTGTTCGCCGCCGCCGATCCGGAGCAGCCCGCCGGCCAGATCGTGCTCTCGGCCAGCCTGCCGCATCCCGAGGGCGGCGCGCGGCACGCGGTGCTGATCGAGGTCAAGCGCGCGCTGGCGGAAGCCGGCGAGCTGCACGTGGGCGCGGCCGACGGCCCCGTCGTGCGCCTGCGCGCGCTGCCGTACGAGATTCCCGCCGACAACGGCTGATAGTGCGTTGATGGAGCGCGCGCAGCGGGGTCAAAGCGTGACGGATCGCACGCCCGAACGGCTGGTCTGCGTCTACTACCGTGTCGCCCATGCCGACGCGGGGCGAGTCATTTCGGCTGTGCGTGAATTCCACCGCACATTGCGGCCGGCCGCGGGCGTCAACTCGGCGGAAGTGCTCTTACGATGCGACCTGCCCTCCCCGGCTTCCATCGCCTCGCTGCCCGATGCCCGTGCGCCGTCCCGCCATCCGACCGAACCGTCCGCCGCCGACCCCGGCGCGGATGCGACCGTGATGGAGACCTACCGCCTGTCGTTGCCGGCGGCCGGCGGCCCAGCGGACGCGGCGCTGCGGGCGTTCCTGGCCCAGCTGGAGACGGCCTCGCAATCGCACGCCAGCCTGCTGCGCGGCGCCCGCCACGTCGAACTGTTTGCCCCATGTGCCTCGTAGCCCTCGCGATCGACGAGAACCGCCGTTTCCCCCTGGTGATCGCCACCAACCGCGACGAGTTCTTCGAACGCCCGGCCGCCCGCATGGGCTGGTGGACGCCCGCCGAGGGCGGCCCCGAGATCCTGGCCGGCCGTGACCTGCACGCCGGCGGCACCTGGCTGGGCCTGTCGGCCGCCGGGCGCCTCGCCCTGGTCACCAACGTGCGCCGCCCGCAGGACACCGACCCCGAGGCCCCCAGCCGCGGCGGCATCGTGCCGCACTGGCTGCGCACCGAGCTGCGCCCCGACCAGTTCTGGATGCAGACCTCGCTGTCCGGCTACGCGCCGTTCAACCTGATCGCCGCCGACTTCCGCCGCGGCGACTGCTTCTTCGCGAGCAACGACCTCGCGATCCCGCGCCGCATCGAGCGCGGCATCTTCGGCCTGTCCAACGCCACGCTCGACACGCCCTGGCCCAAGGTCGAGAAGCTCAAGGCGCGGCTGGGCGAGGCGCTCAAGACGGCCGAGTCCGTCGACGGCCTGTCCAGCCAGCTGTTCACCGCCCTCGCCGACCGCGAGACCTTCCCCGACGACCAGCTCCCGAGCACCGGCATCGGCCGCGACCGCGAACGCGTGCTCAGCGCCGCCTTCATCCGCACGCCCGACGGCGCGTACGGCACGCGCTGCTCGACGATCATCATCACGGAGAAGATCAAGCGCCAGCTGGTGACGCACGTCTTCGAACGCACCTTCACCGCCGGCCCCGGCCTGGCGCTGCTGCGCCGCACGGTGCTCAAGGACTGGCCGCCGCGCTACGCCGACCGCGCCCCGCAGACGGTGGAGACGACCGTCGTCGCCGAGACCGAGGACGACGGCCAGAACGTGCCCTCGCTCGAGATGCCGATGCCGGCCAAGAAGACGCGGGTGCGCAGCCTGCTCAAGCCGATCAGCCGCTGAGCGACGCCGCGCTCGCGGCCCGTTCGGCGCGGCGCATGTGGATCGGGCCGACCGGGTGGTAGATCCGGGCGACGACCGTCCCCGCGCCATCGACCTTGAACTCGCAACTGGTCTCGTTGTAGCCGGCCATCAGGCGCCGGTGCGTGTACGTCGCACCGCCAGGCTCGTGCGACAGCGTGATGCCGCTCTCGCTCGCACGCCGCAGCAGCGTCGACGTGTCGGCCCCGACGGGAACGGACTCGCACAGCGAGGTCATCTCCGTCCGGACCCGATCCTGCGCGATCCAGGACCCGACGGCGTACCAGCCCAGCGGCAGCCCGGCCAGCAGCGCGATGGCCAGCACCGCCGCGGTGGCGATGAGCAGTCCTTGCCGCATGCCCTGGTTCATGATGGCCTGCGTGAATGTCGATGCTTGTGCATGGCAACCATCGTCATGCAGCGCGCGGAGCGCATGGTGCGCATTGCGACGGATCGCGGACCCATCGCCTCGAAGACTCGCCAGCGGCGATGGCGCGCGTCGCGTCCGCCGACGCGTCGCCACGCGACACCACTTGTCATTGCGTCGTATCGGCCGCTCACCCCCACCTGTCATCCTGCGCGCAGTCGCCGGATTCACCCCTGCCTAAACCGCCGACGAAAGAACGGACTACGCGGCCCCCAGCGCCTTGAGCCAGCGCGCCCCCGGGAACCGCGCCGCCACCGTCGCCAGCACGTCCTCGATCGACGCCAGGTTCGGAATGACCGTGCCAACCTCGCCCGGCGCCCCGGCGCGGTCGCTGCTGATGATGTAGAAGTTGCCCGGCCGCTCCTCGGCGATGTCCGTCGGATCCTCGTAGTCGCCGGTGCCGTAGTACATCGGGCTCGCGTGCACGCGCAACCGCACCGGCACGCTGCCGTCGTACAGCCACTCGGCCTCGGCGAGGATGGGCAGGTCGTCGTGCGAGCTCATGGGCGACTCCGTGGGGGCGTCGACCCATTGTGCGACCGATTGCCGATCCCGGCATGACGCGCGTCCACACGCGCGATGCGCCCCGGTCCCCCGGTGGGGCGGGTTAGGCGCAGGCGCAACCCGCGACCCGCTGACCACCGCACGATGACGACAAGAGTCACGCCGGCACAGGCCAACGCCTCAATGGAACCGCAGCGCCACCCCCACCGCAAACACCCCATACAACCCCGCCATCGCAAACAGCCGTTTGGCCGTCAACGCATGCCCCTTGAGCAGCACGAGCATCGCCACGATCGCCACCATCGTGATCGCCGCCCCCCACAGCAGCGGCGCCCCCAGCAACCACGGCGTGAAGAAGATGCCCAGCGCACTGGGCACCGTCGCCTGGATCATCATCGCCCCGCTGATGTTGCCCAGTGCCAGCTCCGTCTTGCCCTGGCGCACCCAGATCACCGCGTTGAGGATCTCGGGCAACTCGGTCGCGATCGGGCTCAGCAGCAGCGCCACCAGCTGCGGCGACATCCCCAGCCACGGCCCGACGGCCTCGAGCTGGTGCACGAACAGCTGCGACGCGAAGAAGATGACCACCAGCGCCGCCCCCGTTTGCAGCACGGCCCACGCCGTCGACGGATGCTCGGCATGCGGCCGCAGCTTCAGCGGCTCGAACTCGATCCCGGCACAACTGGGATCCTCGACCCCCTCGCCCTGCAGCTCGCGCCACACGTACAGCGCATAGGCCGCCAGGAACAACCACCCCAGCCACGGCTTCCACGCGAACGCGACCAGGCCCACCGCCACCTTGAACACGAACACCCCCAGGAACCACGCCTGGTCGTGCGCGAGCCGCGCGGTGCTGAACTCCTGCGCGATCTTCTTCTGCTGCCGCGCGCGATCCATCAGGAACATCGCGCCGACGACGGCATACGCCAGCGTCGACAAGGCCAAGGGACCACCCAGCGCGGCACCGACCCCGATGTCCTTCGCATCCGGCGTCTTCCCGAACACGACCGCCACGAGCGTGACCACGCTCTCCGGCAACGCCGTCCCGAACGCCGCCAGCACGGTGCCGACCGCGGTGCGCGACACGCCGAAGCGATGGCCGACCCATTCGACGCCGTTGACGAAGTATTCGCAGGCCAGGTAGATGACGACGGCGGAGACCAGGAGCAATGCGAGGGTGAGGATCATTGCGGCGCTCCCGGGCGCGCGGCCTCGTCGGCGCACGCGTGACGCGTCGCGGGCGCGCTCACGCGTGCGGGGGCCGAAGCGGCCATCGACGCGGAAAAGTGAGTGGCGTTCAAGCTGGATTTCCGTGGGGCCGGGATCGATAACCAATGACGACGCACCCGTCCCGGCCCCGGGTCTGGATGCGACGCCACAGGTCTTGCCAAACCCGCGCTGCGGGCCGCACCGACCATGCCGCAATGGGGCGGCAAGTATGTTGATCGGTGCCCTTCGAGTGGGGTGCGAAGCTGGCTACTCCCCTACGGACGGGCGGACTTTAGCATGGCGGTTTTGTTGAGCTGCGGCTGGCCGCTCAGGCGTCGGTCACTCATAAGGCGGTCCGGCAGGCGACGATGTCCGCTTTGTGCTGACAACCCGCGGTTCATGCCGGCTTCGCCGACTTCCGCTTTCGCTGCTGCATTTGCGGTCGCCGAGCCCCAATGATCAGGGCACACTGCTCAGCACTCCCTTGCAATCGCCGTCGCACCGCGCCCTGTAGGCCTCACGCCCTACCGTAGAGTAGCGCGCGCTCGCATGCGCGATACTGCTTGTATATGCAATTGCCCGACATCCCCGTGACTGCAGTTTTCGCATCAACGTGTTCAGGAGATAAAGCTTGAAACTCAGATCTATATTGATCGAAGGAGTAGGCGGCCTTCGGACCATTTCCCTGCCGGCCCTCGATGAGCAAATGAATATACTTTGCGGACCGAACGGGATCGGAAAGACGACAGTGCTAGAGAGCATTGCTCACTGCTTTACGCAAGGTCAGAGTCACATTTTGAAGCGGAATGTGAACCTATCCACGGCCCACATCAACGCAACCCTTATGACAGGGGAAACGATAGATTTCGCCTTCGATGTTTACGACCCATCGAAACCGATTCAACTCAGCAACGGCGTAGCTAGAGCAAAAGCACTCCTATCGTTAAAAACTACTCGGACTTTTGGGTATCAACAGCTCAACGCGGTCGGGAAAGACACGGAGAAGCAAGATTGGACAATGGCGCAAGAAGCCATAAGTGGCGTCCAGCTCTCCGATATCAAGAATTGGTTCGTTAATCGGCACATGTTCTCCCCTCATGAGGGCGCTCTCAACGAAACCCAGAAGGCAAACTTTGAGCTGGCCAAGAAATGTTTCTCAGCGCTCAACGGAGCGTTTGAATTTTCTCATGTCGACGCATCGTCCTTGGAGATTGCAGTTGACACTCCCGACGGAAAAATCCACTACGAATATCTTTCATCCGGATTTAAATCTTGCCTTTCAATTTTGTTCGGAATAATAAAAGAGGTTGAGTTCAGATTCCCCGGAGTAAAAGTTGAGGACTTTGCTGGAATCGTGCTTCTTGATGAAATTGAACTACATTTGCATCCCGAGTGGCAGGGCAAAATCGCTTCCGTACTGACTAAAATATTCCCAAGAATTCAATTTATCGTAACCACCCACAGTCCTCACGTTATTCAAGCTGCTCTACCTAAGCAGGTCATAGCGCTGGAACTCAACGAGGGCGCTGTACGCGTGCGTCCGCAGCCAATGTCTGCGCTAGGCTACCGCGGATGGACCGTGGATGAGGTCTTGACTGACGTAATGGGCATGGCAGACACCCGATCAGAATTCTTTAACAGTCTCAATCAGCGATTTACTGATGCGCTTGATAAAGGAGATCGTGCTTTGGCGGAGGCCGCGTATAGCGAATTGTCGCAATCGCTACACCCTAATAACCCTCAAGCGAAACTGATGCGCATTCAGATGGCTAGTGCAGAATGGAGTGACGCGTGATAAAGCTAAGTCGCCCTTCGGCGCCCGCGTGCCTAGATGCCGTCACCGTGGCCACCCTAACCGCCAAATTCAAGGCGGAGGACGCCACCGTCTGGAATATTGCAGAGCTAAAGGAAGCGTTATTGGAGACGAGTCATTCGAAATGCGCCTATTGCGAATGTAAGCTCATGGCTGAGTCGAATTACATGGAAGTAGAACACTTTAAACATAAAGACGTATATCGGGACAATGTACTTGACTGGGACAACCTCCTTCCCTCGTGCAAGCGCTGCAATGTCGCGAAATTAGTCCATGATGTGGTAAAGGAGCCAATTGTTAATCCTTATAAAGATGATCCGCGCGATCATTTCAAATTTGAGAGTTACCGATTTGGCTTCAAGACAGACGTTGGCAAAATGACTATTCCGACGCTGCATCTCAACGACAAACAAAAAATTATAAATCTTAGATTCGCGCTGGGCGATCGTCTGAAAGAGGCGCTAATAACTCTTGAGGGCCGCTTGGAAACTTTTATCAAAAATGGCGGCGCAAGCCGCACTAGAAACCTCTTAGTGGGCGGACTTAAAGGCATCCTCCAGGAATGTCAGCCGCAGTCGGACTATTCGGCGACTGCCTCTACCGTTGTATTAAGTGATAGTACATATATCTCGCTGAAATCGGCACTCAAAGACAAGAAACTCTGGGATCTAGAACTGGAGACGCTAGACGCCAAAGCGCAACAAATCAAGCTAGATATTTAATGAAGCTGCACCTTGACTTGCGCTCCAGGTGCTGTGTGGTGCCAAACGCAGCACGTGCGGTTGTGAAAACTCACGACGAAAGCCAGCGTAAGACAGCTATGCAGCAGCGATTGCGGTAGATCGCTTAGGGCAGACAAGTGACCGCTGTCGCTCACGCAGCGGACATTGATGACGATTGGTCAGCCTGCTCGGCGGATCCATGAGCTGGTTTTCCTCGCCGCCACAACGTCTCCCCGACTAGATTCGCAAGCCCACTCCTAAAACGCCCTGAAAATGGATCCTTTCCACTCCGAGACGAATCAGTTGCTATCGGCGATTAGTGAGTTCGACTCGGGATGGAACTGACTAGTGTTTTGGTGCAATTCATCCCTCTCCGTAATCAACCAGGTCGACTCGGACTGGAATTGACAGTCGTCCGAGTGAACTTCACGACGCCGCAAGTGCAATCAGTTCTACTCGCGATGTCGTGAACTCATAATTCAGTCTCGGCAGTTCCACTCGATTGGTAATCGCATCTGATCATCCCAGCGCGTTCTCGAAAGCGCCGACGCCATCGTGGGCCACGGAGCAGGCCTCTCGACCGAACGGGACCTCATGGCCAGCGCAAGGCGGGTTCGATCCGGCGACTCTCGAAGTCAACAAGGAAAGCGCGTGACGGGCGCATCCGCGCGCAGAAGGGCCAACCGACATCCGAGACGCTACCCCGTCGCTCCCATCACCCAAGTCCTTACCCGCGCCTCATGCGCAAACGCCCCATCATCGAGCACCGGCGCCCGCTCGAACACGCCCCAGTTCTCCACCAAGCGCGCCGAGGCCCGGATCAGCAGCTCACGCGCATCCACTGTCTCCCCGTCTTTGACGAGCTTCCCAGCCGGGCTCACCGGATCGACCGCATCGCAGCGCTCCAGCGTGCCCGTCTCGTACAGCCGTTCGATCAGCTCGCCCTCTCCGTCGAACGCCGCCCGCATCGCGAGGCCGCCCCATCGTTCGCGCAGGAGGCGATCGACGACGGCGGTGAACTCATCGAGCATCGTGGCGAACACCTGGTTGTCGACCGCGGGGTCGGCGTCGAAGCCCTTCTTGCTCAGCCGGAACTGGACGAGGCGCACCTGGCCGTGGATGCCGACGAAGGCCAGCGAGAAGCCGCGTTCCATGACGACGTGATCGGCGTCGCGGCCGAGCGCGGAGGCGAGGCGGTCGCGGGAGGAGTCGGAAGGCATGGAGGCGTGCTCGGTGGCTGTGGGTTGGGGCCAGTCTAGGGCGCGTGGAGGGGGTGCGCATCAGGGGTGGCCGCAGGACGGTGCTGTCGGGTCGGGATGCCCCTGGGGGTAGGTGCGGAGGGCCTGGCGTTGGCCGGGCGTGTTGGCGTGTGGGCGGTGGATCCTGCGACTGCGCGCAGGATGACGGGTTGGGGGTTGGTCGCGCTCGAGTGCGGTTCGGTGGAGGCCCTTGCCCTCGCCCTCGCGCACGTTCGCTCGCCGGCACGTGCGCGCAGGCACGAGGGCCTGCGCTGTCGCGCTCGAGTGCTCGCTTGGCAGGGGTGGATCCTGCGACTGCGCGCAGGATGACAGCCTTTGAGGTTGGCCGCGTGTGGGCCACGACAGCCATTGGGGTTGGCCGCGTCTGGACCACGACAGCCTTTGGCGGTTGGCCGCGAGTGGGCCACGTGTGCGCTCGGCCGCGAGCGCGGTCAGCCGCGACCGGGTCTATTCCGGCAGCAACCACGCCGGCGGCGTCCGGATCTCCATGAAGTTGTCCGGCCTGGCCGGTGCCTTGAACCCGAACTGCTCGTACAGCCCGTGCGCATCCCGCGTCGCCAGCAGGAAGCGCCGCATGCCCTGCAGTTCCGGATGCGCCAGCACGGCCTGCACGAGGCGTTTCGACAAGCCCTGCCCGCGATGCTCCTCGAGCACGTATACGTCCGCCAGGTACGCGAAGCTGGACTTGTCGGTGATGACGCGGGCGAAGCCGACCTGGGTGCCGGTTCCGGCGACGTACAGCCCGAAGCACAGCGAGTTGGCGATCGCGCGCGCGACCACGTCTTCGGGGATGCCAGGGCTCCAGTAGCTGCGCGTCAGGTACGCATGGATGGCGGCCAGTTGCAGGCGCCTCGGGTCGGTGCTGATTTCGTAGGTGTTCACCCTGGGTATTCTGCTCAGGTTGAACACGCCTTCACAGGCCTGCCGGGCTTTCGCGGTTGGCATATCGAAACTTGTATGGTTTCGATTACAAAAACGATTTGCCTGATATCGCATCGCTGCCTAGCATCCGGGCCACTGGTCGTGCATCGGCAACTGCGTCGCGGGCCAGGGACCGCCCTCGTTTCGAGGCGGCATACGAACGACAGGAGACGAGAAATCATGACCATCCAACGCCGTGCGGTCCTGGCCGCCACCCTGGTGGCCGCCGCCATCGCCAGCCCTGCCGCCTTCGCGCAGAAGAAGATCGTGCTGGGCTTCAGCCAGATCGGTGCCGAGAGCGAATGGCGCACCGCCAACACCGAGTCGATCAAGTCGGCGGCCAAGGAGGCCGGCATCGAGCTGAAGTTCTCGGATGCGCAGCAAAAGCAGGAGAACCAGATCAAGGCGATCCGCTCGTTCATCGCGCAGAAGGTCGACGTGATCGGGCTGTCGCCGGTGGTCGAGTCCGGCTGGGACACGGTGCTGCAGGAGGCCAAGGCCGCGCACATCCCGGTGATCCTGACCGACCGCGCCGTCGATTCCAAGGACAAGAGCCTGTACGTCACGTTCATGGGCTCGGACTTCGTGGCCGAAGGCCGCAAGGCGGGCGACTGGCTCGTGAACTTCGAGAAGGGCAAGCCGGGCCCGATCAACATCGTCGAACTGCAGGGCACCGTGGGCTCGGCGCCGGCGATCGACCGCAAGAAGGGCTTCGAGGAGGTCATCTCCAAGGACAGCCGCTTCAAGATCACGCGCTCGCAGACGGGCGACTTCACGCGCGCCAAGGGCAAGGAAGTGATGGAGGCCTTCCTCAAGGCCGACAAGAACATCCAGGTGCTCTACGCGCACAACGACGACATGGCCATCGGCGCCATCCAGGCGATCGAGGAAGCGGGCCTGAAGCCGGGCGTCGACATCACGATCATCTCGATCGACGGCGTCAAGGGCGCGTTCGAGGCGATGATGGCCGGCAAGCTCAACGTCTCCGTCGAGTGCTCGCCGCTGCTGGGCCCGCAGCTGATGTCCGCGGTCAAGGACGTGGTCGCCGGCAAGCCGATCCCGCCGCGCATCATCACGACGGAAGGCATCTTCCCGAAGGAAATCGCGGCCGCCGAGTTCCCCAAGCGCAAGTACTGAAATGTCGGCCCCCACGCTCCCTCTGGTCGCTGCCCCCCGAGGGGGAGCTCGGTTCGGCTCGGCTGCGAGCCTCGCTTCCCTGACCTTGGATGGGCCTGCAGCCGGCTGGGGGCGTTGCTCGCGTCAACGACCGTGCTGAAGGCCGAAGGCATCTCCAAGCGCTTCGGCGCAGTCACCGTGCTGGACGAAGTCCGCCTGCACCTTCGGGCGGGCGAAGTCCATGCGCTGATGGGGCAGAACGGCGCGGGCAAGTCCACGCTGATCAAGATCCTCACGGGCGTGTACCCGGTGACCGCCGGCACGCTCGCGCTGGACGGTGCGCCCATCGCGCCCGCCAGCCCGCTCGATTCCCAGAAGCTGGGCATCAGCACCGTCTACCAGGAAGTCAACCTCTGCCCCAACCTCACGGTGGCCGAGAACATCTTCGCAGGGCGCTTCCCGCGCCGCGGCTGGGGCGGCCTCAAGGCCATCGACGGCCCGCGCATGGTGCGCGAGACGCGCGCCCTGCTCACCCGACTGAACCTGGACATCGACCCGACGCAGACCCTGGGCACGCTGCCCGTGGCCGTGCAGCAGCTCGTGGCGATCGCGCGCGCGCTGAGCGTCGACGCCAAGGTGCTGATCCTGGACGAGCCGACGTCCAGCCTGGACGACAGCGAAGTCGAGAGCCTGTTCACCGTGCTGCGCGGGCTGCGCGCGTCGGGCCTGGCGATCCTGTTCGTCACGCACTTCCTCGACCAGGTCTACGCGATCTCCGACCGCATCACCGTCCTGCGCAACGGCCGCTTCGTCGGCGAATGGACGCCGGCGGAACTGCCCGCGCCGGCGCTGGTGTCGGCCATGGTCGGGCGCGACGTGGCGCTGGCGTCGGCAGAAGCCGCGGATGCGCAAGCGGCGGCCAAGCCGGCCGACAGCGCGACCCCGCGGCTGCAGTTGCGCGGCTTCGGCGCGGAGCGGCGCATCCATCCGCTCGACCTCGACCTGCGCGACGGCGAGGTCATGGGCGTCGCCGGCCTGCTCGGCTCGGGCCGCACCGAGCTCGCGCGCCTGCTGTTCGGCCTGGACGCGGCCGACCTGGGCACCCTGGCCGTGCAGGGCGAGACAGTGCGCTTCACGCATCCGGCGCAGGCCGTCAAGCTGGGGCTGGCGTTCTGCCCCGAGGAGCGCAAGTCCGACGGCATCGTCGGCGAGCTGAGCGTGCGCGAGAACATCGTGCTGGCCCTGCAGGCGCGCACGGGCCTGTGGCCCTGCATCCGGCCCGCCCGGCAGCGCGAGCTGGCGCAGAAGTACATCGACCTGCTGGGCATCCGCGCCGCCGATTCGGACATGCCGATCGCGCTGCTGTCGGGCGGCAACCAGCAGAAGGCCCTGCTCGCGCGCTGGCTGGCCACCGCCCCGCGCGTGCTGATCCTGGACGAACCCACGCGCGGCATCGACGTCGCCGCCAAGCAGGAACTGATGAACGAAGTGATGCGCCTGGCGCGCGAAGGCATGTCGGTGCTGTTCATCTCGTCGGAGATCGACGAGGTGCTGCGCATCTCCGACCGCATCGTCGTGATGCGCGACCGCCGCAAGGCCGGCGAGCTGCCGCGCGGCGCGACCGAGGCCGAGGTGATGAACCTCATCTGCGAGCCGGCGGCAGCATGACCACGGCACACGAAATGAACGCTTCGCCGCCCCGACCCGCGCCGCAACTCCCGCCGCCGGAATCGCTCTGGCTGCGGACGTCGCGCCATCCGCTGGTCTGGCCGCTGGTGACGCTGGCGCTGATCCTGGCGGTCAACGCGAGCCTGAACCCGGGCCTGTGGCACCTCGAGTGGCGCAACGGGCACCTGTACGGCAGCCTGATCGACATCGTCAACCGCGCCGCGCCGCTGGCCATCGTCGCGCTCGGGCTGACGCTGGTGATCGCCACGCGCGGCATCGACATCTCGGTGGGCGCGGTGGTCGCGATCTCGGGCGCGGTGGCCGCGCTGATGATCGGCGGCGACCTGAAGATCGTCGACGGGCAGCCGGTGCACATCAGCCACTGGCCGCTGCCGGTCGCGCTGCTGGTGGCGCTGGTGGCCGCGGCCGCCTGCGGCGCGTGGAACGGCCTGCTGGTCGCGCGCGCCGGCCTGCAGCCCATCATCGCGACGCTGATCATGATGCTGGCCGGCCGCGGCGCCGCGCAGCTGCTCACGAGCGGCCAGATCATCACGATCTACTACCCGCCCTACTTCGTCATCGGCAACGGCTTCTTCCTGGGCGTGCCGGTGGCCGCGCTGATCGCGCTGGCCGTGTGGCTGGGCATGACGCTGCTGCTCGATCGCAGCGCGCTGGGCCTGTTCATCCAGGCGATCGGCATCAACCCACGCGCGGCGCGTGTCGCGGGGGTGCGCGCGCGCACGATCACGATCTGCGTGTACGCGTTCTGCGGCCTGTGCGCGGGCGTGGCGGGGCTGATCGTCAGCTCCAACGTCAAGAGCGCGGACGGCAACAACGCGGGCGTGCTGATGGAGCTGGACGCCATCCTGGCCGTCACGGTCGGCGGCACGCTGCTGACCGGCGGGCGCTTCACGCTGGCGGGCACGGTGATCGGCGCGCTGATCATCCAGACGCTGACCTCGACGATCTACGCGATCGGCGTGCCGCCCGAGATCAACCTGGTCGTCAAGGCCGTGGTCGTGTTCGCGGTGATGCTGCTGCAGTCGCCCGAGTTCCGCCGCCAGGTGCGCGCGCTGGCGTTCCGCGGGGGCGCGCGATGAACCGATTGACATTGAAGGGCCCGCGCATCCCGCCGGTGGTGGCCAGCGTGCTGCTGCTGCTGGCGATGGTGACCTTCGGCAGCCTCATGTACACGGGCTTCTTCAGTGCCCAGGTGTTCCTGAACCTGCTGATCGACAACGCCTTCCTGCTGGTGGTGGCCGTGGGCATGACCTTCGTGATCCTGACCGGCGGCATCGACCTGTCGGTCGGATCGGTGGTCGCGCTGACGACGATGGTGTCGGCCGCGCTGGTGGAGCACAGGCACTGGTCGGCCAGCGTCGTGATCCCGCTCGTGCTGGGGGGCGGTGCCGTGTTCGGCGCGGTCCAGGGCTGGCTGATCGCCCGCTTCCGGCTGCAGCCCTTCCTGGTGACGCTGGCGGGCATGTTCCTCGCGCGCGGCCTGTGCTACCTGATCAGCATCGACTCGATCAGCATCACGGATCCGACCTTCACCGCCATCGCGCAGGCCAAGGTCACGCTGTGGGCGGGGGCGTCGATATCGGTGGGCTCGGTGATCGCGCTGGCCGCGTTCGCGGTGGGCGTGTTCGTCGCGCACGGCACGGCCTTCGGGCGCAACGTCTACGCGATCGGCGGCAGCGAGCACTCCGCGCTGCTGATGGGCCTGCCGGTGGCGCGCACGCTGGTGGGCGTCTACGCGCTCAGCGGCTTCTGCGCGGCGCTGGGCGGCGTGCTGTTCTCGTTCTACATGCTCTCGGGCTACGGCCTGCACGCCACGGGCCTGGAGCTGGACGCCATCGCCTCCGTGGTGATCGGCGGCACCCTGCTCGCCGGCGGCGTGGGCCTGGTGGCCGGCACGTTGTGCGGCGTGCTGATGCTGGGCCTGATCCAGACGCTGATCACCTTCGACGGCTCGCTCAGCGCGTGGTGGACGAAGATCGTCATCGGCGCCCTGCTGCTGGCGTTCTGCCTGCTGCAGCGGCTGACGCAGCGCAACCAGCCGGGGGCGGAGCCGGCGCTGGCCTGAAGGCACGCAGGGCGCGTGCCCGGGACGCTCAGCGCGCCAGCAGCTTCTCCCAATCGACCGCGGCGACACGCCAACGGCCGGCTGCGTCGCGTCCGAGCCCGTCACGGGGTCGGTCATGCGCAGTTCGTCGCCCTGCTGGCCGGGACGTCGGCATCAGAGAAGGCGGTGTCAGGCATCGTTTCCTTCCGTCTGGAGGCGGTCGGGTCGCGGCAGGTACTTGCGAAGACGGGCCACGCGGGCGTCGGGCTCGACCTCGCAGCGGAACAGGATGTACGAGGCCCAGGGGTTCTCCTGGTGGAAGCGGTTGCCGTACACGGCCACCAGCTCGCACACCGTCATCACGGCCAGCTCCGACCGCAGCCCGCCCCGCCGGGCGATCTCGCCGGCGCCGTCGAGGAACGCGTTCCAGCGATCGCCGACCAGCGCGGCGAGCTCCGGATAGGACGCGCTCAGGTACATCGCACCCGGGACTCACCACGCCTGCGCCGCGGGCGTGCCCTGGTGATACCGCAGACGCCACGCGCCGTCCTCCGCAACCCAGATCGACGATCGGTGGGTGTGCAGTTGCAAGGTTCTGTCGGCCTCCCGGTGGGCGCTGCGATACGTCAGCAAGGCGACGCCGGGCGCCAGCAGGGCCAGGCGGAAGTCGAGAGACTCGACCTGGGCGTGCGTGACCTGCGCCGCGAGGAAATCGAGGATCGTCTGGCGATCGTACTTGCGCCCCGAGCGGCCGACCTCGTCGAAGTCGGGGTGCAGGAGTTCGTCCAGGCGCGCGCGGCTGCTGCGGGTGCCTGGGTGGTGAAGTTCGACTTCCAGGCGCTGGAGAAGGTGAAGCAGGTCTTGCATGTCGTGTCCTTGATCGGGGCCGACCACCGATGCCCTTCGATGCGGGTTTGGCGGCAGGGGACGGCGGGTCAAACGACCCGCCCTACGGACCCGCAGGCGACCGCCCTGCCGCCGCACCCCGATCAGGCCTTCGGGTGCGCCAGGAAGAAACGCAGCATTTCCGCGCTCGCGTCCGGCCCGCGCGGATCGGTGAAGGTGCCGCCGAGATCACCGCCCGACCAGGCGTGACCGGCGCCGTGGATCGTCCATTGCTCGGCGCGCTCGGCGCCCTGGCCGCCAACCCAGATCCGGCGCGACCAGGGCACGCCCGATGCGCTGACGCCGTGCTGCACGTCGGGCCTCGCGCTGACGCCCGCGGCCGCCAGCACGCGCTCGCCGTTGACGACGTTCACGGTCGGGTCGGCATCGCCGTGGAAGACGATGGTGGGCGGCGTGGCGCCGGCCTTGGGCGCTCGGCGCGGCGCCGTGGCGGCCCCGCCCATCGCCGCGAAGGCGGACGGCACGTCGGTGGCCGATCCCGCGGGCAGGCCCGAGTGCACGCCGACGGCGGCGAACAGGTCGGGGTAGGCGTCGCCCAGGATCGCGGCCATCGCGCCGCCGGCCGACAGCCCCGCGACGTACACGCGCGCCGGGTCGACGTCGTGCGTGGCGATCACGTGTCGCACCATGCCGGCCAGGATGCCGGGCTCGCCCTTGCCGCGCGCCTGGTGGGTGTGCTTGAACCAGTTCCAGCAGCGCTGCGCGTTCGCGCGCGCCGACTGCGCCGGATACAGCACGAGGACGCCCTGCGCCCGCGCGAGCGCGTTCATGCGCGTGCCGCGCGCGAAGTCGTCGGGATCCTGCGTGCAGCCGTGCAGCATCACGACCAGCGGCAGCGGCCGCGCGTCCGGCCGGGCCGGCTCGAACAGCCGGTAGTCGCGCATGCCGCACTCATTGCGGAAATGGCCGCTGGAGAAGGACTCCGGCCGCGTGCGCGGCGTCGTGTCGGGCAGGACGACGACCGGGTCGTCGTCGATCACGCGCGCCTGCACGTCGATGACGTTCTCGTCCGCGTGCACCGAGCTGCCCGCCGAAGCGTCGCCCGGCGCTGGCTGCGGCACGCCGAGCGCCCGCTGGATGGCCGCGGTCGCCTCCATCAGGTTGCCGCCGCGCACCAGGCGCGTGGCCTCGTCCATCCGTCGCTGGAATTCTTCGTTCATGCATTTTTCCGATCGGCCGATGCGGCCTTGTGCGCCGCATGGGCACGCGGCGAGCCCGTTGAACGACTGCTCAGGGCGCCCGGCGCATCTCCTGGTGGACGATCCCCGCCTCCTCGAAGCGCTCGCCGTGCGGCACGAACCCTGCGCGGCGGTAGAAACCGAAGGCGGTGACCTGGGCGTGCAGCGCGACTTCCCGGTCGCCGCGCGCGCCGGCCGCGGACATCAACGCCTCCAGCAGCGCGCGGCCGACGTTCGCGCCGCGCATCGTGCGGCTGACGGCCATCCGGCCGATGCGCGCCGGGTGGCCCGCGTCGGCGGCCAGCAGGCGCCCGGTGCCGACCGCCAGGCCCAGCCGGTTGCGCGCGAGCGCGTGCACGGCGCCGACATCGGCGGCATCGCGCTCGAGTGCCAGCGGCACCTTCTGCTCCTGGACGAACACCGCGGTGCGGATCGCCTGCGCCTCGGCGCCGAGCGCGTCCCAGCCGCCCACCGTCACGCTCACCATGGATTCGCCCGCCTCGAATGCGCGGAACGCGTCGACGAGCGCCTTGGGCGCCGGCTGGGGCCGTTTCGTGACGGCGTCCGTCCAGACGTAGACGATCTCGCCGTGCACCAGCAGCTCCACGCCGCGAAACACGCCCGCCACGAAGCGCAGCGAGCTGGTGCCCGCCGCCTCGAAGCGGATGCCGACCTCCAGCGCGTCGTCGTAGCGCGCCGGCGCCAGGTACTCCAGCGTGGACTTGCGCACGAACAGGTCGCCTCCGAGCGCGGCGATCGTGTCCTCGTACGGCAGCGCCAGCGCGCGCCACCAGTTGCCCAGCGCGGTGTCCACGTACATCAGGTAGTGGCCGTTGAAGACCACCTTCTGCATGTCGACCTCGGCCCAGCGCACGCGCAGCGGGTCGGCGAAGCGGAAATCGGAGCGTTTCATGCGAAGGCTTCCTGGAGTGCGTCGGCGATGGCCTGCTGGGCCTGCGCCGCCTCGGGCAGCATGCGGCCCATCTTGATGAAGTCGTGCGTCATGCCGCGATAGAGCTCGAGGTCGACCGCGACGCCCGCGGCGCGCAGCAGGTCGCCGTAGGCGACGCCCTCGTCGACCAGCGCGTCGCATTCGGCGATCACCAGGCACGCCGGCGCGACCCCCTCGTGATCGGGCGCCAGCGCGGGCGCGAAGCGCCAGTCGGTGCGGTCCGCGACGTCGATGTAGTTGTCGAAGAACCACTCGACGGCCTGCTTGTCCAGCAGGAAGCCGTGCGCGAAGCGCGCGTGCGACGGCGTGTCGGCATGCGCGATGGTGCCCGGCGTGATGAGCACCTGCAGCGCGAGCGGCAGGCCCGCGTCGCGCGCCATCAGCGCGCACACGGCGGCCAGCGTGCCGCCGGCGCTGTCGCCGCCCACGGCCAGGC
>Ga0207427_100475_pt1 | contig 21735 bp, 13 predicted proteins | sample AraplaCL_Cvi_mMS_FD_184268 | JGI IMG/M metagenome (GOLD analysis project Ga0207427, IMG submission 184268) | Arabidopsis root microbial communities from the University of North Carolina, USA - plate scrape CL_Cvi_mMS (SPAdes) (version 2) | ecosystem: Host-associated > Plants > Roots > Endosphere ... | reverse complement strand
AGGTTCCACCGGCGTGATCGTCTTGGTGATGCGGTAGCCGCTGCCGAACGGCGCGGTCACCGGCACCGCGGCCTTGGACGTCACCGTGACCCAGGGCTTGCCGCTGCCGTCGTGGTCGACCTGCAGCGCGGCGTCGGCCTTGTTGCCGTTGACCGCGAAGCCGGCGGGCCAGCCCAGCGCCAGCGCCGTGCCGGCGGGCGTGCGGGCCCAGTCCAGCGACACGGTGGGGTTCGGCGCGCCGAAGGTCGCGCGCGTCGCGCCGCGCACCGGCAACGTCTCGAACTTCTTCGAGAACGCCTCCATCGCGACGCTGCCCCACGCGTTGGCCACGGTGGTCGACCAGCGCCCGCGCTGCTGGCGCTGCAGCGTGCCGGTGACGATGCGCGGCACGTCCTCGGCCCAGTCCTTGCGATCGAGCACGGCCAGCGTCATGCGCACGCTGTTGACGTCGCCGTTGCTCATGAGCCACCACCAGCTGTCGTCGCGCTCCGTGGAGAAGGCCAGGCGCGTGCCCTGCACGTTCAGGCGGGCGCGCAGGACCTGCTGCGCCTCCTCGACGCGCTTGTCATGGTCCTTGATCGACGGCATGCGGTCGAGGATCTGCAGCCAGTCGATGACCGCCCCCGTGGGCCACTGGTTCGGCAGGATCTGCACCGAGTCGAGCATGCGCGGCTGCGCCTTGCCGTAGCGGCTCAGCCCCTCGATCGCGGCGAGCTTGCGCACGTCGAGGTCGCCGTTCTTGAGGAAGGCCGGGCGCCAGAAGTCGCGGTTCACGCGGCCTTCGACGAAGCCGATCAGGCCGCGCTGCAGGCTCGCCTTGGCGTCGTCGGGCAGCGCGAAGTCGTAGCCCAGGCGCGTGGCCTCGTCGCTGATGGCGAGCACGTAGGCGGTCAGGCTGTCGCTGCCGTCGTGCGGGCGCCCGTTCGGGAAGTAGTTCAGCAGGCCGTCCTCGTCCTGGTACAGCGCGACCTGGCCGATGAGCGTGTGCCAGCGCGCGGTGTCGCGCAGGCCGATGGCCACCGACGCGCGCTGCTCGAAGCAGTCCCACGGATACCACCAGAAGTAGTCGCGCACGCCGGGCAGGCCGTCGCCCAGCCTGGGCTTGAGCGCCACCTCGACGCCGCCGCGCAGCTTGCCGCTGGCGTCCGGCAACGCGTCGACCGGCGGCGCGATGGGCACGCGCAGCGTCTTGTCCAGCTGCGCCAGCGTGGCCTGCTGCACCGTCACCGGCACCGCCTCGGCCACCTTCTGCGCGAACTTCATGCGGTCGTGCGCGCCGCCCGCGTCGGCCGCCACCGTCCACGCGAGGCTGTCGACGTTGAACGGCACGTCGACGTCCCACGCCACGTCCGCCGCCGCGCCGGCCGCGATGGCCACGGTCTGCGCCGGCAGCGCCTGCGCGCCGGCGGACGCCGCGAGCGTCGCGTTCAGCGCCGCCTTCGACGAGTTGCGCAGCGTGAACATCGCCTTGTAGCGGTCGCCCTCGCGCACCAGCGGCGGCACGCCCGAGACGATCTGCAGGTCCTGCGTGGCCGCGATGGTGGCCTGGCCAGTGCCGAACAGCGCGGCTTGCTGCGATGGACTCGCGCCCTGCATCACCACGTCGGCCACCGCGACGATGCGGAAGCTCGTGAGCGAGTCGTTGAGCGGCACGCTGACCACCGCCTCGCCCTTCGCATCGAGCGCCACGCCCGGGTTCCACAGCAGCAGCGTGTCGAACAGCTCGCGCGTGGGGAACTGGCCGCCGCCCCCGCCCGGGGGCGCGGCCTTCTTGCCGAAGTGGCGCTTGCCGATGATCTGCATCTGCGCGGTGGCCGTCTCCACGCCGTAGTCGCGGCGGCGGATCATCGCGTCGAACAGGTCCCAGCTGTCGTTGGGCTTGAGCGACAGCAGCGCCTCGTCGACCGCCGCCAGTGTCACCTCGGTGCCCGCGGGCGCGGGGCGGCCGTCGGGCAGCGTCACCTTCAGGCGCACCTGGCTCGTGGCGCGGATCGGGTACGTGGCCTTGTCGGGCGTGACGTCCACCTTGAGGCGGTGTGCCGCGTTGCCCACCTCGATCTCCGCGATGCCGAACTTGAACGCCGGCTTGGCCAGGTCCACCATCGCGGTGGGCGCCTTCCAGTCCTGGCCCTCGCTGCGCCACGCGTGCCACCACTCGACCGGGGACTTCCAGCCCCACGAGAACAGCGAGTACCACGGGACCTCGCGCACGCGGCCGCGCACCGCCAGCACCGACACGAACACGTTGGGCGCCCATTCGGCCTTGACCGGGATCTCGACCGTCGGGTCGCGGCCGTCGAGCGCGATCTCGCGGGTCTCGACGATGCCGTTGCGCTCGATGGCCACCAGCGCGGTGGCGTGGCGGAACGGGCTGCGCACCTGGAACCTGGCCACCTGGCCGGGCTCGTACGCGCGCTGCTCGGGCAGCACGTCCATGCGGTCGTCGTTGGCGCTGCCGAACCACACCTCCCCCGCGCGCGTCACCCACACGCTGGAGGCCGCGCGCGCGAGATGGCCCTGCCCGTCCTTGGCCTGCGCGACCAGTTCGACCTGGCCCGAGGCCGACAGCTCCGCCTCGCACAGCACGAGTCCGCGCACGTCGCTGGTGCCCGAGCACACCTCGCCCAGGTCCTCGTCGACGTTGCGGTTGTCGTACGCATAGAAGCCGCCGACCAGGCGCTTGCGCGCCGAGATCTGCCGGTGCATCACCGCGCGCACGCTGACCGGCACGCCTGCCAGCGGCTTGCCCCGGGTGTCCAGCGCGACGACCTGCGCGGGCAGCCTCTGGTGCACCGAGACCCAGTCGTCCGTGCGCACGCCCAGCACCACGCCCGACGGCCACAGCGGCAGCGTCTGGCTCAGCGTCTGCACCTCGCCGTTCGGGTCGGCGTAGGTCGCCTGCACCAGCAGCTCGCGTGGCGCGGTGGTGGGCGGCAGCTTGGCCAGCGCCACCTTGCCGGCGCCGGACTTGTCCAGCGTGACGGGCAGCTTGTCGGCCACCAGCTTCGAGTTCTGGTCGCGCCGCGAGACCATGCGGTCGGCATCGTCCTCGTCGACGTACTCCTCGCTGAACATGGCGCTGTCCGCATCGCGCGCCTCGCCGGTGCTCGGCGCCTTCGGCGGCTCGAAGTGGAAGCCGGGCCAGCGCTGCATCGGGATGGCGCGCGCCAGGTCGATGTCGCGCACCTGCGCCGACACCTTCAGCGGCAGGCCGGCGGCCCCGCCGCCGTTGCCGTAGTTCACCATCACGTCCATCGAGAGCTCGCGCGGATCGACCTGCGGCCCGGACGGCGGCACCAGGCGGCCGACCATCGCGGGCAGGCGGAACTCCTCGACGCGGAACGAGCCGGTGGACACCGACACTCGGCCTTCGCGGACCAGCGTCACGTCGTACACGCCCAGCTTGGCGTCCTCCGGGATCTTCCACGTCGTCTCGGCGTAGCGGCCGGCGCGCCACGCGAGCGGGAACTCGTAGTGGTCGTCGCTGCCCTCGTGCTCGATGCGCAGCGTGGTCGGCAGGTCGGCCGGGTCCGCCAGCGCGAGGCCGGTCAGGAGCTCGCGGCGCGCGTGGCTCTTCATCGAGATCGTCTGGCCGGCGCGCAGCAGCGTGCGGTCCATCACCGTGTGGAACAGCGGATGCGACACCTCGTCGCCGCGGCCCGACGAGTTCAGGTTGAAGCGCCAGGCCTCGATGCCGTCCTGCCACGACGACCACACGAAGGCCATGTCGTGGCGGCCCTGGGCGTCGGTCTTGCGCGCGCTGACGAAATAGCCCTCGGGACGGCCCGTGCGGCCGGCCCAGCGGCCTTCGCCCGCCTGCGAGCAGTCGTCCCAGCGCAGTCGCGGCAGCGCCTGGTCGATGCGCGCGAAGCCGGTCGCGTCGGTCTGGCCGCTCCAGACCTTGCGGCCCTGGCAGTCCGACACCTGCACCGCCGCGCCCTGCACGGGCTGGCCCTTGTCCAGCGTCGTGACCCACGCGCCCGAATTCACGGGCGCCCACTTGAAATGCACGGCCAGGTTGGTGACGAGCACGCCGGTGCGCACGTACATCGGCGCCTTGCGATCGAGCAGCGCCTCGCCCAGGCGCGGCGACTCGATCTCGACGACGTGGTAGCCCGGCTGCGGCAGCGGGATGCCGATCACCTCGAACGGATGCGGCTCGGTCTGCGACTCCGTCGGCAGCCTGACCATGTGCACGCCCGGGGCCTTGGCCAGCAGGCTCACGGTGCGCGTCTGCACGGCGTTCGGATCCTGCGCGTTGACGTCCGTCTCGTCCGCGTCCTCGTCCTGCTCCTCCTGCGTCTTCGCGCGGCCGTGGTCCCTGGCGCCGCGCGCCGGCGGCTTCTTCGCGGGAGGCGGCGGCAGCTTGACGCCCAGTTCGCGCTCGACCGTCGCGCGATCGAGCGAGGTCTCGTCGTAGCGCGCCACCTTGGCGAACCAGTCGATGATGGCGGCGTCGTCGGTCAGCGTGAGGTCGCGCGCGGGCGCGCCGCCCAGCGTCACGGCCTTGACCCCGAGCTGGCCTTCGACCTTGCGCACCGTCAGCGGCAGCACCGGATCGGCCTCGAGCTCGAGGATGCCGAACGTGGCCGCCGGGAACTTGGCCAGCGGCGGCGCCTCGGCGGTGCGCGTCTTCAGCGGGAACTGCGCGGCGTTCTCGAGCTTGCGGCCGGCGTCGTCCGTGAAGTCCGCGGGCAGCTCGATGCGCAGCTCCGCCTTCTCGGGCAACTGGTCCATCCACTGCACCGCGGTGACGCCCTCCTCCGACGCGTCGCCGGTCACCGTGCCCTTGTTGCGGCCGAAGAAGTAGATGAACTTCTGGAAGCCCGACTGGTGCATCTCCACCAGCGCGTCGGCCGTCTCGCCGCGATGCTGTTCGACGTTGGGCTTGTGGTTGCCGTCGGGGCCGACCAGCAGCACCTTCTCGGCGATCCTGCGCGGCACCGGCGACGAGAACTCGACGCGCAGCGGCCGCATCGGCAGGCAGTCCGCGCGTGCGTTGACGCGCTCGCAGGTGAAGTTCGCGGTGAATGCGGGCCGCACGGTGTAGGCCAGGCGCCGGTCGTCGCTGCTGGCCACGCCGGTGGCCGTGGCGATGCCCTTGCCCCACACGAGCGACATCTTCGATTCGGGCGCGACCGGCCGCGCGCACTGCAGCGTCACGGCGCGTTCCTTCTGCGGCACGAGGTTGACGGCCTTCAGGATGGCGTCGCGCGTCGCCCCGGTGATGATCCTGACGGGCACGCGCTCGCCGACGCCGGCGAACTCGCAATAGGCGTTGCGCTGGATGCTGTCCGGGGTGGCCGGGCCGTTGAGCAGCAGCGCGAAGACCTGCTCTTCCTCGATCTTGCCCCAGTCGCTGGGCGTCGGGTACGCGCGCACGATCGCCGGCCCGCCGGTGCCGAAGTCGAACTTCGCCCCGGCCGCGATGGCCGCGCCGCCCACCGACTTGATGCCCGGGTGCGGCGCGACGCTGCAGCGCGTGCCCGGCGGCAGGTCCTTCGCGAAATCGTAGACCCAGGTCTTGTCGTCGACCCAGCGCCCCGTGCCGGCCTGCGCGGTGTTGGGCGTGCAGCTCACGTCCAGCGGCGCGGGCAGCCGCGGATCGCCGAACTTGACCATGGACTCGCTGAAGGTGGCACGCACCTGGCGCACCAGCGCCACCTCGCCGCGCGGCGACATCGTCTTCAACGTCGCATCCGCGTGCGCCAGCAACGGCGACAACGATGCGACCAGGCCCAGCGTGACTGTCCGGCTCCACGACAACATGCGTTCTTCTCCCCCTCGCCCGCGCGTCGGGCGGCTGGGGAAGGAGTCTATGTCGCGAAGGGGCCGCCGAACGGCGTCGTGAACGAAGCCTCACGCGCCGGAGCACGGTCTCCACGAACGGCAATGGCCGTGCGCCCCGCGCACGGCCAGAACGGATTGGCGTTCCTGACCCGCCGCCGGCGCTGGTCGGACGCCCCCACGTTCGAGGGAGCGGCGGAACCGGCTTTGCCGGGCCGCTCGCGGCCGGCCCCCTCGGGGGCCGGGAGCGCAAGCGACCGTGGGGGCTCTATTTCTTGGTGTAGATCTGGTCGAACACGCCGCCGTCCGCGAAGTGCGTCTTCTGCGCGTTGGTCCAGCCCCCGAACGTGTCATCGATCGAGAACAGCTTGAGCTTGGGGAACTTGCTCGCGTACTTCGCGGCCACCGTCGGGTCGATCGGGCGGTAGAAGTTCCTGGCCTCGATCTCCTGCGCCTCGGGCGTGTACAGGTACTCGAGATAGGCCTGGGCGACGGCGCGCGTGCCCTTGCGGTCGACCACCTTGTCGACGATGGCCACCGGGGGCTCGGCCAGGATGCTGGACGGCGGGTAGACGACGTCGAACTTGTCGGCGCCGAATTCCTTGAGCGACAGGTAGGCCTCGTTCTCCCAGGCGAGCAGCACGTCGCCGACGCCACGCTGCGCGAAGGTGACCGTCGATCCGCGCGCGCCCGAATCGAGCACCGGCACGTTCTCGTAGACCTTCTTGATGTAGTCGCGCGCGCTCGTGTCGCTCGCGCCCGGCTGCTTGAGCGCCCAGCCGTAGGCGGCCAGGTAGACCCAGCGCGCCCCGCCGGAAGTCTTGGGGTTCGCGACGATCACGCCCACGCCGGGCTTGGCGATGTCGGCCCAGTCGCGGATGCCCTTGGGGTTGCCCTTGCGCACCAGGAACACGATGGTGGACGTGTAGGGCGTGCTGTTGTCCTTGAACTTCTTCTGCCAGTCCTTGGCAAGCAGTCCCTTGTTCGCGATGGCGTCGATGTCCGAGGCGAGCGCCAGCGTGACGACGTCGGCGTCCAGGCCGTCCTGCACCGCGCGCGACTGCGCGCCCGAGCCGCCGTGCGACGCGTTGATCTTGAGGTCGTCGCCGGTCTTGCTCTTCCAGTACTTGGGGAAGCTGGCGTCGATGTCCTGGTAGAGCTCGCGCGTCGGGTCGTACGACACGTTCAGCAGCGTGATCTCCTTGGCGAACGAGACGGCGGCGGTGGCGGCGAGCGTCAGGGCCACGAGCGTTCGGGAAAGGCGGCGGGGGGTCGTCATCAAGGTCCTCTTTGGTTTGCGAGTCGGGGCGATTCGAGCGCGACGCCCTCCAGCGTCGGCCATCGTTGGATCCATTCTGGGAATTCAGCTCGGCGAAGGCAAAGAACGAAATCGCCGTTGCTTACACGGCCGTGAGGACGGGGCCGCCGCCGTCGATCGCGGCGAGGCCCGCGTCCAGCGGCGGCTCGCAGCCGAGCAGGCCGTGGCGCTTGAGCAGCGTGCGCACCATGTTGCGGGTGACGCCGAGCTCGCGCGCCGCGCGCACCTGGTTGCCGCGCGCGTGCTCGAAGGCAGCGTGCACCAGGGCGCGCTCGACGCTGTCGAACAGCTCGGGGCCGCCCTCGCGCAGCAGTTCGCCGAGGAACTCGGGCAGGCGCTCGCGCGCGCTCGCGGGCGCGGGCGGGCTCGCGGGGGCGAACGCGGGCAGGCGCTCGTCCGCGGGCCGCCAGCCGCCCACGCCGGGCGGCAGATCGTGCGATGCAAGGCCGGCATCGCTCGCGCGCCGCGCCAGCGGCTGCAACGGCACCAGCTTCAGGTCCTGCGCCTGGATCGCGTCGCCCGCGCACACGATCAGCGCATAGTGGATGACGTTCTCCAGCTCGCGGATGTTGCCCGGCCAGCTGTAGGCGCGCAGCGCGGCGATGGCGCCGTCGCTGAGCGGGATCGAGCGGATGCCCAGGCGCGCGCAGTACACGCCGATGAAGTGCTCGGCCAGCGGCAGGATGTCGGCCTGGCGCTCGTGCAGCGAGGGCAGGCGCACGCCGGCCACGCTCAGGCGGTAGTACAGGTCGGCGCGGAAGTGCTGGGCCACGACGGCGCGTGCAAGGTCGATGTTGGTCGCGGCCACCAGGCGCACGTCGAGCGCGATCGGCCGGCGCGAGCCCAGGCGCACCACCTGGCGCTCCTGCAGCACGCGCAGCAGCTTGACCTGCAGGGCCATCGGCAGGTCGCCGATCTCGTCGAGGAACAGCGTGCCGCCGTTGGCTGCCTCGAACCAGCCGGCGCGCGCGGTCGTGGCGCCGGTGAACGCGCCGGTCTCGTGGCCGAACAGCTCGGCGTCGATCAGCGTCTCGCTGAACGCGCCGCAGTTGACGGCCACGAAGGGCCCGCTGCGGCCGCTGGTGGCGTGGATGTGGCGCGCGATCAACTCCTTGCCGGTGCCGGTCTCGCCGGTCACCAGCACGGTGGCGTCGCTGCGCGCGAGGCGCTCGACGTGATCGAGCAGCAGGCGCGACTGCGGATCGTGGAACACGAGCGCCTTGGCGCGGATGGTCAGCGGCGCGGTGTGCGAGTCCGGCAGGGTCAGGATCTTGGCCATGACGGTTTGGTGAATCTCGTTGGCGGGACTGCAAAGTTAAGTGCAGTGCTGCGCCGCACCAAGCAACGACTTCGCCTGTCGATATGCGGGAAACGACGGCGCCCCGCCGCCGTGCGCGATGCGTGCACGCGGCTGCGTCGAATGCAGCATGCGGGCGCCCGGATCGCTGCGTTCGCAGCAGTTTTGCGCCGCGACGGCCGGGCCCGGGGCTTGCAAGGTCGCGCGGATGAACACCACCCTCGCCTCCTCGATCGCGCTGCTCGCGCTGGCCTTGTCCACGTCCGGCGCGCGCGCCGCGTTGTCCGCCGGCGACGCCGCGCCGTCCTTCACCGCCCCCGCCTCGCTGGACGGCAGGACGTTCACGTTCTCGCTGGCCGACGCGCTCAGGCGCGGCCCCGTCGTCGTCTATTTCTACCCGTCCGCGTACACGGGCGGCTGCAACCTGGAGGCGCACACCTTCGCCGTGCACCACGAGGAATTCGCCGCGGCCGGCGCCTCCATCGTCGGCGTGTCGCTGGACGACATCGGCCGGCTCAACGCGTTCTCCGCCGACCCCGACTACTGCGCCGGAAGGATCCCCGTGGCCTCGGACGCCGACGGGCGCGTCGCGCACGCCTACGCGCTCAGCGTGCGTGAGGCGCCCGCACGCAAGGACACGCGCGGCCAGCAGATCGACCACGGCCTGGCCGAACGCAGCACCTTCGTCGTCACGCCCGACGGCCGCATCGCGGCCGCGTTCGACGGCCTGTCGCCCGTCGAGAACGTCGAACAGGCGCTCGCCACCGTCAAGCGCCTGGCGCCCGCTCGCTGAGTCACCAGGCCGGCGTGGACGCCACTCCGGCCGGTGCCGCGACCAGCGCCGGCCTGGCTGCCGCCGCCGACGCGTTCGCCACCGGCGTCTCGCCCGCGCCCGCCAGCGCGAGCACGGCCACCGCGGCCACCACCACGGCCGACAGCAAGCCGAAGCGGCCGTAGCCGCGCGGCCGCGGCCAGTCGCGGCCCGGCTCGAGCGCGTGCCGGCCGGTGATCATCGGGCGCACGAGGCGATGGCGCTTGACCAGCACGTGGAACCCGATCGCCACCAGGTGCAGCAGGACGAGCCCGATCAGGCCGTTGGCCAGCCACCGATGCCAGCCGGTGGCGCGCGCGCCCGTGGCGTCGTCGACCAGGTGGTTCAGCGGTCCCGCGAAGGCGATGTCGTCGTTGCCGAACAAGCCGGTGGCCGCCTGCAGCGACAGCAGCCCCAGCAGCGCGAACACCGACAGCGCCCCCAGCGGGTTGTGCCCCACGCCGAGCCAGCGCCCGCGCAGGTAGGCGAGCAGCCGCGCGGACGTCGGCGCGAACTGCGTGAAGCGCGAGGTGGCCGAGCCGAGCACGCCCCACAGCACGCGGAACACGAGCAGGCCGACGATCACCAGCCCCGCGCGGCCGTGCCAGGGCATCCAGGCGCCGCCGAGCTCGCCGGTGACGATCGCCGTCGTCACCGCCGCGACCAGCGACCAGTGGAACACCCGCAGCGGCAGGTCCCAGAGCACGGCGCGCCGTGCCTGGTCGCACGCGGCCGCGCCGGCCGCGGCGACATCGAAGTCCGACGACAGTTCGGGCGAGCTCATCGCAGCCTCCGGATCAGGAGCGCGGCGCCGACGCGGCCGCCGCGGCGCGGCGCAGCGGCGGCGCGAGGTGTGCGACGTTCGTGCCACCCTGCACCTCGTACTCCTCGGCGCCGGTCGCGCCGGCCACGTCGAAGCCCTTGGCCGCGAGCAGGTCGGCGGCGGCGCCGGCGCGCTGCGCGTGGTTGGACACGGTGACGATGGTCTTGTCGCGCGGCAACCGGGCCAACTGCTTCTCGAGGTCCTGGTTCTGCACGCTGAGGAACACGGGGAAGCTGCCGTAGGTGATGAATTCGTCGGGGCGGCGCAGGTCGATGAAGACCACCGACTCGGGCTTGGCGAGCAGCGCGTCGACCTCGGCACGCGTCAGGCGCTTGGCCTTGTACTTCCACGGCGCGGCGAGGGACTCCTGCACGCGCTTTACGGCCGCCGGATCGGACGCGCCGCCGGCGACGCGCCACGGCTGCTGCGGCGTGGCCTCCTGCGCGCAGGCGCAGGCGAAGGCGCCGGCGAGCAGCGCGGCGACGAGGAATCGGGGAGTGGTCATGTCGGAAGCTTCCTGGTGTGTGTGTCGATGAAGGCGGCGCGATGCGCACGGGCCTTCGCGTGCAGCAAGCGTGCCAACGCGCAGTCCCCCGTGCGCGGCCGCCGCGCCGCACGAAGACGCGCAGCGCGCGCTGCGTTTGGAGCACGTGCGCGGGGCCGCGTGTTGCGAACGCAGCAGGGCTTGCGCGGCCGCCCTTGCATCGGCTGCGCTGGCCGCGCCGGATCGACGCGAGGACGCCTCGTCCGGAACGCCCACCGCATTTGCATATCCGGCCCGGGTGGCACGGCCGCTGCATCCACGCCTGCCGATCCGCCCTTTCCATTCCAACGACATCGAGGAGCCTCAGTGAGCCGTTCGACTTCCCGCCAACAACGACAACAACACGCCAAGTCCCCGTTCGACCTCCTGCCCATCGCCACCGCCGTCCTCGCCTTGACGATGCTGGGCCACGCCCAGGCGCAGACCGCCGCCGCGGCGCCCGCCGCCAGTGCCGCGAGCGCGGCCGACGCGGCGACCGAGGCCCCGGCCCTCGACGCCGTCACCGTCCACAGCCGTAACCGCATCGAGCGGCTGCAGGACGTGCCGATCTCCGTGTCCGTGACCACCGGCGCCGAGCTCGCGCGGCTGGATGCGTACGGCGTGGACGCCCTGACCAAGCGCGCGGCCAACGTGTCCTGGAACCGCGGCAACCAGCGCACGAGCAGCCTGTCGATCCGCGGCATCGGCAAGATCGGCCAGACCGAGGCGCAGGACCCGAGCGTGGGCGTGATCGTCGACGGCGTCAGCTACGCCTACAACGCGCTCACGTCCAGCTTCGACTTCGTCGACGTCGACACCGTGGAAGTGGCGCGCGGCCCGCAAGGCACGCTGCAGGGCAAGAACGCGAGCGTGGGCAGCATCACGATCAACTACAAGCGGCCGACCTTCACGCCGACGGCCGACTACACGCTGGCCTTCTCGCAGCACAACGGCGTGCTGGGCGTCGCCGCGATCGGCGGCCCCGTGATCGAGAACCTGCTGGCCTGGCGCGGCACCTTCTCCGTCGATCGCCAGAAGGGGGCGCTGGTCAACTCGTACAACCGCGACCAGAGCTACACCAACACCGACCGCGTCTCGGGCCGCGTGCAGTTCCTGCTGACGCCGTCGGAGGACCTCAGCGTCCGCGTGCAGGGCACCCTCACGCCGCGCGGCGCCGAGACGACCAACGCGGCCGTCATCAACCGTCCCAACGTGGCCAGCACGTATTCCAACGGCACGCCGATCAATACCACCAACACGAACGAGGCCAAGCTCGCGCGCAGCTGGTTCTCGCAGAACACGGGCTACGGCCTGGCCAACTACTACGGCGGCCCCGACAACGATGCCCAGCACGGCCTGGTCACCGGCAACGGCGGCACGTCGGCCGTCATCGACTGGAAGCTGCCCAGCGGCCACACGCTGACCTCGATCACGGCGCTGGAGACCTACCACTTCAACGCCGTCAACGACGACGGCACGCCGTTCGACATCACGCGCAACGCCGGCGGCTTCTGGAACGACTACCGCCAGAAGAGCGAGGAGCTGCGCATCACCTCGCCCGGCCGCGGCTTCGTCGATTACCAGGCCGGGCTGTTCCTGATGCAGGCCAGGAACTCGGCCACCTACCAGAAAGCCTGGGGCAACGACGCCGGCGCCTGGTACGCCTCGCCGTCGCAGTACACGACGCTGGACGCCACCGCCGCCGGCCAGCTGCTGATGCAGAACTCGCTGGCCAACGTGTCGATGGCCTACAACTCGCCGGCCGGCCAGCAGACCATCGACAACCGGAGCGCCGCCGCCTACGCGCAGGCCAACTGGCACCTGGGCGACGCCTTCACCGTGACCACCGGCGCGCGCCTCACGCACGAGGATCGCCGCACCACCGACAGCAGCTACATCGTCAGCAACGGCAGCGCGCCCGAGCTGAACCCGGTGTCGGTCAACGGCGTGCAGCTGGGCGGCTTCGACTCCGACCCGACGACGGGCGCGCTGCGCGCCGGCAACAGCGCGGCGCAGCTCGCGCTGGCCGATTCGCTGGCGCAGAAGTACTTCGGCGTGGCCTCGTACGGGGCCCTGTCGGCCGCGCAGCAGAAGCAGGTGGCGGCGGCCAAGTCCATCCGCCAGACCAACGTGGGCGTGCTGTTCAACCCGGTCGTCGCCCAGCCCTTCCGCAAGAACCAGCCCGCGTTCGTGCTGAGCCCCAGCTGGAAGATCAGCCCGGACGTGACGACCTACGCGTCGTACCAGCACGGCGAGAAGGCCGGCATCTCGCAGGTGGTCAACGGGATCACGGCGCTGGTCGAGCCCGAGAAGACCAACGCGTTCGAGCTGGGCCTGAAGTCCGCGCTGCTGGACAAGACGCTGATCCTGAACCTGGATGTCTACGACATGCGCATCTCCAACTACCAGCAGGCGGTGCGCGTCGTCGACCAGTACACGACGGCGCTGAACATCGCGGCCGGCACGCCCAACCCGACGGCCTACACCTCGGCCACCGGCAACGTGCCCAAGGTGGAGGCGCGCGGGCTGGAGATCGACGGCGTCTACGGCGGCATCCCGCGCACGACGCTGCGCTTCTCGGGCGCCTGGAACCTCGCGCGCTACAAGTCCTTCCCGAACTCGGCGCAGCCGGTCGAGAACGGCTACACCGGCGCGGCGCCGTACCAGGACGTCAGCGGCCGCACGCTGGCCGGCGCGCCGTGCCTGTCGTTCAACGTGGGCGCGGACTACCGCCAGCCGATCACGGCCGACAAGGACGCGCACGTCAGCGCCAACGTCGCGTACTCGAGCAAGTTCAATTCCGACGTCGCGCTGTCGCAGTACGCCGTGGTGGGCGAGTCCGTGCTGGCCGACCTGGCCATCGGCGCGGGCAAGCACGACAAGAGCTTCGACGTCAGCGTGATCGTCAAGAACCTGTTCAACAACCACACGCCGACCACGCAGACCTGGACCAGCGTCACGCCGGGCAACCCCCGCACGTTCGCGATCCAGTTCACCGGCACGCTCTGACCGGCGCGCCCGCGTGCTGCTTGACTCGCACCAGCCCGATCGGCCGGGTGCTTGGCAAGCAGCAGTCGCCGGGCCGGATCTGCTTCGAACGCATCGATCCATCGCGCGGCGACGGCCGCAAAGCTGGCGCGCCACTTGCGTAACGGCATGCAGGCGCGCCGGTCGGCGCGGCCTCACGAAGGCCGCGCCGCCGCACCGGCGCCCACCGTCCACGGCACGTTCGTCCTCTCCTCGACACCGAGTCGCACCATGATCAAACCTCTCACCGCAGCCCTCCTGTCCGTCGGCTTCCTGTCGTTCGGACTCCTGGCCGCCCACGCGCCGGCGGCCGACACCCCGGCCGCGCCGGCCCTGCCCCTGGCCCATCCGGCGCTGCCGGCCAACGCCGGCGCCATCCTGGCCGCCGCCACGCCCGCGAGCGCCACGGTCGCGCGCGCGTGGGCGTACACCGCCGTTCAGAAGCCCGACGTTCCGGCCGTCCGGCAGAAGACCTGGGTCAAGACGCCCATCGACGCCTTCGTGCTCGCCAAGCTCGAAGCCAAGGGCATCGCGCCCTCGCCCGATGCCGACCGCGCCACCTTCATCCGCCGCGCGACGCTGGACACCTGGGGCCTGATCCCCACGCCGGAGGACGTCCGGTCCTTCGTCAACGACAAGTCCCCGAAGGCCTACGACAAGCTCGTCGAGCGCTTGCTCGCGTCGCCGCACTACGGCGAGCGCCAGGGCCGCCGCTGGCTCGACCTGACGCGCTACGCGGACTCCGACGGCTACAACGCCGACGGCACGCGGCCCAACATCTGGCGCTACCGCGACTACGTGATCGCGTCGTTCAACCAGGACAAGCCCTTCGACCGCTTCGTGCGCGAGCAGGTCGCCGGCGACGAGCTCTGGCCCGACCGCAACGAGGCGCTGATCGCCACCGGCTTCCTGCGCAACTTCCCCGACGAGATCAACGCGCGCGACCTGAACCTGAAGAAGCAGGAGGTCGCCAACGACCTGACCGACACCGTCAGCTCGGTGTTCCTGGGCACGACGCTGGGCTGCGCGCAGTGCCACGACCACAAGTTCGACAAGATCTCGCAGAAGGAGTACTACCAGTTCCAGGCGTTCTTCGTGAACACCAGCTGGAACGACGACGTCAAGGCGATCGAGGGGCCGGCCAAGGCCGAGTACCTCGCGAAGCTGGCCAAGTGGGAGCAGGCGACCCAGGACATCCGCGACAAGCAGGACGCCCTGCTCAAGCCGGTGATCGAGAAGCTGGAGTCGGACCGGCTGTCGGGCTTCGTGCCCGACACCCGCGCCTCCATCACCAAGCCCGAGGCCGAGCGCGACGCCTACGACCGCTGGATCTACCACCGCAACCTGTGGACGCTGTCGGGCCGCACGCGCAATGCGCTGGCGCAGCTCCAGCGCAAGGACAAGGACGGCTACGAGAAGTACGTGGCGCTCGACGACCAGCTCAAGGCCTTCGACGCGATCAAGCCCAAGGACCCGGGCAACATCTCGACGATGTCGGAGCTGGGCCACGCGGACTCGCCCAGGACGTACGTGCTGTTCAAGGGCATCTACGACCGCAGGCTCGACGAGGTGCAGCCGGGCTTCCCTTCGCTGCTCACGAGCGCCCGGCCCGAGATCGTGCCCACCGCGACGTCCTCGGGCCGCCGCACCGCCGTCGCCAACTGGCTCGTGTCGCCGGACAACCCGCTCACCGCGCGCGTGTTCGTCAACCGCCAGTGGGCGCAGGTGTTCGGCAACGGCATCGTCGAGTCGGTGAGCGACTTCGGCAAGATGGGCATCAAGCCGACCAATCCCGAGCTGCTCGACTGGCTGTCCGCCCAGTTCGTGCAGGACGGCTGGAGCGTCAAGAAGCTGCAGCGCGAGATCCTGCTGTCGCACACGTACCGCCAGGCGTCGACGCCGCGCAGCGACGCCGAGAAGATCGACCCGACCAACAAGCTGCTGTGGGCCTTCCCGCGCCAGCGCCTGGAGGCCGAGGAGATCCGCGACTCGCTGCTGGCGGCCTCGGGCCTGCTCGAGGACAAGCTGGGCGGACCGTCGGTGTTCCCGCCGCTGCCGGCCGGCACGCAGGCGCCCAACCGCAACTTCTGGATCACGTCGGACAACCCGCATGACGCGAACCGCCGCAGCGTCTACGTCTTCATCCGGCGCAACCTGCCCTACCCGCTGCTGGACACCTTCGACTGGGCCAACCCGCAGATCGTGCACAACCGGCGCGACGTGACGACCACGGCCCCGCAGGCGCTGGCGCTGATCAACAGCGACCTCGTCTACAGCTGGTCCAAGGCGCTGGCCGGCCGTGTGATCAAGGAGCAGCCGCGGGCCGGCGACATGGCACGCATCGATCGCGTCTACGAGATCCTGTATTCGCGCAAGCCCGACGCGTTCGAGCGCACGCGCCTGCTGGCCTTCCTCAAGACGCAGCAGGAGCTCGAGGCCAGGCAGCTGGCGAGCGGCAAGAAGGTCAACCTGCCCGAAGGCTACGGCGTGGCGCCGTCGGTCGAGGCGCAGGTCGGCAAGCTGTACCGGGCCGCCTATGGCCGCGCGCCGGACCGATTCGAGCAGGCCGCGCTCGTCGAGTTCATCGACAAGCAGAAGCAGAAGGAGACGCGCTGGGCGACCGCGCCCAACCCGAACTACGACCCGGTGGCGCTCGCCGCGGCGGCCGCCGCCGCCAACGCCGCGGCCAACGCGCCGCCGCCCGACGAGGGCAACGGGGCCGACGGCGAAGCGCTCAGGAACGACCCCGAGGCCGCGCACGCCGCCGCCTTCGTCGACCTGGTGCACGCGCTGTCCAACGCGAACGACTTCCTCTACCGCTTCTGACCACGGAGATCTCCATGAGCCACCATCATCATTCGCGCCGCGGCTTCCTCGGCCACGGACTCGGCCTCGGCGGCGCTGCCGCGCTCGGCAGCCTCGGCCTGCAGCTCAACGTGGCCTCGGCCGCGGAACTCGAAGACCCGCAGGCCCCGCGCCAGCCGCACTTCCCCGCCAAGGCCAAGTCGGTCATCTGGCTGCACATGGCCGGCGCGCCCAGCACGCTGGACCTGTTCGACTACAAGCCCGAGCTGATCAAGCTGGCCGGCAAGCCGCTGCCCGACTCGTTCGCCAAGAACCTCAAGACCGCCACCGACGGCGGCGTCGGCAACCTGCTGGCCACCAAGCGCACGTGGAAGCAGTACGGCGAGACCGGTGCCTGGGTGTCGGACTTCCTGCCCAACCTGGCCAGGCAGGTCGACGACATCGCCTTCCTCAAGGGCTGCAAGACCGAGGGCGCGACGCACGTCATCTCGTCGCTCAAGCTGCACACCGCGGGCCTGGTGCCGGGGCGTCCGGCGCTGGGCTCGTGGGTGCAGTACGCGCTCGGCTCGGCCAATCCCGACCTGCCGGCCTTCGTCGTGCTGCCTACCGGCGTGGGCGCGGCCGGCGGCGGACGCGGCGCGGTGATCTGGAGCTCGGGCTTCCTGCCTGCGGCCTACCAGGGCACGGCCTTCCGCAAGGGCGACTCGCCGATCCTGCACCTGGCGCGGCCCGAGGGCGTGATCGACACCGAGCAGCGCAACACGCTGGACCTGATCGCCTCGCTCAACGAGCATGGCGCGATCACGCGCAGCGGCGACACCGAGCTGTCGGCACGCGCGAAGTCCTACGAGCTCGCCTACCGCATGGAGAAGTCGGCGCCCGAGGCCGTGGACCTCACCAAGGAGACCGCGGCCACGCGCGAGCTGTACGGCATCGGCACCAAGGAGACCGACGAGTACGGCACTGCGCTGCTGCGGGCGCGCCGGCTGGTCGAGCGCAACGTGCGCTTCATCCACGTCATCTCCGGCGCGCCGGATGCGTCCGTCGACAGCTGGGACGCGCACAACAACCTCGAGAAGAACCACGGCGTGATGAGCAAGTCCGTCGACAAGCCCATCGCCGGCCTGCTGGCCGACCTGAAGGCGCGCGGCCTGCTGGAGACGACGCTCGTGGTGTGGACGTCGGAATTCGGCCGCACCCCGTACGGCCAGAGCGGCAACGGCCGCGACCACAACCCCTGGGGGTACACCAGCTGGCTGGCCGGCGGCGGCATCAAGCCGGGAAGCTACGGTTCGACCGACGACATCGGCCTGCGCGCGCAGACCGGCATCGTCGACACCTACGACCTGCAGGCCACCATCCTGCACCAGCTGGGCCTGGACAACCGCAAGGTGACATTCCAGTACCAGGGACGCCAGGAGCGCCCGACGACGGTGTTCGGCGACGTCATCAAGGAGATCGTGGCCTGACGCGCATGAACCTCCGCAAGCAGACCCTCCTGGCCGCGATCGCGGCCTTCGCCCTGGCCAGCGCCGCGCTCGGCGAGGGCACGGACGTCGACGGCGACCTGATGCGCGGCGTCGACGACACCGCCAAGAGCCTGGACTCCAACGTCGCGATGAAGGATGACAAGGCCGCCGCGGCCGATGCGCGCGCGCTTGTCGAGACCTTCGCGCGCATCGAGTCGCACTACGGCGAGAAGCCCGACACCGCCGACGCCGTGGGCTTCGCCCACCGCACGCAGGAACTCGCCGGGCAAGCCCTCAAGGCCATCGAGGCCAAGGACTTCGACGCCGCCGGCGAGGCCGTCAACCAGCTCACCCGCTCGTGCAAGAACTGCCATGAGAAATACAAGAAGGATTGATCCGCCGCCGGCCCGCCGCACCCGCGCGACGCTCGCCGCGGTCGCCGCGCTCGCGCTGCTCGCGACGGCGGCGACCGTGGCGCGCGCCGCCAGCGTGCTGGACTTCGACGTCTGGATGCGCGCGATCGACAAGCGCAGCGTCGAGGTGCAACGCAACATCGACGCGCGCAAGACGGACGCCGCCGTCGCCGATGCCCAGGAGCTCGCGCGCCTGTACGGCCTGATGGAGACGTACTTCGTCGACGACGGCCACTTCGCCGACGCGGTGGAGATGTCGCGCAGCGGCAGGACCCTCGCCTCGGCGATTCCCACCGCGCTCGCGGCGCAGGACTACGACAAGGCCTCCAAGGCCGCCGTCGACCTCGCGCACGCGTGCAACGACTGCCACGACGTCCACAAGCCATTCCAGTGACCACACCCTCCATGAAACCGACTCGCACGTCCCTCTTCCTGGCCCTGGCGCTCGCCGCCGCGGGCGCCGCGCTCGCGCAGCAGGCGCCCCGGCCCGAGAACCTCATCAAGTGGCGCCAGTCCGCCTTCCAGGTCGTGGCCTGGAACTCCGGGCGCATCAAGGCCAGCCTCGACGGCGGCTACAGCAAGGACCAGGTGCTGCGCTCCGCCAACGCGATCGCGGCGATCGCCAACTCGGGCCTGGGCAGCCTGTTCGTGCCCGGCACCGAGACGGGCAAGGGCTGGCACGACACCACCGTCAAGGCCGACGCCTTCGCCAACAGCGCGAAGTTCGCCGAGCACGGCGGCGACTTCGCCAGGGAATCGAACGAGCTCGTGCGGCTGGTCTCGTCGGGCAGCGACGCGGGCGCCGTCAAGGACCAGTTCGCCCGGCTGCAGAAGACCTGCAAGTCCTGCCACGACGACTTCCGCAACGCCAACTGACCTTTCCTCCGATGCGGCGAACCGGCGGCCCGGCCCCGGACGCCCACACCGCCAACCGAGAGACCTCGCATGAACCTCCGTTCCGAATCGACGGCACTGGCCGTCGCCACCACGCTGGCCATCGCCGCCACGCTGTCCACCACGCTCGCCGCGCACGCGCAGTCGGCCTCGGCGCCGGCGGCCGCGGCCTCCGCGCCGCGCGCGCTGCCCAAGGACTTCAGCTTCTTCCTGACCAGCCAGCCCATTGGCAGCGGCGGCAACCTCGGCGGCCTGGCCGGCGCCGACGCGCATTGCCAGAAGCTGGCCACCGCCGTGGGCTTCGGCCACCGCACCTGGCGCGCCTACCTCAGCACGCAGGCCATCGACGGCGCGCCGGCCGTCAATGCGCGCGACCGCATCGGCGCGGGCCCGTGGACGAACGCGCGCGGCGCGGTCGTCGCCAAGGATCTCGCGCAACTGCACGGCGACACGATCGAGCTCGCGCAGCTGGGCAACAACCTGAGCAAGGCCACCGTGTTCACCGAGACCGGCGAGACGCGCCCCGGCTTCGGCGACAAGCCCAACGTGCACGACGTCATCACCGGCTCGCTGCCCGACGGCCGCGCGTACGCCGACACGGCCGACCACACGTGCCGCAACTACACCAGCAGCGCGTCCGACGCCTCGGCCCAGCTCGGCCACTTCGACCGCGCCGGCGGCGGCAACACGTCCTGGAACTCCGCCCACAAGAGCCGCGGCTGCAGCCAGGACAACCTGGTCAGCACGGGTGGCGCGGGGCTGCTGTACTGCTTCGCGGCGGGTTGAGCAGCGCCGCGGCCTCGCGGAGGAGGTCGCCTCGATCGCGAGGAGCCACACAGCTGGCGGCAGCCGGCCAGCGCGAATCGAGGATATGCCAGACACCTCCGGCTGCACCTGTGCGGGCGAACACCGGAGGGGCCTTCGGCAGCGGCCGGGCGCACCGCCGACGACGACCGTCAGCGGTTGGCCGCGACTTCCGTGTAGACCCACTTCACGAACCGGTCCGCCGTCTGCGCCGACTGCGGCACGCGCGCGTCGAACTCGGCCGTCGGGCGGGCCGCGACCGCCTCGTCGACCGTCTTGCCCTGCTCGATCAGCTTGAGCACCTTGGCGCGCACCGCGAGGATCATGTCGCGCTGCGCGAGCACCGCGTTGCGGTCGACGATGGGGCCGTGGCCGGGGATGATCTTCGTGGCCGGGCCGGAGCGGTCGACGATCTCGCTCAGGCCCTCGAGGATGCCCGCCAGCGTGCCGCCGCTGGCCAGGTCGACATACGGGTAGCCGACGCTGCGGAAGATGTCGCCCGCCGCGACGATGTCGTGGCCCGGGAACGAGACGACGGTGTCGCCGTCGGTGTGGGCCGCGACGACGGGCAGCAGGCGCACGTCCTCGCCGTCGACGTGGATCGACAGCGAGGCGTTGTACGTCACCACCGGCAGCGCCTGCTCGGGCGCCGGCTTGCCGGGCGTGCCGTCGGCCGCGGCGTTCGGGTGCTCCAGGCGCCAGCGCAGCTGGTCGCGCGCGAAGATCGTCGCGCCCAGCTTGGCAAAGTTCGCGTTGCCGCCGACATGGTCGGGGTGCACGTGGGTATCGACCAGGAAGCGGATCGGCTTGTCGGAGAACTTGCGGATCGCGGCGACGAGCTTGTCGGTGAGCGGCGCGAACTGCGAGTCCACGAGCAGGATGCCGTCGTCGCCGGTCAGCACGCTGATCGTGCCGCCCTGGCCTTCCAGCGTCCAGAAGTCGGGCGCCAGCTGGGTTGCCTTGATCTGGACCTTGCTGAAGTCCGGTGCGGCCTGCGCGGAGGCCGACGAGGCGTTGACGAGCGCGAGTACCGCGGCGAGACAAGCGAGGGTGCGTTTCATGTCGATGTCGGTGGTCGGGCGGGACGGCCATCCTACGGCAGCCCCGCGCCCGCAGTTGCCGAAGGGGTGTCCCGGCCGGGCCGTCAGCCCTTGGCGAAGTTCACGTCCAGCGGCACCTGCACTTCGTCGGCGCCGCCCGCGGAGCAGTGCATGCGCTTGACCGCGGCCTGCACGTACTTCGTGTACTCCCTGGGCCCGGACAGGAACGCGACGTCGACCACCTGGCCGCCGCGCACCGTCAGGCGCGTGCGCACCGTGCCCGCGATGCCCACGCGCTCGATCGCATCCTCCAGCACCGTCGCCAGCGCCGACTGGTAGCCGGGGCACGCGAGGCTGACCTCCTGGCGCACGACCGCCGGTGGCGCGGGCGCGGGGGCCGGCGGCGCGGCGACGACCGGCTCCTTGGGCGGCTCCGCGGCGGTGGCCGCGATCGTCGGCGCGGGCGGCGCCGGCGCCGGCACGACCTCGGGCGGCGGCACGTAGGCCGGGGGCGGCGGCGTTGCGGCCTTGGGGCGCTCGACCACCTTCTCCACCCTGGGCGGAGGCGGCGGCGGAGGCGGCGGGGTCTCGGCGATGATGGCCACGTCGACGGGCTTGCGCACCGCGTCGACGACATGCTGCGCGAGCCCCGAGACCAGCGCCCAGCCGAACAGCGCGTGGATGCCGGCGACCACCGCCAGCCCGGTGCCGCGGCCCTTGGCGG
>Ga0207427_100470_pt1 | contig 22065 bp, 10 predicted proteins | sample AraplaCL_Cvi_mMS_FD_184268 | JGI IMG/M metagenome (GOLD analysis project Ga0207427, IMG submission 184268) | Arabidopsis root microbial communities from the University of North Carolina, USA - plate scrape CL_Cvi_mMS (SPAdes) (version 2) | ecosystem: Host-associated > Plants > Roots > Endosphere ... | reverse complement strand
CCCAGCCGAATGCGCGGCGCCGCTCGGGCGGCAGCGATTCGGGCAGCACGAAATAACCGTACATCAGGTTCAGCAAGGCCAGGCTCCCGGCCACAATGAACGGCAGGCGCAGGTTGACCGCGCCCAGCAGACCGCCCATCACCGGGCCGACGATGAAGCCGACGCCGAACATCGCGCCGATCATGCCGAAGCGTTTGGCGCGCTGCTCCGGCGGCGTGATATCGGCCACGTAGGCATTGCAGATCGCAGCATTGGACTGCATGGCGCCGCCGACGAGGCGCACCACGATCAGCATCCACAGCGCGGTTGAAAACGCCGTTGCAAAAAAATTCAGCGCCAGCCCGCAAAATCCCAGCAGCAGCACCGGCCGCCGGCCGTAGCGGTCGGACAGGGCGCCAAGGATCGGCGAACCGAAAAAATTGGCGATGCCGAAAGCAAAGGCCACCGCGCCATACCAGAACGCCTGGTCGGCTTGCGAGCCGGTGAATTTGCCGACCAGCACCGGCAGCACCGGGATGATCAGGCCGATCGAAATCATGTCGATCAACACGGTCAGCATGATGAACGGCATCGCCGCGGTGCGGCCTGGGTTCTGCGCAGGAAGTTTGAGGTTTGTCACGCGTTGCTGCTCCGGTAAGTGATGCTTGCCATGTTGTCGATTGTAGTCGGGCTGTGTTGTTGTTACGCAACCAATTTCCACTGCGCATGTTAATTATTGTGAAAATTTACAATACAGATACATTTTGATTATCCGAAGTTAGTTTTCTAACTATAATTCCGCCAGGGAAAAATATATAGAAAGCAACAAATGGGGAGCAACGCCTTAATAAATAAAGGTGATGGTTGTGTATTGTCTTTTGCAAAGGGGATTGGCTTAATTGCCGTGCTGGCTGCAACCGCGCAAAACGGGATGGCGCAGACAGCTGTAGTGGACCAAAAAACCATCGCCGAACAAAAAGCCATTGAAGTGCTGCGTCGGCAGGAGGAGCGCACCCGCGAACAACAGCTGCAGCTGCAGCCCAAGTCCGACGTCTTGAATCCGTCGGTATCGACCAAGGTATCCACCGATCTTCCGGTGGAGTCGCCATGCTTCGTTATTCGCGAAATTGCGCTGACCGGCAAGGGCATCGGACGCTTCGGCTGGCTGCAGGATGCGGCGCTGCCGTTCCTGAACCGCTGTATCGGCGTCGAGGGCTTGCGCCGCATCGCCGCGGCGCTGGATGGCAAGCTGATCGAACTTGGCTACGCCACCACCCGTGTCAGCCTGCCGCAGCAGAATCTTCACAACGGTACGCTGGAGCTGGTGCTGCATGTCGGCCGCATCAGCGAAGTGCGCATGGTCAAGGCGGGCGACGCCAAGCAGGCGGCGGACGATAACTGGGGAACCTGGCGCAATGCTTTCCCCGGCATTCCGTCGCTGGGGCCTGGCGATATCCTGAACATCCGCGACCTGGAGCAGGGCGTCGAACAAATGAAGCGCCTGCCGAGCCAGGCGGTCGCGACACGCATCGAACCTGGCGCGGAGCCGGACACCAGCGTCGTCTATATAGAGCGGCAAAGCGGCAGCCTCGGCGATCGCATCCGCGGCGGCGTCACGGTCGACAATTCGGGCAGCCGCACCTTGGGGCGTTCCCAGCTATCGGCCTATCTTGCGCTCGATAATCCTCTCGGCCTGAACGACATCCTGAACCTGAGCGGCAATAGCAATCTGGATCAGCCGGATCCCAACCACCGCAGCCAGAGCGCGTCCTTCAACTACAGCATTCCTTGGGGCTACAACACCTTTACCATTTCAGACAGCCACAACCGTTTTGCGCAGGTGGTGCAAGGAACCACAGTCAATTTCCTTTCCAGCGGCACCAGCGACACTGCTGAATTCAAATGGCACCGCACTTTCATCCGCACCGCGTCGGCCAAATTCGGCCTGTATGCAGGTGTGGCGACGCGCCACGCCGACAGTTTCCTGGACGATGTCGAGCTGATCGTGCAACGGCGCCGCACCACCCGGCTGGAAGCCGGCGCGACCTACAAGAAGTTGATAGGACAAGGCGACCTTGACATCGACCTCGGCTATCAGCGCGGAATGCCGTGGTTCGGCGCGCAGGACGATTTCCCGCAGGCGGACGGCATCGTCAAACTCACCAACCGGCCGCAGATCTGGACCTTGAACGCGAGTTACAACCAGCCGTTCGCGCTGGGAAAACAGGCATTCCAATATACCGGTTCGATACACGCGCAAGCGACTAACGATGTGCTGCTGTCGGTTGACCAGATATCCATAGGCAATCGTTACAGCGTGCGCGGTTTTGACGGCGACAGCGTCCTGCTGGCGGAAAGCGGCTTCTATTTTCGCAACGACCTCAGCATGCCAGCCAGCCTGGTTCCTGGCCTCGACACGCAAATCTACCTGGGCCTGGACGCCGGGCGTGTCTGGGGCGCCAGCGAAGCCCAGCTGATCGGCAGCAAGCTGGCCGGCGCCGCAATCGGCATGCGCGGCAGATGGAAATCGCTGCAGATAGATGCCTCGCTCGGTACGCCGCTGTACAAGCCGGAAGGTTTCAAGACGCAGCGCTGGAGTCCTTATGTCTCGCTGACCTACGCTTTTTGATGAACAGGTATTCAAGGCAGTACTGCAGTCCAAAAAAATAGACCGCCGGCACGACTGGCGGCAATGACATATCGCAAGGGCGCCGCCAGGCCGGCAGCGTTTGTGCAATTGAATGAATTACGGGATCGGGGAAGTCATGAATTCGCATCAACGACAAATGCAGCAGCAAGCCGCAGTTAACGCACGGGATCCATCGCGGCCCGCGCTGTCGGAGCGTTCCGCTCCACGGTCCTGGATGCGGCGCACGGCGAAAGCCATGCTTGCCCTGTACCTGTGCCAGACCGTGCTTGCCGTATTGCCGGCGCAGGCAGGAAATCTGCCCATTGCAGCGTCGCCCAACGCGCCTGCCGGCCAGCGTCCGCTGATCGATGGCGCCCAGAACGGCGTGCCGATCGTGCTGATCGCGCCGCCCAGCGCCAGCGGCGTTTCGCGCAACCAGTACGGCCAGTTCAATGTCAATCCCAACGGCCTGATTCTCAACAACAGCAGCGGCAACACGCAAACCCAGTTGGGCGGCTGGATCACCGGCAATCCGCAATTGGGTAATACGCCGGCGCGCATCATTCTCAATGAAGTGGTGTCGAACAACCCCAGCCAGCTGCGCGGCACCATTGAAGTGGCGGGACAACGCGCCAACATTGTGGTCGCCAATCCGAATGGCATCACTTGCGACGGCTGCGGCTTCCTGAACGCCAATCGCGGCACCCTGACCACCGGCCAGGTCCAGTTCGGCGCAAACGGCGCGATCAACGGTTTCAATGTCGGCCAGGGGCAACTGACGATCGGCAGCGGCGGGCTGAATGCCAGCAATATCGAACAGCTTGACCTGATCGCACGCGGCCTGGTGATCGAAGGCGAAGTCTGGGCCAAGAACCTGAATGCCCTGGCCGGCGCCAACCAGGTGCTGTACGGCACGCTGCAAACCACGCCGCAAGCCGGCACCGGCGCCGCACCGCGCTTTGCGATCGATATCAAGGACCTGGGCGGCATGTACGCCAACCAGGTGTACCTGGTTTCCACAGAGCAGGGCCTCGGCGTCAACAGCAGCGGCCGGGTCGCCGCCTTGCAGGGCAACCTGGTCTTGTCGAGCAATGGCGACCTGACCTTGAAAGACAGCTACGCCAAACAGAATATCCAGCTGGCGGCGAGCGGCAACACCGTATTGACCGGGCAGACGCAAAGCGAAGGCAGCACAACCATCACCAACGGCGGCAGCCTGGCGCAGCAGGGCGCGCTGGATTCGCAAGGACAGCTGATCGTTAATGCCGGCGCCTTGAGCAATAGCGGGTCGACGATCCAGCGCAGCGCCGACAACCTGACGCTGGCCATCAATGGCGTCGCCGCCAATAGCGGTTCCATCGCCAGCGGCGGCGCGCTTAACCTGAATGCCGCCGGCGTCACGGATAGCGGCGGCAAACTGCTTGCCGCCGGCGATCTCAACCTGCAGGCGCAGAATCTCAGTTTTTCCGGCAGCCAGCTCAACTCCGACAAGAACGTCAAGCTGACCGCCAGCGCCGGCAATTTGCTGGCTAGCGGCAGCAATGTCGTCGCTGGCAATAACCTCAATGTCAGCGCCGGCGGCCAACTGAGCAACGCGGGCGGCATATGGCAAGCCGGGCAGAACGCCGGCATACAGGCGGCATCGGTCGGCAACGTCGGCGGCACCTTGCTGGCAAACGGCCAACTGAGCGTCACCACCGCCGGCAAGCTCGACAATAGCGGCGGCAAGCTGATGGGCAGCCAGGCTGTTGTCCTGAGTGCGCAACAACTGGTCAACGATGCCAATGGCCTGGTTGCCAGCGACCTGGCTACACGTATCACGACTACTCAAGGCATCAGCAACCAGGGCGGGGTGTTGTCGGGCAAGACCGATTTGACGGTCAACGCCAATGGCGCGGCAATCAACAACACGGCGGGTACGCTGGTATCGGATGCTTCGTTGAATGTCAGCGCCGGCGCGCTGGACAATAGCCGCGGCCAGTTGACCGCGCGTGCCCAGAACGGTGCTGCTGCAATACTCAACCTCGCCAGCCTGAGCAATCGTCAAGGCGTCATCGACGCTGCCGGCAGCCTGGCATTGAATGCTTCAGGCGCAATCGACAATACGCAAGGCAGCATCGCGTCCGGGACGACCGCCAGCGCTGCAGCAGGCGGAGCGCAGATCCAGTCCGCCAGCTTGACCAACAATGGCGGCCAGGTCATCGCCCGCGATGCCTTGGTGATCAATACCGGCGCCTTGAGCAACGATGCGATCGGTGCCGGCAAAGGCATCCTGGCATCGAATAAAGGCGCCGTGACGGTCAATGCAGGCGTCGCCAGCAATGTCGGCGGGCTTGTCACCAGCGCCACCGGCACCACTCTCAATACACAGGCACTGAACAGCAGCGGCGGCGAAATCTCATCCGGCGCGGCGCTGGCGATCAATACGGCTGGTCAAAACTTGACCAATAGCGGCGGCCGCATCCTCGGCAACGGCAAGGTGGAGATCCAGGCCGGCGCTGTCGCCAGCAACGCGAACGGCGCGCAGGCTGCGCTGATTTCCAGCGGCAGCGGCCTGGATATCCACGCCAGTACACTGAACAACGACGGTTCAGTCATCGTCGCCGGCAATACGGCTGACGCCAGCGCTGGCAAGGTCAACCTTGAGCTGGGCGGCGGCGCATTGTCCAACAACGGCGGTGCGATTCAGTCTACCAGTGCTATCACTGTCAATGCCGGCGCGGTCGGCAACCGGAGCGGTCAGATCACGGCCAACAATACGGTCAGCCTGAACGCCGTCAGCGTGGACAATACCGCCGGCCTGGTATCGGCGGTGAATTCCCTCGCCGTCGCAAGCGCGGCTGCAATCCAGAATGGCCGCGGCCAGATCACCAGCAATGGCAATCTCAGCCTGAACGCGGGCACGCTCGATAACACGCAAGGCGTGGTCAGCGCCAAGCAGCAGGCGGACCTGAAGCTGGGCACGGGCTTGCTCAATAATGCAGGCGGACAGGTCATCGGTACCCAGGCGCTGACCGTGCAGTCAGGCGAAGTCCGCAATGCGGCAGGAACCATCGCCAGCGGTTCCAGCCTTGTCCTGAACACCCAGGGCCAGGCGTTTGACAATAGCGCCGGACAGGTTGTCGCCAGCGGCAATCTCGACATCGCCAGCGCTCAACTCAACAACAGCGGCGGCACCATCGCTTCGCTCAAAGGTGCGGCGGGCATCAACACCGGCGGCCAAGCGCTGAACAACGACAGCGGCAAGATCCAGGCAGCCGGCAATACCACGCTTAGCGCAGGCAATACCAGCAACGTAAAAGGCTTGGTCAGCGGCCAGGACATCAATATCACGGCGGCAGCGTTCGACAACACGGACGCGCAGGTTGTAGCAGCCGGCAATCTCAGCGCCGGCACTGCAGCGCTGAACAATACCCGAGGCCTGCTGCAATCGGTTGGCAATGCCCGCATCGACAGCAATGGCCAGGCAATTGTCAACAGGAGCAGCGGCAACAACGGCGGGATTGTCTCCGGCGGCACGCTGGATGTGAAAGGAGGCAGCCTTGACAACCAGGCAGGTTACGTGGCCAGCAACGGCAAGCAGACGCTGGCTGTGGCCGGCGACCTGGATAACCGCAGCAGCGGCCAGATCGTTGCAAATGGCAGCAATACGATTGCCGCCGCCAATGTACTGAACAGCAGCGGCTTGATCCAGTCGTTGAGCGATATCGGCATCACCGCGGCCGGCAATATCGGCAACAATGGCGGCCAGATCGCGGCTAACGGCGACGCCGTGCTGAATGCGGTCAATATCGACAACAGCGCCGGCGGCAACATCAGCGCTACAAATATCCGCGCCAGCGCCAACAGCATCAGCAACGCCGGCGGCAACATCAAGGCTGGCAAGGATGCGGTGATCACCACCGCGCTTGGCGCCGCCAGCCTGGACAATACCGCCGGCCTGGTCAGCGCCAAGCATGATGTCACGATCAACGCCACCGCCCTGAACAACGCCAGCGGCAAGATCGTCGGCGACAACAGCGCCACTGTCACCACCAGCAGCAACAGCCTGGGCGGCACGATCGCGTCGAGCAACGCCGTCACGCTGAACGTCAACGGCGACTACAACAACACCGGCTTGCTGTCGGCCCAGAAAACCCTGACCGTCAATGCCAGCAACATCACCAACAGCGGCACCCTGACCTCGGGCGATACGCTTAACGTCACAACCGGCAATCTGGCCAACTCCGGCGAGATCAGCGCCCAGACCACCAACCTGAATGTCAGCGGCACGCTGACCAACAGCAGCAGCGGCCTGATCGACGGCGTCACCACCAACATCATTGCCGGCACCACGAACAACAGCGGCCGCATCTACGGCGACCTGCTGAGGATCAGCGGCGGCGCCGTCAACAACAGCGGCAGCGGCACCATTGCAGCCCGCAACACCTTGCTGATCGGGGTCCAGAACCTCAGCAATACCGAAGGCGGGCTGATCTACAGCCTGGGCGACCTGGGCATCGGCGGCGCGATTGACGGCAACGGCAAGTTGCAAGGATCGGTACAGAACCTGCTCAACGCCTCCGCCAAGATCGAAGCGCAAGGAAACTTGGCGATAACCGCCGCCAGCCTGGTGAACCGCGATAATCATCTGACCACCAGGGTCGTGGTCGATCCGACGATCAACCAGGACCAGGTGCAGCCTTCCGGCTCCGCCACCAAGTACAAGTCATCCGACTGCTTTGGCGTCGGCGGCGGCGGCGACTCGGTCAGCTGTATCGTCCATCCCGACAAATACGGCCAGCGCAGCACAGTCACCACCGCCCGCACCGTGATTCCGGATTCCTGCAGCGGCAGCGGCGACAGCCAGACTTGCATCCCGGGCTCCATCGTGGACAACTATCCGTGGAACTCGCCGGTCTTTGCCCAGTTCGGCGTCGCGCCGGTCACGTCGGCCGCGCCAGTCGAGCCGAATGGCGGCCCGGGCGGCTGTTCCCTCATGACCGACAACGGCTCGGTGGACCTGACTACCCCTCAATGCGTACAGTGGCGCAAAGACTACGCAGTCTGGAGCACAGCTTATGAGGCGACGCTGGATGCCCTGGCTCCCAAGATCGATAGCTACAATGCCAGCGTCAGGGAAGACAACCGGCTTGACCAGTTCGAGGACTACACCTGGTACAAGGTCACGGCGAGCCCAAGCCACACCGAAATAACCAGCAGCGCTCCGGCCCAGATACTGTCCGGCGGCAGCATGACGCTCAATGGCTCCGTCACCAACCAGGATAGCCAGATCGTCGCCGGCGGCGCGCTTGCCATCGTTGGCCCTACGGTCCGCAATCTTGCCACGCAGGGCGAAAGCCGCACCACCTACAGCGGCACCGCCGAGTTTACGCACGTGGAAAGCTGCGGCACGTTTGGCAGCAGCCATTGCCGCAACTGGGACGGCGCGCAGCCATACAATGCAGCTCCGCAAGTCATCAGCGTCGACCTGCCGACCGTGGTGTACCGGCAAAACGCCGGCAACCAGACCGATAACCGCAATCTTGGTGTCAGCACAGCCAACCCGGACGGCAGCGTCGCCGGCGCCGCCAGCGCCGCCATCGGCAATGCCCGCATCATCGGCGCACAGGCAGTCAATGCCGTGCTGGCGACCGGCGCCGGTGCAGGCAGCATTGGCCGCTCCTTGCCGGTAGTGCAAAGCGTGGCGGCGAACGGCACCGGCTTGCGCGCGCATGACGTTATCCTGACGACAGCGCCGCGCCTGATCCTGCCAAACAACAGCCTGTTCACGATCCACCCGGAACCCGGGTCACGCTACCTGGTGGAAACCGATCCCCGGTTTACCAACCAGCGCAATTTCCTGTCCAGCGACTATTTCCTGCAGGCGCTGAATCGCGACCCTGAGCGTAACCTGAAGCGTTATGGCGATGGTTTCTACGAACAGCAGCTGATCAATGACCAGATCCTGGCGCTTACAGGGCGCCGCTACCTGACCAGCTACACCAGCACCGAGGATGAATACAAGGCGCTGATGAACGCCGGCGTCGCCTACGCCAACCAGTATCAGCTGAGTCCGGGCGTGGCCTTGTCGGCAGAGCAGATGGCGAATCTCACTACCGATATCGTCTGGCTGGTGAGCCGCAGCGTGACCCTGGCCGACGGCAGCACGCAGCAGGTGCTGGTGCCGCAGGTTTACCTGCGCCGTCCGCAGGGCGGCGACCTGCAGCAAAGCGGCGCCTTGATTGCTGGCGGCGACGTCATGATCAAGACCGATTCCGACCTGGTCAACAGCGGCAGTATCGCTGCTGCCAACAGCACTACGCTGCTGGTCGGTAACGACCTTCTCAACCAAGGCGGCCGTATCAGCGGGCAGGATATCGTGGCCCGCGCCCGCAACGACCTGGTAAATCTGTCCGGCGTGATCCAGGGCAGCGGCAACGACTCTACCGTCGCATTGCTGGCCGGGCGCGATATCGTGCTGCAAACGCGTACCATCGACACCGTCAATCCGGAAGCTACCAGCACCCGCACCAATATCGACCGTATCGCTACGGTGCAAGGCGGAACGGTAACCCTGAACGCAGCACGCGACCTGACCGTCAAGGGCGCCAACGTCAGCGCGGTCGGCACCGCCGGCGCGGATAATCCGAACGGCGGCAACCTGATCGCCACCGCTGGCCGCGACATCAAGGTCAGCGCCGTCACTGGCCAGTATCAGATCGATGTTGAAAATCCGGCCGGACACAGCGTCGAAGGCCGCACCGGCTTCATCAAGGAAAACACGGTCAGCAACCAGCTAGCCAGTCTCAACGCCAGCAACAACCTGGGCCTGGCAGCAGGCCAGGGCGGGACCGGCGACCTGACGCTGAAGGGCGCCAACCTCAACGCCGGCAATAATGCGTTGCTGTCGGGCAGCAATGTCAGCATCGAAGCCGTCAAGGGCAGCGTCGTCAACGATATCCAGACTGTCGGCAAGAAGGAATACCATCGCATCGGCAGCGCCGACGAAACGCTGGTCGGCGGCAATGTCAACGCCGGCAACAACCTGACGGTCAAGGCTACCGGTACGCCAAGCGGCGCGACCGATGCCAGCGGCAATGCCGTGGCCCAGGCGGGTAGCGGCAACATCACGTTGACTTCAGCCTACCTGTCGACCCAGACCGGGCAAGTCACGCTGGCCGCCAGCAATGACGTCACGATCAAGAGCGCTACCACCGAACACAGCACGGTGCAGGAGAGTTACGTCAAGAGCGGCGACGCCATGTCGACCACCACCACTACGATCGCCAAGCACAGCAGCCTGCAGCAGGCCGAAGGCAGCACGGTGTCGGGCAACAGCGTGCTGGCCGTTGCCGGCCATGACATCAATGTCCAGGGCAGCAATGTAGTCGGCACCAAGGACGTAACGCTGGCGGCAGCCAACAACGTCAATATCGTGACGGCGCAAAGCAGGAGCGCGCAATCGTCGTATGAAAAGAAAGAAACCTCGGGCGTCTTCAGTACTGGCGCCAGCATCACCATGGGCAGCAAGGAACAAGACAATGAGAACACGCTCAAGACGGTTACCAACACCGGCAGCGTGATCGGCTCGACCGGCGGCAACCTGACGATCAATGCCGGGGAACACTATACGCAAACCGGTAGCCGGGTAGTGGCGCCGGCCGGCGACATCAGCATTGCAGCCAAATCGGTCGATATCAACGCAGCCTTTGACACTTCGGAACAGAACAGCAAGACTCATACCGAGCAAAGCGGCTTGTCGCTGGGAGTGAGCAGTCCTATCGTCAGCGCTCTGCAATCGATTGAACAGATGAGCGATGCTTCCAAGAAGACCGACGATTCGCGCATGAAGTTGCTGGCCGCCGCTGCGGCAGCCATGACCGCCAAAGCCGTAGCCGATGCGGCAGCGAATCCAAGCGTGACGGTCAGTTTGACCATTGGTGCCAGCAAGAGCGATAGCCAAAGCAAGCAGACCAGCAGCACAGCCGTAGGTTCTTCGGTGGCTGCCGGCGGCAATCTTGCCATCAGCGCCACCGGCGCCGACAAGGGCAGCAATGTCAACATCCTCGGCAGCAACATCAGCGCCGGCAAAGACGCCAGCATCAAGGCCGACGGCGACATCAACCTGCAGGCAACGCAAAGCACCAGCGACCAGCACAGCACCAGTTCGTCGAGCAGCGCTGCGGTCGGCATCGCCGCTACATATGGTTCAAACGGCCTGGCGTTCGGCGTCACCGCCAACGCCTCGGGCAGCCGCGGCAAGGCGGATGGCGACGACGTCACCCAAAACAACACCCATGTGGTGGCGGGCAATACGCTGACTTTGGAATCCGGCCACGATACCAATATCAGGGGCGGCGTCGCCAGCGCGCGGCAAGTGATTGCAGACGTCGGCACCTCGGGCCAGGGCAACCTGAACATTGAGTCCCTGCAGGACACCAGCAACTACAAGAGCAAGGACCAAAGCATAGGCGGCAGCGTCACCATCGGCTACGGTTTTGCCGCCAGCGGCAACTACAACCAGACCAAGGTCAACGGCAGCTTCGCCAGCGTCGGCGAGCAATCCGGCATCGCCGCCGGCGATGGGGGCTTCCAGGTCAAGGTCAACGGCAACACCGACCTCAAGGGCGGCGTCATCGCCAGCAGCGACAAGGCGATCCAGGACAACAAGAACAGCCTGGCGACGCAGACCTTGACCCAGGTCGACATCAAGAACCATAGCGACTTCGACGCCAGCGGTTTTGGCGTCAGCGGCGGCTTTGGAGTGGGCGGCGACAAGGGGGATGGCAAGTCGGCGGACGGCAGCACCGCCAAGGCGCCGACGGTAGGCGGACAAACGTTGCAAACCTTCCAGACCGGCAGCACCGGCACTTCGGCAGGGATAGGCAGCGCCAGCGGCAGCAGTAGCAGCACCACCCGCAGCGGCATCAGCGGCGGTGTCGTTACGATCACCGACGATGCTGCGCAGCAGGCCAAAACCGGCGCTACGGCCACCCAAACCGTCGCCAGCATCAATCGCGATGTCAGCACGGCTAAGGACAGCAGCGGTGCGTTGACCAAGGATTGGGATGGGCAGAAGCTCAAGGATGATGTTTCGGCCCAGGTGCAGATTACTTCGACGTTTGGACAGCAGGCTGCCAAGAGCATCGGTGACTATGCAAAAGGCAAAGAAGACGCATTGAGAGCGCAAGCGCTATCGGCCAAGAATAGCGGCGATCCGGATGGCGCTGCTGCATTATCCGCAGAGGCTGACAAATGGACAGATGGCGGTGCCTATCGTGTCGCGTTGCATACAGCAGCAGGCACACTTTCCGGTGGATTGGGAGGTGCTGCGGGGGCATTGACATCGGCCACCGCGATGAACGTCATTGGCGATGAAATCAAGAAAATGGATCTGCCAACAGACCTGAAGCAGGGGCTGGCGCAGATTGCGGCGACGGCATTAGGTGCGGCAATTGGCGGTGCCGCCGGGGCGGCTTCAGGATTGAATGTCGAGGCCAATAATCGACAGTTGCATCAGGACGAACGTCAGTGGGCGAAAGATAAAGCTAAGCAATACCAGCAATACCTGGCCAAAAATTACGATGAAAAAATCACTACCGAGGAAGCCTATCAGCGTTTGTTGTCGGCAGGTTATGCCATGGTGGACGATGCAGCTCTAGTGGGGGGGAAAAGCGACGAAAAAGCCAAGCAGTTTATTTCAGAAAACAAAACAGGTAATCTGTTTAATGCCACAGCAATTGAACGTCGCGATTCTCGCTTGGGTGGAAATCCAGATGGTTCTTGGACGCCGGAGCAGCAAGCCCGGTTTGGTGCAAAAAACCCGACGGAATGGGCCAATAAACTTGTCGCCAATGCCAATTTGTTTGCCGGCAAGCCCTGCTCCGATCCCTATGCTTGCGACATGAAGGTCAGTAGCATTGTCAACGCGGTAGATGCGCTCGAGCAAAAAAAGATGCTCTACCAAGATGACCCTGTGCAGCTCAAGCAGATAACAACGCAACAGCAAGCCTTGCTCAATGGAATGAGCAAAAATGATGTGGAACAGGCCAAGTTGGCTCAGGCGGATAAGTCCACGTTATTCGATGCGTTGGCAATTCTCAGTGCGCCCAAACTTGTTGGAGATATTGCGGGATTCTTGGCAAGACTAGTTGGAACAAAAGGGGGGACGACAGGAGCTACAAATGCTGCGGTTGATACTACGTTAAGTGCAAACTCAGCAAATGCGAGAGTGGGACTGCGCGAAGATTTGGCTGCTCAATCTGGCATTCCACGGGAAATTAAAGATGTATGGGGAACATCAATTGATGATCTTAAGCAATCATTTAAGATGGATGGAGCGACGATAACCCCAATTTCTCCTAGAGCGTCTAGCTCTGGCAACGCACAGATATTTAAAGTAGAAGGGAGCGCGGATGTTGCGCAAGTACAATATAGCCCCGCAACCACAGATCCGTTAGCAACCCATCAAGGCCAATATTATAAAATTACGTTTACCGACGGTAGCCAGGCGAAAATAATTGATCCCAATACATACAAAGTTCAATTTGGTGGAGCGGGTAACACTCCAACTTTAGATAAAAATACAGTTTTTTATAATCCCCAAGGCAAGCAAATTAACTTTATCAATGGGAAGTGGGTACCGAATTGAACGATCTTCAACTGTTAGATATTAATTGGGATGCCCCCATCATTCCTTATATTTCTTTGGCCGGAATTCCAATAGGGACACCATTGCATTTGTTGGAAGAAAGTCTCGCCAGATATGTCATAGACGGAAAAAGTAATTTGTATCAATTTGAAGGATCGCCAGTTCTTCAATTGAAAGAAAATATTGAAGATAGCGCCTCTAGGTCTTTGTGTTTTTCTATTTATGATAAATCTTTAACTAATTGGAATCTGGTATTTGATTCCCCTGACAATCCGAGCGTTGAGACGCGTGCGTTGGTGGTATCTATAAAGGAAAATAAAGTTTTAATTGTCGCTGCATGGCTAGTGGAGTTTTTGGATGAAACCATTGGCGTATACACAAACTCATATCAAGGAAAATTGCAGCACGGAGTGAAGCTCGGCGATCGTGTGGATGCGATGCTATCAATTACAAATTTGGAATACGACCCTAATGAAGAATTGTTTTATCCGGACAAAAACTATGGGGGATTGATAGTTGGCGGAGCTCCTGGAAGCTTGGAAGATTTTCCAGATCAAATAATTTTGTCCATGCGCGTTACCCCGCCTTAAGTGACAGAGAAGCACGTATGAGTGAACGAGTCACATACAGAGAAATAAAAAACTGGCTATTGTCCTGTTATTTTCGAGGATGCCAGAGTTATGGGTTTTCTGGCTGGGCTCCTGCCCAAGTAACTTCTTGGGCTTATAGTGAATTTGAAGGCAGCTATTCTTTCTTTAGCTATTGAGCAACTAATGTTAGAGGTTTGTTCGTTGGCCTTAACGGGAGGATGGTATCCAAATCAAGTAAGTCATCATCGTTCTGAAATACAACGCCTTTTGATAGAAAACAATCTCGATGATTTATTAAAAATTCTTCCAGCGGAGGAATCGGAAGAATTTTTGCACAACCTGAGAATCCTCAAGCTGATCTGAAAATAAAAATCAGATTAAATCCGTAGTTCGATGTCCCGCGATTTCGCAGGGAAATAGTCGAAATAATATATATGAAATTACCCGGCATTCATTTAGCTTGTTGTCTGAGTTTTCTTTTCTTTTCTTCTTGGGCTGATGGACATCCTAGTTTATATGACATGAACAGCGTCAACTATCCCGAGGCTCTTTGTAACAATGAAGAGTTTTCTGTGGATATTAAGAGGGGTCCCAATTTTCAGGCATTTCAACAAGATCTTCTCAAAGATGCATTGTTTCCGTCCTGGGCGAGAAAGCGGATGTTCTGGAGTTGCGATTCAAGCACTATTATCTATATGCATCTTGGATGGTGGATCGTTAGCGGCTGGATTGATGTTCAACCGTATCCGCCGGCAACTCGTAGCGAACAGCTTGTGGTGTTGTACAGCCCCGATTTCAAGCGTTGGGCTGCAATGGTTGAAGTTCGAGAAGATATCCCGGGGAGGGGATGGCAACTCACAAGACGAGATTGGCTGAATGAACCACCGCCGGGTTATAGGGGAATCTTGATATCGCAGACAGTAGACCCTGTACTGTATGAGGAGGAGCTGTCGCACAAATACACTATTCAACCCGGCAATCCTATTTCTTCTGGTGCCAAGCGTTAAGCACTGCGTTTATTCGATCCCTGAAGCGACGGCGGTCGCCGTCACGGACCATCTGCAAAAACATTAATTTATATTCCGTGCAAAAAATAGGAAAAATATGCGTACAAGTTTTATCGCCCTCATGCTCGCCGTTTGCCCCATCATTTCCCTCGCTGAAGAGCCTGCTGTAGAAAAGAAAGACGATCTCAAAAGCGACACCGCAAGAATCCGCCTGTTCGGCCAAAACGGCATGGGAGTGAAGTATTACCCAAACAGCGCTTGTTACGGCGGCGAAAGCGTGACCGTCTCGGGCGGTATCGGCGATGCATTTTCATCTTTCCTGGGAACCGCGTCCAATACCAGCATCGGCATGCCGGAAACACCAAACAGCGGCAAGCCATCTGCCCGGAACGGGCTTTTCTCAAAAGCTTTTTTCCGTGAATACAAAATCGCAGCCGATCAGCCATTGACCCTCAAACTGGATTTCCAAAGCAATCCGGGCGTCAGGTACGGCTACTGCAAAACCATCGCCGGCACTTTTGTGCCCGAAGCCGGAAAAGACTACGAGATATCGCTGGATATCAAGGACGGCATGTGCGTGCCGGTCCTGAACGAACTGCAAAGCACTGCGGATGGCGTGATTTTGCAGCCGGTTCCGGCATCCAAGGCGGAACGCTGCAGCTGATTGGCAGCGTATATCTGGAATTTCCTGTACGAGGAAATTTCACGTCATCTACGATCGACGATGCACGCCCTGCGTTCAAATTGAACGATCTGGACGTGTATCGGATGGAATCTGTCTGATAGGACAGCATCTCTCCACATCTGCTTCCAAAAACAGAAATATCCAGCCTGAATACCAGTAATTCACCCCACCACGACTGAAGAAACATTCGAGCTGCCGTTGCTCGAAATCAGTAGCAGCCTTCCATTTTAAGGTCCAGAATCAATTCGTCCACCGGCCCATTTGCCAGGATGTCGAGGCTGGGCCGCTGGACATTTATTGTCGATAAAAAGGAAGGCGTATGGCTAAAGTAACGGGTTTATCCGGAAATGAAATTTTTTGCCTGGCTTTAAAGAATTACTCGGCGGGTGAAATCGTCGTCGGCAACAGCGTCAATTCGATGGGTTTTCTTGGCGGGATCGGCGCCGGCCTGAAAAACATGCTGGGCGGCGAGATCACGCAAGTGACGGCGGCGATCCATGAAGGCCGCGCGAATGCGTTTGAACGCATGCGCAAGGAGGCTGAGCAGCATGGCGCTTCGGGCGTGGCGGGAGTATCCAGCGAGCTGCGGTCGTTCAGCGGCAGCACCGAGTTCCTGTTTGTCGGTTCATGCGTCCATGCGCGCGATGCGTCCAGCCGTTTCTTCACTACGGCCGGCGATGCGCAAGAGCTGTATTGCCATATGGACGCCGGCTACGAGCCGATCCAGCATGCGTTCGGCAACATCGCTTATTCGATGGGCGTCGGCGGCGGCATCATGGGGTCGCTGAAAACCCTGGTGCGCGGTGAAATTTCCGAGTACAGCAATATCTTCAATACGACCCGCCACAAGGCGCTGGAACGGCTGGTGAGCCAGGCCAAGGCTGACGGCGCCAACGCCGTGGTGGGCATCCGCACCACCATCCTGCCGTGGATGGGGACGCACGAGATGCTGATGGCCGGCACGGCGTCGCGGCACAGCGCGCTTCCGGCCAGCGCGGACGGCGCGCCGGTCACCAGCGACCTTACCGGTGAAGAATTGTGGGCAATGACAAGCCTCGGCTACGCGCCGGTAAAGCTGCTGATGTCGACTTCCATCTATTCGCTGGGCGTGGTGGGCGGTTTCATGGCTGCGTTCAAATCCTTCACCAAAGGCGAGATCAGCGACCTGACCACGCTGATCCATGACGCGCGCGAGATTGCCATCGCGCGCCTGAAAGACGAAGCCGATGAGCTTGGGGCCGAGGAGGTGGTCGGGGTGAAGACCTATATCGCCGAAATCGGCAGCGGGCTGGTCGAGTTCATGGCGATCGGCACCGCCGTCAAGAAAATGCCGGGTTTTGCGGTCAAGAGCACAGGGCTTCCGGCGCAGGCGATCAGCCGTGACAAAGACACCTGGATGGATGGCGATTTCGGTTTTTCGCTGGATCGCAACGGGAGTTCCTGACTTGCCCAATCCTGGAGAGCAGTAAAAAATGATCCTGCCGTGGATTCCCTATGGCAGGACGGCTGGCGCGATGCTGCGCCGGCAGGGAAAAACAGTCGTACAAAAATAAAGAAAGAAACGATATGTCTAATCTATTATCAAGCCTGGGATGGTTTCCCACGGCCCTTGTCATCCTGGTTGCAGTTGCCTTTGTGCTTGCAGTGTTTTTTTCGGTGTCGGGCATCGTCCGATACATTCCAAACGACCGTATCGGCGTGGTCGAGAAATTGTGGAGTTCGAGCGGCTCGGTCAAAGCCGGCTTGCTGGCCTTGCATGGCGAGGCCGGCCTTCAGCCTGAACTGAGGCGCGGCGGTTTTCATTTCTTTGCGCCGTTCCAGTTCCGGGTCCATATCCATCCCATGGTTTCCGTCACGCAGGGCAAGATCGGTTATGTGTTTGCGCGCGACGGCATCGACCTGCCTACCGGGCAGACGCTGGCCGACAACGCCAGGGTCGAGGATTTCCGCGACGTGCGCTCCTTCCTTGAAGGCGGCGGCCAGAAAGGGCCGCAACGCAAGATACTGCGCGAAGGCACGCACATCATCAATCCGGCCCTGTTTGTCGTGATGACGGAAGAGGCTACCTATTCGCTGTCGCTGGATGCCAAGGAAAAGGCGTACTACGAGCAGATGCGCGGCGTGCTGGATGAGCGCAACGGCTTTACGCCGGTGGTGCTCAAGGAAGTGGCCGGCACCCACGATTCGGACCAGCTGGCGATCGTCACGGTGCAGGACGGCCCGGGGCTGCCGAAAGACGAATTGCTGGCGCCGGATGTCGGCGATAGCCACAACTCGTTCCAGGAGCCGGAAAAATTCCTGGCCGCGAGCGGCTTGCGCGGCCGCCAGGAGCGGGTGCTGGTGGAGGGCACTTATTACATCAACCGCTTGTTCGCGACGGTCGAGCTGATCAAGAAGACCATCATTCCGGTCGGTTATGTGGGCGTGGTGGTGTCCTATACCGGCCGCAAAGGCTCCGATCTGTCGGGCAAGGAATACAGCCATGGCGAACTGGTCGAGAGCGGCTGCCGCGGCGTGTGGCGCGATCCGCTCATGCCCGGCAAATATGCGTTCAACACTTACGCGGGCAAAATCGAGCTGGTGCCGACTACCAACTTCGTCCTGATGTGGAAATCCGGCGAGAGCGGTTCCAGCTTCGACAACAACCTGCGCGAAATCACCCTGATCACCAAGGATGCCTTCGAGCCGCAATTGCCGTTGTCGGTGGTGGTGCATATCGATTACCGCAAGGCGCCGATGGTCGTGCAGCGCTTCGGCAACGTGGCGCAGCTGGTGGAACAGACGCTCGATCCGATGGTGTCTTCGTACTTCAAGAATGTCTCGCAGACCAAGACTTTCATTGAGCTGATCCAGTCGCGCAGCGAGTTGCAGACCAACGCGTCGGCCGACATGAAGGAGCGTTTCCAGGCTTATTCGCTGGAATTCCAGGAAGTGTTGATCGGCACGCCCAAACCGCAGCCCGGCGATACCAAGATCGAAAACATCATGGCGCAGTTGCGCGACCGCCAGATTGCGCGGGAGCAGGTAGAGACTTTTGCGCAAAAGCAGATTGCCGCCGACAAGGAGCGCGAGCTCAACGAGGCGGAGCAGCGCGCTGCCAAGCAGAAGGAATTGACCGGATCGCTGGTGGATATCTCGATCAAGGAAAACCAGGGTTCGGCCAACGTGAAAGCGGCTGAAAAGAAACGCCAGGAGATCGAAGCGCTGGCGCACGCCGAAAAATTCAAGCAGGAAATGGAAGGCTCCGGCCGCGCTTCGGCGATCAAATCGGTAGGCGAAGCGGAAGCCTCGGCGATCAAGGCCAAGTCCGAAGCATTGCAAGGAGAGGGCGCCGACAAGCAGCTGATGCAGACCGTGATGCTGCGCCTGGCGGAAGCATTCGAGGCGTCGAAAGTGCCTTTGGTGCCGCAGATCCAGATGGGCGGCGGTGGCGACACCAATGCGTTCAATACCTTGCTGTCGCTGATGGGATCGCTGAAGGCTGGCGAGCTGGCGCAGTCGTTGAAGCACGATGAAACGCCGCGCGCATGATTTCATGATTGATGGCGATAATTGCCAGGTAAGTATAAAAATATAGTATTGAATCAATCGGATAAATTACATTTTTAATGTAATTTATCCGATTTTCTATTGTGTCTTGAACTGCATATCGATCCTTGTAATTAATTAATGCATTGATTAATATTGGTATATGACCAAACCAACACCAACGCGCGGCCGTCCGTTGGCATCGGACCAGGATTCTCGCGAAAAACTGCTCGATACCGCGACTTTGCTGTTTTCATCGCAGGGAGTGGCGGCTACCACGGTGGCGGCGATTGCGCGCCAGGCCGGGGTGACGCCCGCCATGGTGCATTACTACTTCAAGAACCGCGACCAGCTGATCGACGCCGTGGCTGACGAGCGGGTCTGCCTGTTCGTCAACCGTGTCTGGGATCCGGTCACGGGCAACGAGCCGCCCGAACAGATGATCATGGCGATCGTCGAACGCATCATCTCGGCCACGGAAACCATGCCGTGGATACCTGCCTTGTGGGTGCGCGAGGTCTTGAGCGACGGCGGCGAGCTGCGGGAGCGCATGATGCAGCGCGTGCCGCTGCCCAAGCTGGCCGCGTTCGCCGGAAACGTCGGCCGCGGCCAGCGGGCCGGCGCCATCAATTCAGGGCTGGAGCCGGCCCTGATCTTCATCTCGGTGCTGGGCCTGACCATGCTGCCGCTGGCGATGGCGCGCAACCTGAAGAACGGGCCGGTGCTGCCACCACCCTTGAGCAAGGTAGCGCTGCTGGATAAGGATGGCTTGAAGCGCCATGTCACGGCGCTGCTGCTGCACGGGCTGGCGTCGCCGGCCGTTGCGGGCGCAGGCCCGCGTATCGACGAATAGCGGAGGAAAAGTCCCATGTCGCCCAGCCTTGCCAAACGTTTCCCGCGGTCTTCGGCTCTTGTGTTTGCGGCCTTGTGCTACCTGGCCTTGGCGGCATGTACGCCAAATAACGACAACGATTGGCAGGGATACGTGGAAGGCGAGTATGTCTATGTCGCTTCGTCGCAGGCAGGCCGCCTCGATCGCCTGTCAGTCCAGCGCGGGCAGCAGGCGGCGTCGGGCGCGCCGCTGTTCATGCTGGAGTCGGGAGACGAGATCGCCGCCCAGCGCCAGGCCCAGCGCCAGCTGAACGCGGCCGAGGCGCAGCTGGCCGACATCAAGAGCGGCAAGCGGCCGCAGGAACAGGAAATAACGCGGGCGCAACTGGCCCAGGCCCAGGCCGCAGCCAGCAAGGCTGCGCTCCAGCTCAGCCGCGACCAGGTCCAGTTCCAGGCCGGCGGCATCGCCAAACAGCAACTCGACGATTCGCGCGCAGCCGCGGAGACTGCCGCCGCCCAGGTCAGGCAATGGCAAAGCCAATTGGCGGTGGATCGTTTGCCCAGCCGCGAGGCGCAAGTGCGGGCGCAACAGGCCCAGGTCGCGGCGGCGCAGGCGGTGCTGGAGCAGGCCGACTGGAAACTGGCGCAAAAAACCGTCACCGCCACCCGCAGCGGACTGGTGTTCGACACCATGTACCGCGAAGGCGAATGGGTGGCGGCCGGCAGCCCGGTGCTGCGCATGCTGCCGCCAGAGAATGTGAAGATCCGCTTTTTTGTGCCCGAAACCGTGCTCGGGCGGCTCAAGGTGAACCAGGCCGTGACCCTCAGCTGCGACGGCTGCCAGGCCAACGTGGCGGCGCACATTTCCTATATCTCGACCGAATCCGAATATAACCCGCCGATCATCTACAGCAACCAGTCGCGCGCCAAGCTGGTCTACATGATAGAAGCGCGGCCGGCGCCGGCCGACGCCGCCAGGCTGCATCCGGGGCAGCCGCTGGAAGTGAGGCTGCCATGACGGCGGCGACCGGCGGCGCCAATAACGCCAACGGCGACCTGGTGGTCGATGTCGACCGCATCAACAAGCATTTCGGTAGCAAGCATGTGGTGAAAGACTTGTCGCTGCAGGTGCGGCGCGGCGAGATATTCGGTTTCCTGGGGCCGAACGGCAGCGGCAAGACGACATCGATCCGCATGATGTGCGGTTTGCTGACGCCCGATTCCGGCCATGGTACCTGCATGGGTTTCGACATCATCAAGCAGAGCGGCGAGATCAAGCGCCGGGTCGGCTACATGACACAGAAGTTCTCGTACTGGGACGATCTCAGCATCCGCGAGAACCTGGATTTTGTCGCCCGCATCTACGAAATGAAGAACCGCAAGGAAGTGGTCGAGCAGAGCCTGGAGAAACTGGGACTGGCCAGCCGCGCCAAACAGCTGGCCGGCTCGCTGTCTGGCGGCTGGAAACAGAGGCTGGCGCTGGCCGCCAGCATGCTGCACCGGCCGGAACTGCTGCTGCTGGACGAACCGACCGCCGGCGTCGACCCGGCGGCGCGCCGCGACTTCTGGGAAGAACTGCACCGGCTGGCGGCCGAGGGCATCAGCGTCTTGGTCAGCACCCATTACATGGATGAAGCCGAGCGCTGTCACAAGCTGGCTTACCTGGCGTACGGCCAGCTGCTGGTGCAAGGCACCGCCGCCGAAGTCGCCACCGGACAAGGCCTGGCTACCTGGGCGATCTACAACAGCCGCAACAGCGATATCCACGACAACCGGCTGGTCGGCCTGTCGCAGCAGCTGCATGGCCAGCCTGGCGTGGACCAGCTGGTGGTGTTCGGCACTTCCTTGCACGTGTGCGGCAAGGACGCCGCGCTGCTGGAGAAAACCCTGCGCCGCATGACCGAGGGCCAAAGCCTGCGCATGGAGCCGATCGACACCAGCCTGGAAGACGTCTTCATCTACATGATGAACCGCTCGGCCGACAATTTCGGAGACCAGCCATGAGCGGGTTTAGCGGTTTTTCAGGGCTTTCGGGGTTTTCATTCTCGCGCTGGTGGAGCATCGTGCTCAAGGAATTCCTGCAGCTGATGCGCGACCGCGTCACGGTGCGCATGATCACGGTGATTCCGGTCATGCAGATGGTGCTGTTCGGCTTCGCCATCAACAGTGATCCAAAACACATG
>Ga0207427_100468_pt1 | contig 22112 bp, 20 predicted proteins | sample AraplaCL_Cvi_mMS_FD_184268 | JGI IMG/M metagenome (GOLD analysis project Ga0207427, IMG submission 184268) | Arabidopsis root microbial communities from the University of North Carolina, USA - plate scrape CL_Cvi_mMS (SPAdes) (version 2) | ecosystem: Host-associated > Plants > Roots > Endosphere ... | reverse complement strand
CTGGCGGCCGGCGTCGCGGCGGCCGGCGCCGGGGCGGGCGACGCCTCGACTCGGGGCGCGGCGCTCGTCGGCGGTGCGGCCACCGCACCGGGAACGTACAGCAGGCAGCGCACCGCGTGCGCATCGCCGGCCTGCTCGCGGCCGTTGACGGCGGCCAGCTCGGGCACGACGTTCGCGCAATGGGCCATGACGCGATCGCAGCGCGGCGCGAAGCGGCAGCCGGAGAACGCCTGCGTCAGCACGGGAACCGTCCCGGGTATCGCCTGCAGCGGCTGGCCGCGGCGGCGCGCATCGGGCAGCGCGCGCAGCAGTGCGCGCGCGTACGGGTGCCGGGGATTGGCGAAGAACTCGTCGGCCTGGGCGACCTCGATGATCTGCCCGGCGTACATCAGCGCCACGCGGTGCGCCATGCCGGCGACGACGGCCAGGTCGTGCGTGATCAGCAGCAGGCCCAGGCCCTGCTCCTGCTGCAGTTGCCTGAGCAGGTCCAGCACCTGCGCCTGGATCGTGACGTCCAGCGCGGTGGTGGGCTCGTCGGCCACCAGGAAATCGGGCTCGGTGGCCAGCGTCATCGCGATCATCACGCGCTGCTTCTGGCCGCCGCTCATGCGGAACGGGTAGTCGTCGATGCGGCGCTCGGGCTCGGGGATGCCGACGCGGCGCAGCCACTCGATCGCCTTGTCGCGCGCCTTCGCGCCGCGCAGTTCCGTGTGCGCCTCGATGGCCTCGACCAGCTGCGCGCCGATCTTCATGACCGGGTTCAGGCTCGTCGACGGCTCCTGGAAGATCATGCCGATACGCCCGCCGCGCACCTGGCGCATGCCGGCCTCCGGCAGCGCGAGCAGGTCGTCGCGGCCCAGGCGGATCTCGCCGCTCGTGATGCGGCCGTTCTCGGGCAGCAGGCGCATCAGCGCGAGCGCCGTCATGCTCTTGCCGCAGCCCGATTCGCCGACGAGCGCGAAGGTCTCGCCGCGCTGGATGGCCAGCGTCAGGCCGTCGATCGCCTTGACGAGGCCGAGTTCGGCGTCGAGCGCCACCTTGAGGTCCTGGGTCTGGAGCATGCGACGGGTCCTACTTCTGCGCGGCGGGCTTGCGCGTGATGGGCAGGCGCGGGCGGAACGCGCGGGCGCGCGGGTCGAACGCGTCGCGCACGCCGTCGGCGAACAGGTTGATCGCCAGCACCAGCGTGACCATGAAGCCGAACGCGGCGGCGAAGCTCCACCACACCACCGGATCCAGGCTCATCTCCTTGCGCGCCAGGTTGATCATGCCGCCGAAGCTGTTCATCGACGGATCGACGCCCACGCCCACGTACGACAGCACGGCCTCGTACAGGATCAGCGACGAGAAGTCGAGCACCGTGACGATCAGCATCAGGTGCGCGACGTTGGGGAAGATGTGGCGCACCATGATGCGCCCCGGCCCCACGCCGAATGCGTTGGCGGCCTGCACGTAGTCGAGCTCGCGCAGCTTCATCGTCTCGGCGCGCAGCAGCCGGCACAGCCCGGCCCAGCCGGTCAGGCCCAGCACCGAGCAGAGCAGGAACAGCTTGACGTCGGCGCGTTCGACGCCCGTCTCGAACATGTCGGGGTGCTTGTCGAGGAACACCTGCACCATCAGCACGCACGCGGCGATCAGCAGGATGTTGGGCACCGACGACAGCACCGTGTAGACGTACTGGATCACCTCGTCGGCCCAGCCGCGGAAGTAGCCGGCCATGATGCCCAGGACGACGGCCAGCGGCAGCGTCGCGACGGTGGCCAGCGAGCCGATGACGAACGCGGTGCGGATGCTCTTGAGCGCCTGGTAGAGCACGTCGTTGCCGGTGGTGTCGGTGCCGAACACGTGGTACGCGCCCATCAGCGACACGACGATGCCCACCAGCGTGGCGATCACCACCAGCGTCCACAGCGCGGCGCGCCACGGGATATCGCCTTCCTTGCGCCACACGCTGGCCGCCGTCTCGACGAACCCGGCGCGGCGCGCGCGCGCCAGCAGCCCGAACAGCACGATCGCGGCGGCCGCGGCCAGGCCGATGCCGAACACGAGGCCGGTGAACGCGCGCGACAGCAGGTCGCTGTGCCACTGGTGCTGCGGATCGGCCAGGTGCGCGCCGCCGTGCTTCAGGCGCGGAGCCATGCGCACGAGGTGGCCGTTGACCGAGACGGTGTCCAGCCGCAGGGCCTCGTAGGCCAGCGGGCGCGAATAGCTCGTCTCGCGCGACTGCACGAGGTCGGCCAGCACGAGGTCGAGCAGCGAATGCGCCTGCACCTCGTACTGCACCGCGTCGGCCGCGGCGCCGGGCGCGGCGGGCAGGCGATTGCGGTAGTGCACGCTGTCGGCCACCGTCACGACCAGGCACAGCGCGACCACCAGCGCCGAGCACATCGCCGGCGCATCGCGGAACACGCGGCGCCAGCTCGCCGACAGGCCCGGCGAGCGCACGACGGCCACGCCGTACACGAGGCAGAAGGCGACCAGCGCCCAGACGGTGAGGTCCGTCCACAGGAACACGAACTTGAACATGGCGGCTCAGCCCAGGCGGACCCGGGGGTCGACCCAGGTGTAGGCGACGTCGATCAGCACGAACGTCGCGATGTACAGCAGCGATCCGACGAACACCATCGTGCGCACGACGGCGAAGTCCTGCTTGGTGATCGCGTCGATCACGTAGGCGCCCAGCCCAGGAAGGCCGAAGAAGCTCTCGAACACGAGGCTGCCCAGGAAGACGTAGGGCAGGTACGAGCCGGCGCTGGTCACGATGGGCAGCAGCGCGTTGCGCAGCACGTGGCGGAACAGCACCACCGTCTCGGACAGGCCCTTGGCGCGCGCGGTGCGCACGTAGTCCTTGCTGATCTCCTCGAGGAACATCGCGCGGTACAGCCGCGCCTCGGTGCCCAGGCGCGACAGCAGCGACAGCACGATCGGCAGCACGAGGAACTTGACCACGCTCAGGCCCGGCTCGTAGCCCGAGATCGGCGCGATGCGCAGCAGGCGCGAGAACAGGAACTGGCCGACGATGATGTAGAACAGGCTCGAGATCGACAGCATCAGCACGCAGGCGACCACGCCCCAGAAGTCGAGCCGCGTGTGGCGGAACATGACCAGCAGCAGCGCGAACGCCGTGCTGGCGAACACCTGCAGCGCGAACAGCGGCAGCGCCAGCTGGATGCTGACCCACATGCGGCGCGCCACCTCCGGCCCGATGTCGCCGGCGCTCTCGGCGTCCGCGCGGCCGAAGCGCAGCTGGAACAGCGAGACCGAGCGCTCCCAGAAGATCGTCTCGGTCAGGCGCTGCGTGCCCTGCCTGGCGTCGTTGACGTACAGCGGCTTGTCGTAGCCGCGCTCGACCTTCCAGCGGTCGATCAGGTCCTGCGTGACGTGCTTGCCGCCGATGTTCAGGCGCGCCATGTCGTCGGGCGTGTTGACCGTGAAGAACAGGAAGAACGTGAGCAGGTTCACGCCCAGCAGGATGAGCGCGCCGTAGAGGGTGCGGCGGACGAGGTAGGAGACCATGGCTTTTCCGTCAGGCGACGATGACTTCGCCGCGCGCGTTCATGCGCTCGCGCCGCTTGAAGCTGCGGGCGGCCAGCAGCAGCAGGCCGGCCAGGGACAGCGTCAGCAGCACCATCGGCCACCAGACGGCCTTGTTCCACTCGGCCTGGCGGCGCACGCGCTCGTCCACGTCCAGCCGCAGGTAGCGGCCGTGGTCGCGGATCAGGATCGCAGGCTTGGAGTTGTAGACCCAGTGCTGCACGGCGGCCGACGCGTAAGGGAAGTAGCCGAAGCTCCACGGCGCGTCGACCTGCAGGATGTGCACCATCTTGTCGATCAGCGCCTGCTTGGCCGGGCCGTCGGGCAGCGTCTTCATCTGCTCGAACAACCGGTCGTACTCGGGGTTCTGGTAGTTGGTGGTGTTCTCGCCGTCGGACACGCTCTTGGAGTTGGGCCCGTAGAACAGGATCAGGAAGTTCTCGGCATCGGGGTAGTCGGCGTTCCAGCCCGTCCAGAAGACCTGGTGCTTGCCCTTGCGGATCTTGTCCTGGAACTGGTTGTTGTCGGTGGCGCGCACCTCCAGCTGGATGTTGAGCTTGGAGAACTGGCGCACGACCCAGTCGATCTCGCTCTTGCGCTCGGGCGTGGGCAGCGCGTAGAAGTCGTAGTTGAGCACCAGCGGGCGGCCGGTCTCGACGTCGCGGCCCTCGGGGTAGCCCGCATCGGCCATCAGCTTGCGCGCCTCGTCGATCGAGCGGCGCACGGGCATGCTGTTGACCAGCCGGTGGGTCACCGGGTTGACGCCCTCGGGCGTCTTCTCGCGCGAGCCGAAGATGCCGTCGGGGATCGGCCCCATCGCGGTGGCGCCGGCGCGCTGCGGGAAGACCTTGGCGAATTCCTCCCAGTCGATCGCGATGGAGATGGCGTCGCGCAGCTTGCGGTGGCGCTCGTCCTCCTGCGGCGTGCGGCCCTTGCCGATCACCGGGTCGATCATGTTGAAGCCGATCGTGTAGCTGTTGACGTCGTCGAAGCGGTCGAGGCGGAAGCCCTTGGCGTCGTAGTCCTTGCGGATCTCCTCGGAGTTCTGCTTCTCGACGACGTACTCCAGGCCCTTGTCCGTGCGCTCGAACACCTCGAGGTCGTAGTAGCCCTGGCGGAACTTCGCGCGCTGGGGCACCTGCTCGCGCTCGCCGACGATCACGATCTTGTCGACGAACGGCGTCTTCTTGCCGCAGTCATCCAGCAGGCCGGCCTCCTTGTCGGCCTGGGAGCCCTCGCACGGATACGGCTCGCCGCGGTAGTTCGGGTTGCGCACCATCACCTGGCGGCGGTCCTGGTGGTACTCCGACAGCATGAACGGCCCGGTGCCCACCGGCCAGATGTCGTAGGTCAGGCCGTTGGCGGCCATGCCCGGCTGCGCATAGAACTCCTCGGCCTCCCACGGCACGGGCGCCATGAAGGTCATCGCCATCCAGTAGCTCCACTGCGGATAGCGGCCCTTGATGCGCACGCGGAACGTGTACTTGTCGGGCGCGGACGCGCCTTCGAGCGGGAACTTGCGGAAGTCGAGGAACGGGCGGTCGAGGCTGGCCGGATCGAGGCCGGCGCGCAGGCGCGCGTCCTCGCGCTTGATGACGGCACCGTACTCCTTCAGGCCGAGCACGTACTCCGAGAAGATGCCGTAGATCGGCGTGGTGACGCGCGGCGTGGCGTGGCGCTTGAGCGCGTAGACGAAGTCCTCGGCCACCAGCTCGCGCGTGCCCTGCTTGTCGAACTCGAGCGGCGACGAGCGCGTGCCGAGCTGGCCCGGCTTGAGGTTGTGGTACAGGAAATTGCCGTTCGCGTCCCTGGCGAACGCCGGATGCGGCTGGTACAGGATGCCGTGCTTGATGTGCACGTCGTACACGCTCTCGGCCACCTGATCGCTGGGCGCGTCCTCGGGCAGCACCTTGCCTTCCTTGTCGAGGTAGACCGGCTTGGCCACGTCCTCGGCCGCCTTGCCGATCAGCGTGTACGGGCGCTTGAGGTAGTGGTAGCCGTAGGGCGGCTCGTAGATCTGGTACGTGAAGGTGGTGTCGTTGGACCAGTAGGACGCCACCGAGTCCATGTGCCGGGGCGACCCCTCCTGCATCGCGCTGTAGATCGTGTTCTGGGCGGCGGCGCCGTTCTCCCACGGGCTGTTGTCGCAACCGGCCAGGCACGCCAGCATCCCGCTCGCGACCAGCCATGCGGCGCCGCACCAACGACCAAAAACACCGCGCATGCGGGGATCTCCAGGACTACGGTGGCGAAAGCCCGGACGGGGTGACCGCGCCGGCTCGCCAACAAAACAAAACCGCCTCCGGCGACCCCAGGTCGTGCCCTGGGCCGCGCGAGGCGTTTGTGACAATTTTAAAGGGGCCCCGCCGGGCACCCCCTAGGGGTTTCCAGCCCTTGTTGCGCTGCAGCAAGCAAGGCCCGGGCCTGGTTTCGGGGCCACTTGCGGCAACTTGGCTAGACAGGTCAGGACAAGCGGGGAGCGCGCAGCGCGCTCAGTGGTCGTGATCGTGATGGTCGTGGTGCTCGCGGTCGTGGTCCTGCGCATCGCCGTCATGATGATGGTGCGCATGGCCTTCCTGCCAGCCGAGGAACGCATCACGCCCCTGCACCACGAGGTGGCCCTTGACGCCGAACGGCACGGTCACCTTGGTCGGGACGTGGCCGAACGGAAAACCCGTGAGGATGGGCACGTCGACCAGCGAACGCAGGTGCGCCACCACCGCCTTGAGGTTGAAGCCGCGATCCAGCGGCGACTTCTTCCAGTCGGTGAAGTCGCCCAGCAGGATCGCCTTCTGCGCCGCCAGCACCCCAGTCTGGTGCAGTTGCAGCAGCATGCGCTCGACGCGGTACGGGTGCTCGCCCACGTCCTCGAGCATCAGCACCCCGCCCTTGACCCGGGGCCAGTGCGGCGTGCCCAGCAGCGAGCACAGCATCGCGAGGTTGCCGCCCCACATCAGGCCGCGCACGTCCAGGCCGTCGAAGCCGGCCTCGGCGCGGAAGCCCACGGCCTCCAGCGCGCCGGACATCGCCTCGGCAAAGCAGTCGGGCGTGACCTCGTCGAGCTCGGCGCGGCCGAAGTCGTCGCAAGCGAGCGGGCCCCACCAGGTGGGCGCCTTCGCGTGCGCGAGCAGGCCCATCTGCAGCGCGGTCAGGTCGCTGTAGCCGACCCAGCGCGTGCCGGCGTCCACGCTCTTGGCCAGCAGCTTCCAGTCGAGCCGGTCGAGCAGGCGCGTGAGCCCGTAGCCCCCGCGCGACGCGAGCGCCACGCCCGGGCGGGCGCGCGCGACGCGGTGGATGGCCTCCAGGCGCGCCTGGTCGTCGCCGCCGAAGCGCTGGTGCCTGGCGAGCGCCGCTTCGTCGATGGCGACGTCAAAGCCGAGGGTCGTCAGGCGCTTGGCGGCCAGGCGCAGCGGCGCGGCCTTGGCGATCACGCCGGCGGGGGTGTAGATGATCAGCGACGTCATGCGGGCGCTCCTCGAGCGTCGGGCGGTACGGGGGAATCGGGCTCGACCTCGACGGCCATGCCGACCGGGATCGGGTCGTCGACGGTGACTTCGGCCACGGGGATGGCGTCGTCCTCGGCCGGCGCGCGGCGCGCGGCCTGGCGCGCCTTGTGCGCGGCGCGGCGCTCGGCGAAGAAGTCGCGCAGCAGCGCGCCGCACTCGGTCTCCATGCAGCCGCCGACGATCGTGGTGTGGTGGTTCAGCTGCGGCAGCGCGAACAGGTCGACGACCGAGCCGGCGGCGCCGGTCTTCGGATCGCGCGCGCCGAACACGATGCGCTTGAAGCGGGCGTGCATCAGCGCCATGGCGCACATGGCGCACGGCTCCAGCGTGACCACCAGCGTGCAGTCGGGCAGCCGGTAGTTGTCCAGCAACTGCGCGGCGTGGCGCAGCGCCACGAGCTCGGCGTGCGCGGTCGGGTCGGTGGTCGTGATGGGGCGGTTGTAGCCCGTGGCGACCACCTGCGGCAGGCCGTCGGGGTCGTCGCGCAGGATCACGGCGCCCACGGGCACCTCGCCCACCAGCCACGCGTTCTGGGCCTGGTCGAGCGCCTGGCGCATCGCGCGCTCCTCGGCGGGCGAGAACATGGCGGCGGGCGCCGGGTCGGTGTCGGCTTCCAAGGCGATCAACGCGCCTGGTCGGCGGCGCTCGCCGCCTGGTCGGCCGTATGCTGGGCATCGGCCTTGACGGCCGCCTCGAGCTCGCGCTGGTACTGCGACATCTGCTGCTGGGGCGTGCCGTTCAGCGGCATCGGCGCCGCGCCCGACGCGGCCGCGGCCGAGCTCGGCAGGAAGCGCTTGTTCGCCTGCAGCTGGCTGCGCACCGACAGCGCGATGATGGCCAGAACGATCAGCAGCGATCCGAGCGTCAGGAAGGCTCTCATGGCGGTGTGTGGAGGCGAGTGGGAAGGCGAAGGCCTCATTATCGTCGCTGGCCGAAGGTCGGCACGCAGGGCCAGGACCCGTGCCGACGAGCGGCCCCGCAGGAGCGATACGCGGTGCCGTGCGATCGCGGGCGTGCCGGAGGCGCGGCGCGGCGGAGCCGGCCCCCTTGCCAGGCGCCTCGGTGCGCGACGAGGGACATGGCCGGGCTCGATCGGCGCGTCCTGCGCCCTTCCCCTTCCAGCTGCGGCTAGCATCGCCACATGTGCTCGAACTACCGCCCCGTCACCCGCATGGATCGCCTGCTGACGTTCTTCGGCGTCGAGCGCGCCAAGGACGAGGAGCCGCAGGACGTGTTCCCGACCGACCTGGCGCCGTTCATCCGGCTGTCGATCGAGGGCCAGGAAGGCGGCCGGCCGGCGCTGGTCGCCGAGGACGGCGCCTTCGGCCTGCTGCCCCACTTCGCCACCGAGCTCAGCTTCGGCCGCCGCACCTACAACGCGCGCAGCGAGACCGTCGCCACGCTCGCCAGCTTCCGCCACGCCTGGTCCGCGGGCCAGCGCTGCATCATCCCCGCCGAGGCGATCTACGAGCCCTGCTACGAGAGCGGCAAGGCCGTGCGCTGGCGCATCTTCCAGGAAGGCGAGGTGCCGCTGGGCATCGCCGGCCTGTATCGGCGCTGGCGCAACCCCCAGGGCGGCGAGCTGTTCACGTTCGCGATGCTCACGGTCAACGCGGACACGCATCCGCTGTACCGTCGCATGCACAAGCCCGGCGAGGAAAAACGCATGGTGGTGATCCTCGACCGCGACGAGTACCTGCCGTGGCTGACCTGCGGGGTGGTCGAGGCCAAGCGCTACTTCCGCGCCTGGCCCGGCACGTTGCTGGGCGAGGCGGCGCCGCTCGCGCGCGCGCCCAAGGTGGCCGCCGATCCGCCGCCCAAGGACGAGATAAAGCCACCGAAGCCGCCCAAGCCCGTTCCCCCGCCGCCACCGCCGCCGGCGCAGGGCGACCTGTTCTAGCGGAGCCTTCGCTCGCTGGCCGACACGGATCGACGAGCTCCCGCGATGCCTTCGCGCTCCATGCGTTCCAGCAATGCCTTCGCGCACCGTGCGCAGCGCGGACACGCGCACTCACCGCCGCCGTCGCCGCTCGTCGTCAACCGCTGAGCGTCCAGCGACCCAGCACCTCGTGCTCGCCCTCGCCGTGATGGCTGTCGATCAACACCAGCTCGCTGGCGCGCCAGCGCACGGGGGCGATCGCCGTCTCGGGGATGCGTCGGCCGCGCCAGGAGATCGTCATGTGCGGCACGATGTGCTGGCGCACGACGCGCTCGCCCGTGTTCGCCAGCGCGATCCCCAGCGCCTCGTGCAGCGCATGCAAGGCCGCGTCGTCGCTGCTCGTGAAGACCCACGCGTTGTCCTTGCCGCCGCTCGTGGCGACGCGGTCGAAGACGACATCGAACGGCGCCTGGCGAACCGCCGCCGCCGCGCGGCACCACCGGTCGACCTCGGACTCCGGCGGCTCGACGGCGTGGGCCCCGAGCGCATGCAGCGTCACGTGCAGGCGCGGCGCATCCATCGGCTTGCCCGCGAAGCCCAGGCCCTCCTCCACCCGCCGGCCATGCGCATGCAGGCGAGCGGCGTCCGCATCGTCGGGAACGAGCGCGTAGAACAGGGAGTGCACTCGCCCCGGCACGATGGGCCGTCGCGGCGGTCGAGCGAGCGGCCCCACGCCGAGCCCGGCAGGCGGTTCGTCGAACAGGGAACATTGGCGCAGCATCATGATCCTCGAAGGACTGGCAGCGGCCGATCAGCCGCCATTGCTGTATGTTCATACAGTTATGCCGAGGCGTCAACATCCGGCCATCCGCGCCCATGGAAAAACGGGCCCGAAGGCCCGTCGTTCATTCCCACTCGATCGTCGCGGGCGGCTTGCTCGAGACGTCGTAGGTCACGCGGTTGATGCCGCGCACCTCGTTGATGATGCGGCCCGAGACCTTCTTGAGCAGGCCGTAGGGCAGCTCGGCCCAGTCGGCGGTCATGAAGTCGCTGGTCTGCACCGCGCGCAGCGCCACGACGTAGTCGTAGGTGCGGCCGTCGCCCATCACGCCCACGCTCTTGACGGGCAGGAACACCGTGAACGCCTGGCTGGTGAGGTCGTACCAGCTCTTGCCGGTGGCCTCGTCCTTCCAGTTGCGCAGTTCCTCGATGAAGATCGCGTCAGCGCGACGCAGCAGGTCGGCGTAGTCCTTCTTGATCTCGCCCAGGATGCGCACGCCCAGGCCCGGGCCCGGGAACGGGTGGCGGTAGACCATCTCGGGCGGCAGGCCCAGCGCCACGCCCAGCTCGCGCACCTCGTCCTTGAACAGGTCGCGCAGGGGCTCGAGCAGCTTCAGCCCGAGCTGTTCGGGCAGGCCGCCGACGTTGTGGTGGCTCTTGATCGTCGTGGCCTTCTTGGTCTTGGCGCTGCCCGACTCGACGACGTCCGGATAGATCGTTCCCTGCGCCAGCCACTGCGCGCCCTTGTGGCCGCCGCCGCCGGCCTTGAGCTTGGCCGCCTCGGCCTTGAACACCTCGACGAACTCGCGGCCGATGATCTTGCGCTTCTGCTCGGGGTCGGACACGCCCTTGAGGTGGCCCAGGAACTGGTCGCTCGCGTCGACGTGGATCACCTTCGCGTGCAGCCGGCCCGCGAACATGTCCATCACCATCTTGCCCTCGTCCAGGCGCAGCAGGCCGTGGTCGACGAACACGCAGGTGAGCTGGTCGCCGATCGCGCGGTGGATCAGCGCCGCGGCCACGCTCGAATCGACGCCGCCGGACAGGCCCAGGATGACTTCCTCGTCGCCCACCTGCTCGCGGATGCGCTTGACGGCTTCCTCGACGTGGCCCGTCATGACCCAGTCGGCCTTGCAGCCGGCGATGCCCAGCACGAAGCGCTCGAGCAGCTGCTTGCCCTGGACGGTGTGCGTGACCTCGGGGTGGAACTGCACCGCGTAGTAGCCGCGCGCCTCGTCGGCCATGCCGGCGATCGGGCAGCTGGGCGTGCTGGCCATCAGCTTGAAGCCCGGCGGCAGCTTGGTGACCTTGTCGCCGTGGCTCATCCAGACCTTGAGCATGCCGTGGCCTTCGGGCGTGCTGAAGTCCTCGATGCCTTCGAGCAGCTTCGTGTGGCCGTGCGCGCGCACCTCGGCGTAACCGAACTCGCGATGGTGCGAGGCTTCGACCTCGCCGCCGTTCTGCACCGTCATCGTGAACATGCCGTAGCAGATGCCCAGCACCGGCACGCCCGAGTCCCACACGGCCTGCGGCGCGCGCAGGTCGGCGTCCTCATACGTGCTCGCATGGCTGCCCGACAGGATGATGCCCTTGGCGCCGAACGAGCGGATGAACTCGTCGGAGACGTCGTTGGGATGGATCTCGCAGTACACGTGCGCCTCGCGCACGCGGCGCGCGATCAGTTGCGTGACCTGGGAGCCGAAATCGAGGATGAGGATCTTGTCGTGCATGGCGGCTTGGCGGGTGGGGAAAGTGTCAGGAACGGGCGGCGACGGGCGTGCCCGCCGCGTCGACGTGCTGGCGCCGGAAGTGGCGGATGGTCATCGCCATCGCGCACAGCTGCAGCGCGGCGCACAGGTAGTACGGCATGCCCAGGCGCCAGTCGTGGCGCGGCAGGTTGGCGACGGCGGCCAGCAGCAGCGGGCCGATGACCGGCGCGAGCACGGCGGTGAGGCTGGACAGGCCGGCGACCGCGCCCATCGTCTGGCCCTGGGTCGCGGGATCGGCGGCGTTGGCCACGAGGGTCTGCAGCGACGCGCCGGCCGCAAAGCCCAGCACGTTGCAGGCGATGACGGCGTACATCACCCAGCCCTGCGTCGCCGAGCCCCACGCGACGTACGCGAGCGACGACGACAGCAGGCCCAGGACGACCAGGCGCTGCACGGACATCGCCTTGGCCAGCCGGCCCACGAGCACGCCCTGCACGAGCACCGACATCGCGCCCACCGCGCACAGCGACCAGCCGACGTCGGTGGTCGTCCAGCCGAACTTCAGCGGCGTGTACACGGCCCAGGTCTGCTGCAGGATGAACTGCGCCAGCGAGGTGAAGGTGACCACGGCCAGCAGCGCGCCCATGCCCTTGAGCTGCGCCAGGTGCATCAGCGAGCCGACCGGGTTGGCGCGCGCCAGGCGGAACGGCTGGCGCCGCTCGCGCGGCAGCGATTCGGGCAGCACGAAGAAGCCGTAGAGCCAGTTGACGACGGCCAGGCTGCCGGCCACGAAGAACGGCAGCCGCAGGTTGATGCCGCCCAGCAGCCCGCCCAGCACCGGGCCGAGGATGAAGCCGAGCCCGAACATGGCGCCCAGCATGCCGAAGCGCCTGGCGCGATCCTCGGGCGGCGTGATGTCGGTGACGTAGGCGTTGGCGACGGCGATGTTGGCCTGCATCGCGCCGCTGAACAGCCGCACGGCGATCAGCATCCACAGCTGCGTGGCCAGGCCCGTGACGAAGAAGCTCAGCGCCAGCCCGCTGAAGCCGATCAGCAGCACCGGCCGGCGGCCGTAGCGGTCGGACATCGCGCCCAGGATCGGCGAGCCGATGAAGTTGGCGAACGAGAACGCCATCGCGACCCAGGCATACGCGGCCACCTGCTCGGCGGCCGAATGCTCGAAGCTGCCCACCAGCCGGGGCAGCACCGGGATGATCAGGCCGATCGAGATCATGTCGATCAGCACCGTGGCCATGATGAACGGCATCGCCGCCTGGCGCTTGCCGGTGGCGGTGGCTGGGACGACGGGAGTCTGGTCTGCGCTCACGGTGGCTGGTTGATGAGAGGTTGTCCGTCATGTCCGCCGCCTCTCGCAGCGGATCATCGATTCGCCTGAAGCACAGCCGCCCGGGCGAACCGGGCGGCTGTGGTCAGGGCGCTGTCACTTCAGTCGGCGCGGTAGTTCGGCGCTTCCTTGGTGATCTGAACGTCGTGCACGTGGCTCTCGCGGATGCCGGCCGAGGTGATCTCGACGAACTCCGCCTTGCTGCGCATGTCGTCGATCGTCGGGCAACCGCAGTAGCCCATCGCCGCGCGCAGGCCACCGGCCATCTGGAACAGGATCGACACGACCGAGCCCTTGTACGGGACGCGGCCCTCGATGCCTTCGGGCACCAGCTTGTCGGCGTTGGGCTGGTCGTCGGCTTCCTGGAAGTAGCGGTCGGCCGAGCCGGCCTTCATCGCGCCGATGGAGCCCATGCCGCGGTAGCTCTTGTAGCTGCGGCCCTGGAACAGGATGACCTCGCCCGGCGCCTCTTCGGTGCCGGCGAACATGCCGCCCATCATCACGGTGCTGGCGCCCGCGGCGATGGCCTTGGCGATGTCGCCCGAGTAGCGGATGCCGCCGTCGCCGATCAGCGGCACGCCCGTGCCTTGCAGCGCGGTGGCGACGTTGTCGATGGCCATGACCTGCGGCACGCCCACGCCCGCGACGATGCTGGTGGTGCAGATCGAGCCGGGGCCGATTCCGACCTTGACGGCGTCGGCGCCGGCTTCGGCCAGCGCCAGCGCGGCCGCGCCGGTGGCGATGTTGCCGCCGATGACGTCGACCTGCGGGAAGTTCTTCTTGACCCACTTGACGCGGTCGATCACGCCCTGGCTGTGGCCGTGGGCGGTGTCGACGACGATGGCGTCGACGCCGGCCTTGGCCAGCAGCTCGACGCGCTCCTCGGTGCCTTCGCCCACGCCCACCGCGGCGGCGACGCGCAGCTTGCCGTGCGAATCGCGTGCGGCGTTGGGGAAGGTGTTCTGCTTGGTGATGTCCTTGACCGTGAACAGGCCGCGCAGTTCGAACGCGTCGTTGACGACCAGCACGCGCTCGAGCTTGTGGCGGTGCATCAGCTCCTTGGCCACGGCCAGCGACGTGCCTTCGGGCACGGTGATCAGGCGCTCCTGCGGCGTCATGATCTCGCGCACGGGGGCGTCCATGCGGGTCTCGAAGCGCAGGTCGCGGTTGGTGACGATGCCGACGACGCGGCCGTTGTCCACCACCGGGAAGCCCGAGACGCCGTGCAGCCTGGACAGCTCGACGACGTCGCGCACGCGGGCGCCGGGGGCGATCGTGACGGGGTCGCGGAGCAGGCCCGATTCGTAGCGCTTGACGCGCGCCACTTCGGCGGCCTGCTGCATCGCCGTGAGGTTCTTGTGGATGACGCCGATGCCGCCTTCCTGCGCGATCGCGATCGCCAGGCGGGCCTCCGTCACGGTGTCCATGGCCGCCGAGACGACGGGCAGGTTCAGGAGGATGTTGCGGGTGAAATGGGTCCGCAGGCTGGTGTCGCGGGGCAACACCTGGGAATATGCCGGCACCAACAACACGTCGTCGAAGGTGAGCGCTTTGCCTAGAAGGCGCATGGGGGAAGCTCCAGACGCAAAAGCGGATTATACGCACCCGGCGCGTTCCCGCTCGACGGCACCGTCCCGATGCCCTTGCCGCGCGGCGCCGATCGCTCGATTTGTTTGCGATTTGTCACCACTGCAGAGCACTACACTGCCCGGCGGCCCTGCCGATGACACGAGAATGTCAACGTGCCGCGCCCGCACGACGTTGGGTCCAACAACACCTCGATCCGCCCGCACATCGCCCGGGCGCCAAATCATGCAAAAGACCGCCCTGTCCTTCGCCGCCTGCCTGCTGGCGCTCGCCGTCACCGGCGCCCACGCCCAGGCCCTCTGGAAGTGGCGCGACGCCTCCGGTCAACTGCACATCAGCGACAAGGCGCCGCCCGCGGGCACGCCCGCCAAGGACATCCTCAGCGCCCCGCCCGGCGGCGTGGCGCCGCCGCCGGCCGCCCTCATCCCCAAGCCGGCCAGCGCCCCCGCCGACACCAGCGCGGACACCGCCAGCGAGAACGCGCTCGACAAGAAGAAGAAGGCCGCCGACAAGGAGAAGGCCGAGAAGGACAAGGCCGACCGCGCCGACGTGGAAGCCAAGAACGCGGCCATTCGCAAGGACAACTGCGCGCGCGCCCAGAACTCGCTGCAGACCCTCAACAGCGGCGTGCGCATCGCGCGCCTGGGCGCCAACGGCGAACGCGAATACCTCGACGACGCCACGCGCGCCGCGGAGGTCAAGCGGGCCCAGGATATCGTCGCCGCCAACTGCGGCCCGGCCCCGGCCGGCCAGTGAGCGCCGCGGGCCGCACGCCCGCCCGATCCAAGCGTCAGCGCTTGCGCCCGGCGTAGCCGCGCCGCCGCAGCGCATCGATGCCGCCGGCCGCCTCGTAGCGCACGCGGCGCGCGGCCATCGGATCGATCTGCAGGCCGCGCAGCACCTCCACGCGGTCGCCGTCGCGCAGCGGATGCGCCAGCGCCCTGCCCTTGCTCCACACCGCGGCCGACAGGCCGGCCGCCGCGAACGCCGCGTCGCCCTGCGCGGCGCTGGCCAGCGCGGGCCAGCCGGCGGCCGCGATGGCGTCGGCCACCGTCGCGCCCTGGGGCAGCCGCAGCGTGGCCGCCAGCAGCTCTCGCGCCGACGGGCTCCAGACCACCTGCACCGCGATCTCAGCGCTCACCGTAGACCTGCGCCGCGCGCTTGACGAAGGAATCGACGAAGGTGTTGGCCACCTGGTCGAACACGGGGCTGAGCACCGCCTCGAACACGCGATTGGAGAAGGCGTACGCCAGGTCGAATTCCACCTTGCACGCGACGGGCTCGTCGGGATTGGGCGGCTGCGACGGATCGGGCTTCTTGAGCGGCTTGAACTGCCACACGCCGTCCAGGTTGGAGAACGGGCCGTCGACCAGCTTGAGTTTGACGACCTCGCCCTGCACCTGCTCGTTGCGCGTCGTGAACGACTGCCGGACGCCGGCGTACGACAGGCCCAGCCGCGCGGTCATGCCCGCGGGCGTGCCCGTTGCCGGATCGGCGTCGTGCTGCTCGAGGATCGTGCTCGACTCGCACCACGGCAGGAACTTCGGATAGGACTCCACGTCGACGACGAGCTCGTACATTTCGCGGGCGGAGTACCACAGGAGAACGGACTTCTTGACGTGCTTCATACAATGGAAGAATTTTAAGCGCCCCATGCCCGCCCTCATCGCCGAGAACCGCCGCGCGCGGTTCGAATACCACATCGAAGAGACGTACGAGGCCGGCCTTGTCCTGCAAGGCTGGGAGGTCAAGGCCATCCGTGCGGGCCAGGTGCAGCTGACCGACGGCTACGTCGTGATCCGCAACGGCGAGCTGCACATGATCGGCTGCCGCATCAACGCGCTGCGCTCGGCGTCCACGCACGTGAACCCGGAAGCCGACCGCACCAAGAAGCTGCTGATGAAGGGCGAGGAGATCCGGCGCCTGATCGGCAAGGTCGAGCAGCGCGGCTTCACGATGGTGCCGCTGAACCTGCACTTCAAGGGCAGCTACGTGAAGGCCGACATCGCGCTGGCCAAGGGCAAGGCCGACCACGACAAGCGCAACACGATCAAGGAACGCGATTGGGAGCGCGAGAAGGGGCGGTTGATGCGGCACAAGGTGACCGGGCCGGCGAAGGGCTGATCGAAGCAAGGATGCCGCCGGCCCGGTCATCCTGCGCGCAGTCGCAGGATCCACGCGCGCGGCGCGGCGGCATGCCTGCCTGCATGACGATGAGACCGCGCGATGCGTGGATCCTGCGACTGCGCGCAGGATGACGCCTTCTCTCTTCGAAGCGCCGTTCGCACCACGACGGCGCGGGTCGAGAACGCGCAATCATGCAGGGGGGGTTGCCCCGCCATGCCGCGCCCGCGTCGATCTCCTCGATGCGCGCCATTCCGGCACGCCGAGATGGCGGTCAAACGACGCGCCCTGCCGTCAGGTCGCCGCGCCCGATGTCGCGTGCCGCGCCCGGGTCGATCAGGCCGCCGCGCCCAGTTTGTCGAGCGCCTGCTCCAGGTCGCGGATCAGGTCCGCCGGATCCTCCAGCCCGATCGACAGCCGCACCAGCGTGCTCGCGTAGCCGCCCACGCGCCCCGAGTCCGGGCGGTACGGCACGGCCAGGCTCATCGGCCCGGCCCAGGACCAGCCCATCCCGAACAGGCGCAGGTCCTCGACGAAGCGGTCGATGCGATCCGGCGCGATCGCCGGATCGAAGACCAGCGTCAGCAGGCTGGCCGCCGCGCGGCACTGCGCGGCCCAGTGTTCGTGGCCGGGCGATCCGGGCGTGGCCGGATGCAGCACGCGCGCGATCTCCTTGCGGCCAAGCGCCCACTGCGCGATGCGGCGCGTGGCGGCATCCTGGGCGGCGTAGCGCAGCGCGATCGTCTGCAGGCCGCGCAGCACGAGCTCGACGTCGTTGGGCCCCACGCCCAGGCCGAGGCGGCAGTGGCTCAGCGCCAGCTGGTCGTGCAGCGCCTGCGAGCGCGTGACGACCGAGCCCATCATCACGTCGGCGCCGCCGGACGGGTACTTGGTCAGCGCGTGGATGGTCAGGTCCACGGCGAGCGGCTCGGCCGCGCCCGGGTCGAGGTCGAACGCGTCGAACGCGAAGCCGCTGCCCCAGGTGTTGTCCAGGGCCACCGTCGCCTGCGGCGCGTGCGCGCGCACGGTGCGCACGAGGCCGCGCAGGTCGGGGAACTCCATCGTCACCGAGCCCGGCGGCTCGATCCACACGAGCTTGACGTCGGGCCCGAGCGCCGCGCGCAGCGACTCGACATCCATCGGGTCGTACAGGCGGTGCGCGATGCCCCAGCGCGCGAGCTCGTGCGTGGCCAGGTTCTTGTTCGGGAAGTACGCGTTGGCCGGAATCAGCACCGCGTCGCCGGACGACAGCAGCGACTGGTCCACCAGCGCGATCGCGGCCAGGCCGCTGGGCGCCAGCATCGCGTGCGTGCCGCCTTCGAGCGTCGCCAGGCGCGCCTCCAGCGTGAACGACGTGGGCGTGCCGTGCAGGCCGTAGGTGTACGTGTTCTTGTCCAGCCAGTGGCTGGCGCGCATCTGCGCGACGTTCTTGAACAGCACCGTCGACGCGCGGTGCAGCGGCGGCGCCACCGCGGCGAAGCCCGGGGCGGGAACGAACGCGTGGTGGATCTGCTGCGTGGACTTCGCGTCCGGGCTGCGGTCGTCGCTCATCGTCAGATCGGCAGCGCGACGAGGTCGTGACCCTCGGTGGCCACGATGCGGGCGCGCGTGAACTCGCCCACCTTGAGCTGCTTGGACACCTTCTCGGGCGGCAGCAGCCGCACCAGGCCGTCGATCTCCGGCGCATCGGCGTACGAGCGGCCGACGCCGCCCTTCCTGCCCAGCATCGGGGCCTTGTCGACCAGCACCTGCATCGTGGCGCCGACGCGGCGCTGCAGCTTGGCGGTGGACACGTCCTCGGCCACGGCCATGAAGCGCGCGCGGCGCTCCTCGCGCAGTTCCTGCGGCAGCTGGTCGGCCAGCTCGTTGGCGGTGGCGCCCTCGACCGGCGAGTAGGCGAAGCAGCCCGCGCGGTCGATCTGCGCCTCGCGCACGAAATCGAGCAGCGTGTCGAACTCGGCTTGCGTCTCGCCCGGGAAGCCGGCGATGAAGGTGCTGCGGATCACCAGCTCGGGGCACTTGGCGCGCCACTCCTGGATGCGCTCCAGCGTGCGCTCGCCGGTGCCCGGACGCTTCATGCGCTTGAGCACCGCGGGGTGGGCGTGCTGGAACGGGATGTCCAGGTACGGCAGGATGCGGCCCGCGGCCATCAGGTCGATGACGTTGTCCACGTGCGGGTACGGGTACACGTAGTGCAGGCGCACCCAGGCGCCGTACTGGGCGGCCAGGTCGCCCAGGCGCTCGCACAGGTCCAGCATGCGCGTCTTGACCGGCTTGCCGTCCCAGAAGCCGGTGCGGTACTGCACGTCGACGCCGTAGGCCGAGGTGTCCTGGCTCACGACCAGCAGTTCCTTGACGCCCGCCTCGAACAGTCGCTGCGCCTCGCCCAGCACGTCGCCGATCGGGCGCGACACCAGGTCCCCGCGCATGCTCGGGATGATGCAGAACGTGCAGCGATGGTTGCAGCCCTCGCTGATCTTCAGGTATGCGTAGTGGCGCGGCGTGAGCTTGATGCCCTGGGGCGGCACGAGGTCGACGAACGGGTCGTGCGGCTTGGGCACGTACTGGTGCACCGCGTCCATGACCTCCTGCGTGGCGTGCGGGCCGGTGACGGCCAGCACCTTCGGATGCACCTCGCGGATCAGGCTGTCGCCGCCCGCCTTGCCGGGCTTGGCGCCCAGGCAGCCGGTGACGATGACCTTGCCGTTCTCGGCCAGCGCCTCGCCGATCGCGTCCAGGCTTTCCTTGACCGCGTCGTCGATGAAGCCGCAGGTGTTGACCACCACGAGGTCGGCGCCCGAATAGCTCTTGCTGGTGCCGTAGCCCTCGGCGCGCAGCTGCGTCAGGATGAGCTCGGAGTCCGTCAGCGCCTTGGGGCAGCCGAGCGAGACGAACGCGATCGTCGGCTCCTTGCTGCCGGCCGGAGTTTCAGTGGTGGGGTAAGTCGTTGATTCCATTGGTCTTTCTTGCAGTGGAACCAGCCCACGGCGAACCCGCTATTCTAGCAAGACGGCGGGTTTCGCGCTCGCCCTTGCCTCGGGCGCGACGCGCCGCCGCCGAAAGACCGCACAGCCCGCCTCCTGCCCCGACCCGCCATGTGCCGCAACATCAAGACCCTGTTCAACTTCGACCCGCCCGCCACCGAGATCGAGATCCGCGACGCCTCGCTGCAGTTCGTGCGCAAGCTCAGCGGCTTTACCGTGCCGTCCAAGGCCAACGAGGCAGCGTTCGAGCGGGCCGTCGAGGAAGTGGCGGCGACGGCACGCACGCTGATCGCGTCGATGACGACGACGGCGCCGCCGCACAACCGCGAGGAGGAAGCGGCCAAGGCGAAGGCGCGCTCGATCGCGCGCTTCGGGCCGCGCACTTGAAGCAGTTGCCTCGGGCGGTCATCCTGCGCGAAGTCGCAGGATCCACCGCTCACGAGTGACGGCGTGGCCCGCCTGCGTGGATCCTGCGACTGCGCGCAGGATGACGGGCGCTTGCTCTCACTTGCGCGTGGGCGGGAACCCCGGGATCGGGAAGATCGACTCGCCCGGCTTGGACATCTGCTCCTGCATCTGCTCGAACATCTTCTTGGACTGCTCGAGATAGCTGCCCACCAGGTTCTGCATCATCGGTGCCTGGCCGCTCATGAACTTGGCCCAGCCGTCGGGCGTGAGCGCGGAGGCGTCGTACAGGCCCTTGCCGCCTTCGGCGAAACGGCCCTGCATGTCGGCCAGCGCCGCGAGGTTCTTCTCGAGGTACGAGCCCATCACGCCCTGCATCGCGTGGCCGTAGAAGCGGATGATCTGCGCGAGCATCTGCGTGTTGAACATCGGCATGCCGCCCGTCTCCTCCTCGAGGATGATCTGCAGCAGGATGGAACGGGTGAGGTCGTCGCCGGTCTTGGCGTCGCGCACCTCGAAGGCGGCGCCCTCGAGCACCATCTTCTTGACGTCGGCCAGCGTGATGTAGGAGCTCGTGAGCGTGTCGTAGAGACGGCGGTTGGGGTACTTCTTGAGGATGCGCAGGCCCTCGGGCGCTGCCGGATCGGCGCTGGCCTTGGTGGTGCGACGCGTCGTGACCATGGAGTGTCCCCGTTTGGAATGAGTGCGCATCGATTCTAGAGGCGGCCCGCTGCGGTGCAGCAAGGGGAATCCCCGGCCGGTGGCGCGCAGGGTCTTCGCGGGGCCTGTACGCTGGCGGCGCACTCCTTTGTCCGGAACGATTCCCATGAGCACCGACCAACGCATCGAGCACGACGCCTGGGGCGACATCCCCGTCCCCGGCGACCACCTGTGGGGCGCGCAGACCCAGCGCTCCATCGAACACTTCGCCATCTCCACCGAACGCATGCCGCCCGAGCTGCTGCAGGCGCTCGCCCTGGTCAAGAGCGCCGCTGCACGCGTCAACGAGCGCACCGGCCGGCTGCCGGCCGCCAAGGCCGACGCCATCGCGCGCGCCGCGGCCGAGGTCATCGAGGGGCGCTGGGACGCCGAGTTCCCGCTGTCGGTCTGGCAGACCGGCTCGGGCACCCAGAGCAACATGAACATGAACGAGGTGCTGGCCAACCGCGCCTCGCAGCTGCTGGGCGGCCCGCTGGGCCTGCAGCGCCTGGTGCATCCGAACGACGAGGTCAACCTGGGCCAGTCGTCCAACGACGTCTTCCCCACCGCCATGCACGTGGCCGCCGTCCAGGGCATCGCGCAGCACGTCATCCCCGCGCTGCAGGGCCTGCGCGCCACGCTGGACGCCAAGGCCCGGGCCTTCGACGGCATCGTCAAGATCGGCCGCACGCACCTGCAGGACGCGACGCCGCTGACCCTCGGACAGGAGATCTCCGGCTGGGTCGCGCAGCTCGATCACGCCGAGCGCGCGCTGCACGCGGCGCTGCCCGAGCTGCGCGAGCTGGCCCTGGGCGGCACCGCCGTGGGGACCGGCCTGAACACGCCGGCCGCGTTCGGCGCCGACGTGGCCGCCGAGCTCGATCGCATGACGGGCCTTGGCTTCGTCACCGCGCCCAACAAGTTCGCGGCGCTCGCGGCGCACGACGCGATCGTGCGCGCGCACGGCGCGCTCAAGGCGCTGGCCGCGGCGCTGACCAAGATCGCCAACGACGTGCGCTGGCTCGCGAGCGGCCCGCGCAGCGGCCTGGGCGAGCTGCAGATCCCCGAGAACGAACCGGGCAGCTCGATCATGCCGGGCAAGGTCAATCCGACGCAGTGCGAGGCGCTGACGATGCTGTGCTGCCAGGTGATCGGCAACGACGTCGCGGTGGGCATGGCCGGCGCCAGCGGCAACTTCGAGCTGAACGTCTACAAGCCGGTGATAATCCACAACCTGCTGCAGAGCGTGCGGCTGCTGGACGACGGCATGCGCGGCTTCGACAAGCACTGCGCCCAGGGCATCGAGCCCAATCGCGAGCGCATCGCGCAGTTGCTCCAGGACTCGCTGATGCTGGTGACCGCGCTGAACCCGCACATCGGCTACGACGCCGCCGCGCAGATCGCGCGCACCGCGCACGCCAAGGGCCTGAAGCTGCGCGACGCCGCGATCGCGTCGGGCAAGCTCACGGGCGAGCAGTTCGACGCGTGGGTGCGGGCCGAGGACATGGTGCGGCCGGACTGACGGCGCCGGCGCGCGCGCGCCGCTGCGCGTGACGCGCG
>Ga0207427_100466_pt1 | contig 22197 bp, 19 predicted proteins | sample AraplaCL_Cvi_mMS_FD_184268 | JGI IMG/M metagenome (GOLD analysis project Ga0207427, IMG submission 184268) | Arabidopsis root microbial communities from the University of North Carolina, USA - plate scrape CL_Cvi_mMS (SPAdes) (version 2) | ecosystem: Host-associated > Plants > Roots > Endosphere ... | reverse complement strand
GCGGGGCCGCCGTCGCCGGCGGCCGTGCGCTCAGGCCTTCAGCCAGTCCACCAGCTCGTCGCCCAGCAGCTTGGCGATGAGCGCGTCGTCGGACAGGTTCACGAACGCCTCGGGATCCGTCGCCATGACCAGGCCCGTGTTGGGGAACTCCCGGGCGATCTGCTCGACGAACTCGAACTCCTCGTGCTCGCACGCACCGATGAACAGGAAGTAGACCTGGTCGCCGCGCCGCTGCGACGCGCGCAGGACGTGCCGCGTGAGCGACTTGTCGCTGTAGCGGTCCCCCGGGTCGTTCTCGCCGTCGGTGACGAACAGCACGATCGAGCGCTTCTTCTGGTGCGAATGCGGCGCCTCGGGCAGCGGCTCGGGCACCAGGCCCAGCAGGCGATCCCAGAAGCGCGGCTTCTTCTCGGCCACCGGACGGCGCTCCGAGGGCAGCCAGCCGAAGACGCGCAGCGCCTCCTCCAGCGCGTAGCTGTAGGTGGTGCCGCCGTCCCAGCCGCGCACCTTGCCGACGACGCGGTCGACGATGAAGTCGCGCGCGTTGGATTCGTCGATCGTGCCGAGGTAGTCGACCGAGTCCGGCCCGGCGCTGAAGGTGATCAGGTCGATCTTGCCGTCCGGATCCAGCACCTTGGCCAGCGGCACCAGGCGCTCGAGCAGGATGCCCGTCGTGCCTTCCTTGTGCTCGTGCTCGAAGGAGCCGGACACGTCCATCACGACCAGCAGCTCGGCCCGGATGTCGGGCGGCACGCCGGCCTTGTCCAGGGACAGGCGGAACGCGGAGCTCGACTTCTTGAGGTCGAGCGAGAACTTTTGCGGCATCAGGTCTCCCGTGCGGTGAGCTGGTTGAGGACGTGGCGGAGTTGATGGTGCATGTCGCGCGCGTCGGTGGGCGTGGCGCCCCGGGATCCGGCGAGCGCGAGCAGCGCGGCCAGCCCGGACAGGAATCCGGGCAGCGTGACGAGCGCGACGTCCTGGATGACGCCGATGAGGTCCAGCGGCTGCTGCAGCTGCAGGCGGTGCACCGCATCGCCCTGGCGCATCTGCGCCACCGTGGCGGTCAGGCTCATGGCGCGGTCGGTGAAGCGGCGTGCGAGCTCGGGCGCCTCGCGCTCGTGATGGCGCGCGAGGAACAGCGCCGCGACGGCGGCGGCCTCCACGTCGCGCTCGATGCGGTCCATCGCGGCGGCGTGCCGGCGCAGCCGGTCCGCCAGGTCGGCCAGGCCCGTGGTCGCGGCGCCCAGGTGATCGAGCAGGACATGCAGCTCGTCCAGCGCGGCGGCCAGGCGGGCCTGCGTGTCGATGCGGTCGCTGAGCGGACTGGCCAGGCGCGCGAGCAGCCCGCCCTTGCCATGGCCGCAAGCGGCCATCAGGTCGATGGCCGCCAGGATCTGCGTCATGCGGTCGACGTGCGCGCGCGCCTGCCCGGCCAGCGGATCCTGCACGAGCGCGAGCGTGGCGGCCATCGCGTCCGCGTAGGACTTCTGCAGCGCGTGGCCCCACAGCACGGCCTTGCGCTCGTTCATCCCGCCGACCGGCACCGCGGCCAGGAGGCTTGCGGCGGCCTCGCAGGTGCCCGCGGCGGCTTCGGGCGCCACCGCGCGCAGCGCCTGCGGCGAGGCCTCGAAGGTGGTGCGGCGCACGCCGGGAATGGTCGTGGGCAGGCGCTCGGGCGACGCGTCGGCCGGCGCGACGGGGGCCGGCACGGCATCGCCGCGCGACGGGCGCACCCGGCCCGCGGGCAGCTTCATCACGGTCGGGCGCAGCGTGCCGTCGCGGCCGGACGGCGCGTCGGACCCGCTCGAGGCCTCGTCGTCAGGCACGGCGAGCCGGCTCAGCAGAAGCTGCCGAGGACGTCGTTGAAGTCGCCGCGAAAGCCGACGCCGACCGGCACGTACTCCCAGCCGCCGTTGGCCGCCAGCATCACGCTGCCCAGCTGCACGACGTTGAACTCGCCGAACTCGTCGGAGAGCAGGTACGTGCCCAGGATCTTGCCGGCGTCGTCGGCGATCGTGACCGTGCAGCGCTCGATGTCGGCGAACGCGGCCTCGTCGTCGTCGTCGTGCGCCTCGCCGTGCCCCTCGCCGTGGTCGGCCTCGTGCACGGTGGCGAAGATCGGGATCTCGTTGACGCCCGCGGCGACCTTCGAGCCGTCGATCGTCACGACCTCCGCCGTGCTGCCCTGCACGCGGATGTCCCCCGAATGCGCGAGGCCGCCCGACGGCGTCGCGAACGAGCCGTCCGGGCGATTGCGCAGCGCGCCGGTGCGCGACATGCGCGTGGTGTTGTACGTGGACAGGATGTTCTCCAGCGCCGCCACCTTGGCGCCGTCGCCGCCGTTCACCGCCTCGAGCGCGTGCACGTCCACGTCGTCCTGGTGGTCGGCCTTGCAGTCCCACTCCACCTTGACGCTGAAGCGCGCACCCTTGCTCAAAGACAGCTGCAGGCGACGCACGGGGGCCGCATCGGGCTTGTGCAGGTTCAGGGTCAGCATGATGCGATCAGCCTCGTTGCGAATGGAGTTCGGCCAGCGCGGTGCGCGACTGCGCGAACAGCTCGCGGGCCGTGTCGAACTTCTGGTCGGTCTCCTGGCGCGCCGTGCGCACCAGCTGGTCGATCTCGCGCGTCGAGGCGATCACCGCCTCGATCTGCCGTGCCTGCGCGAGGCGGTTGTCGCCCGGCGCCCTGGCGGCCGACACCGCGACGTCCTTGAGCGCTTGCGCGCGCACCTTGGTCAGTTGCTCGTCCAGCCTGGCCTGGCGCGCCGACAGCTGCTGCACCGCCTTGACCGCGAACGCGCCCTGGATGGACAGCAGCGTCATCTTGATCGACGCCAGCCGCGCCGCCAGCGTGGTGGCGGTCTCCTGCAGCGTGGCGACGCCGGCGCCCTCGACCTGCTGGATGACCAGCTGGTCCGCGGGCAGCCGCGTGTAGGTGCCTTCGAGCGCGAGCGCGCGGCTCTCGAGCAGGCGCAGCTTCTCCTCCAGCGCGCGCACCTTGGCCTGCGCGACGACGTCGGCCGGATCCGCCGCGGCGGCCTGCGCCTGCACGTGCGCGCTCGCCTTGTCCACGAAGGCGCGCGCGACCGCGGCGTCGAGCGTGAATTCGCCGAAGTGCTCGCCGTACTTCAGGCGCAGCTGCTCCATGGTCTTGAGTTCGCCGGACAAGGCCTGCATCTCGCGGCCGAGCTCGCCCTCGAGCCGCTGCATCTCGGTGGCGAGCGTGCGCGTGCGGCCGGTGATGAGCTCGGTGAGCTGGTCCATCAGCTCGCGCGCCACGTCGTCGGCGCTGCGGCCGGTGAGCTTGTTGACGACGGTGTTGAGCAGGCCCGCGAGGAAGCCGCGCTGCTCGCCCTTTTGCACCTTGTCCAGGATCTCGGGCAGGTTGGCGTCGTCCACGCCCTTCTGCAGGCGGCCGAACAGGTCGAAGACCTTGGCCGCCGTGCGCTTGTCCAGCCGCGCGAGGAAGCCGTCCAGCGTGCGGCTCAGGTTCTGCTCGGCGCCCATGCCGATGGTGACGATGTCCGCAGGCGCGATGGTCTCGAAGTCCAGTGCCGCGAGCGCGGCCTGCGCCTGGACGGCCTGGTCCGGCCGCAGCACGATGGCGCCGGTGTTCAGCGGTGCGGCGGCCGTGAGCGGAAACGGCGCGCTGGCCTCGACGCCCTCAGGCGACCCCGTGGTGTTCATGTCCTTCAGTCCTTCCCTGTGCCGGTCTTTCGCCGGTCTCGCGACTCTAACCGAGCGATCGCTCGCTTCGGAGGGCCAAGGACGCCTGGCCACGCGACGGCAGCAGCAGGGTCGACGAAAGCGTGAAGGATGCCCGGCCGGGCGTCACCCGGCCGAGACAGCCGCCTCGGCGTTTCGCGACAGCGTCGCCGTCAGGCCGGCTTCCAGAGCGTGGGCAGCCCGTCGAGATTGCGGAACACCGACGACAGCGCCCCGCGCGCGACCAGCGCCGTCGCCTTCTCGATGTCCGGCGCCAGGTAGCGGTCGGTCGGCATGGCGCCGCACTCCGTGCGCAGCAGCGCATGGGCCTGCTCCAGCACGGACGAACTGCGCAGCGGCCGCAGGAATTCGACGCCCTGCGCGGAGGCCAGCCACTCGATGCCGAGGATCACCGAGACGTTGGAGATCATGGCCTGCAGCCGGCGCGCCGCGAACGTCGCCATCGACACGTGATCCTCCTGGTTGGCCGACGTCGGCAGCGAGTCGACGCTGGCCGGGTGCGCCAGCGACTTGTTCTCGCTGGCCAGCGCCGCCGCCGTCACGTGCGCGATCATGAAGCCCGAGTTCAGGCCCGCGTCGGCGGACAGGAACGGCGGCAGGCGCGAGACGCCCGCGTCGATCATCATCGCGATGCGGCGCTCCGCGATCGCGCCGACCTCGGCGATCGCCACGGCCATGGCGTCGGCGGCGAGCGCGACCGGCTCCGCGTGGAAGTTGCCGCCCGACACGAGCACGCCATCCTCGGCGAAGACGAGCGGGTTGTCGGTGACCGCGTTGGCCTCCCGGACCAGCACCAGCGCGGCGTGGCGCAGCTGGTCGAGGCAGGCGCCGACGACCTGCGGCTGGCAGCGCAGGCAGTACGGATCCTGCACGCGGTCGTCGCCTTCCACGTGCGACTGGCGGATCTGGCTGCCGGCCAGCAGTGCGCGGTAGTAGCGCGCCACGTCGATCTGGCCGGGCTGGCCGCGCAGTTCGTGGATGCGCGGGTCGAACGGGCCGTCGCTGCCGCGCGCAGCGTCGACGGTCAGCGCGCCGATCACCAGCGCGGACTCGAGCACCGGCTCGAAGCTGATCAGGGCATGCAGCGCGAGCGCGGTCGACGTCTGCGTGCCGTTGATCAGCGCGAGGCCCTCCTTGGCCTGCAGCGTCAGCGGCGCGATGCCGGCCTTCTCGAGTTCGGCCATCGCGGGCACGCGCTGGCCGTCGACCAGCATCTCGCCCTCGCCCATCAGCGCGAGCGTCATGTGCGACAGCGGTGCGAGGTCGCCCGACGCACCCACCGAGCCCTGCGAGGGCACGTACGGCACGAGGCCCGCGTTGTGCACGGCCAGGATGCAGTCGACCACCTCCTGGCGCACGCCGGAGAACCCGCGCGCCAGGCTGGCGGCCTTGAGCGCGAGCATCAGGCGCACGACCGCCGGCTGCAGCGGCGCGCCCACGCCCACCGAGTGCGAGCGGATCAGGTTGCGCTGCAGCGCCTCGAGCTCGCCCTGGCTGATGCGCTTGTTGGCGAGCTTGCCGAAGCCGGTGTTGACGCCGTAGACCGGCGCATCGCCGGCCGCGGCCTGCTGCACCACGGCGGCACTGGCCGCGATGGGCGCGCGCGCCGAAGGATTCAGCGTCAGCGCGAGGCCGCCGGCATGCAGCGCCTGCAGGTCGTCCAGCGTCAGGGCGCCGGGGTTCAGTTGGAGCAGCGTCGTCATGTTTCGTGTGAGATCTGTAGGACGGATCGTCTGACCCGCCATCCGCGGCGTTGCACGGGAGCCGGACGCCGGCGGGACGAAGGCGGGTCGAACGACCCGCCCTGCGAATGCCGCATCAGCGGATCATCGGCAGGTTCAGGCCGTGGCGCTTCGCCGCTTCGCGCGCGTCGGCGTAGCCGGCGTCCGCGTGGCGCATCACGCCGCTGGCCGGGTCGTTCCACAGCACGCGCCTGAGGCGCTCGTCGGCTTCCTTCGTGCCGTCGCAGACGATCACGATGCCCGAGTGCTGCGAATAGCCCATGCCCACGCCGCCGCCGTGGTGCAGCGACACCCACGTCGCGCCGCCGCCCGTGGCCAGCAGCGCGTTGAGCAGCGGCCAGTCGGACACCGCGTCCGAGCCGTCCATCATGCTTTCAGTCTCGCGGTTGGGCGAGGCGACGGAGCCGGAGTCGAGGTGGTCGCGGCCGATGACGATCGGCGCCTTCAGCTCGCCGCTGCGCACCATCTCGTTGAACGCGAGGCCGGCGCGGTCGCGGTCGCCCAGGCCGATCCAGCAGATGCGCGCGGGCAGGCCCTGGAACGCGATGCGCTCGCCGGCCATGTCCAGCCAGCGGTGCAGGTGGGCGTCCTCGGGGAACAGCTCCTTCATCTTCGCGTCGGTCTTGCGGATGTCCTCCGGATCGCCCGACAGCGCCACCCAGCGGAACGGGCCCTTGCCCTGGCAGAACAGCGGCCGCACGTAGGCCGGCACGAAGCCGGGGAACGCGAACGCGTCGACGACGCCCTGGTCGAACGCGACCTGGCGGATGTTGTTGCCGTAGTCGACGGTGGGGATGCCCATCTTCTGGAACTCGAGCATCGCCTGCACGTGGCGCGCGGCGCTGCGGGCCGCGGCCTCGCGCAGCGCGGCGTGCTGCGCGTGGTCGGCCTGCGCGGCCTTCCACTTGTCCACGCTCCAGCCCGCGGGCAGGTAGCCGTTGACGAGGTCGTGCGCGGAGGTCTGGTCGGTGACGAGGTCGGGCCGCACGCCGCCGGCGACGGCGCGGCGCGCGAGTTCGGGCATCACGTCGGCCGCGTTGCCCAGCAGCCCGACCGAGACGGCCCGGCCCTCGGCGGCGTAGCGCTTCATGCGCGCCAGCGCGTCGTCGATGTCGGTGGCCTGCTCGTCGAGGTAGCGCGTCTTCAGGCGGAAGTCGATACGGCTCTGCTGGCACTCGATGACCAGCGAGCTCGCGCCCGCGAAGCTCGCGGCCAGCGGCTGCGCGCCGCCCATGCCGCCCAGGCCGGACGTGAGGATCCAGCGGCCCTTCAGGCTGCCGCCGAAGTGCTGGCGACCGGCCTCGACGAAGGTCTCGTACGTGCCCTGGACGATGCCCTGGCTGCCGATGTAGATCCACGAGCCGGCCGTCATCTGGCCGTACATCATCAGGCCCTTGCGGTCGAGCTCGTTGAAGTGTTCCCAGGTGGCCCACTTGGGCACCAGGTTGGAGTTGGCCAGCAGCACGCGCGGCGCGTCGGCGTGCGTGCGAAAGACGCCCACGGGCTTGCCCGACTGCACCAGCAGCGTCTCGTCCTCCCCGAGCTTGCGCAGCGAGTCGAGGATCGCGTCGAAGCAATCCCAGTTGCGCGCGGCCTTGCCGATACCGCCATAGACAACCAGCGCGTCGGGGTTCTCGGCGACCTCGGGATCGAGGTTGTTCTGGATCATCCGGTACGCGGCCTCGATCAGCCAGTTGCGGCACGTGATAGCGGAACCACGCGGGGCGCGCACCGGGCGCGGGAGCGACGTCGTGGCGGGCGGGAGCTGGGTCATGTCGTTCACGGAAGTTCTCCGGGGAGGGGGACGGGCCGGCATCCCTCAAACAGGGTATGGCCGGTGCGCCGGGCGGGCCTGCGCCCTGCTTCCGGTGCGAATCGGCACAGGGAAGGGCAGCGTCGATACGGGTCGTACTCTACTTGTCTAGACAACCTTGTGCAAGTAGGATCGCCCCATGCCGTCGCCCACCCGCTCCCGCCTGCGCACATCGCCCGCCCACTCCGTCGCGCATGCGCCGCGCGCCACGCAGGAAGCGCTGTCCGCCGGCGGGCCCACGGGGATCGTGGCGCCGCGATCGGCACCGCAACCGCCCTACGCGCGGGTCAAGCAATACCTGAAGGACGCCCTGGAAGCGGGGCGCTGGGCGCCCGGTGCGCAGATGCCGTCGGAGGCCGAGCTCGTGGCCCAGTTCGGCGTCAGCCGCATGACCGTGCACCGCGCGCTGCGCGAGCTGCAGGACGCCGGCCTGATCACGCGCCTGCAGGGCGTGGGCACGTTCGCGGCGCAGCTCAACCGCGTGTCGTCCACGCTCACCATCAACGACATCCAGGAAGAGATCCAGCGCCGCGGCCATCGCCACGACGCCACCGTGCACATCCAGCGCGCCGAGGCTGCGCCGCCCGCGCTCGCCGCGCGCCTGGGCCTGGTGGCCGGCGCCACGGTGTTCCACACGCTGATCGTCCACCACGAACACGGCGTGCCGCTGCAGTGCGAGGATCGCTACGTCAACCCGGCCTGCGCGCCCGACTACCTGGACGTCGACTTCACCCAGATGACGCCCACGCACTACCTGCTGGACGTCGCGCCGCTGTGGGAGGCGCACGTGGCCATCGAGTCCGCGCTGCCCACCGCGCAGGAGGCGCGCCTGCTGGGCATCGCGCGCACCGACCCGTGCCTGATCGTCGTGCGCGGCACCGTCAGCCGCGGCACGCCCGTCACCCTCGCGCGCCTGGTGCACCCGGGCTCGCGCTACACGCTCGAGAGCCAGTTCCGGCCATGATCCTGGTGCAGACCTCCCGCGCGGCGCCGGTCCCGTGGAAGAACGGCGGCGGCGTCACCCGCGAGCTGCTGCGGCTGCCCGCCGGCGGCGACGACGACTGGACGCTGCGCATCAGCGTGGCCGACATCGCGGCCGACGGCCCGTTCTCGCCCTTCCCCGGCGTGACGCGCTGGTTCGCCGTGCTCGAAGGCGCCGGCGTGCGGCTGTCCTTTCCCGAGCGCACGCTCGACGTGCAGCGCGGCGACACCCCGCTGTGCTTCGACGGCGCCCAGGGGCCCGGCTGCACGCTGCTGGACGGCCCCACGCGCGACCTCAACGTGATGGTGCGCCACGCGCGCGCCGCGTCGCTGGTCACCGCGGCCAGCTTCCTGGACGAGGCCGAGCCCGGCACCAGCCCCGGCTTCGGCTTGTTCGCGCTGCAGCCGCTGGCGCTGCACGGCGCGGGCGCGCTGCCGGTGGAGATCCCGGCGCTGTCGCTCGCCTGGTGCGAGTCGCCGTTCGACGCGTCGCACGCGTGGTCGGTGCAGCCGCTGCACGCCACGCAGGAACACGCGCTGCCCGGCTACTGGATCCGGCTGCTGCCCCACGCGCGATGACCGACCTGCTGGAGTCCTTCGAGCCGGGCCTGCCCGCACAGGCCGTGGCCGCGGCACCGCCACCCACGCGCCGCGTGTGGCGACACGCGCGCGTGGCCACGCTGGCCGATGCCGCGGGCTGGGGCCTTGTCGAACGCGGGGCGATCGTCACCGAAGGCGCGCGCATCGCCTGGATCGGGCCCGAAGCGGACCTGCCCGCGCTGGGCGCCGGCGGCGTCGAGGAACACGACCTGGACGGCGCGCTCGTCACGCCCGGCCTGGTCGACGCCCACACGCACCTCGTCTACGGCGGCCTGCGCGCCCACGAGTTCGAGCTGCGCCTGCAGGGCGCGAGCTACGAGGACATCGCGCGCGCCGGTGGCGGCATCCGCTCGACCGTCGCCGCCACGCGCGCGGCCAGCGAGGACGAGCTCCTGGCCATCGCGGCCCGGCGCCTGCGCGCGCTGCGCGACGGCGGCGTCACCACGGTGGAGATCAAGTCCGGCTACGGCCTGTCGTTCGAGGACGAGGCCAAGTGCCTGCGTGTCGCGCGCCGGCTCGGCGAGACGGGCGTCAGCGTGCGCACCACCAGCCTGGCCGCGCACGCGCTGCCGCCCGAGTTCGAAGGCCGCGCCGACGACTACATCGACGCCGTCTGCGCCTGGCTGCCGCAATGGCACGCGCTGGGCCTGGTCGACGCCGTCGACGCCTTCTGCGAGCGCATCGCCTTCAGTACGGCGCAGGTCGAGCGCGTGTTCGCCGCGGCGGCGGCCCTGGGCCTGCCGGTCAAACTGCATGCCGAGCAGCTGAGCGACTCCGGCGGCGCGGAGCTGGCCGCGCGCTTCAAGGCGCTGTCGTGCGACCACATCGAGTGGCTGTCGGACGCCGGCGTCGCCGCGATGCGCGATGCCGGCACGGTGGCCATGCTGCTGCCCGGCGCGTACCATTTCCTGCGCGAGACCCGGCTGCCGCCGATCGCCGCGCTGCGCGCGGCCGGCGTGCCGCTGGCCGTCTCCACCGACCACAACCCCGGCACGTCGCCCACGCTGTCGCTGCCGTTGATGATCCACCTGGCCTGCGTGGATTTCCGCCTCACGCCCGAGGAGGCCGTGCGCGGCGCCACCGTCCACGCGGCGCGCGCGCTGGGCCTGGCCGACCGCGGCACGCTGGCCGTCGGCCGGCGCGCCGACTTCGCGCTGTGGGAGCACGCGCACCCGCGCGAGCTCGCCTACTGGTTCGGCCACGACGCGTGCCGCGGCACGGTCGTCGCCGGAGACATGACTGCCCCATCCGCGCCGGCCACGGCGCTCCGTCCCCCGAGGGGACCGCGGGCCGGCTAGGGGCGGCCCGTCGCTCGTCCCGCGTTGAAAGTCAGCATGATCGCCGACCATCCCTCCTTCCACCTCAAGCCCGGCACGACGCCGCTGCTGGTGAGCCTGCCGCATTGCGGCGAGCTGATCCCCGACGAACTGCGTCCGCGCTACCTGCCGCGCGCGCTCGACGTCGAGGACACCGACTGGCACCTGCACAAGCTCTACGCCTTCGCGGCGGAGCTGGGCGCCAGCGTGCTGCAGCCGCGCGCGTCGCGCTTCGTCATCGACCTGAACCGCCCGTCCGACAACGCGCCGATGTATCCCGGCGCGAACAACACGGAGCTGTGCCCGACGCGCTTCTTCACCGGCGACCCGATCTACGTCGATGGCCACGCGCCCGACGCGGCCGAGGTCAAGCGCCGCATCGCGCAGTGGTGGCAGCCGTACCACGGCGCGATCGCCACCGAGCTCGCGCGCCTGAAGGCCGAGCACGGCCACGCCGTGATCTTCGACGGGCACAGCATCAAGAGCGAGCTGCCCTGGCTGTTCGAGGGGCGGCTGCCGGCGCTCAACCTGGGCACCGTCAACGGAGCCAGCTGCGCGCCGTCGCTGCGCGAGCAGCTGGCCGGCGTGCTCGCGGCGCAGGATCGCTACGCGCACGTCGTCGACGGCCGCTTCAAGGGCGGCTACATCACGCGCCACTACGGTCGGCCCGATGACGGCATCCATGCGATCCAGCTCGAGATGACCTGGGACTGCTACATGGACGAGACGCCGCCGTACGCGTATCGCCCGGACAAGGCCGCGCAGGTGCAGCCGCTGCTGCGCGAGCTGCTGCGCACGATGCGCGACTGGACGCCGCGATGAGCGTGCAGCGCTACTGGGCGCCCGCCGCGTGGGTCGGCGGCGGCTGGCAGCCGTCGGTCGTGCTGGAGGTCGATGCCGCGGGCCACTGGTCGCGCATCGAGGCCGGCGCGCCCGCGCCGCAGGACGCGGAGCGTCTCGCCGGCCCGGTGCTGCCGGGGCTGGTCGACGCGCACAGCCACGCGTTCCAGCGCGCGTTCGCTGGCCTGGCCGAACGCCGCGACGGCGACGATGACGATTTCTGGAGCTGGCGCGACCGCATGTACAAGGTCGCCAACGCCGTCACGCCCGACAGCCTGCGCGCGATCGCCGCGCACCTGTACGTGGAGCTGCTGCGCGGCGGCTACACGCAGGTCTGCGAGTTCCACTACCTGCAGCACCGGGCCGACGGCACGCCCTACGACGATCCGCTGGCGCTGTCGATGGCCCTGGCCGACGCCGCCGCCGACGCCGGCATCGGCCTGACGCTGCTGCCGGTGCTGTACGAACGCGCCGGCTTCGGCGCGCCGGCGCTGCGCCCCGACCAGCGCCGCTTCCACGCCGGCGCGGCCGACGTCTGGCAACGCAGCCGCGAGTTCGAGCGGCGCGTGGCCGCGGCCGGGCGCGCGTCGCTGGTGCCGCTCAACGCGGGCCTGGCGATCCATTCGGTGCGTGCGGCCGCCGAGCCGGCCATCGTCGAACTGCGCCGTCTCGCGCACGCGTTCGACGGCCCGATCCACGTGCACGTCGCCGAGCAGCGCGCCGAGCTGCGCGACTGCCTCGCCGCCACCGGCAAGACGCCCGTCGCCTGGCTCGCGAGCCAGGGCTGGCTGGACGCGCGCTGGCAGCTGGTGCACGCCACGCACGTGGACGCCGCCGAGATCGCCGCGACGGCCGCCAGCGGCGCCGGCGTCGTGATCTGCCCCAGCACGGAAGGCAACCTCGGCGACGGTTTCACCGACGTGCCGGCCTGGCTCGCCGCCGATGTCGACCTGGCCGTCGGCTCCGACAGCAACGTCACGCGCAGCTGGCGCGAGGAGCTGCGCTGGATGGAGTACGGCCAGCGCCTGAAGCTCGAGCGCCGCAACGTCTGCGCGCAACCGCGCGGCAGCGGCCGCCCGCAACCCGACACCGCCGCCAGCCTGTTCGAGCGCGCGCGCGCCGGCGGCGGCCGCGCCGCCGGGCACGCCAACTGGGGCCTCGCGGCGGGCGCCCGCGCCGACCTGCTGGTGGCCGACCCCGACGACGCCAGCCTGCTTGGCCTGCCGCAGGCCCGCTGGCTGGACGCCCTCGTCTTCTCCAGCCCCGGCCGCCCCTGGCGCGACGTCATGGTGGCCGGCCGCTGGGCGTTGCGGCAGCACCATCACGTGCAGGTCGCGCGCATCGCGTCGAGTTTCGCGCGGGCGATGGGCGAACTCTGGGGCGACTGAGCCCGCGCGGCATCGCGCGCGCATCGTTGCCCATCTGCGATCAACGTGCGCCTACGCCAGGCGTGCAGGCAGCATCCGGACGCTTCGCGAACGGGTCGTCCGCGCCGCCGCGGAACCGGCGGTCACGCCTCGACTCCAACCGGGTGTCTGGCGTGTAAAGGGCGTCCTCCGGAGCCCGGTGCACGCCGTTGAAGCAGAGAATCAATGCGCGCACCGTGCGCGTTCGAAGGAGCCAGACCATGACCGCCGCCCGTTCCTCCACCCTTGCCCGCACGCTCGCCGTCGCCGCCGGCGCGCTCGCGCTCGCCTGTGGCAGCGCGCAGGCCGCTCCCGGCGGCTGGCATGGCGGCGGTGGCTATCACGGGGGATACCACGGCGGCTATCACGGCGGCTACGGCGGCTGGCATTCGGGCGCCCGCTGGAGCTATCGCGCCGGCTGGGGCTGGGGCTGGTGGGATCCGCTGTGGCCGGTCGCGGTCGGCGTGGGCGTCGGCCTGGCCACCGCACCCTACTACTACGGCCCCGACTACGTCGTCGTGAACCCCGCGCCGGTCTACGCCACGCCGGCCCCGGTCTACGTGACGCCGCCCGCGCCCGTAGCGCCGGCACCGCGGTCGCCCGAGCCGATCTTCTATCCGCGCAACAGCCAGACCCCCGCGCAGACCGAAGCCGATCGGCAGGATTGCAACCGCTGGGCCACGACGCAGCCGAGCGCGATGAACGACGCGAGCATCTTCCAGCGGGCGACGTTTGCCTGCATGGAAGGGCGTGGGTACACCGTCCGCTGACCGCTTGCCTCCTGTCACGGCAGGCGCTTCGCTGCTAGCCGGCGTTGCTCCTGTCGCGGCGCTGGCGCTTCGCTGCTGGCCACCGTTACGCTGGCGACAGGCTGGGCTGGGGCTCCGCTCTCCGGCTTGCCACGCGTCGGAATCCGGCCTGGACGGGCGGATTCGGCGGGTTCCGTAGTTTCTGCGAGCAGCGCACGCTCGCCGTGTTGGTCGCATTCGAGGTCGTCCAGGGCGGACCGAAGGCCTTTACCCGCGTCACTCGGGCCAGCCTGTGCTCGGAACCCCAGCCCAGCCTGTCGCCAGCGCAACGCCGGCCAGCGACGTGATCGACGTCCCCGCGCTGCAGCGCCTCGCCGCCCTTTGATCCTTATGCGGGTTTTCACGGGTCATCTTCTGTAACCTTCCTCGCAGAACGGGTCGCATCGCTGCGCGACACTGCACCCATTCGCCCCCTTCAACTCGACGGAGCCAGCCATGTCCCTTCGCATCAACGACACCGCCCCCAACTTCACCGCCAAGACCACCCAGGGCACCATCAACTTCCACGACTGGATCGGGGACAGCTGGGCCGTCCTGTTCTCGCACCCGAAGGACTTCACCCCCGTCTGCACCACCGAACTGGGCTACATGGCCAAGATCGAGCCCGAGTTCACCAAGCGCAACACGAAGATCATCGGCCTGTCGATCGACCCGGTCGAGAACCACGCCAGCTGGGCCTCGGACATCGAGGAGACCCAGGGCGCCAAGGTCAACTACCCGATGATCGGCGACACCGACCTGGCGGTGGCCAAGCTCTACAACATGCTGCCCGCCGACGAGGCCGGCGGCTCCGACGGCCGCACCGCCGCCACCAACGCCACCGTGCGCTCGGTGTTCATCGTCGGCCCGGACAAGAAGATCAAGCTGATGCTGACCTACCCGATGACCACGGGCCGCAACTTCGACGAGATCCTGCGCGTGCTCGACTCGATGCAGCTGACCGCCAAGCACAAGGTGGCCACGCCGGTGAACTGGAAGCACGGCGACGACGTCATCATCACCGGCGCCGTCTCCAACGAGGAGGCCGACGTCAAGTTCCCGGGCTACAAGACGATCAAGCCGTACCTGCGCACGACCAAGCAGCCGTCCTGATCCCCTCGAGCGGCCCGAGCGCGGGCCGCGCCTCGCCCGGAGCCCGCCCATGTTCGGCGACCTCGTCTTCCGCCAGCTGTTCGACGCCGCGTCGTCCACCTACACCTACCTGCTCGGCTGCCTCGACACGAAGGAGGCGGTACTCGTCGACACGGTGTTCGAGCAGCACCTGCGCGACCGCGCGCTGGTGGAGGAACTGGGGCTGACGCTGGTGGCGGTGCTCGACACCCACTGCCATGCCGACCACGTCACCGGCGCCTGGCTGATGCAGCAGGCCACCGGCTGCCGCATCGGCATCTCGACGCGCTACGGCGACGCGCTGCGCGGCGCCGACCTGCGGCTGGACGACGGCGACCGCGTGCCCTTCGGCAGGCACCACCTGGAGGTGCGCGCGACGCCCGGCCACACCGACGGCTGCGTCACCTTCGTCGACGAACACCGGCGCCTCGCCTTCACCGGCGACTGCCTGCTGATCCGCGGCGCCGGCCGCTGCGACTTCCAGCAGGGCCACGCCGGCGCGCTGTACCGCTCGATCACCGAGCGCATCTTCAGCCTGCCCGACGACTGCCTCGTCTTGCCCGCCCACGACTACAGCGGCCGCACGATGTCGTGCATCGGCGAGGAGCGGGCGCACAACCCGCGCATCGGCGGCCAGGCCGACGAGCGCGACTTCGTCGGCTTCATGGAGAACCTGCACCTGCCGCACCCCAAGCAGCTTGCGGTGGCGCTGCCGGCCAACCTGCGCTCGGGCCAGCCCGAGGACGGCAAGGTGCCGCGGCTGGCCGACTGGGCGCCGGTGCGCCAGACCTACGCGGGCCTGATCGAGATCGAGCCCGACTGGGTGTCCGAGCACCTGCCCGACGTGCTGCTGCTGGACGTGCGCCAGCACGGCGAGGTCGACGAGCGCCTGGGCCGCATCGGCGGCGCGCGCCTGCTGCCGCTCAACGAGCTCAAGGCGCAGCTGGACGCGCTGCCGCGCGACCGCCCCGTCGTCACCGTCTGCCATGCCGGCATGCGCTCCGGCCAGGCGACCGTGCTGCTGCGGCAGGGCGGCTTCACGCGCGTGGCCAACATGCGCGGCGGCATGCTGCTGTGGCACCAGCTGGGCCTGCCCGTGGTGCACGGCGCGGCCGGCTGACGGCCCGCGCGCGGCTCAGCGGCGGAACGTACCGTCGGGGCCGATGTAGGACAGGTCGACGTACTCCAGGCCGGAGTGGTCGGTGGGGCTGTAGCTCACGCTCGCGCCGCCCAGGCCGCCGCCGATGTCGACCTTGTCGAAGGTCTCCAGCGCCTTCTTGATGGAGGCGCGGGTGATGCCGGCCTTGCTGTCCGCCTGCGCCCTCTTGAGCGCGATGACCAGCACCTTGGCCGCCGCGAAGCCTTCGATCATCGCGGGCGTCAGCTGGTTGATGTTCTTGGCGGCCGCCAGCTTGGAGGCCTCGGCGATCATGGGCGTGGCCAGGCTGCGCTCGGACGGGAACACCTGGCTCACGATCACGCCGGTGGCCTGCGAGCCGAGCTCCTTGATGAAGCCCGAGGCGGCGTTGTTGGACAGCGTCGCGACCGTCACGCTCGAGCCCGCCGCGCGCAACGCCTTGACGCCCGTGGCCACGGACACCGGCGTGCCGATGAACACCGCGCCGAGCTGCTTGTTGTCGATGATCTTCTTGACGCAGGTCGTGTAGTCGGGCTTGGCCTTGTCGATGGCCTCCTGCACCAGCGGCTTCTGGTTGCCCTCCTTGAAGACCTTGAGCGCGCCCTGCAGCGCGTCGTTGCCGAAGCTGTCGTCGACATAGCACAGCGCCACGCGGTCCAGGCGCGTCATGCCCAGGTGGCGCGTGAGGCGCTCGGTCTCGGCCTGGTAGGTCGCCCGCACGTTGAAGATCCACGGATTGACCGGCGTGTGCAGCGCCATCGCACCGGTGGACGGCGCCAGCAGCACGATGTGCGATTCCGCGAGCAGCGGCACGATCGCCTGCGTGTGCGGCGTGCCGCGGTTCAGGAACAGCGCCATCACCTTCGGGTCGGCGACGAGCTTGGTCGCGTTCTCGAGGGTCAGCGCCGGCTGGTTCTTGTCGTCGAGCGACACCAGCTCGATGGGCTGGCCGGCGATACCGCCAGAGGCATTGACGTGGTCGAGGTAGAGCTTGGCGCCGACGTTGATCTCCGCTACCGAGGTCGCCACCGGGCCCGTGAATCCGGAGGTCTGGCCGATGCGGATCTGCGCGCCGGCGGTCGTGCACGCGAGGCAGAGTGCTGCGAGCGAGACGAGAGCGGCGAGCTTGGAAGGTTTGATCATGGAGTGGAGGCGGTTGTGGGGACGGGCAATCGTTCGGTGTTGGTGGAGCTATCCTCGGTGCGTGCACGCTCCCGGATCAGGAGCACGCAGGTCGTCGAGACGACCAGCGCCATGGCGCTCACGCAAAAGAGCGCATGGTAGGAGGGAAGCCGGGCCGCTGCAAACGCCATCAGCGCGCCACCGCCGGCCTGGGCGATGGCGAAGCTCGAAGTCGCCAGGCCCCACGCCTTGCGATGGTGCTGCGCGCCCACGCATTCGAGGGTGTAAGCGGACACGAGCGCCACGACGCCGGGCGTACATACCCCCATTAGTATCGCGGATATAAGCAGCGCGAATGGTGCACTGCTCCATACGGGCAGGATCGCGGCCAGGGACTTGAGCAGGAAGCCGGCGAGCAGGCAGCGCTTCAGGCCGAAGACGTCGGCCAGCGTGCCGGTCAGCATCGGGCCGAGGGCCGCGCCCAGGCCGAACATCGACCAGAAGAAGCCGCCCGCGCTCAGGGGCATGTGCAGTTCGCGCACGACGTAGTCGGGCAGGAACATGGTGTGGGCCAGGTAGCCGATGGCGTTCAGCCCGTGGGCGACGAGGATCAGCAGGACGGTCAGCTTGATGTCGCCGGGCAGGTCGGGCGCGGCGACCGGGGCGGCGGGGTCGACCGCATCGGCCGGCCACGCGCGCCAGGCGACGGCGGTGAGCGCCAGGCACACGATGCCCAGGCCCAGCCAGGTGGCGGTCACGCCCTGCAGGTGAAGGAACGAGTCCGGGCCCGCGGCGATGAACAGCGGCACGAGGAAGCCCGAGGCCGCGGCGCCCAGGCCGATGCCCGAGAACACGACGCCGCTCGTGCGGGCGCGGATCGACGTCGCATGCCGCGGGAGCACCACCGGCGCCGGCAGCACCATGAGGATGGCGCCGCACACGCCGGCGGCCGTGCGCCAGAAGTAGAACCACGGCATGCCGGCACCCTGGAACGCGCAGGCCAGGAAGCTCAGCGCGCACACCAGCATCGAGCCCCGCAGCAGCCAGGCGCTGGACAGGCGCGTGGCCAGCGCGTTCGCCAGCGACGCTCCGGCGACATACCCCACCAGCGTGGCCACGCCCAGCCAGGACGCGTCGGCCTTGCTGAACCAGCCGGCCTGGATCAGCGCCGGCATCAGCGCAATGAACGCGAAGCGGCCCAGGCCGTTGCCGACGGACGTCGCGCAGAGGCCGGCGATGCTCAACCGGTTGAAGACCCGCTCGATCATCGTCCCGTTCACAGCGACCCGTACAGCGAAGCGTATTGCGAGGCCTCCGCCTCGGTGCGCAGGCGCGGCGGCTCGCGCGCCTCGCGCTCGTCCGCGCCCGCGCGCGCGTCCGCGAGCATCGCCGCCACGGCGCGCCCGGCGTCGGCCAGCGCCGTCGAATTGACGCCCGGACGCGGCACGACGAAGGTGCACCACTTGACGCCCTCGGTCGGGATGCCGAGCGCCCACGCGTTGCGCACGGAAGTGCCGTTGCGCGCGACCCAGTGGTGCTGGCGGTCGATCTCGATGCCGCCCGGGTGGTAGCCACCGTTGCGGAACAGGCGCGCGTGGCCGTCGTCCAGCAGGCCGCGCAGCAGCGGCGACGCGTCGTCCTGCGGGCTGTGCATGGAGACGCGCGCCTTGACCAGCACGTCGATCTCGCGCGCGGGCCCGTCCCAGCGCGTGGCCGCCAGGCGCAGGCGGCCGCCGTCGGCCGGCACGCGGCACTCGGCGCCGGGACCGAAGTCGGCCTGGACGACGCCGGCCGCGATCAGCGCCAGCAGCTCGCTGATGCGCGACTCCGGCGGGCCCACGGCCAGGCGGTTCATCACCGGCATGAACTCGGACATCACCCAGCGGTGCGAGGCTTCGGTCAGGCCGCCGAACTCGATGGCCGCGCGCAGGTTGTCGCGCACGTCGCGCAGCACGTCGCAGGCGGCCTTGAGCGGGCTGACCCGGTTGCCCTTGCGCGCTTCGCGCACGTCGTCCTCGAGCCAGGTCCTGAGCCAGGCGCCGAACGCCTCGCGGCCGCCGAGGGCGTCCTCGGGCACCGGCGACACCAGGCGCTCCCACGAGAAGCGGTGCGCCGCGGGGATGGTGCGCTCCACGAGCCGCCGGCGACCGGCCGCATCGGCCGCGGCGAAGCGGTCGCAGAACGCGACCACCTCGGCGGCGTCGGTGCGCTCGCGCAGCCAGGCGTCGTAGTACGCGTATTCCATGTCGGCCACGAGCAGCGGCAGGATGTCGGCGACGAAGTCCAGCGGGCGCGCGGCGCGCAGCTCGCGCACGTGCTGGAGCAGCAGGAAGCGGGCGCGGTACTGGTTGGACACGCCCTTCTGGTTCGTGGCGCGCGCGCTCAGCGGCAGGCCCGAGCGCGAGAAGGCCACGATGCGCGGCTCGCGGCCCGAGGGGATGTAGCGCTTGTCGCCGGCGGCGTCCGTCTCGAAGCGGCCGCCGCGGCCGAGCGTCAGTTCCGCCAGCACGTCGAAGCTGGTCAGGCCCAGGCCCTCGATGGCCACCGTCATGCCGGGGCCGACCGACGCGAGGTTGTCCTGGATCGGATACGGATCGTCGACGACCTGCGTGGCATGGGCGGGCCGCGCGGTGGCGCGCTGCGCGGGCTTGGTGTGCCCCGTGGTGAGGAACAGGTAGTCGACGCGCATCTTGGCCGTCGCGGTCTCGAGCAGCCAGGCGTCGTCGTCGCGATGCGCCCGCAGCACCTCCGTGGGCTTGACGATGATCTCCACGTGCGGCGGCGCCAGCGCGCAGATGTAGCGGAACGCCCAGCGCAGGTAGCGCCCGAAGAGGCTGCGCGGGTAGTAGCCGTCGGCCGACGCGCGCGCGCCACCGAGCAGGCTGCCGCCGCCGATGTCGTTCTGCTGGTTGAGCCACTGGTGGAACGACGGCCCTTCGACCACGGGGCCGGCGTCGACCACCGACGCATCCGCGAACACCGTCAGCTGCCCCGCCACGGTGTTGACCAGGTGCAGCTCCGATTGCGCGGGATCATGCACGCCCGGCCCGGGGGCGTTCGGGTCGAACAGCAGGATTTCGATCTGGCCCGAAGGCCGCTGGCGCTCGTGCGCCACGATGCGTTCCAGCAAGGTCAAGCCTCGCGAGCCGACCCCGATGATGCCGATGCGAGACTTCTTCACCGCTGCTCCCTCCAGTTGCTGCTCTTCGAGTGGAGCGACGCGCCGTGCGCCGCCGGACTAGCCCATCACGCGGCCATACTTGTCGAGGGTGATCAGGTCGACGTAGTGCGAGCCCTGCGTCGAGCCTGCGAATTCGACCTTGTAGCCCCCGAGATCGCTGCGCAAGCCGATCAGCGCTTCCTTGACGCGGGCGCGGCTGACGCTGCCCGAGCGCGCCGCCATCAGCGTGGCCTCCACCGCGGTGCGACCCGCGATGTAGCCCTCGAGCGAGGTGATCCCGACGCGGGCGCCGTTCTTGAGCAGCGCCAGGTCGCGCCCGCAGTTGGCCACCACGTTGACGCCGAGCGCCGACGGGCGCGGGACGACCACGCTCATGACGCAGCTCTGGTGGCGGGTGGACAGCGTGTCCAGCAGGTCCTGGCCGGCGTAGGACGAGGCGTAATACAGCCCCGGGTACTTGGCCGCCGTCATCTGCGAGATCATGGCGGCGACGGGGCCGGCGTTGGCCACGAACAGGACGCAGTCGGGCTTGGCCGCCAGCAGTTCGTTGGTGGCCGCGGTGAAGTCGGTGGCGTGGCGGTCGACGTTGACCGAGGCCTTGGGCACGATGTTCGCGGCGGCGAGCGCGGCGTTCATCGCCTCGCGGTTGACCTGCGGCGTATCGACCAGGCGCACGAGCGCGACGCGCTGCATGCCGGTGTCGCGCAGGTAGTTGACGATGCGCGTGAACTCGACGTCATAGCCGGCACGCACGTTGAAGACACTCTTGGTGCCCTGCCCGCGCAGGCCCATGTTGCCGCTGGCGGTGCCCAGCATCGGCAGCCCGGTGTCTTCCAGCATCGGCACGCAGGCCTCGGCCGCGACGCCGTTCGTGAACCCGATCAGCGCCGCGGCGCCGGATTCATTGAGCTGCAGGGCGTTGGCCATGCACTTGACGCGCACGCCGCCGTCATCGAGCGTCGCGAGCTCGAAGCGGATGCCGGTGGACGCCTCGTTGGCGTTGGCAGCGGCGAACGCAGCGGAGATCCCGTTCTGGACGTCGCGCCCGTAGACGGCCTGCGGACCCGTGAGGGCAGCGGACTGTCCGAACCGGACGACGCGCGTGCCGGAGGCGGCTCGCGCAAGAGGCGGGGCCATCAGCCCTGCAAGAGAACCACAAGCCAGCAGCAAATCACGGCGCTTCATATAGGACTCCCGAAATACCCCTGTGGGTGTCCATTCTTTCGGCGAACTGACGTGCGGAATTAGCGTTTCTCGCTGCTATTTACTCAAGACACAATGTGTTTCAAAGGGCGATGCGAACTCTGCAATTCGCATGCTTGCATACGGCAATACGTATCCCCCAAACGAGTGATACAGGTATGGAGATTTCCCGACACGCCGCTGCATTTTCAGGTTAGGAAACTCGATTGATGATTGGGAGTTTTGTCGAATTGGCGTTGGCGTTGGCGTTGGCGTTGGCGTTGGCGTTGGCGTTGGCGTTGGCGTTGGCGTTGGCGTTGGCGTTGGCGTTGATGTTCGTGTTGGTGTTGCTGTTGCTGTTGTCGCTTCGCGCCGGCCGGCGTTGCGCTTGCGACAGGCTGGGCTGGGGCTCCGCTCTCCGGCTTGCCATCCGTCGGAATCCGGCCTGCACGGCCGGATTCAGCGGGTTCCGTGGCTTCGAGTTGCACCACGCGCTCGCCGTGTTGGCCGCGTTCAAGATCGTCCAGGGCGGACCGGAGGCCTCCACCCGCTTCGCGTGGGGCGCGCCTGCGCTCGGAACCCCAGCCCACCCTGCCGCGCCACCACCTGGGCGAATGGAGAAGAACATTCGCGGGTTTTGGTTTGGGTTTTGGCCTCGACGGCCCATCGAGGCCGCGTCGATGCCCGCGGCCTGCGTCCTGGCGGGGAGCCGGGCTTGACGCGAAGTTGCGCGTCGCGGCGCCGGCAGCTCTCGGCGTGATCGACGAACGCAGCGCCTTCGGCGCCGCGCGTGCGCGCGGGGGCGTGTCGGCGTGTGCGACGAATCGCGGGTTAGCCGAAGGCGTAACCCGCGCTCGTCCATCACGTCAGAGAGCGCAGGCGCTTCGACGCGCATTTCGCGTCAAGCCAAGCGGGTGTGTGGCAATGCAGGCCGCGGGCATCGACGCGGCCTCGATGGCCCGTCGAGGCCAAAACTCAAACCAAACCCGCGAATGTTTTTCTCAGCCAACCGAGGTGCTGGCGCGGCAGGGTGGGCTGGGTTCCGAGCGCAGGCTGGCCCGAGCGACGCGGGTGCAAGCCTCCGGTCCGCCCTGGACGACCTTGAACGCGGCCAACACGGCGAGCGCGTGGTGACCGTAGAAACTACGGAACCCGCTGAATCCGGCCGTCCAGGCCGGATTCCGACGCGTGGCAAGCCGGAGAGCGGAGCCCCAGCCCAGCCTGTCGCA
>Ga0207427_100464_pt1 | contig 22316 bp, 19 predicted proteins | sample AraplaCL_Cvi_mMS_FD_184268 | JGI IMG/M metagenome (GOLD analysis project Ga0207427, IMG submission 184268) | Arabidopsis root microbial communities from the University of North Carolina, USA - plate scrape CL_Cvi_mMS (SPAdes) (version 2) | ecosystem: Host-associated > Plants > Roots > Endosphere ... | reverse complement strand
GGGGCACGACATCAACTACATCGCGCTGTCGGGCGCACTGTGGTTCTCCGGCGCGCCCGGCGAGCCGCCGATGGCGCCGCCCACGCTGGTGGGCGACCTGGGCGGCGGCGCGTTGTACCTGGCGATGGGCGTGCTGGCCGCGCTGCTCGCCGCGCGCCAGACGGGCGCGGGTCAGGTGGTGGACGCGGCCATCGTCGACGGCAGCGCGAGCCTGATGAACCTGCTGCTGTCGGCCCACGCCGCCGGCCAGCAGCCCTTCGAGCGTGGCCGCGGCCTGCTGGACGGGCCGCACTGGTACGGCGCGTATGCCTGCGCGGACGGCCAGTTCGTGACGGTGGGTGCGCTCGAGCCGCGGTTCAACACGCTGCTCTTCTCGAAGCTGGGCCTGGCCGACGACCCCGATTTCCGCAACGCGTACGACGCGCGCCGCTGGCCGATGCTGCGCGAGCGCCTGGCTGCGCTGCTGGCGACGCAGCCCCGCGCGCACTGGGCCGCGCTGCTCGAAGGCAGCGACGCCTGCTTCGCGCCCGTGCTCACGCCGCGCGAGGCGCTGGCGCACCCGCACATGCGCGCGCGCGGCGTGTACGCGGAGCGCGACGGCGTGCTGCAGGCAGCGCCCGCGCCGCGCTTCTCGGACACGCCGTCGGCGACCCCCGGTGCCGTGCCGGCGCGCGGGGAGCACGGCGAGGCGATCCTGCGCGAGGCGGGCGTCGACGGCGCGACCATCGCGCGATTGCTCGGGCGGTGAGCGCGGCCCGCCGAACGCGGACGCCGGCATTGGGAGGGCGGGTCGTTCGACCCGCGTCTTCACGCACGCAGGCGTCCGCGAGATCGCGCGTTGCGCGCGGTCGTTTGCCGTCGCGGCAACGTACAGTCGACGCACGACTGCATGGAGACCCGTGATGACCGTTCGAACATTCCTGGCGACGTGCCTGTCGGCCCTGGCCATGGCGGGGCCGGCCCAGGCCGCCCCCGAGCAGCCGCCCGGCCACGTCACCGGCATCGGCGGCGTCTTCGTCAAGGCCAAGGATCCCAAGGCGCTGGCGGCCTGGTATCGCGACGTGCTGGGCCTGCCCGTGCAGGCCTGGGGCGGGGCGGCCTTGCGCTACGACGCCCCCAGGCATCCGCCTGCCGCCGCATGGAGCGCGTTCGCGGCGTCCAGCGCGTACTTCGCGCCGTCCACCAGCGACGTCATGATCGACTACGCCGTCGACGACATGGACGCGCTCGTCAAGCGCCTGCAGGACAAGGGCGTGGCGATCCTCAAGCAGGCCGACGACGACAACGGACGCTTCGCGTGGGTCCTCGATCCCGAGGGCCACAAGGTCGAGTTGTGGGAGCCCAAGGCGGCCCGATGAAGGACGGCCGGCCGAAGTCCGTCCCGGACCCGGCCGGCCTGCAAAGCGCCTGTGACTTCCGGGCTCAGGCGCGCTTGCGACGGGCGGCCATGACGCCGACCATGCCCAGGCCGGCCAGCAGCATCATCATGTTCGCGGGTTCGGGAACGGTCAGCGGCGGCGAGGGCGACTGGGCCGAGGCGTTGATGTCGTACGCGCCGCCCAGGAGCAGGGCGGTGCCGGTGACCTCGAGGTAGTACGAGCCGCCGGTGAGGTCCTTGAACGTCATCGTCGTGCCGGGCTGCACCTCGTCGAACATGAACGAGCCGACGAGCGACGACGAGCCGGGGGCGCCGGAGTACAGCGACAGCGTGGCGTCGTCGATGTTGGTGTCCTCGCCGAGGAACTTGATCGCGTACGCGGGCACGTCGGACGTGGCCGCCAGCACGAACGTGTAGATGTCGTCGATCGCGCCGGGTGGATCCAGGACGACGGCCGCGGCACCGGCCGGGCCCAGCGTGCCCCAGTCGGTGGTCGTCGCGAAGGCGCCCGCTCCGCAGGTCGAGAGCGCCAGGCCCAGGGCCAGGCATGAGAGCTTCAGCTTCATAACAGTCTCCGATGTTGTCGATCTCTTGCCGCCACATGGCGGCTGTGCCGAATGAGCAAGTCGTACACCTGGTTACAGGAAGGTCGAAGCGATCGAAGTGGTGTCGGAGGCGTGGCGCGGAGCGCCTTTCGATGCGCTCCACGCCCGGTGGAACGGGGGTGCGACGACTATTGCGGCGCGCTTGTCGACAGCCGTCTTGAGGGTTAACACCCAACGGATTCGGGGAGCTTGGCCAGGCGCGCGATTCCGGTGTGGCGAAGGCAGGATCGAGGCGATCCGGCGCGGCATGGACGCAGAGGAAAATCGCACTCATGCATGGCGCACGAAGCCTGTGCTTCTTGCCGCAAGTGCGTTGCGACATGCCTCGTGGGGTTAGTGCATGCCCGCGTCGTCTTGCGTTCCGGCGCGAGCGATCGTCGTCTGCGATTCGCATGGCCGTGACGCCGGCACGCGGGTCGAACGACCCGCCCCGCCGAATGCGGGCGGCAGGGCGGAAGCGCCGATCAGGCGCGGCGGCGACGCGCGGCCAGGCCCAGCGCGGCCAGGCCTGCCAGCGCGAGCGACCAGCTCGCCGGCTCGGGCACGGCGCTGGGACCGCCGTTCAGCGAGACCTGCGCGATCGCGAGGGCGTCGAGGTTGGCGGCGCTGAAGGGCTCGGCGCCGCCGACCGCTTGCAGCCACAGGTCGGTGATCGGCACGGCGCTGCTGAGGTTGGCGGCGACCAGGCCTTCGCCGTACGCCGGCAGGCTGTTCCAGTCGCCGGTGGCGATCACGGTGCCGTTGGAGACGAACGCGTAGGCCAGCCAGGGCGTGGTGCCGCCGTAACCCGTGCCCAGGAGCAGCGCGGCGTCGGTGAACGTGCCGCCGCCGGTCAGCGAGATGTCGGTGTAGCCGAACTCGCCCGGCACGTACCAGCTGTAGCCGCTGGGGGCGGTCGTCTGCGAGGTCGTCCAGATCGTGCCGGGCGCGCCGACGTAGGTCAGCGTCACGCCGCCGTTCGAGTAGCCCGAGGCGCCGGGGTAGGTGTACCAGTCGCCGATGGTGGCGAAGTCGGTCGACGCGGCGTGGGCGCTCGCCGTGACGGCCAGCGAGCAGGCGGCTGCAAGGCAGGCGGCCTTGAAATTCATGGGATCTCCTCTTGTGCTGCGGAAGCCATCGAGTCCGTGCGGCTCGGCCTGCGAAGGTTCGGCAAGCCCGGGAATTCTAGGAACTGCTCATCCGTGGCGGAGCGCTCATTTCAAGCGTTCTGGCGCCAGTTGCCGGCAGCACGCCGCAAGTTCGCGCCGATCCCTGAAAAAAGACGGATCGCTAGTGAGCGGCCGTTCGGCCTGAAACAGGCCGAAGTCAGACATTGCATGGCCGAAGTCGTCGCCCTACAGTCCGCCATCGGCCCGTAGAGGTCGCTGCGATGGAGACACGACGCGATGAGCCGCTGGGCGGGACTGTCCGCGAACGAACTGAACGTCCTCGAGGGCGTGTTCTGGCTGCACGGGCCGTCGCGCGAGGCCCTGTCGCGCCGGCTGTCGTTCTCGCGGACCCACGTCAACGCGGTGATCGCCGGCATGCTCGAGGAAGGCTGGCTCGACCGCGCCGGCCAGCGCGAGTCCTCCGGCGGCCGGCGCGCCGAGACGCTGTGCCTGCACCCGTCGCTGGGCGTGCTCCTGTGCGCCGACCTGGGCGCCACCAGCATCGAGGTGGCGGTGCTGTCGCTGGGCCTGGAGGTGCTCGAGCGGCGCGGCGAGGCGATCGACGTGCGCCTCGGGCCGGGCCTGGTGCTCTCGCGCATCCGGGCGCTGATGCGCGAGGTGGTCGCCGCGCGCGGGCTCAAGCCGCGCGACGTGCTGGCGATCGGCATGGGCGTGCCCGGCCCCGTCGACTTCGCCACCGGCCAGCTCGTCGAGCCGCCGCTGATGCCGCAGTGGGACAGCTTCTCGATCCGCGACGACCTGCGCGCCGAATACGAGGCCCCCGTCTGGGTCGACAACGACGTCAACCTGATGGCGCTGGCCGAGCTGTGGCGCCTCAAGCGCGAGCTGCCCAACTTCCTCGTGCTCAAGGTGGGCACGGGCATCGGCTGCGGCGTCGTCTGCCATGGCGAGGTCTACCGCGGCGCGAACGGCTCGGCGGGCGACGTGGGCCACATCTGCGTGGACCCGGTGGGCCCGCGCTGCCATTGCGGCAACGTGGGCTGCGTCGAGACGATGGCCGGCGGCCCCGCGATCGCGCGCGAGGCGACGGCGGCCGCGCAGGCTGGCCACAGCCCGATGATGGCCGAGCGCCTCGCGGCCAACGGCGCGCTGACGCCCGAGGACGTGGGCAACGCGAGCCGTGCGGGCGATGCCGTCGCCAACCAGATCGTGCAGCGTGCCGGCACGCAGATCGGGCAGATGCTCGCGTCGGTCGTCAACTTCTTCAACCCGTCGCACGTGTTCGTCGGCGGGGGCCTCACGCGCATCGGGCCGCTGTTCCTCGCCTCGCTGCGCCAGTGCGTGTACCAGCGCTCGCTGGCGCTGTCGACGCGCCATCTGGAGGTCGGCTACACGCCGCTCGGCGACCAGGCCGGCCTGATCGGCGCGGGCGTCCTGGCGCTGCAGGAAACGCTGCGTGGCCGGGCGAAGGTGGAACCGATCGCGGTCGGCCGGACGGAGCTGGTCCGATGACTACGGCGCCGCGCGCCGTCACCGTGGCCTTCGACGGCATCGTCAAGGCCTTCGGCGCCGTGCAGGTGCTGCACGGCGTGAGCTTCGAGCTCGCGCCCGGCCGCGTCGTGGGCCTGCTGGGCGAGAACGGCGCGGGCAAGAGCACGCTGATGAAGATCCTCGCGGGCTACGAGGCGCCGACCGGCGGCGAGCTGCGCGTGGACGGCGCGGCCGCGAGCTTCGACGGCCCGCGCGCGGCCGAGGCGTGCGGCATCGTGATGATCCACCAGGAGTTCGCGCTCGCCGAGGACCTGACCATCGCGCAGAACGTGTTCCTCGGCCACGAACGCCGACGCGGCTGGTGGCTGGACGACGCGGCGATGCACGCCGAGACCGCGCGCGTGCTGCGGCTCGTCGGCCTGCAGGCGAGCCCCGACACGCCCGTGCGCCAGCTGATCGTCGCCGAGAAGCAGCTGGTCGAGATCGCCAAGGCCCTGCAGCGCGACGCCCGCGTGCTGGTGATGGACGAGCCCACGGCCACGCTCACGCCCGGCGAGACGGAGCGCCTGTTCGCGCTCATCGCGCAGCTCAGGTCCGACGGCGTCACCGTCGTCTACATCTCGCACAAGCTCGACGAGATCGAGCGCATCACCGACGAGGTCGTCGTGATGCGCGACGGCCGCTTCGTCGCGCGTTCGGCCACGCGCGAGCTGACGCGCCACCAGATGGCCAACCTCATGGTCGGCCGCGAGATCGCCGACCTGTACCCGCCCAAGGACGCGCGCCCCGTCGCGGCGCCGCTGCTGACGGTGCGTGGCCTGACGGTGCCCGGCTGGGCGCGTGCGCTCGACTTCGAGGTCGCGCCCGGCGAGATCCTGGGCTTCGCCGGCCTGGTCGGCGCGGGGCGCACCGAGGCCTTCGAGGGCTTGCTGGGCCTGCGTCCGCACAGCGTGGGCGCGCTCGAGATCGACGGCCGCGCCGTGCGCATCCGCAACCCGCGCGAGGCTGCGGCGCACGGGCTCACCTACCTCAGCGAGGATCGCAAGGGCAAGGGGCTGCACGTGCACCTGGGCCTCGCGCAGAACCTGACGCTGATGGCGCTCAGCCGCTACGCCACGCCGTGGCTGCATCCGGGCGCGGAACGCGACGCCCTGGAGGCGGCGGTGGGCGAGTTCGGCATCCGCACGGGCGCGCTCGACATCCCGGCCGCGTCGCTGTCGGGCGGCAACCAGCAGAAGCTCGCGCTGGCCAAGGTACTGCATCCGGGCCCGCGCGTGATCGTGCTGGACGAGCCCACGCGCGGCGTGGACGTCGGTGCCAAGCGCGACATCTATTTCCTGATCCAGCGACTCGCGCGCGAAGGCAAGGCCGTGGTCATCATCTCGTCCGAGCTGGTCGAGCTGATCGGCATCTGCCACCGCATCGTCGTGATGCGCGCCGGCGCGCTGCAGGCCACGCTGGCCGCGGACGAACTCACCGAGGAGGCCCTGATTGCCCACGCCACCGGACTCCACTGAAGCACTCGCGCCCGCCCGCGAACGCGCCGGCGCGCGCACCGGCGTCACGCGCGCCTGGGCGCGCCTGCACGGGCTCGGGCCCGTGCTGGGGCTGGTCGTGCTGTGCATCGCCGGCTTCCTGCTGAACCACGACTTCGCGACCCTGGACAATGCGATGAACGTGCTCACGCGCACCGCCTTCATCGGCATCATCGCGGTGGGCATGTGCTTCGTGATCATCAGCGGCGGCATCGACCTGTCGGTGGGATCGATGGCGGCCCTGATCGCCGGCGGCGTCATCCTGCTGATGAACGCGCTGGGCGCGCGCCACCTCGCGCCGTGGCTGACGGTGGTGCTGGGCGCGGGCTTCGCGGTGTTGCTGGGCGCGCTGTTCGGGCTCGCGCACGGGCTGCTCATCACGCGCGGCCGCATCGAGCCGTTCATCGTGACGCTGGGCACGCTGGGCATCTTCCGCGCGACGCTCACGTGGCTGTCCGACGGCGGCGCCATCACGCTGGACAACGACCTGGCCGACGCCTACGCCCCGGTCTACTACGCCGCGCTGCTGGGCATCCCGGTGCCCGTGTGGATCTTCCTGCTCGTCGCTCTGCTGGGCGCCGCGATCCTCAATCGCACGGCGTACGGCCGCTACGTGCAGGCGATCGGCTCGAACGAGCAGGTGGCGCGCTACGCCGCGGTCGACGTCGACTTCACCAAGCTCGTCACCTACATGCTGCTGGGCGCCTGCGTCGGCGTGGCCACGCTGCTGTACGTGCCGCGACTGGGCTCGGCGTCGCCCACCACGGGCCTGCTGTGGGAGCTCGAGGCGATCGCCGCGGTGATCGTCGGGGGCACCGCGCTCAAGGGCGGGGCGGGCTCGATCACCGGCACGGTGGTGGGCGCGATCCTGCTGTCCGTCATCAGCAACATCCTGAACCTCACCAGCATCATCAGCGTTTACCTGAACGCGGCGGTGCAGGGCGGCGTGATCATCGTCGTGGCCTTCATGCAGCGGCGCCGGCGGTGATCCCCCTCGCGGCCCCGCAGGCCGCATTTCCATCGTTGCAACAACAACCAGGAGACAGCAATGAAATCGATCCAACGCAGACTGGTCCTCGCGCTCGGCGCCGCGTCGCTGACGCTGGCCGCGCCGTTCGCGTTCGCGCAGAACAAGGTCACGCTCGGCGTGGCGATCCCGACGGCCGACCACGGCTTCACCGGCGGCATCGTCTGGTGGGCGAACGAGGCCAAGAAGGAGCTCGAGAAGAAGTACCCCGACCTCAAGGTCATCGTCAAGACGTCCAAGGATCCGGGCGAGCAGGCCAACCAGCTGCAGGACCTGGTGACCGCCAACAAGATCAACGCGCTCGTGATCTTCCCGCACGAGTCGGCGGCGCTGACCAAGCCCGTGCAGCAGGTGCATGCCAAGGGCGTGTACGTGACGGTGGTCGACCGCGGCCTGACCGACGAGAGCGGCCAGGACGCCTACGTCGCGGGCGACAACACCGCCTTCGGCAAGGTGCCCGCCGAATACATCGCCAAGGCGCTCAACGGCAAGGGCGACATCGTGGCCATGCGCGGCATCGCCACCACGCTGGACAACGAGCGCATGGACGCGTTCAACAGCGTGATGAAGGCCTATCCCGACATCCACCTGCTGGACGCCAAGTACGCCAACTGGAACCGCGACGACGCGTTCAAGACGATGCAGGACTTCCTGACGCGCTTCAAGCACATCGATGCCGTGTGGGCCGCCGACGACGACATGGCGGTGGGCGTGCTCAAGGCGATCGACCAGGCCAAGCGCACCGACGTCAAGCTCGTGTTCGGCGGCGCCGGCGCCAAGGGCATGATCAAGACGCTCAAGGACGGCACCGACCCGCGCATCAAGGCCAACGTGTCGTACTCGCCCAAGTTCATCTACGACGCGATCAAGCTGACCGCCGAGGCGCGCCTGAAGGGCGAGAAGCTGCCGGCCAAGACGATCATCCCGTCGGTGCTGATCACCAAGGAGAACGCCAAGGACTTCTACTTCCCGGACTCGCCTTTCTGATCGAGGAGACGTCGCCATGGCACGCCCCATCACGCTCTTCACCGGCCAGTGGGCCGATCTCCCCCTGGCCGAACTGGCGCCGCTGGCCCGGAAGATGGGCTACGACGGCCTGGAGCTCGCGTGCTGGGGCGACCACTTCGACGTGCAGCAGGCGCTCGCCTCGCCGACCTACGTGCGCGACAAGCGGGCGATGCTGGCCGAGCACGGCCTGCAGTGCCTGGCGATCGGCAACCACCTGGTCGGCCAGGCGGTGTGCGACCTGATCGACGCGCGCCACGAGGCGATCCTGCCAGCACGCGTGTGGGGCGACGGCGAGCCCGAGGGCGTGCGCCAGCGCGCCGCGCGCGAGCTGGCCGACACCGCGCGCGCCGCCCGGGCCTTCGGCGTGAAAACGGTGACCGGCTTCACCGGCTCGTCGATCTGGCACGCGACCTACGCGTTCCCGCCGACGACGCAGGCGTTCTGGGACGCCGGCTTCGCCGACTTCGCGCGCCGCTTCGCGCCCATCCTGCAGGCGTTCGAGGAGTGCGACGTGAACTTCGCGCTCGAGGTGCATCCCACCGAGATCGCGTTCGACATCGCGACGGCCGAACGGGCGCTCGCGGCCGTGGACCAGCACCGCCGCTTCGGCTTCAACTTCGACCCCAGCCACCTCGGCTACCAGGGCGTCGACTACATCCGCTTCATCCGCCAGTTCGGCGCGCGCATCTTCAACGCGCACATGAAGGACGTGTGGTGGGGCAAGGGCGACGGCACGGTGGGCACCTTCGGTGGCCACACCAGCTTCGGCGACCCGCGCCGCACATGGGACTTCCGCAGCGTGGGCCGCGGCATGATCGACTTCGAATCGCTGATCGTCGCGCTCAACGACGTCGGCTACGCCGGGCCGCTGTCGGTCGAGTGGGAGGACAGCCGCATGGACCGCGTGCACGGTGCCACCGAGAGCGCCGCGTTCTGCCGCCGTCTCGATTTCGAGCCCGCCAAGGGCGCCTTCGATGCCGTCTTCGACAAGTCCCGGCAGGGCGGCATGGCAGGGAGCGCGCCATGACGCGGCGCATCCGCTATGCGATGGTCGGCGGCGGCCGCGACGCGTTCATCGGCGCGGTGCACCGCGCGGCGATGGCGCTGGACGGCCAGTACGAACTGGTGGCGGCGGCGCTGTCGTCGACGCCGGAGCGTTCGATCGCCTCGGGCCGCGACCTGGGCCTGCCCGACGACCGCAACCACGGCACGTGGCAGGCGCTGCTGGACGACGAACGCCGGCGGCCCGCGCACGAACGCGCGGAGGTCGTCGCGATCGTCACGCCCAACCACCTGCACTTCGAGCCGGCGCGCGCGTTCGTCGACGCCGGCTTCCACGTCGTGTGCGACAAGCCGCTGGTGCACACGAGCGCGCAGGCCGAGGAGCTCGCCGCGCTGGTGGCCGCGCGCGGCACGCTGTTCGCGGTCACGTACAACTACACCGGCTACCCGATGGTGCGCGAGGCGCGCGAGCTCGTCCGTGCGGGCGCGATCGGCGCGGTGCGCAAGGTGGTCGTCGAGTACCACCAGGGCTGGCTCGCCGGCGCGCTCGAGGCGTCGGACAACAAGCAGTCCGAATGGCGCAAGGATCCGGCGCGCGGCGGCCCCGCGGGCGCGATGGCCGACATCGGCTCGCATGCGGAGAACCTCGTGGCCACCGTCACGGGCCTGGCGCTCGAGAGCCTGTGCGCCGACCTCGCCTCGTTCGGCCCCGGCCGCCGGCTCGACGACGACGCCGGCCTGCTGCTGCGCTTTGCGGGGGGCGCGCGCGGGGTGATGTCGGCGTCGCAGGTGGCCGCCGGCAGCGAGAACGACCTGCGCCTGCGCGTCTATGGCGAGCGCGGCCACCTGGACTGGCGCCAGGAGGAGCCGAACCTGCTGGTGCACGCGCCCGGCGACGGCCCGCGTCGGACGCTCACGCGCAACTCGCCCGGCCTGAGCGCGGCCGCGCGCCGCGCCTGCCGTCTCCCGCCCGGCCATCCGGAGGGCTTCATCGAGGCCTTCGCGAATCTTTACCTTGGCGTGGCCGCCGACCTGCGGATGCGCGCCGCGCAGGGCCGTCCGGCGACGCCCGAGGAGGCCGAATACCCGCGCATCGCCGACGGCGTGCGCGGCGTGCGCTTCATCGAGGTGGCGGTGGCCTCCGCGCACGGCGACGCGAAGTGGACGCCGGTGCGCTGAGGCGCCGTCGGGCGCAGGCCCATCGCTTGCCCGACGCCGCATCCCCGAATTGATACGATGGGACGATGCCTCCTGCACACCGAATCACGACCGCCGCCGCCGCGCTGGCCTTTCTGGGCAGCCTGGCCGCCGGGCCTGCGCGCGCGGCCGACGCCGAGGACGAAGCGTTCTACCAGCGTGCGTCCGACTGCGCGGCCGCGATGCAGGTCGACCAGTACGCCCTCGTCGCCCGCGCGCGCCAGGGCGAGGCCAACGTCCGCCCCGCGTTGTTCGAGCTGACCCGCCTGGGCTTCGCGTACGTCGGCCAGGCCTACCTCAAGGGCCTGCGCGACCCGCGCGGCAGCAACATGCTCAAGGCCGCCGCGGCGCGGCAGAAGGACTGGCCCGCCGCGCGCCACCAGGCGCTGGTGGCCGAGTGCCGCGTCGAGGCGCAGAAGGTCTACGACAACTCGGGCATGTGGAAGCTGCTGGTCGACAACAAGGCCAACAAGCGCGTCGACCGCTTCCTGTCGATGCCGGCCATGCCGGCGTCGGCCGCCTCGGCCGCGAGCCAGTGACGCGCCGGGCGGCGATCCGTCCGCCGGGGCCGATCCTCGCGTACGTCGAGTAGCCGCCGCGTCGCACGCCGTCATCCTGCGCGCAGTCGCAGGATCCACCTTGGCAGGCCGACCTGCCGGCCATCGAGGATCCCGCGCATCACGCGCACCACGCGTCGTCATCCTGCGCGCAGTCGGCCGGATCCACTTTGGCAAGTCGAACTGCCGGCCACCGTGGATCCTGCGACTACGCGCAGGATGACGGCGCCGGGATAGCGCGTATTTCGGTGCGCGAGAACGTTCGTCCAATTGCACCCTCCGGGTAATTCCTATCGGTGATATCCATCGGGTCTGTTGACGCGAATTTTGACTCGTACTACATTGCATTCAGCCGCTGTTGAAAGCGCTTTCATGCTCCGGCGGTTCAATTCGAATGCCTGATACCGCGATCCGGTCGTCAGTCTGGCTGCTGCATGGAACGGCAGTTTGATTCAGGTTTCCGCTGATATTGCCCAGCAGGAATATCCAACGGTGCCGGATCGCCCCGGATTGAGTTCATCCGCGCAGGGAGTCACGCGCCCGCCCGCGATCGAGCGGGGGCGGGAAACGTTGTTGGAACCAATAAGTCAGGCAGGGTTTGCGGGCCTTGGAAGAGTTTCCAGAAGTAGCCCGACAGTTTCAATTCGAGACCACGCATCCAGGTGGCGCAATCCGGCGGCCGCAGAGCCGCCCAATTCAATAATTCCCGTCACCGGGAAGATAGGAGACGACGTGAATATCGACTTGTCCTTGGGAAAATCCGCCCTGGTCCGCTCCGCGGCCGCGAGCCTGCTGCTGGCGTGCGCCGCGCAGGCGGGCGCGAGCGTCACCAACCCGACCATCGGGGCACTCCTGTGGTCCGAGGAGTTCAACGGCACGACGCTGAACACCAATACCTGGACGCCGTACAACGGCGACGGCTGCCAGATCGGCCTGTGCGGCTACGGCAATGCCGAGCTGGAGTCCTACAGCCCGAACAACCTGTCCATCGTCAACGTGCCGTTCGAGCCCGGCACGCGGGCCCTGGCCATCCAGGCGCGCCGGGAAGCCGCAGGCAACAGCCAGTTCACGTCCGGCAAGATCGACTCGTACAACAAGGTGCAGGTGCAGTACGGCATGATCGAAGTGCGCATGGCCGCGCCGAACGTGCAGACCGGCCTGTGGCCGGCCGCATGGCTGCTGGGCACGACCGCGCAGTCCTGGCCGACCAAGGGCGAGATCGACATGATGGAGCAGGGCCACAAGCAGGCCTCGTGGTCGGCCGCCGGTGCACCCTCGCCGAACAACTTCGTCGGCTCGAACGTGATCACCTACCAGAAAGCGGCTTGCGTCCCGGGCAACGAGTCGTGCGCCGCCTCGACCTCCTGGCAGACCAAGAGCTGGTACGTGGCGCCGTCGTCGCTCGCCAACCGCTTCGTCACGTATCGCCTGTACTGGACCGATACCCAGATGCGCTTCACGATCGTCGACAACGGCATCGAGCACGACATGTACGACGCCCCGCTGCCGGTCAATTCGACGGCGCTGCAGGCCCCGTTCTACCTGCTGCTGAACCTGGCCGTCGGCGGCAACTTCACCGACGCCGCGTCGCCCGCCCAGGTGACCGCGCCGTTGCCGGGCACGATGTACGTCGACTATGTGCGCGTCTATCAGCTCGACGGCAAGGGCACCGTGAAGCTGGGCAACCAGATCGTCCCCGAGACCGGCAAGTTCGGCGTCTTCACCGACAACACCCCGGTGACCAACAAGCTGGTGGCCGGCACGAGTTCCGACATCTACATGTGGAACACCGCGTCGATGGCCGCCGGCAACACGGCACCGTACGAAGGCAGCAACGTCATCGCCTGGGCCTACACGGCGCCCGGCCAGTGGTTCGGCGGCGGCATCCAGTCGCGCGACATCAAGGACATGTCGAACTTCCGCGCCAACGGCAAGGTGACCTTCCGGGTCAAGATCCCGGCGAACGTGGCCTTCAAGGTCGGCATCGGCGACACCTACACCAACCAGAACTGGGTGAGCTTCCCCGCCAATGCGCCGGCCTATGGCCTGGTGCGCAACGGCGACTGGGCACAGGCGACGATCCCCGTCTCCACGCTGGCCGGTCCGCTGGTCGCGCTGCAATCGCTGCACGACATCTTCATGTTCGCGAACGACTCGACCGCGCCGGGCGCCACGTTCCAGTTCGCGATCGACGACATCGTCTGGGATTCGGGCACGACCACGACCCCGCCGCCGCCGCCGCCCAGCGGTCCGACGTCCATCACGCAGACCTCGGCCTCCACGCTGCAGCTGAACACGACCACCGGCAGCTGGGCCGACGTGCACTACACCGTCAACAACGGCGGCCAGATGAACGTGCGCATGACCCTCAGCGGCAGCACCAACACGTACGTGATCAGTGGGCTCAAGGCAAGCGACGTCGTCAAGTACAGCTTCACGTACTGGGACACCACGAAGAACTACGCCGTCGACACGGCGCAGCAAAGCTACACGATGAAGTGACGACCGCCGGCGCGGGCGCCCGTCCGCGCCGCGACCGATGTGCCCAGGCCCGCCTCGCGCGGGCCTTCTTCTTCGCGAGACTCGGTGGAATCAGCGCTGCCGGTCGCAGACCTGCAGCATGCGTTCGATCTGCTCGAGCAGGTCCCAGCCGGCGCGCTCGATGCCGGCCAGGTACGTGCGCTGGCGTTCCAGCTCGCTCGACCCCAGCTCCTGGGTCAGCAACTGCGCGAACCCGAGGACGGCGTTCAAGGGCGTGCGCAGGTCGTGGCTCACGCTGGCGAGGACGGCCAGCTTGGCCCGGCTGGTGGCCTCGTCGCGGTCGAGCTCGAGGCGCCGGCGCTCGGCCTCGTGCCGTTCCGTCAGGTCGGTGAGGGTGCCGACGACGCGCAGCGCATGGCCCGTTGCATCGCGTGCCACCACCCGGCCCCGCGACAGCACGACACGGTACTGGCCATCCGCGGCGCGCAAGCGGAATTCCTTCTCGTAGGCGGCACTGCGGCCTTCCAGGTGCGCCGTCAGGGCCTGCATCATCGGCTCGAGGTCATCCGGGTGGACGCGCGCGCGCCAGGTCGCCGTGCTGTCGCGCTCGTCGGTGTCGTCGTACCCGAGCATGCTCTTCCACTGCGGCGGATAGTGCACGGTCTGTTCGCGCGGGTCGAGGTCCCAGACGCCGAAGCCGGCCGTTCGAATGGCCAGCTCCCATCGGCTCTCCAGGTTGCGCAGGTCGTCCTTCATGGTCCGGATGGCAGGTCGTGATTCGCAGGGCGTTGGAGGGACATCGGCTCGGATGTCGATCGACTGAAGATCATCTACCCGCCAGAGGCATGCGTTCCCCGGAAATGCGCGGCGCGCGAGACATCCTGTCGGTCATTGTCGCGATCTCCCCACGGCGGCGGGGGACGGGCCTACGCGGTCCGCAACCCCAGGCGCTCCTGCAAGGTCGCGCGATGTCGCCGGCTCGTGGCCAGGCGCTCTCCGCTGCGCAGCACGACTTCGGCCTCGCCGTCGAGGCCGGCCTCGAGGGCGCGCACGTGCGCGAGGTTGACGATGGCGGTGCGGTGGATCCGGCAGAACCCGGCAGGCTCCAGTTCCGCTTCGATGGCGGACATGCTGCGACGCAGCGTGTGCGTGCGATCGGCCACGTGCAGGTCGACGCAATAGTCGGCCGATTCGACCCAGGCGACGTCCGCCAGGGCGACGAACTGGATGCCGCGGCCGCTGCGCACCGCGATTCGATCCGGAACGACCGCTGTTCCGCGCGCCGCACGCGCCTGGGTGACCTGCGCCTTGGCACGGGTCAATGCGAGGCCGAAGCGGGCGTCGGTGAAGGGCTTGAGGACGTAGTCGAGCGCGCCGGCGTCGAACGCGCGCAGCGCATGCTGGTCGAAGGCGGTGACGAAGACGACGGCAGGCGGGACGCACGCGCCCAGGCGCTCGATCACGTCGAAGCCGTCGACCTCGGGCATCTGGATGTCCAGGAACGCCAGGTCGGGCCGCAGGTCCCGGATGCACCCGACCGCTTCCTCGCCCGAGCCGCATTCGGCCACGAGCTCGATCGCCGGATCGCGCGCGAGCAGCACGCGCAGCGAACTGCGCGCGAGCGGCTCGTCGTCGACGATGACGGCGCGCAGGCTCATGCCGCGTGCGTGCTCGCGCCAGGCAGCGGCGGCTCGCGCCAGGGCTGGCGGATGGTGATGCGCACGCCCCGGCCCTCGACGTTGGCAACGTCCAGCGCCGCCTCGGCGCCGTACAGGCCGCGCAGGCGCTCGCGCACGTTCCTCAGGCCGATCGATCCGCTGCGGCGCGACTCCCGCGCGGCGGGCTCCGGAGCCGCGGGGTCGTTGGCCGCCGCCTCCTGCAACACGCCTGGCGCGATGGCCGGGCCGTCGTTGTACAGCGAGATCACCAGGCCCACGGGCGTGCGCTCTGCCTGGAGCGCCACCACGCCCGCCTGGGCGCGCCGCGCGATGCCGTGCTTGATCGCGTTCTCCACCAGCGGCTGCAGGATCAGCCGCGGCACCAGCGCGTGGCCGACGGCGGCCGGCAGGTCCAGCTGGAGCGCGAGCCGATCGCCGAAGCGCAGCTTCTGGATGTCCAGGTACATCTGGGCGAAGCGCAACTCCTCCTCGAGCGGGACCTCCTGCGTCGTCGGACCGTGCAGCGTGTGGCGCAGGAAATCGCTGACGCGGGCGATGGTCTCGACGGCGAGCACGTCGCGCTGCTCGCGCACGAGGCCCGCGATCGCGTTGAGCGCGTTGAACAGGAAGTGCGGTTCCACCTGGTGGCGCAGCGCGTCGAGTTGCGCCTGCGCGAGCTGGCGCGCGAGTTCCGCCGACGCCGTGCGTTGCGCCGCCAGCCGTTCGTTGGCTTCCAGTACGCGGCTGGCCATCACGATGCAGTAGTAGATGCACAGGGCCGGAAGCAGCCAGGTGTAGGCGTCCAGCAGGAACAGCCGCAGCACGGCCTGCGGCGGCGCCTGCGGATTCCATGGATTGAGCAGGTGCTCGGTGACCGCCATCCACAGCGACGCGGCCGACGTCAACGCCAACCAGCAGGCCGCGTGCAGTCCCCAGCCGTTCAATGCGGCGGCGCCGGCCCCGCGCGGCCAGCGCAGGCGCAAGGGCGCGCGCACGCTCAGGCGCATCACCGAGGGCGTGGCCAGCGCCCAGGGCAGCCAGGTGAGGGCCTGGAACACGAACAGCGCGACCCACGCGTGGTGCATGCCCATGGCCTTCATCGACACCACGGTCTGGGTGGCGTCGAACAGCCCGATGCCGCCCCAGATGGCGGCGATCGACGCCCAACGCGGCGCCAGCACGATTCGGTCGGTCGACAGCATGGCCGGATGGTACGCGCCGGCGCGCACGGGCGCGTCGCCGCTGCAGCGAATCGACCTCGCCGTGCAGCCAGCGACCTCGCCGGCGAGCACGGCCCTGCGCAACATGGCGGCATGCCCAAGAACCTCCTGACCCTTGCCGCCGCGGCGCTCGTCGCCGTCGCTCCCCTGGCCGCGTTGCACGCCGCCGCACCCGATGCCTCGCCCCCGCCGCAGGCCGCCGCCACGGCGGGCGCGGCCTCGACCCCGCTCGCCTACGACGGCGACCGGCTGCGCGCGCCGCCCGACTACCGCGAATGGATCTACGCCACGACGGGCCTGGACATGAGCTACAGCCGCATCAACCTGCCCGGCCACCACATGTTCGACAACGTGTTCGTGGACCCGGCGGCCTGGCGGGCCTTCAAGCGCACCGGCACGTGGCCGGACAAGACGGTGATGGTGCTCGAGACCCGCGGTGCGGACACGAAGGGCTCGATCAACAAGCGCGGCTACTTCCAGGACGCCGACCTGATGGGCGTCGAGGTGCACGCCAAGGACATCGCGCGCTTCGGCGGCGACGGCTGGGCCTTCTTCACGTTCGAGGACACCGACAAGCCGGCCGCGATGATCCCCCGCGACAACGACTGCTACAGCTGCCACAAGTCGCACGGCGCGGTCGACTCGACCTTCGTCCAGTTCTATCCCACGATGCTGGCGCTCGCGAAGGCCAAGGGCACGCTGGCGGCCTCGTACCTGCACGACATCGCACAGGACAAGCCCGCGGCGCAGTGACGTGCGGTCAAGTGCCGCGCGGGAAGAGTCGGCGCGTCACGTGTTCGAAACGGACCTTCAACGAGGGATCGCATAGCCGCGGAGCAGGTGCTCCATGGCGTCGCCCGCAAGCAGGCTGTCGACCACGATCCAGCCCCGATCGGCGAGCACGTGCACGCGGGGCGGCGCGTCCCCGTCGGCGAGCGCGATGCGGCCCAGTTCCTGGCGCCGCTGGACATCGAACACGCGCAGGCTGCGCCCCTCCTGCACGACGACGATGGCGCCGCCCGACCCGGCCGCGGTGCGCGGCAGGCCGGCCGGGGCCGCGTCGCCGCCTTCCAGGTCGCGGCCCAGGCACATCGCCGTCTGCCCGACGCCGTCGGGCAGCGACGGAACGCAGGCGACGCCGCGCACGCTCGCGAAGGCGTCGTTCGAGGCGATCTCGACGTCCCAGCCCGCGCGCTTGCGGCCGTCCGGCGCCGTGCACAGGGCCGGCGGGCGGTCGAAGTAGCCCTGGTCCGAGGGCGGCCCATCCGATTGCGGATCGTCCTGGCCGGCTTCGTCCGTGACGACACGCCATCCCCCGACACCGCCAACGGCCCCTGCGCCATGGCCAGCGAGGCAAGCCCGTGCGGCGCATCGCCAGGCGGCAGCTCCTGGGCGATCGCGAAATGGCACGACGTTGCGGCCAGCAGGCCCGCGAGGAACGACCGGAAGCGCATGCGAGGCATCGTACCGCCGACGTTGCGCCCAGCCGCGCCAGGCGAGCGCGGCGGGAGGCGACGCGGCAAGGAAGTGCCGACTAGCGTGAATCCTCCACGCCGCGGTCTGCGCTCGCGGGCGCGCGGGCCGGCGAGCGCGCCGGCGTCTGGCAAGCTGCGCGCGGCGGCGACACCTGCCGCCGTCGTCATCCACACGCCCTGTCCATGAAGAAGTTGTTCGCGATTCTCGCCCTGGCCGCCGCCGGCCTGGCCGGCCCCGTCTCCTCGAGCGCTGCCGAGGTGCTCAAGGTGGTGCACTGGTGCAAGGCTTCCGATGGGCGGGTCGGCCAGCGCGTCGACGGCTGCCGGCTCAACGAGACCGAGGTGGACGTCTCGGCCCAGGATCCGGCGGCGCAGGTGGCGTTCGACCGCGTCAGCAAGGCCTACGTCGCGGCGGCCCACCCGGTGGTCGCGACGATGCAGGCCCAGGCGCCGACCGCGAATGCGCAGCCCACCGACGAGGAGATCATGCGCTACGGGCGCATGAAGTTGCTGCGGACGCTGGCGTTCATCGTCGCGGGCGGGCTCGTGTTCAAGCTGCTGCTCAAGCGGTCGTTCCTGCTCGGTGGACTGGTCGGGTTCCTCGTGGAGCTCTTCCTGGTCGGGATCGCCGTCATGAACTGAAGGGGCGCGCCGCACGCGGCGTGCTCGATGGACGTCGCGTCCCCGACAGAACCGACCCGGCAAACGGGCGAGCAGGGGACGCACAGCGCGGGGAGGGCGCATGGACGAGATTGCACGGCATTACCTGGAGACGTATGCCCGCGGCGGCGAGGTGGATGGCGGCTGGCTGCACGCGAAGGCGCTGCAGCAGGCGCGCCTGGACTATTCGGACGCCAGCCTGGATCGCCTCGACGCCCTGATGGCCGCCATCCGCGAGCGCGCGCAGCCGTCGCGCGCCACGCTGGTCGATACGCCGCAGGGCCGCAACTTCTGCCAGCTGGTCGCGTTCTACCTGGTCGAGATGGTGGTGCGCCGAACCGGCGCGCACATCGGCTGGCACGAGCGCGGCGCAGCCGAGAAGCTCCTGCCGCCGGGACCCGCGCTGCCGCAGCACTCGGTCTCGCGGCTGGTCGCCTGGGCGCCGGACCAGGAACGCGTGTTCCTGCCGCTGGCCTGGCCGGAAGGGCGCCTGCTCACCGAGGTCACGCCGTCCGGCGCCGCCGATTTCGTCGACCATCTCGTCGGCCTGCTCAACGAGGGAGCGCCGGTCGTCTGGTGGACCGCCGCGCAGGCGCTGGGCATCCTGGCGTCCAGCATCATGTCGTCGATCGCCGACGAAGGGCTGCATCCGCCCCGGTTGATGATGCCGGGCGCCAACGGCGGCGGGGTGTTCGTCAGCCTGATGTTCGACGACCCGGAGGAAGCGCTGGCGAACGGCCGGGCGCGCCTGCAGGCCAACGCGGACGGCCTGCCCTGGATGGCGCTGGGCTACCGCGCCTGGGCGAACCTGCCCGGCGGGCGCACCGAGGCCGTGGCCGTCGAGGTGCGCGCATATGGCGACGAGCCGCTGGACCTGGTCGTCGCGTTCCCGTTCCGGCACGCGTCCGACGGGCAGCCGTTCGCGATCCTGGAACTGGCGGTCGGCAGGACAAATGCGACCGACCTGCAGTTGAAGCAGTTGCAGGGCGCGATCGAGCGCGGCGTGCACGCGTGGGCCTGGCCCTTCGGCGACTCGTGGAAGGCGCATCGCGACGCGGGTCGGGCGGGGGAGCCGGCCGTCGACGTTGCCGCGCCCGCCCAGGCGCGCCCGTGGCCGTCGTACGCGACCGGCGAGCGCGTGCAGGCCGGCGACGCCGTGCTGTCCGACGCCGGCTTCTTCCCGGCGCGCATCGTCGACGTGCGCGACGTCGGCTCCGGCGCGCTCGATTGCCTCTATGAGGACTGCCGCGGCGACGTGCGTTTGCTGCCCGGTGCGCAGGCGGCGGATTTCTTCGTGCGCGTGGGCCCCGGCGTCGCGGACCGCGCGCAGGCCGCGGCCGCGGGCGTGGCCTGGCTCGAGCGCCAGGTGCAGCACGGGGGGCGCGGCAAGGGCGTCAATGCCGGCGGCCCGGCGCAGGGCAACATGCTCAGCGCCGCGCACGCCCGCCATGCCCTGGGCAACCTGTATTGGCAAGGCGTGTGCGTCAAGCGCGACATCGGCCTGGCGCTGCGCGCCTGGCAGGCGGCCGCCGATTCCGGCTACGCGCCGGCCGAGTGCGAGATCGGCCGCATCCACCTGCGCGGCGGGGCGGTCAAGGCCGATCCGGTCAAGGCGTCGAACTACCTGACGCGCGCGGCCACCAAGGGCGACGCGCGAGCCCAGGCGTTGCTGGCCGAGGCCTTCGAGAGCGGGCGCCTGGGCAGCGTGGACCTCGCCAAGGCCGTCGACCTGTACACGCAGTCTGCCGCAGCCGGGGACGCGACCGCGATGCGCGGCCTGGCCGGGCTGTATCGCGAAGGCCGCGGCGTGGCCAGGGACGGTGCCCGCGCGCTCGCGCTGCTGACGCAGTCGGCGCAGGCGCACGACGCGCAGGCGCAGTACGAGCTGGGGCTGGCCTACACGGACAGCGAACTCGCGCCGCAGGACTACGCGCAATGCGTGCACTGGTACGAGCGCTCGGCGGCGCAGGGCCACCGCGGTGCGATCAACAACCTGGCCGACAAGCTCGAGCACGGCCTGGGCGTGGCGCAGGACCTGGAGCGGGCCGTCGCGCTGTACCGCCAGGCGGCCGACATGAACATCAGCGCCGCCTGGTACAGCCTGGGCCGGATGGCCGCCGAAGGCCGCGGCATGGCGCGCGACCTCGACGAGGCCGTGCGCCGGATGACCGTGGCCGCGGAGCACGGGTTCTCCGATGCCGTGGCGCTGCTGGCGACCTACCGCCGGGAGCAGGACGCCGCGCGCGGCGCCGCCGCGCAGCAGGCGCTGGCCGCGGCGGCCGGGCTGGACCCGGTGGCGCTGTACGAGCTGGCGTCGTCGACCTACGACCCGGCCGCGGCCTCGACCCTGCCCGTCGCCTTCGCGCTCTACATGAAGGCCGCGGAAGCTGGCCACGTCGAGTCGCAGTACCAGGTCGGCTTCCGCTACCGGCGCGGCCTGGGCGTGGCCGCCGATCCGGCCCGGGCGATGGACTGGTTCAAGCGCGCGGCCGCGGCCGGCAACGGCTACGCGAAGGAAGACCTCGGCGAGCTCTACGAGACCGGCGAGTTCGGCCCGCGCGACGCGGCGCGGGCGTTCCAGTACACGCTCGAGGCGGCGCAGTCGGGGCAGGTGGTGTTCGCGCACTACCGCCTGGCGCGCATGTACGAGGACGGCCGCGGCACGCCGGCCGATCCCGTCCAGGCGCTGCGCTGGATGAAGGAAGCGGCGCGCCTGGGCAACGCCGACGCCGTCCGGCGCGCGGCGGCGCTGCGGGAGAGTCTCGAGCGGGCGCAGGCCGAGCCGGCGCCTCGGACCAAGCCCGGGTGGAAGTTCTGGTGAGTTGATCCGCGGGCCGCGCCTGGAGGTGTCTGGCAAATCCTCCTTCGCGCCGTGACGCCGCCGTCGGCCGCGCCTCGGCGCGGGCAAGACGCAAGGCGGAGCGACCTACGGGTAAAGCCTAGGTGTTGGCCAGGCGCGGGGACGCGGAAGATGGCAGCGCAGACGCGCCTCGTGAGAGGCACGCCGGTTCTTTCACAGGTCCCGAGGGCCCCGCGCCCGCCACATGAGGAGACTTCCCGTGAACGTCCCATTGTCGTTGACCGTCAACGGAAAGACGGTCGAGGCGAGCGTCGATCCCCGGACGCTTCTCGTGCAGCTCCTGCGCGAGCAGCTCCGGCTGACCGGCACCCACGTCGGCTGCGATACCGCGCAGTGCGGCGCGTGCACGGTGCACCTGGACGGGCGGGCCGTGAAGTCCTGTTCGATGCTCGCGCTGCAGGCACAGGGCCGGGCCGTGACGACCATCGAAGGCCTCGCGCCTGACGGCGAGCTGCACCCGATGCAGGCCGCGTTCCGCGAGTGCCACGGGCTGCAGTGCGGCTTCTGCACGCCGGGCATGGTGATGGCCTCGGTACAACTGCTCAAGGACAACCCGAAGGCGACGGAGGACGACATCCGCTGCGGCCTCGAAGGCAACCTGTGCCGCTGCACGGGCTACCACAACATCGTCCGCGCGGTGCAGGCCTGCCAGTCCGGCCAGGTCGGCTCCACCACCGTCTGAAGGAGCGCCGCCATGTCCGACCTCTCGCAACCACCGGCCTCGCTGATCGGCCAGCCGCTCAAGCGCCGCGAGGACGCGCGCTTTCTCACCGGCGCCGGGCAGTACACGGACGACGTCGTCCTGCCCGGCCAGAGCTACGCCGTGTTCGTGCGCTCGCCGTATGCGCATGCCCGCATCAAGTCCATCGACCTGGCCGCCGCCAAGGCCGCGCCCGGCGTGCTGGCCATCTTCACGGGCGCCGACCTGGCCGACGCCAAGGTGGGCGGCCTGCCGTGCGGCTGGCTCATCCACAGCCAGGACGGCTCGCCGATGAAGGAGCCGCCGCACCCGGTGCTGGCGCAAGGCAAGGTGCGCCACGTCGGCGACCTTGC
>Ga0207427_100460_pt1 | contig 22485 bp, 17 predicted proteins | sample AraplaCL_Cvi_mMS_FD_184268 | JGI IMG/M metagenome (GOLD analysis project Ga0207427, IMG submission 184268) | Arabidopsis root microbial communities from the University of North Carolina, USA - plate scrape CL_Cvi_mMS (SPAdes) (version 2) | ecosystem: Host-associated > Plants > Roots > Endosphere ... | reverse complement strand
CTCCTCGGCCGCGAGCCGGTTGGCCAGCGCCAGCGCCTCGCCCACGAGCCGCGCGCGCGACTCCGACGGCGCGCCCGGCGACGCGGGGTGGAATTCGGGCTCCTCGGGCGCGCTCGCGGGCGCGTCGCTCGCGCGCGGCGGCCGCACCGCGCGCGCGGGACGCGGCGCCGGCGCGGGCGCGGCGGGTGCGGTGGCCGGCGGCGGTGCCGTCGGTTGCAGCTTCTTGGCGAAGGTGACCTCGATGCGCCTGGGACGCTCGGCCGTGTTCCAGCCGATCACGCTGGAGAGCACGCGCACGCCGAACAGCGCGTGCACCAGCAGCACCGCGAGGATCAGGCCGAACCAGGCGGCGCGACGCCCGCGCGATTCGCGCCAGGGCGCACGCACCTCAGTGGGCTCTTTCATCCCTGCCCACACTGGAAAAATCGATGCGATTCGCGGTCGCTGCTAGGCGCAAACCGCAGCCATGCCGGATGGCATGGCGAGGATTTGCAACGACGCAGCGGCCCGAACCGCACGATTTTTCGTGTGGGAAGGGGTGGAAGAGCACACTCATCGCCCCAGCCAGTTGGCACGGCGAGCCAGGGTCGCGGCGGTCGGGTTCGCGGCCAGCTTGAGGCTGCGCGAGGCGGCCTCGGCGCGGCGATCGCCGGCGCGCTCCGCGACGCGCAGCGTGCGCACGCGCTGCTGGCGCACGACCAGCAGCTCGAACGCCGCGCCGGTGCGGATCCACGAGAGCGCGTCGTCGAGCCGGCGCACGCGCCAGCCGTCGACGGCCAGGATCTCGTCGCCCGCCGACAACCCCGCCGCCGCGCCGGCCCCGCCGGCCAGCACCGACTTGACCTGGATGCCGGTGACCGGCCCTTCGGACAGGCGCAGGCCCAGCTCGGTGGGCAGCGCCAGCGCCTCGCTCTCGGGCTCGACGCCCACGCGCGCGAGCGCCGGCAGCACGTCGAGCTCGCCGCGCTGGTGCACCCACTCGCGCAGTTCGGCGGCCACGGCCTTGCCGCCCAGGCGCGCCACCGTCTTGAGGATCAGCTCCTCGGTGACGGCGCCGCGGGGCGCCTCACGCCACAGCGCGCGCATCACGTCGTCGAGCGTGGCCTTGCCGCCGGCGCGCAGCGCCAGGTCCAGGCGCAGCGCCACGAGCGAGCCCTTGGTGTAGTAGCTGACCGTCGAATTGGGCGTGTTCTCGTCGGCGCGGTAGTACTTGATCCACGCGTCGAAGCTCGCCTCGGCCACGCTCTGCACGTGCTGGCCGGGCGACTGGCGCACGCCGTTCATCGCGCGGCCCACCAGCTTGACGTAGCGCGCGGCGTCGACCAGCCCCGCGCGCAGCAGGAACAGGTCGTCGTAGTAGGACGTGAAGCCCTCGAAGAACCACAGCAGCTCGGTGTAGTTCTCCTGCGTGTAGTCGTAGGGCAGGAACTCCGCCGGCTTCAGGCGCTTGACGTTCCAGGTGTGGAAGTACTCGTGGCTGATCAGGCCCAGCAGCGTGACGTAGCCGTCGCTGGTGCCGGGCACGCCCTGGCGCGGCAGGTCCTTGCGCGCGGCGATCAGCGCGGTGCTCGCGCGGTGCTCGAGGCCGCCGTAGCCGTCCTCGGTGGCGTAGAGCATGAACACGTAGCGCGCGAACGGCGGCTTGCCGCCTTCGTGCCAGAAGCGGATCTCCTCGTCGCAGATGCGGCGCGTGTCGGCCAGCAGGCGCTCGCCGTCGAACTGCGGCCACGCGCCGGCCACGACGAACTCGTGCACCACGCCGCCGGAGGTGAACTCGCCGCGCCAGAACGGGCCCAGTTCGAACGGGTGGTCGGCCATCTCGTCGTAGTCGGCCGCCTCGAACACCTGCGTGCGCGCCGGCACGGCCTTGGCGCCGCGCGCCTTGCCGGCCGCCTTCGCGCCAGGGTCGATGCGCGTCATCGCGGTGGCGACGTCCCAGCCCGCGGGCAGGCGATGCAGTTCCACGCGGTGCGGCTCGGCGGTGCGGCCCGCCACGGCCAGGCACAGGCTGGTGGTGTTGAAGAAGCCGCGGTCGTCGCTGAGCCAAGCGGTGCGCACCGATGGATCGAACGCGTAGACGAAGTACGTGACGACGAGCGCGCTGCGACCCGAGGTCGCCACGCTCCAGCGGTCCTTGGCGAGCTGCTCCAGCGGCCGCGGCTGGTTGCCCTGGCGCGCCTCCAGCAGGCTCAGGTGGCGCGAGAACTCGCGCACCATGTAGCTGCCGGGGATCCACACCGGCAGGCTCAGCTGCTGCACGGGGGCGGGATCGGCGACGGTCAGCGTGACCTTGAACTGGTGGGCGGCCGCGTCGGCGACCTCGATGCGGTAGTGGATCATTGCGGCAGGATCTCCGCGCGCGGCCGGCGGCGGAGCGGTGTCATCGGTGGTCTATTGTGGCCCGGGCGGCCCGGTCAGCTCTTCTTGGCGGCCGCGACCTCGTCCAGCCGCTTGTTCAGGTGCGCCAGGTCGGCGTTGCCGGCAAAGCGCGACCCGTCCTCGAAGATGATGGCCGGCGTGTAGTTCAGGTGGTGACGCGCGGCGAGGTCGAGGTTGCGATCGAGCGTCTTGACGTCGCACGCGCCCATCGGCCGCGGGGGCATCTCGCCCTTGAGCATCCAGTCGCGCCAGACCTGCGCGTTGTTCCTCGAGCACCAGATCGTCATGGCCTTGGCCACGGAGTCGTCGCCCAGGATCGGGATCAGGAAGGTGTAGATCGTCACGTCCTTCAACTGCATGAAGCTGCGCTCGGCGTCCTTGCAGTAGTGGCAGTTCGGGTCCTCGAACACCACCATCTTGCGCGCGCCGGTGCCCTGCTTGAACACGAGCGCGTCGCCGTACGGCAGCTTGGGCACTTCCTTTTCCATCAGCTTGGTCAGGCGCTGGTCGGTGATGTCGACGTTCTTGCGCGTGTCCAGGATGTGGCCGTCGGGCAGCAGGCCGTTGCCCGTGTCGCGGCCCGGGTAGATGATGTAGTTGCCCTGCTCGTCGGAGTAGACGATGTCGGCGCCGACGCGCAGCTCGAACAGGCCGGCGATGGGCGTCCTGGTGATCTCGTCGATGGCCGGGCCCTTCGGATGGCGCAGGTCCCAGCTGCGGCGGATGGCGGCATCGTCGGACCAGGCCGACAGGCAGGCGAGCGCCAGCGAACCGGCGAGGAGGAGGCGCAGTGCGCGGGCGATCGTGGTCATGGCAGTCTCGGACGAAGAGTCGCTCACGAGCCGAGGGCGCGCGAGACGAGGAAGCGTTTCAGGGGGCTGATCCGGTCGACCAGCGTCATGCCGTGGTTGCGCAGCTCGCGCAGGCCGGGCACCGGCGCGCAGAACAGCTGCCACAGGCCGTCGACGGCGCCGGCCATCGCGCGCGTGGGCCACAGGCGGGCGCGGGCGTAGCGCCGCAGCAGCGCCTCGTCGCCCAGCGCGCGCCAGCTCTCGCGTTCGGCGACGACCTTGGCCAGCGCGACGACGTCGGCCAGCCCGAGGTTCAGGCCCTGGCCGGCGAGCGGGTGGATGACGTGCGCCGCGTCGCCCACCAGCGCCCAGCCCGGGCCGACGACCTCGGCCGCATGCGCCTGCAGCAGCGGCCAGGTGGCGCGCGGCCCCTTGACCTGCAGCCGGCCCGCCGCGCCGTCGGTGGCCGCGTTGAGCGTGTCGTCGAAATCGGCGTCGCTCGCCTGCACGAGGCGCTCGGCCTGCGCTTGCGGCATCGACCACACGATGCCGTACGAGCACTCGGGGTGCGGGCGGTCGAACGGCAGCAGCGCCAGCACGTCGGGCGAACGGAACCACTGGCGCGCGACGCCGGCGTGCGGCGCGTCGGACACCACGCGCGCGGCGAGCGCGCTGTGGCCGTAGGCATGGCGCTCGAACCGGACGCCCAGCTTGTCGCGCGCGGCCGCGGCCTTGCCCTCGGCGATGACCGTCAGCGGCGCCTTGGCGTCGGCATCGACGGCGTGGACGGCCGGCGCGAAGCGGATGGCCGTCTCGAGCACCTGCTCCAGCTCGGCCGCGTCGACGATCCAGGCCAGCGCCGGCACGGTCTGCTGCCAGGCCGAGAACGCGAGCGCGCCCTGGCCGTCGCCGGCGATGCGCATGTCGTAGACGGGGGTGCGGGCGTCCGGCGCCATGCCGTCCCACACCTTGAGTTCGCGCAGCAGCTCGACCGACGCGGCATTGAGCGCATAGGCGCGCACGTCGGCCCGCAGCTCGCCGCCGGCCGGCGCGGCCGGGCGCGGGTCGATGCCCACGGCCAACCCCTGCCGGGCCAGCTTCAGGGCCAGCGCGCGCCCCACGATGCCGCTGCCGTGGATTCGTACGTCGATCTTGGACATTCCGCATTGTAGGGAGGCCAAGGTGAAGATGCCCTGACCGGCTAAAATCCCGGGTTTTCCACGAACCGCGCACGATGACGCCGCCCCGGAGGCGCCGTGCCGCGACGAAAGACCCTCATGAGCCTCAAGTGCGGCATCGTCGGCCTGCCCAACGTCGGCAAGTCCACCCTGTTCAATGCCCTGACCAAGGCCGGCATCGCCGCCGAGAACTACCCGTTCTGCACGATCGAGCCCAACGTGGGCATCGTCGAGCTGCCCGACGCGCGCCTGCAGGTGCTGTCGGACATCGTCTCGGCGCAGAAGATCGTGCCGGCCATCGTCGAGTTCGTGGACATCGCCGGCCTGGTGGCGGGCGCGTCCAAGGGCGAGGGCCTGGGCAACCAGTTCCTGTCGCACATCCGCGAGACCGACGCCATCGTCAACGTCGTGCGCTGCTTCGAGGACGACAACGTCATCCACGTCAACGGCAAGGTCGACCCGATCTCCGACATCGAGGTCATCCAGACCGAGCTGTGCCTGGCCGACCTGTCCAGCGTCGAGAAGCAGCTGCAGCGCAGCACCAAGGTCGCCCGCGCCGGCGACAAGGAAGCGGCCAAGCTGGTGTCCATCCTCGAGCGCTGCCGCGCCGCGCTCGACCAGGCCCAGCCGGTGCGCAGCCTGGAGTTCACGAAGGAGGAGCAGCCCATCGTCAAGTCGCTGTTCCTGATCACCGCCAAGCCGGCGATGTTCGTGGGCAACGTGTCGGACAACGGCTTCGAGAACAACCCGTACCTCGACCGCCTGCGCGAGTTCGCCGCCAGGCAGAAGGCGCCCGTCGTGGCGATCTGCGCCAAGACGGAAGCCGAGCTGGCCGACATGGATGCCGCCGACGCCCAGATGTTCCTGGCCGAGATGGGCCAGACCGAGCCCGGCCTGAACCGCCTGATCCGCGCCGCCTTCACGCTGCTGGGCCTGCAGACCTATTTCACCGCGGGCGTCAAGGAAGTGCGCGCCTGGACGGTGCCCGTCGGCGCCACCGCGCCGCAGGCCGCCGGCGTGATCCACACCGACTTCGAGAAGGGCTTCATCCGCGCCCAGACCATCGCCTACGACGACTACGTCGCGTTCAAGGGCGAGCAGGGCGCCAAGGATGCCGGCAAGATGCGCGCGGAAGGCAAGGAGTACGTCGTCAAGGACGGCGACGTGCTCAATTTCCTCTTCAGCAGCTGACGCAGCGCGCACGCGTCACGCGCGCGAACGCACGAAGGCCCGCCGCGACCCGGCGGGCCTTTGTCATTGGTGCGTCCCTTGCACGCGGGATGGCCGCGGGTTGCCAGCGCTCACGGCCTCACGCAACATGGGCTCGATGACCGCAGCCCTCCTCTACGCCGTCGGCGCCGTGCTCGAAGGCTGGCTTGCCGCGATGCTGTTCCTGAGCGGACGCAAGCTGCGCGGTCCCGACGAGCGCTGGTCGCTGCTGCTGGCCGCCGGCTTCGCGCTGAACGCCGCCCGCTCCGTGCTGATGGCGTTCGGCATGGGCAACGTGGCGCTGGACAGTACCGCCAACATCGCCACCAGCACGCTCGCGGAGATCGCGCTGGCGCTCATCACGGGCGCGCTGATGCACTACGTCGGCCTGTCGCCGCGCGCGCGACGCCGGCTCTGGCTGGTCATCGGCCCCTTCATCGTCGCGACCTGGGCCCTGACGAGCGCGGGCCTGCTCGCGCGCGGCAGCGCCTTCGTCTTCGCCATCATCGTCATCTGCGGCTGGGCGGCGCTGTTCCTGCACGCCATGGTGCGCGAGCCGCGCGCCGGCCACGGGCTGGTGGTGCTGGCCACGCTCAGCTTCCCGGCCATCGTCATCGCGCTCAAGCGGGGGCTCGTGCCGTTCGAGGTGCTGCCGATCGCCGAGATCGTGCCGCTCAGCGCCATCGGCATCGCGGTGCTCACGACCGGCCTCGTGCGCGCGCACCAGCGCACGCTGCGCGAGGGCGAGCGCACGGCGCAGGCGCTCGCGGCGCGCGAACGCGCGGAGGCCGCGCTGCGCGCCGTCAACGAATCGCTGGAGCAGCGCGTCGCACAGCGCACCGCCCACCTCGAGGAGACGATCGCCGGCCTCGAGAGCTTCAACCGCAGCGTCTCGCACGACCTGCGCGGGCCGCTGGGCGGCATCTCGGGCGTGGCCCGCATCGCGCGCGACAAGCTCGGCGAAGGCCTGCTCGACGAGGCCGACGCGATGCTGGCGGTGATCGTGCGACAGGCCGACCAATCGGTGGCGATGGTGGCCGCGCTGCTGGAGCTGGCGCGCGTGGGCAACGCGTTGCCGCAGCGCGTGCAGGTCGACGCGACCGCGCTGGCCGGCGAAGTGGTGGCCACACTGGCGGCGGCCGGCAAGACGGCCGCGGCCACGGTGGTCGTGCAGCCGCTGCCGGCCGCCGACGCCGACCGCGAGCTGCTGCGCCAGGTGTTCGCCAACCTGGTGGGCAACGCCTGCAAGTTCGCGGGCGCGGGGCAGCCGGCCCGGGTCGAGGTGGGCCACGCGGCCACGCCGCAGGGCCAGGCCTACTTCGTGCGCGACAACGGCATCGGCTTCGCGCCGGCCGACGCCGCCCGCCTGTTCCGCCCGTTCGAGCGCCTGCACGGACAACGCTACGAAGGCTTCGGCGTGGGCCTGTCCATCGTGCAGCGCATCGTCGACCACCATGGCGGCCGGGTCTGGGCCGAGGGCGTGCCCGGTGGCGGCGCCACGTTCTGGTTCACGCTGGGCGCGCCCGCCGCCGAGGTCAGCGCGTGAACTTGCCGTCCGAGCCGATGATCGACAGGTCGGTGTAGTCCAGGCCCGAGTGGCTGGACGGGGTGAACGTCACCTCCAGGCCGCCGATGTCGTAGCGGCGCAGCGTCTCGAGCGACTCGCGCAGCTTCTCGCGCGTGGGCTGCTTGCCGGCGCGGCGCAGGCCTTCGGTCAGCACCCGGGCGCCGGCAAAGCCCTCGAGCATCGCCGGGGTCACGCGGTCGTCCCCGGTGGCGGCCTTCTGCAGCGCGCGCGCCTCCTTGACCATCGGCGACGCCAGCGAGCGCTCGTACGGGAACACCTGCGTGACGATGGTGCCGGTGGCGTTGTCGCCCAGCGCCTTGATGAAGCCGTCGGACGCGTTGTTCGACAGCGTGACGATCTGCGCATGCGAGCCGGTGGCGCGGATCGCCTTGACGCCGTTGACCACCGCGCTGCCCGAGCCCAGGAACAGGACGGCCTGCGGGTTCTGCGCCGTGACGGCGGCCTGGATCTTCGTGAAGTCGGGCTTCTCCCGGTCGTAGGTCTCGGTGAACACCGGCGTGCCGTTGACCTGCGTGAACGCCTCGGTGGCGCCCTTGACGGCGTCGGCGCCGAAGGAGTCGTTGACCTGCACGATGCCGATGTGGCTCAGGCCCACCAGGCTCAGGTGGCGGATGGCGCGGTTGGCTTCGTGCTGGTAGCTCGCGCGCACGTTGAACACCCACGGGTTCACGGGCTTGTGCAGCACCATCGCGCCGGTCGACGGCGCCACCAGCGGCACGCCGTACTCAGCCAGCAGCGGCACGATGGCCTGGTTGTGCGGGGTGCCGCGCGTCAGGAACAGCGCGACCACCTTGTTCCTGGTGATCAGCTCGCGCGCGTTGGAAGCGGCCAGCGCCGGCTCGAACTTGTCGTCCATCGTGACGATGCGGATCGGCTCGCCGTTGATGCCGCCCGCGGCATTGACGTGGTCGATCCAGAGCTTGGCGCCCGCGGCCGTCTCCTTGACGCCGGCGGCGACGGGGCCGCTGAAGTCGGCGGTCTGGCCGACGACGATGTCCGCATGGGCCAGGCCGCACGCGGCGGCCCAGGCGACGAGGGTGAGGCTTCTCAGCCACTTGCGATGCACTTGCTTGTCTCCGTTCGCCGGGGGAGGGACTCCGGCACCGGACAAGTATGCAAAGGTGCATCTTGTTGCATGTCGTGTTTCGAGGAAATAGTTCCTGCGAAATCCACGACGCTGCAGTCATCGGTTCGTCACGAAGCCCGTACCCCGGGGGGTAGGCTTCGCGGCGAACGAATCCCCGCTTCAGGCGACGGCGACCGAGCTCAGGGAGATGCTCGCGAGCACCTGCCGCAGGCGGTTCGGGCGTGCGCCCGCGCGGGCGGCGGCCGGCCGGCACTGGCGGGCACCGACGTCGGCGCGCACCTTCAGGGCCGCCGGGCCCCGGATGGCGCTGACGGTGACGACGTCGCGCGAGTCGATGAGCAAGGACTCGCCGGCGCCCAGGACGACGTCGTTGCGGTCGCCGTCCACGGTCACCCAGACGAAGCCCTGGGTCACTTCAAGGCGCGAGTCGCAGGCGTCGGTCAGGCGGGCGACTTCGTCGTCGGCGAGGTTCAGTTCGGCGCGTTGGGCAGTCAGCAGCATGATCGTTCTCCAGCTCTAGGGTCTCGTCCCTATTCCGCATTCGCATCCGTCACCACGCTTTGGGAGGGCTTCGCGATGTGCTTCAGGGTAGGAGAATCATCGGGCTTTCCCTGATATTGATCCAACGTTCAATTCTCATCGCACCCATTCCTTGCACGCATGGGTATCGGTGGTCGGCCAGGCGCTCTTTATGCCCTTTTTACGCGCCCGCGGCGACACTGCCGGACTCTCGACAACACCCGCCCCCATGGATACCGCCCATCGCAGGAAAGCCCTGCTGCCCCTGACCCTCGGCGCCATCGGCGTCGTCTACGGCGACATCGGCACCAGCCCGCTGTACACGATGTCCACCGTGTTCGGCCCCGAGGGCGGCGTGCCGCTCGACGCGCCCCACCTGATCGGCTGCGCCTCGGCGATCTTCTGGGCGCTGATGATGGTCGTCACGCTCAAGTACGTGCTGCTGATCCTGCGCGCGGACAACCGCGGCGAAGGCGGCATCATGGCGCTGACCGCCCTGGCCTCGCGCGCCTCGGGCGGCGGCGCGCGGCGCCCGGCGATGCTGCTGCTGGTGGGCCTGTTCGGCGCGGCGCTGTTCTATGGCGACAGCGTCATCACGCCCGCGATGTCGGTGCTGAGCGCCGTCGAGGGCATGGAGGTGATCGAGCCCGACCTCAAGCGCTTCGTGCTGCCGATCGCCATCGGCGTGCTGATCGGCCTGTTCGTGATGCAGCGCCAGGGCACGGCCGCGGTCGGCAAGCTGTTCGGGCCGATCCTGGTGCTGTGGTTCGTCCTGCTGGCGGCCACGGGCGTGCACCAGATCGTGCAGACGCCGGCGGTGCTCGATGCGTTCAACCCGCTCTACGCGCTTCGCTTCCTCATCGACCGCGGCCCGCTCGTGTTCGCCGCGGTGGGCGCCATCGTGCTGTCGCTGACCGGCGCCGAGGCGCTGTACGCCGACATGGGCCACTTCGGCCGCCGCCCGATTCAGTTCGCGTGGCTGGGCCTGGTGCTGCCGTCGCTGACCCTGAACTACCTCGGGCAGGCCGCGCTGCTAATGCGCGAGCCCAAGGCCGTGGCCAACCCGTTCTTCCACCTGTTCCCGCAGGGCTGGCTGATCCCCGTGGTGATCCTGGCGACGATGGCCACCGTCATCGCCTCGCAGGCCGTGATCTCGGGCGCGTTCTCGATGACGCGCCAGGCGATCCAGCTCGGCTTCCTGCCGCGCATGCAGGTCGTGTTCACGTCGGAGCACGAGGCCGGCCAGATCTACCTGCCCAAGGTGAACTGGACGCTGCTGCTGGCCGTGATGGCCGCCACGATCGGCTTCGGCAGCTCCGCCGCGATGGCCGCCGCCTACGGCATCGCGGTGACGGTGACCATGCTGATCACGACCGGCCTGACCTTCTTCGTGGTGCGCCACGCCTGGAAGCTGCCGCCGGCCGTGGCCTGGGGCGGCACCATCGTGTTCTTCGGCTTCGACGCGCTGCTGGTGGCCTCGTGCTCGACCAAGTTCTTCCAGGGCGGCTGGTTCCCCATCGTCATGGGCCTGGTCATCTTCACGGTGATGTCGACGTGGAAGCGCGGCCGCGAGCTGCTGATGGAATCGATCCGCCGCGACGACCCCGAGCTGCAGCCGTTCATCGAATCGCTGGCGCAGCACGTCGACCAGCGCGCCCCGCGCACCGCCGTGTTCATGGTGGGCAACCCCGAGACCGTGCCGCAGGCGCTGATGCACAACCTCAAGCACAACTGCGTGCTGCACGAGCAGAACCTGATCCTGTCGGTGGTGTTCGACGAGCGTGCGTACGTCGACAAGGACGAACACGTGACGGTCACCCGCCTGGCCGACGGCTTCTGGCGCGTGCGCATCGACTACGGCTTCATGGACCTGCCCGACGTGCCTGCCTCGCTGGCGTGCTGCGTCAACCACGGCATCGAGCTCGAGCCGATGCGCACCAGCTACTTCATCAGCCGCGAGACGGTGATCTCGACGCCGGGCGACGGCATGTGGCAATGGCGCGAGCGGCTGTACGCGGCGATGCAGCGCAACGCCGGCAGCATCGTCGAGTTCTTCAAGCTGCCCAACAACGCGGTGATCGAGCTGGGCACGCGCGTGCAGATCTGAACGGGCGTCCGGGCGCGATCAGTGGCCCAAAGCGAGACTTGCGTCGCACTTCGGACGCGCGGCGACGCCGCGGTCGAGCGCGACTGGGGTTGAATCGACAGGTTGCGACGTCGATAAGCGAGGCATGTCCCTCCCGAAGAACATGGCGGCCCCGAGGGTGCGGCGCGCTGGCGCAAGCGCCCTGCTCGCGCTCGCCGCGGCGCCGGCGCTGGCCGACCCGGCCGACTACGTCTTCACGCCCTACACCGACGTCGGCCAGTGGCAGGTCGCGTACGCGGCCGGCAGCGCGCGCGGGCGCGACGGCGCGCGCGGGACGCAGCAGGTGCTGAGCCTGGGCGGCGCGCCGGTGGCGCGCTGGTACACGTCGGTCTACGCCGCCTGGGCCGCGTCGGATGGCGGGTCCTTCACGCTCGACGAGTGGTCCTGGGTCAACCACCTGCGGCTGACCACGCCCGGGGCGGGGCCGGTGGACGTCGGCGTGCTGTGCGAGCTCGCCCGCCCGCACGACCGCGGCGAGGGCCGGCTGGGCGTCGCCTGCGGCCCGACGCTGCAGATGGACACGGACGACCTGCAGCTGAACCTCAACTTGTCCCTGGGCAAGCACTTCGGCGCCGACGAGCCCGAGCGGCCGGCACTGGGCTACCAGTGGCAGGTCAAGGGCCTGGTGGCACAGGGCTTCGAGCTCGGGGCGCAGGGCTTCGGGTCGGTGGGCACGTGGAACGACTGGGCGCCGGCGGCGCAGCAGGACCACGTGCTCGGGCCGGCGGTGTTCCTCAAGACGCACGCGCTGGGCGGGCCGGTACGCGTCGATGCGGCGTTCCTGTTCGGCCTGGGCGACGGGTCGCCGAAGAACGTGGTGCGCTTGCGGTTGCAGCACGAGTTCTGAAAGCAGCGGCGCGACGCGAACGGCGCCGGCACGCTCGAAAGGGGTCTGGCATCTCCTCGTCCGCGCGACGATGCTCGCCATGGAGGTGACGGTTCAACGCGAGCGAGGAGATGCCAGCCCCTCGCGGCGTGCCAGCCCTCTCTCGGCAAGCCACTCAGCGTCGCCAAGATGCGCCCACGCGCCGTCCCTCAATGGAGCAGCGGCGCCGCCTCGCCATCGACCGCCAGCCGGCGCATGCCCCAGCCTTCGCACCACGCGGCGAACTCCGTGACGGGCATCGGGCGGCCCATGTGGTAGCCCTGGGCCTGGTCGCACTTGAGCTCGCGCAGCAGGTTCCACGCGGCGGCGCCTTCCACGCCCTCGGCCACCACGGTGATGCCCAGGTTGTGCGCCAGGTCGATCGTCGAGCGCACGATCATCTCGTCGTCGCGGTCGGACTGCATGTTGCGCACGAAGGACTGGTCGATCTTGAGCTCGTCCACCGGCAGCCGCTTGAGGTAGGCGAGCGACGAGTAGCCGGTGCCGAAGTCGTCGATGGACAGCTTGAAGCCCATCGCGCTGAGCGCGTCCAGCGTGGCCAGCGCGCGCTGCGGGTCGTCCATGATCGCGCTCTCGGTGATCTCCAGGCAGAACGACCCGGCCGACACCCCGTGGCGCGACAGCAGCACGCCGAACTTGTGCGGCAGGTCCAGGTCCAGCAGGTCGCGCGTGGACAGGTTCACCGACAGCACGATCTCCAGCCCTTCGTCGGCCAGCGCCTGCCAGTGGCGCGCGGCCTCCTCGAACACCCACATCGTCAGGTGGCGGATGAAGCCGGTCTGCTCGGCGAACGGGATGAACTGCACCGGCGGCACCAGGCCGCGCGTCGGGTGCTGCCAGCGCACCAGCGCCTCGGCACCGACCACGCCGCGGTCCTCCAGCGCCAGCTTGGGCTGCAGGTACAGGCGCAGCTCGTTGCGGTCGACGGCCTGGCGCAGCTCGGAGACGAGCGACAGCGTCTGCGCGCTGGTGGCATCGATGGCCGGGTCGTAGGTGACCGGGCCGTCGCTGCGCTGCTTGGCGGCGTACATGGCCATCTCGGCGCGCACCAGCAGCGCGTCGTCGGAGTCGGCGTGCAGCGGCCAGCAGGCGATGCCCACGCCGGCGCCCATGTCGACCTTGTGCTCGCCGAGCGCGAGCGGGTTCTGCAGGGCCTGCTCGATGCGCAGCGCCACCGCGTGCGCCTGTTGCGCGTCGGTGCGCTGCAGCAGCACGCCGAAGCGGTCGCCGCTCAGGCGCGCCACGACGTCGCCGTCGCGCGCGAGCGCGCGGGCGAGGCGCTCGGCCACCGCCACCAGCACCTTGTCGCCGACGGCGTAGCCCAGCACGTCGTTGACGTGCTTGAAGCGGTCCAGGTCCAGCAGCAGCACGGCCACCGGCGAATCGATGCCGTCGGCCAGGCGCCGGTCGGCCGCGTCGCGGATCGCGTCGCCCACCAGCTCGCGAAAGCGCGCGCGGTTGGGCAGGCCGGTGAGGCTGTCCCAGTAGGCCAGCTGCAGCACCTGCGCCTGGTTCTCGCCGATGCTCACGCGCATGCGCTCGAAGGCCTGCGACAGCGCGCCGACCTCGTCCTCGCGCGCGAGCCGGCGCATCGGCGTCGCATAGTCGCCCTCGCCCAGGCGTTCGGCGGCCCGCGCCAGCCCGCGCAGCGGCGTCGTGACGCGGCGCGCCGTCACCACGCTGCCCGCGCCGAACACCACGATGGCCAGCAGCGTGATGCCGATCAGCGCGATGCGCAGGTCGTCGGGCAGGCGCACGGCATCGCCGATCGATTCGGACACCAGCACGACGATGCCCGAGTCGATGCGCGCGTCGCCGCCCAGAGGCATCGCGTGCACGCCGAGTTCGTCGCCCTGCGCCGGCACCGGCACCATCGACTGCGCCGCGTCGTCGGCGCTCCAATGCTGCTCGGCGAGGTCGGCGGCCGCGCCCGGCGGCAGCGACGTCATGTCGACGACCCACGGGGCGCGGGCGCCGGCGCGCGACATCAGGGTCACGTCGAATTCCGACAGCCGCTTCATGTCCTTGAGGGCGCCGTCCAGCGGGAACGCGATCAGGATCCAGCCGACCACGCGCGGCGCCTTCTCGGGCACCAGCACCACCTGGAACGGCTTGCCGCCCACCAGCATGATCTCGCTGGTCGAACTGGAGCCCGGCGCGCGCGATCGCAGCGCGGCCGCGGCCGGCGCCAGGTCGGCCGCCTGCTGGACCGAGGCGCGGTGCAGCACCGCGCCGTCGAGGTTGACGTAGGCGACGGTCGTCACGTCGGCGAGGCGCTTGCGCAGGTTGTCCAGCGCCGAGACGATGGTCATCTCGTCATCGCTCTCGAACAGCGTCGTGCGGAAGCCGGCGTCGGCGGCCGTCACCTCGGCGACGTCGATGGCGGCCTTCACGCGGCGCTCGAGCAGCGTGTTCAGCAGCGTGGTGCCGGTCTCGAGGCGCCTGGGCAGCTCGTTGCGGCGATGGTTCGTCCAGCTCAGGCGCAGCGCGGCGAAGCTGGCCAGCTGCACGGCCAGCAGCAGCACCAGGAACACCAGCGCGATGCGCGCCGCCAGGGAGGCGCGCCAGCGGCGGCGAGGCGTGCTCACTTGACGAGCCCGCCAGCGCCGAGACGGACGTGCTGGTCGACGTCGCCCGCGCCGACCGCGATCGGCAGCAACTGCGGCGGCGTCGTCTCGGCGAGCGAGGCGTGCCACACGTGCAGCTGGTAGTTGCCCGGCGGCACGTCCGCCACCTTCGCGCGGCCGCCGGCAGCGCTGCGCGCCCACAGCGGGGTGTCGCTGACCACCACCCACGCGACCATGCCGTCGTGGATGTTGCAGCCGAGCACCGCCACGCCCGGCTTGTCGAACACGATGGGCGCGTGCGGCACGCCGGCGTAGAGCTTGATCTGGAAGGTCTTGGCCGGCGAGTACGAGTAGACGTGGTGCTTGACGGTGTCCTGGTTCGGGAACATCACGGCGGTGCCCGTCGTCACCACGGTCACGGCCGGGTCGAACTGCAGGTCGTGCTGGACGATCTGGGCGCCCTGCATGGGCTTGGGCGGCAGGCGCGCGCCCACGGGCTCGAGCATCACGACGGCGTCGGCCAGCGGTGCGCCGGCGGCGTCGGTCAGCTGCACGTTGACGCTGGCGGAGGCGGCGGCACCGGCAGCAAGCGACAGGACGACGAAGGACGCGAGACGGGCGAGCATGGGCGCGAGGCGGGGATTTCCGGATGGGCATGCGGCCGCCGCGCCGGGTGACGCCGGGCTGACTGCCCTCAGGATATCGGCACCCGGTGCCGGTGCATGAAGCGGCCCGCCACGCCCGCGGCCCGGGCGCGCATTCCGTCACGGCACTTCGCCGTCGAGCAGGGGCCAGGGCCCGCCTTGGCCGCGGCTCAGGCCAGCTCGAGCGCGGAGATCTGGCGGCGCCCCGCGTTCTTGGAGGCGTACAGCGCCTGGTCGGCGCGGCGGAACACCACGTCCAGGTCCATGCGCGGATCGGCCTTGAAGGTGACGATGCCCGCCGAGAAGCCCACGCGCGTGAGCTCCTTGTCGCCGCTGCTGAACGTGCGTTCGCCCAGGCGCTCGAGCAGTTCCTCGACGCGCTCGTGGGCGGCGATGTCGTCGGTGTCGGCCATCACCACGCAGAACTCCTCGCCGCCGTAGCGGCAGCACAGGTCGTGCGCGCGGAACGCGTCGCGCACCAGGTCGGCGAAGCCCTCGAGCACGAGGTCGCCCATCTGGTGGCCGTGGACGTCGTTGATGCTCTTGAAGTGGTCCAGGTCGATCAGGATGACGACGATGCGGTCGCCGCGGCGCGCGGCCATCGACACCAGGCCCGGCAGCGCCTCGCCCAGGTAGCGGCGGTTGTACAGGCCGGTCAGCGCGTCGCGGTTGGCCAGCTCGCGCAGCGACTCCTGCAGGCGCTCGACCTCGCGCAGCCGCTGCTCGAGCAGCTGGTTCTTCTGCGCGATCGCGGCCTCGGCGTTCTCGGCGATCGTGCGCTCGCGGCGCGCGTGCTCGATCTCCATGCGCGCCAGGTGCGTCTGGTGGTCGACGTGCAGGTCGATGTGGCGCACCTCGGCCGACTTCTTGGCGAGGTCGCTGCGCATCGTCACGACCTGGCACTGCAGCTCGTAGGCGCGCTGGAAGTTGCCGACCTGCGCCTGCAGGCGCGCGGTGAGGTCCAGGCAGGCCTGCACGCCCAGCTTGTGCGTGTTGCGCGGGATGGCGCGGCAGCCGGCCTCGCCCACTTCGGCGGCCGAGGGGATGTCGCCCTGCTCGGACAGCAGCAGCGCGCGCACGTAGGCCACGTGCACCAGCACGCCGGGTTCCGTCTCCGCGTCGGCGCAGGCGGCCGCCTCGTCCAGCATCGCGGCGGCGCCGGCCGGGTCGCCCAGCTTCAGGCGCGCCTCGGCGGCCACCAGCAGCGCGCCGGCCATGAACATGGTCGAGGGCAGGTCGGCGCGCGCGTCGAGCGCCTGGTTCATCACCGTGTCGGCGCGGCGGTATTCGTTCATCGCCATCAGGCACTGCGACCACGCGCGCGCCGCCGCCAGCTTGCGCGGCGTCAGCGGCAGCGCGTCGTAGCCGCGCCAGGCCTGCTGCAGGTAGGTGGCGGCCAGGTCGACGTTGCCGACCAGCAGGTGGCTGTGGCCGATGTTCATCTGCACGTTGGCCACCAGGCCCGGCGGCGAGTCCGGGCTGGAGATCAGGCGGTTGAGCGCGCGGTAGGTGCGCTCGGGCTCGAGCGCCCAGCCCAGCATGTAGCCGCGGAAATGCCCGGCCATCAGCTCCATCCAGCTCAGCTCGATCGGGTCGAGGTAGGCCTCGGCCTCGGCACGGATGCCCTCGACGTCGCCCATGCCGTCGGCGTGATTCGCGCTGAGCGTGGCCAGGAACACTTCCAGCAGGTCGACCAGCAGCGATTCGACGCGCCAGCCGTGCGCGCGCGCCTCGGCGGTGGCAGCCAGCATCTTCTGGCCGAGCGCGTGGCGGTCGCCGAAGCGCGCCTGGTGGTGCATCTTGACGATGCGCAGGCGCAGCAGCGTGCGATCGAGGCCGGCCGCCGTGGCGCGTGCGAACGCATCGTCCCAGACGCGCATCGCGCGTTCCGGTTCGTCGGGCAGCAGCCGTAGCGCGGTCAGCGCCTGGTGGTCGATGTCGGCCGGCGTCATGGGGATCAATGATCCTTGGCGCGGGTCAGGAACAGGATCGGCACGATCACCGGCGCGAGCGGCGCCCAGTAGATCAGCTGCACCCCGTCGGCCGCCACGCGGATCGGCGTGGCGGCGTCGTCGACCGCGCGGTCGCCGGCATTCGCCTCGGTGGTGATCTCGATCGTGTAGGGCTTGTTGAGCTTGTCCTGCGCGCCGCGCAGCTTGTACGTCCAGCCGGTGAAGCGCTGGCCCTTGATGATGCCGGCGGCCGCGTAGACCCCGTCGACGCCCGGCACCAGGCCCACGGCACGCGCCTGCTCCTTGGCGGCGGGCGAAGCGTCGGGGGCGAGCGTGAGCAGCCAGTCGCCGCTGACGACGCCGTGCGGGTCGATGTGGAACGTGGAGAACGTGGCCGTCAGCTGCGGGTGCACCGGCGAGCGCAGCGCCTTGACCAGCACCTCGGGCGCGCCGAAGATGTAGTGGTGACCGTCGCCGATGGCCGCGATGCGCTGGCCGTCCTCGGAGATCAGCACCGAGCTGATCGTCTCGGTGTAGCGGTGCTCCTGAGGCGCCTTGGCCACCTCCTCGTGCGTGGCGCAGCCGGCCAGCCCGAGGGCGGCGCCGGCCATCATCGCGAGGGCAAGACGTCGAACAGCATTCACCGGGTCACTCCACCCGGCTTCCTGGACCGGGAGGCGTGATTATCCGTGCCCAGGGCCGGAAGTCTCTAGAGGAAACGACCGAGAAGCCGGCGCGAACGCAAACGATTTCTCAGGGAACGAACCGATATCCGACGCCCAGTTCCGTGATCAGGTGCTGCGGCTGCGACGGATCGGCCTCCAGCTTGGCGCGCAGGTGGCCCATGTAGATCCGCACGTAATGGGTGTCCTCCGAATGGGACGGGCCCCACACGGCCTTCAGCAGTTGCGGGTGAGTGAGCACTCGGTTCGGGTGCGACGCCAGGTGCGTCAGCAGGCGGTATTCGATGGGCGTCAGGTGCAACGCCGCGCCGGCGCGGGCCACGGTGCGCGCCGCCAGGTCGACGCGGACGTCGCCGAATTCCAGCACGCTGGGCACGTCGGCGCTCGCGCGCGGGTGCCTGCGCAGCTGCGCGCGCACCCGCGCGAGCAGCTCGCCGGTGCCAAAGGGCTTGACGAGGTAGTCGTCGGCGCCGGCGTCCAGCGCGGCGATCTTGTCGGCCTCCATCGTGCGGGCCGACAGCACGATGACGGGGATCTGCGACCAGGCGCGCAGCCCGCGGATGAAGTCGATGCCGTCGCCGTCCGGCAGGCCCAGGTCCAGCACCACCAGGTCGGGCCGGCGCGTGCCGGCCTCGATCAGTCCGCGGGCGACGTTCTCGGCCTCGGACACGTCGATGGACTCGGCCTGCAGCGACAGCCGCACGAAGCGGCGGATCTCGGCTTCGTCCTCGACCACCAGCACCTTGGCGGGGCGCTCGGTGGCGGTCATGACGGCCCCCCCGGCGCTTCGCGCCTCCCCGCCGGGCGGGGGCATGAGCCCAGCGGGCGGCCGTGCAGGCTCATCGGGCGTTCTCCGGGTCGGTGGCGCGGGGCATCGCGGGATTGTCGTCGCCGTCGTCCAGGTCCTCCAGCTGCGGGGGCTCTCCGCGCGGCAGCGTGAACACGAAGCGCGCGCCGCCCTCGGGCCGCGTCTCGCCGCGGATCGTGCCGCCGTGCGCGACGACGATGGCGCGGCAGATCGCCAGGCCCAGGCCCACGCCCGGCGTGGCGCTCTCCTTGCGGCCGCGCTCGAACTTCTCGAAGATCAGCGCCTCGCGCCCGGGCGGCAGGCCCGGGCCCTCGTCGGCCACCCACACCTCGACCGACTCGCGCGTGGCCGCCGCGCCGATGGCCACGGGGCTGCCGGCCGGCGTGTACTTGGCCGCGTTCTCCAGCAGGTTGGCGAGCACCCGCTCGACCAGCACCGCGTCGAAGCGCAGCAGCGGCAGGTCCGCCGGCAACTGCACGCGGATCGGATGGCGAGCCTCCGACAGCGCCGCCAGCCCGCGCAGCGCGCTGCCCACCACCTCCTCCAGCGGTTGCCACTGCAGGTTCAGCGTGACGTTGCCCGACTCGAGCCGCGCCATGTCCAGCAGGTTGTTGACCAGCGCGTTCAGGCGCAGCGCCGCCTCGCGCAGCCGCGTCGCGATCTCCGCGTGGGCCGGCGCGAGCGGCGGCGGCGTGAGCTGCAGCGAATCGGCCATGCCCGCGAGCGCGGCCAGCGGCGTGCGCAGGTCGTGCGAGATCGCGCCCAGCAGCGCGTTGCGCAGGCGCTCGGACTCCATCTGCACCGTCGTCGTCTGCGCGACGTCGACATAGTGGATGCGCTCCAGCGCGATCGCCAGCAGCGAGGCGAAGGTATCCAGCAGGCGGCGCTGCTCGGGCACCGCGAGCCGCGCCGGGTTGCGCAGCTCGAGCGCAATGACGCCGCGCACGCGCATCGGCGCCTTCAGCGGCACGTACAGCATCGCGCTGGCCGGCAGCGTGCCGGTGCCCTGCCCCGCGGCCTCGCCGTGCGCCAGCGCCCGGCCGGCCAGGCTCGCATCGATACCGCTGCCCTCGGGCACGACGAGCCGGTCGTCGCCGTCGAGCAGCAGGAAGACCGCGCGCGCGTCGAACCCGGCCTGCAGCACCCGGGTGCCGATCTCGACGATCTGCTCGGGCATCAGCGCGGCGGCGAGGTCGCGCGACAGCTCGTACAGCGCGCGGACGCGATCCTCGCGCAGCGTCGCCACGCGCGCCTGGTAGCGCAGCCCCGCCGTGAGCTGGCCGATCACCAGCGCGACGATCAGCATGACCGCGAACGTGACCAGGTACTGCACGTCGCTGACCGCGAAGTCGAAGCGCGGCGCGACGTCGAAGAAATCGAACGCCGCAACGCTGACGAATGCCGCCAGCACCGCGGGGCCGCGCCCGTGGCGCAGCGCCGAATACACCACCGCGAGCAGCAGCAGCATCACGATGTTGGACAGCTCCAGAACGTGCAGCAGCGGTGCGGTGGCGGCGATCACCGCGCCGCACACGAGCACGCTCTTGGCGTAGGCGCGCCAGTCGGTCGGACGCGCGGCGTCGTCGCCGGCCCCGCGCGCGGCCGTCTCCGCGCGGCCGCGCGCCGGGCCGCGTTCCGGCAAGGCGACCTGCACGAGTTCGAGGTCGGGCGCCAGCGACGCGAGGCGCCGCGCGGTGTCGCGCCGCGGCCACCAGCCGTCCGCACCGCCGCGCCGGCCCAGCACGACGCGCATCAGGTTGTGCTCGCGCGCGTAACGCGCCAGCGCGGGCGCGGCCGCGTCGCTCGCGAGAGTGGCGGTGCGCGCGCCCAGGTCCTGTGCCAGCGCCAGCGCCTTGAGGATCGCCTCGCGGCGGGCGCGCGGCAGGCGCTGCAGCGCGGGCGTCTCCACGTAGACCGCATGCCAGGGCGCGCCCAGCCGCGACGCCAGCCGCGCGGCGGCGCGCACCAGCTTCTCGCCCTGCGCGCCCGGCCCCACGCAGGCCAGCAGCGCCTCGCGCGCCGGCCACACCGCGACCTGCTTCAGGCCGCGCCGGTAGCTGAGCATGTCGGTGTCGACGCGGTCGGCCGTGCGCCGCAACGCCAGCTCGCGCAGCGCCAGCAGGTTGCCCTTGCGGAAGAAGTTGGCCGCCGCGCGCTCGGCCTGCGGCGCGAGGTAGACCTTGCCTTGCTCGAGGCGCTGCAGCAGCTCGTCGGGCGGCAGGTCGACCAGCACGACGTCGTCGGCACCGTCGAACACGTGGTCGGGCACCGTCTCCCGCACGCGCACGCCGGCCACCGCGTTGACGACGTCGTTCAGGCTCTCCAGGTGCTGCACGTTCATCGTCGTCCACACGTCGATGCCGCTGGCCAGCAGCTCCTGCACGTCCTGCCAGCGCTTGGGATGGCGCGAGCCGGCGATGTTGGAATGGGCCAGCTCGTCGACCAGCACCAGTCCCGGCGCACGCGCCAGCGCGGCGTCCAGGTCGAACTCGGGCAGCGTGCGGCCGTGGTGCTCGGCGTCGCGCCGCGGGATCACCGGGATCGCGCCGACGAGCGCCGCCGTCTCCGCGCGGCCGTGCGTCTCGACGACACCGATCGCGACGTCCACGCCCTGCGCGCGCTGCGCCTGGGCCTGCGCCAGCATCGCGCAGGTCTTGCCGACGCCGGCCGACGCGCCGAAGAAGATCTTCAGCTTGCCGCGCCGCGCGGCGCGCTCGGCCTCGCGCGCCTGCGCGAGCAGGTCGTCGGGGTCGGGGCGGTCGTCGGTCATGGTCGGCACTCTAGCGCGGGCCCCAGTGTGTCATTGCGCGCGCGTACGCGGAATCCAACCCTGAGGTGGCGCCTGGTCGCCGGAGTGGATCCTGCGGCACCGCCGTGTCGTCCATGGTGTTGGAATGAATATTCCAATAAACTGGATTACATGGACGTCGACAAGCACCTTGCCGAACGCGTGCGCAACCTGCGCAAGGCCCAGGGCCTGACGCTCGAGCGCCTGGCCGAGATCAGCGGCGTGAGCAAGTCCATGATCTCGCTGATCGAGCGCGAGGAGACCAGCCCCACCGCCGCCGTGCTCGACAAGCTGGCCGGCGCGTTCCGCATCTCGCTGCCGGCGCTGTTCTCCTACGAAGCCGAGGACGCGTTCGCGCTGCCGCTGGCGCGCGTGGACGCCCAGCCGGTGTGGAAGGATCCCGAGTCGGGCTACGTGCGGCGCCACGTCTCGCCGCCCGGCTTCCAGTCGCCGATGGAGCTCGTGGAGGTCACCTTCCCCGCGGGCAAGTCGGTCTCCTTCGACAGCCCCACGCGCGGCGTCACCTGCCACCAGCTGGTGTGGCTGCTCGAAGGCGAGATGGAGATCACGATCGACGGCAAGCCCTGGCGCCTGCGCACCGGCGACTGCCTGGCGATGGTGCTGAACCGCCCGATCTCGTTCCGCAACCCGACCCGCAGGCCGGCGCGCTACGCCATCGCGCTGACCGCCGTGTCCGACCTGTTCAGGAAATTCTGATGAGCGACTTCTCCGTCGTCCCCTGCACCCTGGAGCGGCACGGTGCCGCGATCCTGGACATCTTCAACGAGGCCATCGCCAACTCCACGGCGCTGTACGACTACAAGCCGCGCCCGCCCGAGAGCATGACACCGTGGTTCGAGGCCAAGGCCAAGGGCGACTTCCCGGTGCTCGGCATAGCGGACGCCCGGGGCACGCTGCTGGCGTTCGGCAGCTTCGGCACGTTCCGCGCGTGGCCGGCGTACAAGTACTCGGTCGAGCATTCGGTCTACGTGCATGCGGAACACCGCGGCCGCGGGCTGGGGCGCGTCGTGATGGAGGCGCTCGTCGCGGCCGCGCAGGCGCGCGGCGTGCACGCGATGATCGGCGGCATCGACGCGAGCAACGCCGGCAGCATCGCGCTGCACGAACGCCTCGGCTTCCGCCACGTGGGCACGCTGCCGCAGGTCGGTTTCAAGTTCGGCCGCTGGCTCGACCTGGCTTTCTACCAGCGGCTGCTCGAGACGCCTGCCGCGCCGGTCGACGGTTGAGGCGGCACTCCCC
>Ga0207427_100458_pt1 | contig 22530 bp, 15 predicted proteins | sample AraplaCL_Cvi_mMS_FD_184268 | JGI IMG/M metagenome (GOLD analysis project Ga0207427, IMG submission 184268) | Arabidopsis root microbial communities from the University of North Carolina, USA - plate scrape CL_Cvi_mMS (SPAdes) (version 2) | ecosystem: Host-associated > Plants > Roots > Endosphere ... | reverse complement strand
GAGAATTACAGCGCCAACTGGGGCGTGGAGGGACCGACCGATGATCCGGAAATCCTGCAGCTGCGCGCCACCGTCCAGCGCTCCATGCTGACCTGCGTGTTTCTGGGACAGGGGACGCCGATGCTGCTGGCGGGCGATGAATTCCATCGCACCCAGCGCGGCAACAACAACGCCTATTGCCAGGATAACGAGATTTCCTGGGTCAACTGGAAGGATGCCGCTACCCAAGAAGGCCAGGCGCTGATCAGCTATGTCGCACGGCTGACGGCGATCCGCCGTGATTTCCCGGTGCTGCAGGGCGATCGCTTCCTGCACGGCAACACGGAGATCGAACCCGGTCTCAAGGATGTCGCCTGGTTCGACGAACGCGCCACACCGATCTCGGTCGAGGACTGGCAAAACCCGGTGGCGCGCGCGCTGACGCTCAGCCCGAGCACGGTGCGCACCCACATCGAGAGCGTGTTCCGCAAGCTCGAGTGCTCGACGCGCGCGGCGGCGACCCTGAAGGCCTTCACGCTGGGCCTGCTGTAGCGCAGGCCGGCGCGCATTGGCTGCAAGGTGGCGGGCTTTTCGGCTATCGGGCCCGACCGGATCGCTCCGGTCGGGCCGACGCTTTTACCTCGCGAGCCGGCGAAACATGGTCGCCAGCTTCCCTCTCACAATCAGCCTTGCAGCATGGACTCGATCATTGGCGAGGCCGAACGCCCGGTCAATGGGATTTGTCACAGGGGGACGGGCTCGTGCGGACCGGGTAGTGACAAAGCTCACGCCGGAGAGCGAATTCCGGGGAAATATGTCATCGCCATGTGACGCGGATCTGCAATTCGTCGCCACTGTCACCCACGGTCGCGACCGTCAGCCACTCGTCGAAGCTGGCCTGCACGGTCGAGTGGAAGTCGACGTCGCGGCTCGCGCGGGCGCCCGCTGTGGCGCTGCGCGACACCGGCGCCGGCGCGGCGTGCGTCAGTGCAAGGTCGAGCTCGAGCGTGTCGCCGTGCGTCCAGCGCGGCGTCACGCGCAGGCCGTCGACGCGGTGGACGATGACCTCGTGGGACTGCACGCCGGACGCCTGCGAGCGCGACAGCGCGCGTGAACCGCCGATGGCCGTGGCGCTGGAGGCCGCGCCGGTGACCACCTGCGCGGACGGGTCGGTGGTGGCGCTCGCGCTGGCCGTGGCGGTCCACGCCATGTCGTAGACGGTGTGCGTCTCGGCGCGGTCGAACAGGATGGACCCCTCCTTGCCGTTGGCCACCCGCAAGGCCTGCGGCGGCGCGGGCCGGGCGGTGCCCACGACGACCGCGTTCGCGCCGAAGCCGCTGGTGCCCGTCGTGGAACTGCCGGACGTGATGACGACGTCGCCGCGCGGGGACGGCCGCGCATCGGACGGCTGCACGCGCCATTCGACCAGGAAGTTGGCCACCGGCACGGTCGCGCGCGCCGCGCGCCGCGCGCCCGCGCGGGCGGGCGGCGCGTCCGAAGCCGGCGGTGCCGCGTGGAAGCCCGCGGTCACCGGCTCGGCGGCCGTCGCGGGCAGACCCGCCGCCAGCGACGCGACGGCGGCGAGCGCGAGGCTGGCCGATACTTTCATGCAGTCTCCTCGCCTGCGACGGGCGCAGGCTTCTGCCCTTGGTACAGGCTGGCGCGGAAACGCCCCTGCTCCTTGGCCTGGTACATCGCGGCGTCGGCGTTGGCGACCAGCGATTCGGGCGTGTCGCCGTCGCCGGGGAACAGGGAGATGCCGGCGGAAAAGCCCATCGCGAGCGACTGGCCCTCCACCAGGAACGGGCGCTTCATCTGCATCAGCAGCTTGTCGGCCAGCTCCATCGCGTTGCGTGGGCCGTCGTGCAGCGCCTCGGCCACGACGATGAACTCGTCGCCGCCCAGGCGCCCGAGCAGGTCGCTCTCGCGCAGGCAGCCCTGCAGGCGCGTGGCGATCTGGCGCAGCAGCTCGTCGCCCGCGGCGTGGCCCATCGAATCGTTGACGGCCTTGAACTTGTCCAGGTCGATGAACACCACGGCCACCGACCACTTCTGCCGCGCCGCCAGCGCCAGCGAGCGCCGCAGCGCCTCGGTGAGCGCGGCGCGGTTCATCAGGCCCGTGAGCGGATCGTGCTCGGCCAGCGTGCGCAGCCGGGTCTCCAGGCGCTGGCGCTCGGCGAGCTCCTTCTGCAGCGCGTCGGTGCGCTGCGAGACGGCGCGGCGCAGCGCGCGGTTCCACAGCAGCAGGCCGCCCATCAGCAGGCCGGTGCCGATCGACGCGGCGCCCAGCACGCGCTGCACCTCGGGGCGCTGCCACCAGGCGATGTCCGACAGCGGGATCCAGCGCGCGATCATCTGCGCGCGCTCGGCGTCGCTGACCTGCGCCAGGCCCTTCTCCAGCACGCGGCCGAGCATCGGCCAATCCTTGCGGTAGCCCAGCGTCAGCGTGGAGAAGTAGCCCGTCTCGCCGGCCACCCGCAGGCCGCCGATGCGGTCGCGCTCGATCAGGTACGAGGCCGTGGCCAGGTTGACGACGCAGGCGTCGACCTCGCCGAAGGCCAGCTGCCGCAGGCCCTGGGCCGCGGTGTCGACCTCGACCGCCACCACGTTCGGGTAGGTGCGGCGCAGGAAATCCTCCGCGGCGGAATTGCGGTCGACCGCGGCGTGCTCGCCGGCCATCTTCTCGAGGTTGCCCGAGCGATGGTCGCCGCGCCGGCGCAGCACCACGGCGGGGGAGCTCACGTAGGCGCTGGTGAACGAGATGAACTGCTCGCGTTCCTCGGTGGGCCGCAGCGAGGTGAGCAGGTCGATCTCGCGGCGCTTGAGGCGGTCGACGTTGCCGGCGCGCTCGCCCGCGGCCACGGCCTGGAACTTCAGGCCGGTGTGCTCCTGCACGAGATCGAGCACGTCGGCCGACAGCCCGCGGTGCTGGCCCTGGCTGTCGACGAAGCTGAAGGGCGGGAAGTCGCGTTCGGGCGCGAACAGCACCACCGGGTGCTTGGCGACCCAGGCCTGCTCCTCGGCGGTGAGCAGGGCGTCCGGGCCGTCGGCGGCGCGCACGGCGGCGCCGGCGAGCGCCGCCGCGGTCGTGCCCATTCGCAAGAGGACGTCCCGTCGATTCAATGCGATCCCGTGTCGGTTGGGTGACGAGCTTCGTGGCACGTTCGATGCGTCCCTGGCCGGATGGTTCGATGCTCTCCGCAAACGATACGGCCGTGCACGGGATTAACCCGTCCGTCGCCCCGCTTCTGCGCGCCTCTCACCGCGCCGCTCCGAGATGCCCCAGCGGCAGCGCCGCACCGGCCTTGATCTCGCCCAGCGAGAAGCTGGTGTGCAGGTCCTTGACGTTGGGCAGGCGAAACAGCGTGTCCATCGTCCAGCGCGCATAGGCATCGAGGTCGGTGACCAGCACCTGCAGCTCGAAGGTGCCGGCGCCGCTGATGTAGTGGCAGGAGATGACCTCCGGCAGTCCGCGGATGGCGTCCTCCAGCGCCTTGGTGGCGGCCAGGTTGTCGCGGTCGGTGTCCACGCGCACGAAGGCCAGCACGCCCAGGCCGATCTTGCGGCGGTCGATCTCGGCGCGGTAGCCGGTGATCACGCCCAGCTCCTCCAGCCGGCGCACGCGGCGCCACGTGGGTGCGGGCGACAGGCCGATGCGCGCGGCGAGGTCGGCGTTGGACTGGCGCGCGTCGCGCTGCAGCTCGGCCAGCAGCGCGATGTCGTAGCGGTCGAGGCCGCCGGCGTCGCGCGCGGCGCGGTCGTCGGGCTCGCGTGCGGGGGCGGGCGCGGTCGCACGGGCGTTCGCTTTTCCCGTCTTCTCGCTTCTTGGCAAGACTGGTTCTCCAAAGTGGCTATCGCAGCAATATTGTTTCTCAAGAGCTGCGCCAGGACAAGCATAAAGCAAGCACATCGCCGACGCTTTTCCCTACACTGACCTCGTCCGTCGCCCTTCGTTCCCACCGGCCACAAGCCGCACCGGGACGCCGTGATCCGCGCCGCGCGACGCACGCCCCGCCTCATCCCTTGACGTCCTGACTCCCCAGGAGACGCGACCATGAACGCTCCCTTGCCCGACAGCATCCGCAAAGCCCTCGAGACGGTGTCGCTGGACGACAAATACGCGCTCGACACCGGCCGGGCGTTCATGAGCGGCGTGCAGGCCCTCGTGCGCCTGCCCATGCTCCAGCGCACGCGCGACGCGCTCGCCGGCCTGAACACCGCCGGCTTCATCAGCGGCTACCGCGGCTCCCCGCTGGGCGGCTACGACCAGGCGCTGTGGGCCGCCAAGAAGCACCTGGCCGCGCAGAACGTCGTGTTCCAGCCGGGCGTCAACGAGGAACTGGGCGCCACCGCGGTCTGGGGCACGCAGCAGCTCGCGCTCTACCCGCAGACCAACAAGTTCGACGGCGTGTTCGGCCTGTGGTACGGCAAGGGCCCGGGCGTGGACCGCACCGCCGACGTGTTCAAGCACGCCAACATGGCCGGCACCTCGGCGCACGGCGGCGTGATCGCCATCGCCGGCGACGACCACGTCTCCAAGAGCTCCACCGCGGCCCACCAGAGCGACCACATCTTCAAGGCCTGCGGCATCCCGGTGTTCTTCCCGTCGTCGGTGCAGGACATCCTCGACATGGGCCTGCACGCGTTCGCGATGAGCCGCTTCTCGGGCGTGTGGACGTCGATGAAGACGATCCAGGAAGTCGTGGAATCGTCGGCCACGGTCGACGTCGACCCGCATCGCGTCAACATCGTGCTTCCGGAGGATTTCATGATGCCGCCGGGCGGCGTGCACATCCGCTGGCCCGATCCGCCGCTGGAGCAGGAAGCGCGGCTGATGGATTTCAAGTGGTACGCCGCGCTCGCCTACGTGCGCGCCAACAAGCTGAACCACAACGTCGTGGCCACGCCCGACGACCGCTTCGGCCTGATCGCCAGCGGCAAGGCCTTCAACGACCTGCGCCAGGCGCTCGCCGACCTGGGCCTGGACGACGACACCTGCCGCTCGCTGGGCATCCGCATCCACAAGGTCAACGTCGTGTGGCCGCTGGAGGCCACGATCACGCGCGACTTCGCCCAGGGCCTCAAGGAGATCCTGGTCGTCGAGGAGAAGCGCCAGATGATCGAGTACCAGCTCAAGGAGCAGCTCTACAACTGGCGCAACGACGTGCGCCCCACGGTGCTGGGCAAGTTCGACGAGCAGGAAGGCGACCTGTCCGGCGGCGAGTGGTCGAACCCGAACCCGGGCGCGAACTGGCTGCTGCGCCCCAAGGCCGACCTGACGCCGGCGATCATCGCCAAGGCCGTCGCCAAGCGCCTGAAGAAGCTGGGCGTGCCGGCCGACATCGCGCGCCGCATGGACGAGCGCATCGCCGTCATCGAGGCCAAGGACCACGCGCTGGCCGCGCTCAAGGCCGACACGGCCGCCGGCGTCGGCGACCGCACGCCCTGGTTCTGCTCGGGCTGCCCGCACAACACCTCGACCAAGGTGCCCGAGGGCTCGCGCGCGGTCGCCGGCATCGGCTGCCACTACATGGTCAACTGGATGGACCGCTCGACGTCCACCTTCACGCAGATGGGCGGGGAAGGCGTGCCCTGGGTCGGCCAGGCGCCGTTCACCACCGAGAAGCACATCTTCGCCAACCTGGGCGACGGCACGTACTACCACTCGGGCCTGCTGGCGATCCGCCAGTCGCTGTCGTCCAACGTCAACATCACCTACAAGATCCTGTTCAACGGCGCCGTCGCCATGACGGGCGGCCAGCCGATCGACGGCCAGATCGACGTGGCCTCGACCACGCGCGAGCTGGAGGCCGAGGGCGTCAGGCGCATCGTGGTCGTCTCGGACGAACCCGAGCGCTACAACTCCGGCGTGCGCCTGGCCCAGGGCACCACCGTGCACCACCGCGACGAGCTCGACGCGATCCAGCGCGAGCTGCGCGAGGTGCCCGGCGTCACCGTGATCCTGTACGACCAGACCTGCGCCACCGAGAAGCGCCGCCGCCGCAAGCGCGGCACGATGGCGGCCAACCCGCGCCGCGTCGTCATCAACGAGGCGGTGTGCGAAGGCTGCGGCGACTGCTCGGTGCAGAGCAACTGCCTGTCGGTCGAGCCGCTGGAGACCGAGTTCGGCCGCAAGCGCCGCATCAACCAGAACACCTGCAACCAGGACTTCTCCTGCGTCAACGGCTTCTGCCCGAGCTTTGTGTCCGTCGAGGGCACGCTCAGGAAGCCCAAGGCCGTCAAGGCCAAGGACGCGCCGGCGCTGCCGGAGATCCCGCTGCCGACGCTGCCCCCCGCGAGCAGCGCATGGGGCATCGTCGTGGCCGGCATCGGCGGCACCGGCGTCATCACCATCGGCCAGCTGCTGGGCATGGCGGCGCACCTCGAGGGCAAGGGCGTGGTCACGCAGGACGCGGCCGGCCTGGCGCAGAAGGGCGGCGCCACCTGGAGCCACATCCAGATCGCCGACACGCAGGACGCGATCCTCACGACCAAGGTCGACGCCGCCAAGGCCGACCTCGTGATCGGCTGCGAAGCCATCGTCGCCGCCAACCCGGTGACGCTGGGCGTGATGCGCGAGGGGCGCACCTACGTCGCGCTGAACACGCACCGCTCGCCCACCGCCACCTTCGTCAACAACCCCGACTGGCAGTTCCCGGGCGGCAAGTGCGAATCGGCGATCGAGGCCGCGGTCGGCAAGGACCTGCTGGGCGCGTTCGACGCCGACACCGTCGCCACCAAGCTGCTGGGCGACTCGATCTTCACCAACCCGCTGATGCTGGGCTACGCCTGGCAGCAGGGCCGCGTGCCGCTGAGCCACGCCGCGCTGATGCGCTCGATCGAGCTGAACGGCGTGCAGGTCGACAAGAACAAGCAGGCCTTCGAATGGGGCCGCCGCTGCGCGCACGACCTCGCGTCGGTCAAGGCGCAGTTCGCCGCGGCGCAGGTCATCGAGTTCGTCAGGAAGCCGTCGCTGGTCGAGACCGTCCAGCGCCGCGTCGACTTCCTCACCGGCTACCAGGACGCGGGCCTCGCGGCGCAATACCTCGCCGTGGTGGATCGCGTGAAGGCCGCGGAAGCGCCGCTCGCGAGCACGCGCCTGTCCGAGACCGTCGCGCGCAACCTGTTCAAGCTGATGGCCTACAAGGACGAGTACGAGGTCGCGCGCCTGCACACCGACCCGGCGTTCCTGGCCAAGCTGTCCGACCAGTTCGAGGACGGCTTCAAGCTCAAGTACCACCTCGCACCGCCGCTCCTGGCGGCCAAGAACGACAAGGGCCACCTGGTCAAGAAGACCTACGGGGCCTGGATGCAGCGCGCGTTCGGCGTGCTCGCGAAGTTCAAGGGCCTGCGCGGCACCGCGTTCGACGTCTTCGGCTACACCGCCGAACGCCGCATGGAACGCGCGCTGATCGCCGAGTACCGCGCCCTGGTCGACGAGCTGCTGGGCGCGCTGACGCTGGAACGCCTGGCCGACGCGATCGCGCTGGCGGCGCTGCCCGATGAGATCCGCGGCTACGGCCACGTCAAGGAGCGCAACGTCCAGAAGGTGCGGGCCAAGTGGGCCGAGCAACTCGGCGCCTGGCGCGCCGGCCGCGGCGCGGCCAAGGCAGCGTGACCAAGGGCCGCATCCTCGACTTCGACCCGGCGCGAGGGATTCCCGCCGGGTCGCGCATCGTCTATTCATGCGACGAGTGCGGCGACCGCATCGCCTCGATGCCGCCGCGCGAGGCGGCGTGCGGCTGCGGCAACATCGAGGTCGATTTCGACGCCGGCCGGGTGAAGATCGGCGCCACGACCGCATGCAGGCGATCGAGATCGACTGAACGCGGCGGTTAAAGTCGCGCGGTGAACCCGCCCGCCGACGCCGCCCCCTTGCTCCGCCTCGCCCACGTCCGGCGCGAGTTCCCCGGCGGCCGGATCGCGCTGGCCGACGTCAGCCTGGCGGTCGCCCCCGGCCAGTTCGTGAGCCTGCTGGGCGCCTCGGGCTGCGGCAAGAGCACCGTGCTGCGCCTGCTCAGCGGCCTGGACGCGCCGACCGCCGGCACCATCGAGCGCGCGCTGGCCCCCGCCGAGATCCCCGGCTACGTGTTCCAGGACGCCGCGCTGATGCCCTGGGCCAGCGTGCGCCGCAACGTCGAACTGCCGCGGATGCTGCGCGGCGAACGCGCGGCCGCGATGCGCGAGCGCGTGGACGCGGCACTGCGCGCGGTCGGCCTGGCCGATTCGGCGGACGCCGTGCCGCGCGAGCTCTCGGGCGGCATGCGCATGCGCGCTTCGCTGGCGCGCGCGCTCGTCACGTCGCCGCGCCTGTGGCTGCTGGACGAACCCTTCGGCGCGCTCGACGAGATCACGCGCTTCGCGCTGAACCAGACGCTGCTGGCGCTGTGCAAGCCGCAGGACGGCAGTGCGCCGGCCACAGCCGTCTTCGTCACGCACAGCGTCTACGAGGCCGTGTTCCTCAGCGAGCGCGTGGTGGTGATGGCGCGGCCGGGGCGCATCACCGAGGAGATCGCGATCGACGTGCCGTATCCGCGCGACGCGTCGTTCCGCGCGACGCCCCGGTTCGCGGCGCTGTGCGCGCGGGTGTCCGAGGCGCTGCAGCGCGCGAGCGTCGCGGGAGCGCCCGCGTGACGCGCGCTGGCGCGATCGCGCGCGTGGGCGTGCCGGCGCTCGCGGTGGCCGCGTTCCTGCTCGCGTGGGAAGGCGCGGTGCGGGCGCTGCACATCCCCGCGTACCTGCTGCCCGCGCCGTCGCTGGTGGCGATCACGCTGGCAGACAACTTCGGCTCGCTGGCCGCGAGCTGGTGGTTCACCGTGCGCATCACGCTGATCGCACTGGCGCTCGCGATGGCCGGCGGCGTGCTGATCGCGGCGCTGTTCGCGCTGTCGCGCACGGCAGAGCGCGCGCTGGCGCCGTTCGCGGTGGTGCTGCAGGTCACGCCCATCGTGGCCATCGCGCCGCTGATCATGATCCTGACCGACAGCCCGCTCGCCACCGTGATCGTGTGCGCCTGGCTGGTGGCGTTCTTCCCCATCCTGGCCAACACGCTCACCGGGCTGCGCAGCGTGGACGCGAACCTGAAGGACCTGTTCGCGCTGCAGCGCGCGAGCCGCTGGCAGACGCTGCGCCACCTGCTGGTGCCGGCCGCGCTGCCGTCCTTCATGACGGGGGTGCGCATCGCCGGCGGCCTCTCGCTGATCGGCGAGGTGGGCGGCGAGTTCGCGGCCGGTGCCGCGGGCCGCGACACGGGCCTGGCCTCGCGCATCCTCGAGTCGGCCTTCCGCACCGAGATCCCGAAGATGTTCGCGGCGCTCGCGCTCGTCGCCGCCACGGGCGTAGCGCTGTACCTGGCCACCGGCGCGCTGAGCCAGCGGCTGCTGCAGCGCTGGCACGAGAGCGAGCGCGGCGCCTGAATCACGCGCGCGCCGGGCATTCGTGCGCGAAACCCGGCCTGTCGCGCCGGGCGGCCGCGCCCGCCCAACGTATGATCGACTCGACAGGTCCCCAGGCGGGAGCGACGCTGGGAGGCGTCGGCCCGGGCGCCGATGCCACCAGAACCGAGCGGGCTTCGCCCGTCACGACATGACCAAGTCGCTGCAAGACGCGGCCCGCCACCTGCGCGCGGGCCTCCAACAAGCCACCCTCGTCGCGGGCCGCTGACGCCGCCTCAGTGCACCGCCGCCGCGCGCCGCGCGCTCGCGTGGGCCCGCGCGCGTGACGCGGGCGCGGCCACGAGCTCGCGCAGGCGGTCGCCCGTGAGCGTGCCCAGCTTGCCCGCCAGCGCCAGCACCGGCGACGCGGCGAGCATGCGCGCGAAGGCCTCGCGCACCTGGTCGGCGGACACCGCCTCGACGCGGGCACGCAGTTCCTCGGGCGAGCGCACGCGGCCATGCACGAACAGGTCCAGCGCGGCGTCCTCGACGCGGCGCACCGGGCGCTCCTGCGCACGCAGGCGGCGCACGGCGATCTGGTTGCGGGCGCGTTCGAGGTCGAGCGCGCCCACGCAAGCGGCGTGTTCCTGCAGCAGGCGGTGCGTCTCGCGCAGCAGCTCCTCGACCTTGTCCGGCGTGGTCGACGCCTCGATCACGAACTGGCCGCAGGCCTCCATGACGTCGGCCGAGCAGGCCGCGTAGTAGACGAGGCCGCGGCGCTCGCGGATCTCGGCCATCAGCGGCGAGCTCATGCCCTCGCCGAACAGCGCGGCCGCGACGCTGGCGGCGGGCTGGTCGTCCTTCATCGAGGCGATCGGGTAGCCGAGCACCACGTGGCTCTGGCTGCAGCCCGCGAGCCGGTTGGCCTTGACGCCGCCCAGCCACGCGGGCGCGTCCATCACGTGCGGCGCGCCGGCGGGCATGTCGCCGAACGCGGCCTCGGCTTCCCGCACGATGGCATCGTGGTCGACCTTGCCGGCCACGCCCACGACCACGTTCGAGCCGCTGTACTGGCGCTCGACGTAGGCGAGCAGCTCCTCGCGCGTGAAGCGCTCGATGTTGCGGCGCGTGCCGATCACGGCCTGCGCCATGGGGTGCGCGCCGTAGCAGAGCTTGTCGAACTGGCGGAACGCGGTCGACATCGGGTCTTCCTCGTCCTCGATGAACTCCTGCAGGATCACCTGGCGCTCGCGCTCGAGCTCGATGGCCGGGAACGTGGGCCGGCGCACGATGTCGCCCAGCATGCGCACGAACTGCGCGGCGTCGCGCGCCATGCCGCTCAGGTGGTAGGCGGTGTGGTCCTTGTCGGTGTGCGCGTTGACCTCGGCGCCCAGGCGCTCGGCGTCGATGTTGATGCGCGCGGCGTCGCGCGTGGTCGTGCCCTTGAACGCCATGTGCTCGACGACGTGGCTGATGCCCGAGTCGCGCGAGCCCTCGTGGCCCGAGCCGGTGCGCACGAACACGCTGGCGCTCGCGCTGGCGAGCCACGGCATGTGGATCGTGACGACGCGAACGCCGTTGGGCAGGGTGGTGAGGCGGGTGTCCTGGCTGTCCGGAAGGGTCATGCCCGTATTGTCGGCGACGCGGGCATTCGCCGCCGCGCGCGGGGACTTGCCTTCCCGCGCTCGACAGGGGCCGTATGATCGCCCGCGTCGTCCCAGCCACGGAGCCGTCCATGCATCCCCGCCTCACGAAATTCGCCGTCGCCGCCACGCTGCTGGCCGCCAGCGTCGCCGCGCACGCCCTCGACAAGGTCGTCTTCGCCACCAACTGGAAGGCGCAGGCCGCGCACGGCGGCTTCTACCAGGCCGTGGCCGACGGCACGTACAAGCGCTACGGCCTGGACGTCGAGATCCGCCAGGGCGGCCCGCAGGTCAACAACCGCCCGCTGCTGCCCGCCGGCCGCATCGATTTCCTGATGACGGGCAACCTGCTGCACAGCTTCGACAACGTCAAGAACGGCGTACCCGTGATCGCCGTCGCCGCGATGTTCCAGAAGGATCCGCAGGCGCTGATGGCGCACCCGGACGCGGGCTACGCGAAGTTCGAGGACCTGGCCAAGGCCCCGGTGGCCTACATCGCCAAGGACGCGCAGTTCTCGTGGTGGCAGTGGCTCAAGGCCGACTACGCGTTCAAGGACGAGTCCCTGCGCCCGTACAACTACAACGTCGGCCCGTTCCTGGCCGACAAGAAGAGCCTGCAGCAGGGCTACGCGGTGGAAGAGCCGATCACCATCGCCAAGGAAGGCGGCTTCAAGCCCGCGGTGTTCCTGCTGGCCGACCACGGCTACAGCACGTACTCGACGACCATCGAGGCACGCACCGAGACCGTCAAGTCCAAGCCCGACCTCGTCAGGCGCTTCGTCGAGGCGTCCATCGTCGGCTGGAACAACTACCTGTACGGCGACCGCAAGGCCGCCGACGCGCTCATCAAGGCCGACAACCCCGAGATGAACGACAGCCTGATCGCGCAGAGCATCGACCTGATGAAGCAGATGGGCATCGTCGACTCCGGCGACGCCCAGACGCTGGGCATCGGCGCGATGAAGCCCGAACGCATCAAGGACTTCTACGACAAGATGGTGCGCGCCGGCCTGTACAAGGCGGGCGACGTCGACCTGTCCAAGGTCGCGACCACCGAGTTCGTCAACAAGGGCGTGGGCGTGGACGTGCGCAAGAAGCTCACGGGCAAGTGATCAGGCGCGGCGCCGCGCGCCCGCCATCACCAGCCCGACGCCGGTCAGGATGACCGCCATGCCGGCGACGATCGGCGCGCTGATCGTCTCGCCCGCGAACAGCGCGCCCAGGCCCACGGCCACCACCGGGTTGACGTACGCGTAGCTGGTGGCCAGCGCCGGGCGCGAGTGGCCGATGACGTAGACGAACGCGGTGTAGGCCACCAGCGAGCCGAACACGACGAGGTAGGCCAGCGCCAGCCACGACGACAGCGGCACCGCGGCGGGGTCGAAGCGCTCGCCGTGCAGCGCGGCCATCGCGACCAGGCTGCAGCCGCCACCCACCATCTGCACCGCGGCCGACATCGGGCCCTTGGGCAGGTCCAGCCGCGGCTGCAGCACGGTGGCGCAGGCCCAGGCCGCCGCGGCGACGAACAGCACGGCGATGGCGCCGGGGTTCGCGGCGGCATGCAGGTCCAGGTTCAGCAGCGCCATGCCCACCAGGCCGAGGAACACGCCCAGCCACTCGAGCAGGCGCGGCCGCGCGCCGAAAAGGCCCCAGGCGAACAGCATCGCGAACAGCGGCACGCCCGCGACCACCAGCGACGCGAGGCCCGAGGGCACCTTGGTCTCGGCCAGGCACACGAAGCCGTTGCCCAGGCCCATCATCATGAAGCCGATCAGCGTGCCGTTGCGCCACTGCCGCCACGTCGGCCACGCGACGCCGCGCCATTTCAGGAACGCGAACAGGATCGGGCCGGCGCAGAAGTTGCGGATCGCGGACGACGCCAGCGGCGGGATGCCGTCGACCACGAAGTGGATCGCGAGGTAGGTCGAGCCCCAGACGACGTAGACGATGGCCAGGCAGGCGGCGAGCAGCGTGGAGCGCGAGGGGTTCGGCATGGATCGCCGAGTGGAACAGAAACACGCCGGCCCGCGCTGGCGGTGGGACTCCGCTGCGCCGTCATGCCGCGCGAAGTCGCGGAATCCACCCCTGCCGATTTCGTTCCGCGGCAGGGGTGGATCCTGCGACTGCGCGCAGGATGACGGAGGTAGTGTCATTCCGCGCGAAGTCGCGGAATCCACCGCTGCGTCGAGACGCCTTGGCCGCAGTGAGGTGGATCCTGCGACTGCGCGCAGGATGACGCCTTGGCGGGGGCGCCGCCTACTTCTTCAAGTCATATCGATCCAGGTTCATCACCTTCGTCCACGCCGCCACGAAGTCGCGCACGAACTTGGCCTGGCCGTCGCTCGCGCCGTAGACCTCGGCGATCGCGCGCAGTTGCGAGTTCGATCCGAACATGAGGTCGGCCACGGTGCCCGTCCACTTCTTCTCGCCCGTCTTGCGGTCCAGGCCTTCGAGCACGCCTTCGGTCGCCGACTTCTGCCAGCGCGTGCGCATGTCCAGCAGGTTGACGAAGAAGTCGTTGGACAGCGTGCCCGGGCGCTGGGTGAAGACGCCGTGCGCGGCGTTGCCCGCGTTGGCGCCCAGCACGCGCAGGCCGCCGACCAGCACCGTCATCTCCGGCGCGGTGAGCGTCAGCAGCTGCGCCTTGTCGACCAGCAGCTCGGCGACGTGGCCTTCAAGGCCCGGCAGCGCATAGTTGCGGAACCCGTCGGCATGCGGCTCGAGCGGGGCGAACGACGCGACGTCGGTCTGCGCCTGCGACGCGTCGGCGCGGCCCGGCGCGAACGGCACCGTGACGGACTGGCCCGCTCTCTTCGCGGCCTCCTCGACGGCCGCGTTGCCGGCCAGCACGACCAGGTCGGCCAGCGAGATCTTCTTGCCGCCCTTCTGCGCGCCGTTGAAGTCGCGCTGGATGCGCTCCAGCGACTCCAGCACCTTGGCCAGCTGCGCCGGCTGGTTGACGGCCCAGTCCTTCTGCGGCGCGAGGCGCACGCGCGCGCCGTTGGCGCCGCCGCGCTTGTCGCCGCCGCGGAAGGTCGATGCCGAGGCCCAGGCCGCGCCCACCAGTGCCGACGCGCTCAGGCCGGAAGCCAGCACCGCCTTCTTGAGCGAGGCGACATCCGCGTCATCGACCAGCGGATGGTCGACCGCCGGAATCGGATCCTGCCAGATCAGCTCCTCCTTGGGCACCAGCTTGCCCAGGTAGCGGGCGCGCGGTCCCATGTCGCGGTGCGTCAGCTTGAACCACGCGCGGGCGAACGCGTCGGCGAACGCCGCCGGATCGGCCAGGAAGCGGCGCGAGATCTTCTCGTAGGCCGGGTCGATGCGCAGCGCCATGTCGGCGGTGGTCATCATCGGCGCGTGGCGCTTCGAAGGATCGTGCGCGTCGGGCACCGTGCCGTCGCCGGTCGCGCCCTTGGGCTTCCACTGGTGCGCGCCGGCCGGGCTCTTCGTGAGCTCCCACTCGTACTTGAACAGCGTCTCCAAGAAGCTCATGTCCCACGTCGTCGGCGTGGGCGTCCAGGCGCCCTCGATGCCGCTGGTGATCGTGTGGAAGCCCTTGCCCGACCCGAAGCTGTTGGCCCAGCCCAGGCCTTGCTCCTCGATGCTCGCGCCCTCGGGTTCGGCGCCGACATGGGACGCCGGCCCCGCGCCGTGCGCCTTGCCGAAGGTGTGGCCGCCGGCCACCAGGGCGACGGTCTCCTCGTCGTCCATGGCCATGCGGGCGAAGGTGTCGCGGATGTCGAAGCCCGACTGCATCGGGTCCGGGTTGCCGTTCGGGCCTTCCGGGTTCACGTAGATCAGGCCCATCTGCACCGCCGCGAGCGGATGCGCCAGCTCGCGCTTCGTGCCGTAGCGCTCGTCGCCCAGCCACTTCTTCTCCGGGCCCCACCACACCTCCAGGTGCGGCTCCCAGATGTCGGGGCGACCGCCGGCGAAGCCGAAGGTCTTGAAGCCCATCGATTCCAGCGCGACGTTGCCGGTCAGCACGATCAGGTCGGCCCACGACAGGTGGCGGCCGTACTTCTGCTTGATCGGCCACAGCAGGCGCCGGGCCTTGTCCAGGTTGCCGTTGTCGGGCCAGCTGTTGAGCGGCGCGAAGCGCTGCGCGCCGGTGCCGGCACCGCCGCGGCCGTCGGTGATGCGGTAGGTGCCGGCCGCGTGCCAGGCCATGCGGATGAACAGCGGCCCGTAGTGGCCGTAGTCCGCCGGCCACCAGTCCTGCGAATCGGTCATCAGCGCGCGCAGGTCGGCCACGACGGCATCGAGGTCCAGTTCCTTGAACGCGGCGGTGTAGTCGAAGCCTTCGCCCATCGGGTCGGACTTGCTGGACTGCTGGTGCAGGACGTCGAGGTTGAGCTGGTTCGGCCACCAGTCGGCATTCCTCGGCACGCTCGCGCCGGCATGCTGGCTGACGCCGTGCGGGAACGGGCACTTGGCGGGGTCGGACATGGAGTTCTCCTTGATTTGCCTTGATCGGGAAGAGGCGCGGCGACCGAGGCTCGCCGCGTCATGCCTGGACTGTCTTCGCTGTTGCGCGATTGGGCCAATCAATAAAAATTAATCAGGCAATAGCTTTTATATTTCGTGTCCTGCCCGGCCATTGCCTTGTCCCCGGAAGACAATCGCGCCGCCATGGCCCGAGCGCGCCCTCGCGGGACGCCCGCATTACCTAGACTTTCGATCCGTCGTCGCCACCCGGAGTCTCCCGTGCCTGCCAAGTCCCGCCTGTCCACCTGGATTGCCGCGCTCGCCGTCGCGGCCGCCGTCGCCCCGGCCGCCCTGTTCGCGGCCGACGCGCCCGTCGCGCCGCACGCCACGGCGACGCCGTCCAGCCGCCTCGACGAGATCCTGGCGCGCGGCACGCTGCGCGTGGGCAGCACCGGCGACTACAAGCCCTTCACGTACCGCGTGGCGGGCGGCGAGCGCTTCATCGGGCTGGACATCGCGCTGGCCGAGGACCTGGCCCGATCCCTGGGCGTGAAGCTGCAGGTCGTGCCCACGACGTGGGGTGCGCTGATGGGCGACCTGGCGGACGACCGCTTCGACATGGCCGTCGGCGGCGTCTCGGTCTCGCTGGAGCGCCAGAAGAAGGCGTTCTTCTCGATCCCCACGCTGCGCGACGGCAAGACGCCCATCGCCCGCTGCGACGATGCCCGCAAGTACCAGACGCTGGCCGACATCGACCGCCCCGAGGTACGCCTCATCGTCAATCCGGGCGGCACCAACGAGCGCTTCGCACGCGCGCGCGCCCCGCACGCGACGCTGATCGTCCACCCCGACAACGTGACGATCTTCGACCGCATCCTCGCCGGCGAGGCCGACGTGATGATCACCGATGCCATCGAGGCGCGGCTGCAGCAGCGCCTGCATCCGAAGCTGTGCGCGATCCACCCGGACGCTCCGTTCGACTTCTCCGAGAAGGCCTTCCTGCTGCCGCGCGACGTCGTGCTCAAGGCCTACGTCGACCAGTGGCTGCGCCAGGCGATCGAGAGCGGCAGCTTCGCGCGCCTGAACGAGCAGTGGCTGGCCTACCCGTGGGGCATCGAGTCGCTGCGCACGCTGATCGACGCGCGGCTGCTGCTGGCCACCGACGTGGCGCAGTACAAGTGGAACCACCACCTGCCCATCGAGGACACGTCGCGCGAGGCACAGGTCATCGACGCGCTCGGCAGGCGCGCGGATGCCCTGGGCGTGCCGCAGCCCTGGGCCGAGAAGTTCTTCCGCGCGCAGATCGAGGCGTCCAAGATCGCGCAGAACGAGCTGTTCCAGGGCTGGGACGTGTTCCGCCGCGGCGAGTTCGCCGGCGCGCCCGACCTGGCCACGGTCACGCGGCCCAAGCTCGACAAGCTCACCGAGGACCTGCTGCACGCGATCGCCGAGAACTGGACGGTGCTGGGCGACCCGAAGCGGCGCGACGACGTCGCCCGCGCGATGCACCCGATGCAGGCCGAGGACCTGAGCGCCCGGGCCGTCGCCCAGGCCGTGGCGCCGCTGGCACCCTGACCACCGGCAGGGCGGGTCGTTCCGACCCGCGTCCTCGCGACCGGCACACCTGCAATGCAAGAAAGAAAGGGCAGCCGAGGCTGCCCTTTCCAGGTCCGGCAAGCGCGCCGGAATTCGTCCAGCGGCTTACTGCTGGCGCGAGCGACGCTTGGCCATGAAGCCCATCAGGCCCAGGCCGGCGGCCAGCAGCGCCATGTTGGCGGGCTCAGGCACCGACGGCAGCGGCGTGCCGGGAGCGTTCGCCTGGATGGCCAGGTCGTAGTCCGCACCCAGGACGCCCGTCGCCGAACCCGTCACCTCGAAGTAGTAGTTGCCCGCGGCCAGGTTGGTGTACGTCGTCGTGACGGCGTCACCGCCGGCGAACGAGAACGTCGAACCGACCATGGTGCCCGTGGTGGTGCCATCCGAGGTGCCGGTGAACAGCGTGAAGGTGGCCGGGTTCATCGACACGTCCAGCGACTCGAACTCCTTCGCATACGTCCACAGGTCGGAGACGTCGGCGATGTTGAAGTTGTAGACGACGTCCACGGGGCCGGCCGCGTCGAAGTTGCCGTGCGCCGCAGCGCCGGTCGGGCCGACCGTCGGGTTGGCCGACGTGGTCAGGTCAGGCAGCGTGGTGAACTGTCCGACCGTCGCGGCCGAAGCCGTGCCACCGGCAAAAGCCAGTGCGATCAGGACGAGGGTGGTGTTCAGTTTCATAAAAATCTTCTCCTAGCGGTGATGGGATATGGCCGAGCTAACGGGGCGAATTGCCTGTAAACCATTGCAACTGCCATTCCCGCCGTCGTCGATCAGCGACATATCGTTTACACCTACCCGGTTTGGTGACCCTTTCCCCGGGGCGTAGGGCGTTCTTGACCCAGTTCTACTCATCCATAAGCGCATTTTGCGCTGGAGCATCCGGTTAGGAATTCAAGTTCCTCAGGCGTCCCTTCCTGGTATGTGAAACGAGTTTTCAAAGCCGCCCGACGGGATTACCTTGCCGGACCGGCGAAGCCTATGGATGAGAATAATATGGGCGCGTTTCCCATTTAGTATCACGCTGACCCGAGTCCCTGCGAACGGCAAACCGGCAACCCGCCAGATGGGCTGCAAGCCCCTGGACATGCGGGTCGACGGAACGATCGTTCCCGCCGCGGTACTCGTGCCGTGGCGCCTTGGTCGCATTTGAATTTTCGTGCCTGCCGGATATCCAGATGGAATCTGCAGGGCCGGTCAGTCGAATCGTGGCCGGCGGGCAACGATATTCGCAGCGAGTTTCCGCAAAAGCGCATGGCGGGGCCCAAAACAGGGCCGATCCGCTCACATTTCGCTCGGCCGAGGCGTGACGAACGTAACAAAACCACCAAGTTACTGTTCAGCTGCGTCTTGTTGCATCTTCCCGTATTGTCGAGTAGATACTTCGGTAATATTCGCTGGCCGTTGCAAAGCGGCAACCCATCAAGTCGGGCTCGATATTCTCGAACGCGACGCACTCGCTGCTCTGAATCGATACGCCAGCCTGACGGCCCGCGTCGACCCAACAGCGCCTGGCGGCTGGTCCTTCGTTGGTCCTGCTGCCTGTCCACACCCGGCGTGCCGGCGTGCTGGCGTGCTGTCCCGGATGCCTTCGCTAAGGCACTGGTGCATCTCGTCCATAGCGCCGACCGCAGACGACGAACACAGCATCAGCGAAGGATCGGTCTTGAATCGTTTTGCCCTGGCTCAGAAGGCCACTCCCGCACTGGCTCTGTCTGCAATCCTCCTCGCCAGCCTGACGGCTTGCGGCGGTGGGGGTTCCAGTTCCGATTCCCAGGCGCAGCCCGCCGCCGTTTCCGACGCTCCGGCCCAGGCCGCCAGCGAAGGCACGCTCGACAACAGCGTGGCCACGGCCATGGCGCAGACGGAAGTCCAACCCTCGTACCACATGGCCCCGGCCCTGCTGGACGAACCCGCCCAGGACGATGTCGGCGGCACCAACGCCTCCGCTCGCGTCGCGCCCAGGCGCTTCGACGTCGACGCGTCGGTCGCCGACATCGGCACCGCCCGCCTCTCGCGCGACACGCTGGCCCAGCGCATCCTCGAGAAGAACCAGCGCGCGCACGTGGCCTCGGCGGGCAGCGACACCTCCGCGCCGCTGACCACCACCATCACCGGCGCCGTCTACACGCCCGCGCAGATCCGGGCCGCCTACGGCCTGTCGGCGCTGCCCGCCGCGGGCGCGTCGCTGACCACCGCGCAGGCCGCCGCCCTGGGCGCCGGCCAGACGATCTACCTGATCGACGCGTACCACGACGCCACGGCGCTGTCCGACCTGAACGCGTTCTCGACGAAGTTCGGCCTGCCCACCTGCAGCAACGTCACGATCACCAGCAACGCGAAAATGGCCACGCCGCCCGCCGCGTGCCAGTTCGTGCAGGTCTATTCGTCGACCCGCGGCACGACCACCACCACGGTGCCGGCCTACAACGCCACCTGGGCGCCGGAGAGCAAGCTGGACGTCCAGTGGGCGCACGCCATCGCCCCGCTCGCCCGCATCGTGCTGATCGAGATGCCCAGCGCGATGTCCAACGCCATCCTCGACGCGAACACCCTGGCCAAGAACCTGGGCCCGGGCGTCGTCTCGATGAGCTTCGGCTCCGCCGAGGCCGGCTGGGCGTCGACGACCGACTCCTATTTCGTCGGCACCGGCATGACCTTCGTGGCCGCCGCCGGCGACTCCGGCGCGCAGGTGCTGTGGCCCGCCGTCTCCCCGAACGTGCTGGCCGTGGGCGGCACGTCGACCAACGTCTCGTCGTCGGGCACCCGCGTCGAGGTGGCCTGGACGGGCAGCGGCGGCGGCATGAGCGCCTACGAGGCCCTGCCGGCGTGGCAGAGCGGCGTGACGCCGGCCGGCGGCAGCGCGCTCGTGCGCCGCGCCGTCCCCGACGTCGCCTTCAACGCGAGCCCGATGACCGGCGAATACGTCGCCGTCACCCTGCCCGGCAAGACGACGGTGTGGAGCGCCTACGGCGGCACCAGCATCGCCGCGCCGCAGTGGGCCGCGCTTGTGGCCGTCGCCAACGGCATCCGCGCTGCCAACGCCAAGGCCGCGCTCGGCGACGTGCACGCGCTGATCTACAAGTCGATCGCCGCCGTGCCCGGCACCTACGCGTCCGCGATGCACGACGTGATCGAAGGCGGCAACGGCACCTGCGCCACCTGCCGCGCCGGCACGGGCTTCGACCAGTCGACCGGCTGGGGTTCGCCCAACGCGTCGCAGCTGTTCCAGGTGCTGACGGGCGTCACGACGCCGCAGGCCGTCCCCTCCGCGGCGCCGACGGTGCCGGGCGGCGCGCTCGCCACCGGCAAGGTCGGCACCGCGCTGAGCCAGTCGCTCAAGATCACGGCGCCCACGGGCACGACCACCAGCTACGCGCTGTCGGGCGCGCCGAGCGGCATGTCGGTCGACAGCGCCGGCACGATCAAGTGGGCCGCACCGGTGGCCGGCAGCTACTCGTTCACCGCCACCGCCAAGACCGCGGCGGGCAAGACGGCCAGCGCCACCTACTCGCTCAAGGTCATCCCGGGCACCGCGCCCGTGTTCACCAGCAGCAGCGGCTACACCGGCTCGGCCGGCGCGGCGTTCGGCGCCACGCTCGCCGCCACGAACCCCAACAGCGGCACGCTGAGCTACAGCGTCACCGGTGCCCCGTCCGGGCTGGTCGCCAGCAGCTCCGGCGCCCTGTCGTGGGCCTCGCCGGTGGCCGGCAGCTACACGCTGACCACCAAGGTCGCCGACAGCTACGGCTACTCGGCCACCCGCACGGTGACGCTGTCCATCGCGGGCGCCGTGACGAACCACGCCCCCACGGTCGCGGCGGCGACGCTGTCGGTCAAGGCCGGCGCGTACTTCGCCACCCGCATCAGCGCCAGCGACGCCGACGGCAACGCGCTGACCTACTCGATGAGCGGCGCCCCGAGCGGCATCGCGCTGGCCAACGGCATGATCAGCGGCACGACGGCCACCAAGGGCACGTACCACGTGACCGTCACGGCCCGCGACACCCACGGCGCCACCGGCAGCGCGGTCATCACGCTGGTCGTCGCCTGAGGCACGGCCGCCCCCGCAACGACGCCCGCCCCGTGCGGGCGTCGTCGTTTCTGCCCATCTCGCCGGCGCGATGCGTCACGTAACATCGCCTGGATGGAAGACTCGCCGGCCCGCGCCAAGCGCCCACGCCGCGGCAGTGGTGCCGTGACGCTGCACGACGTCGCGCGCCTGGCGCAGGTCGCGCCGATGACGGCGTCGCGCGCGCTCAACACGCCCGGGCGCGTCTCGCCCGAGGTGCTCGCGCGCGTGCGCGAGGCCGTCAAGGCGACCGGCTACGTGCGCAACCATGCGGCCGGCGCGCTGGCCTCCACGCGCAGCCGGCTGGTCGCCGCCGTGGTGCCCACGCTCGCGGGCCCGGTGTTCCTGCCCACCATCCAGGCGCTGACCGCCGCGCTCGCCGACCACGGCTACCAGCTGATGCTCGGGCAGAGCGGCTACGTCGACTCGCGCGAGGACGCGCTGCTGGACGCCATCATCGGCCGCCGCCCCGACGGCATCGTGCTGACCGGCACCGTGCACTCGGCCGACGGCCGGCGGCGCCTGCAGGCGGCCGGCATCCCGGTCGTCGAGACCTGGGACCTGGCGCCCGCGCCGCTGGACATGCTCGTCGGCTTCTCGCACGAGGCCGTCGGCCGCGCCGTGGCCGAGTTCCTGCACGCCCGCGGCCGCCGGCGCCTGGCCGTCATCGCCGGCGACGACGAGCGCTCGCGCCGCCGCCACGAGGCCTTCCGCGCCGCGGCGGCCGAATGCGGCCTGGCCGAGGTCGCGGTGATCGTCGTGCCGGCGCCCACCACGCTGCGCAGCGGCCGCGCCGCGCTGGTCGAGCTCCTGCGCCGCCCCGGGGGCGTCGACGCCGTGTTCTGCTCCTCCGACCTGCTCGCCCTGGGCGTGCTCACCGAGGCCCGCACCCGCGGCCTGGACGTGCCCGCGCAGCTGGCCGTGGTCGGTTTCGGCGACCACGAGTTCGCCGCCGACCTCGAACCGGCGCTGACCACCGTGCGCATCGACGGCGGCGCCATCGGGCGCCAGGCGGCGCAGTTCATCGTCGACCGGGCCGAGGGACGCGAGGTGCGACAGCGCGTGGTGGACGTCGGCTTCTCGATCGTCGACCGCGCCAGCGCCTGAACGTCCCCTGAACCGGCGATTGCGGCGCGCGATTGTTAGCGCTACCATGCGCCAATCGACTTCACCGTGAGCGCCATGTCCCTGTCTTCCACGCCGACCATCGCCGAGCTGCGCGTCATCCCCGTCGCCGGCCGCGACAGCATGCTGCTCAACCTCAGCGGCGCGCACGCGCCGTTCTTCACGCGCAACCTGCTGATCCTGACCGACAGCGCCGGCCGCACGGGCATCGGCGAGGTGCCCGGTGGCGAGAAGATCCGCCAGACGCTGGAGGACGCGGCGGCGCTGGTCGTCGGCGAGCCGCTGGGCGCGCACCTGCGGCTGCTCGACGAGG
>Ga0207427_100456_pt1 | contig 22620 bp, 21 predicted proteins | sample AraplaCL_Cvi_mMS_FD_184268 | JGI IMG/M metagenome (GOLD analysis project Ga0207427, IMG submission 184268) | Arabidopsis root microbial communities from the University of North Carolina, USA - plate scrape CL_Cvi_mMS (SPAdes) (version 2) | ecosystem: Host-associated > Plants > Roots > Endosphere ... | reverse complement strand
GCGACCGCATCTGTCGCTCAAAATGCAAACGCCCGATGCTGTGCACCGGGCGTCCCTGGCCGGCTGAGCGCCGGCTCCTGGGTGTCAACGTATTTCAGGACGGGTCACTGCCAAAGAAAAAGGCCCTGGACAGCTTCGCCGTCCAGGGCCTTCTCTTAGTCGTTGAATCCGAGCGATGACTCGGACTCCAAAGTATTCAACAGGTATTCAACACTGACCGATTCCGGGGAAGTGCGAGCCGGTCAGACTTCGCTGAGTACCTGATCTTCATGAATAAATTGGTCGGGGCGGCGGGATTCGAACTCGCGACCCCTTGCACCCCATGCAAGTGCGCTACCAGGCTGCGCTACGCCCCGACTGAGCCTCACAGTATAGCGTGAAATTCGCGCGTGACAGAAGTGGCGTGAAGAAAGTTGTCAGCCGACGAGCAACGCGCGGATCGCGAGGAGCTCGGCACGCAGTTGCTCGGGGGTGGCCGCGACGCCGGGCGCCGCGATCGGCGTGCTGCTGGCCGTGGGCGTGGTGCGGCGCGTCTGCAATGCGGCAGCGCGCACGCCGGCATTGCCTGCGGGCATGGTGTGCACGTGCGGCGCGGCGTTGGCGAACTCGCCGACGCCGCGTTGCGCGCGTTCGATGATCGCCAGGTCCTCGCGCGCCATCGCCTCGAGTGCGGCGTCGTCGAGCTGCGCGAAGTCGGCGCGGGTGTCGGTCGCGCGCGTGCGCGTGGCCGGGTCGCGCGCGGGCGACGCCGTCGCGCTGGCGCCGTCCTCGACGAGCTCGTCGTCCGCCGGCTCGTCCGCCGCGGTCGCGGCATGCGCGTGGCTGCCGGCCGAATCGGCCAGCTGGTTGCGCGCGCCGCTGATGGTGAAGCCCTGCTCGTACAGCAGGTCGCGGATGCGCCGGATCAGCAGCACCTCGTGGTGCTGGTAGTAGCGGCGGTTGCCGCGGCGCTTCATGGGCTTGAGCTGCGTGAACTCCTGTTCCCAGTAGCGCAGCACGTAGGCCTTGACGCCGCACAGCTCGCTGACTTCCCCGATGGTGAAGTAGCGCTTGGCGGGGATGGCGGGCAACGGCTTGCTGCTGTCCAGGCTCATCGGCTGACCTCTCTGGAATTCGTCATGTCCGCTCCCCCTCCTGATGCCCGGCTCTCGGCGCCGTCTTGAAAAATCAACGGTCTGCGGAGCGGGGCTCAGACTTTACTCGAACTCCTCGGGCGGCGGGATGTCGCCCTGGACGATCGCCTTGAGCTTGTGGCTGGAATGGAAGGTGACCACGTTGCGGGCCTTGATGGGCACCGCCTCGCCCGTGCGCGGGTTGCGGCCCGGACGCGAGCCCTTCTCGCGGATCGAGAAGTTGCCGAAGCCCGACAGCTTGACCTCGGTGCCCTTGACCAGCGCCTCGTGCAGCAGCTCGAAGAAGGCCTCGACGATGTCCTTGGACTCGCGCTTGTTCAGGCCGATGCGGTCGAACAGCAGCTCGGCCAGCTCCGCCTTCGTGAGCGTGGGCGTCTCCAGCGAAGGCAGGATCACGGGATCGGGGCGCGTCGGTTCGGTCATGTCGCCGGAGGGTCGCTTCTCGAGGGTCGGGTCATCCATGGGCGTCATCATCGCAGATGCGTCAGGCGCGCAGCCGGGCGCCCACGGCGGCGGTCGCGCGGGCGATCGCGGCGGCGACGGCGGCGTCGATGATCTCGTCGGTCAGCGTCGCGTCGTCGGACAGCAGCTCCAGGCGCACCGCCAGGCTGCGTTCGCCGGGCGCGAAGTCGGCCGCGTCGGCCTTGGGGCGGTAGACGTCGAACAGCGTGGCCGAGCGCACCAGGCCGGTGGCGTCGTCGCGCAGCGCGGCCATCAGCGCGTCGTGGCGCACGCTCTCCTGCACCACCAGCGCGAGGTCGCGGCGGGCGGCCTGCTGGCGCGGCAAGGGCTGCGCCTGCGGCACGTCGCGCTGCTGCACGGCCGCCAGGTCCAGCTCGAACAAGACCGGCGCGCTCGGCAGGTCGTACCCCTGGCGCCAGCGCGGGTGGAACTCGCCGACGTGGCCGATGGCCTGGCCGTCGACGACCACCGCCGCGCAGCGGCCCGGGTGCATCGCCGGGTGCTCGGCGGCCACGAACGTGACGGCGCGCGGCGCGAGCAGCTGCTCGACGTCGCCCTTGACGTCGAAGAAGTCGACGTTGCGCTCGGCTTCGCCCCACTGCAGCTGGGCTACCGGGCCCCAGGCCAGGCCGCCGATGCGCAGCGGCTGCGCGACGCCGGCCACGCTGGTGAGCGTGGACTGCACCGACGCGTCGCGCGCGAACACGCGGCCGATCTCGAAGATGCGCACGCGCGGCGCCTTGCGCGCCAGGTTGTTGCGCAGGATCTGCACGAGGCTGCCCACGAGGCTGGAGCGCATCACGGCCAGCGGCGCGGCGATCGGGTTGAGCACCTTGATCGGATCGGGGTTGCCGGCGAGCTCCTGCTCCCAGCGCGCCTCGACGAACGAGAAGTTGATCGTCTCCTGGTAGTCGAGCGCGGCGACGGCGCGCCGCACGGCATGCGTCGAGCGGCTGGCCTCGCGGCGCACGCGGGCGGTGACGGGCGCGATGGGCGGCGTGTCGGGCAGCTTGCCGAAGCCCAGCACGCGGATCACTTCCTCGATCAGGTCTTCCTCGATCTGCAGGTCGAAGCGCCACGACGGCGGCGTCACCGTGACGGTGCCCTCGCCTTCGGTATACGCCAGGCCCAGGCGCTTCATCACGCCGGCGCACTCTTCCTGCGTGACGGGCATGCCGATCACCTTGGCCGCGCGCGCGACGCGCAGCGTCACGGGCGCGCGCACGGGCAGGCGCGCGACGACGTCGTTGAGCGGACCCGGCTGGCCGCCGCAGATCTGGAGGATCAGCTGCGTGATGCGCTCGATGTGCTCGGGGATCGTCTCGGCGTCGACGCCGCGCTCGAAGCGATGGCCGGCGTCGGTCGAGAAGTTGAAGCGGCGCGAGCGGCCCGCCACGGCGGTGGGCCACCAGAACGCGGCCTCGACGTACACGCTCCTGGTGTCGTCCGACACCGCCGACGCGTCGCCGCCCATGATGCCTGCCAGCGACTCGGGGCCGGCCTTGTCGGCCACGACGCCCACCGTCTCGTCCAGCGTCACCGTGTTGCCGTTCAGCAGCTTGAGCGTCTCGCCCGGCTTGGCCCAGCGGATCACGAGCTCGTCGTGGATCTTGTCGCGGTCGAAGATGTGCGACGGGCGGCCGAGCTCGAACATCACGTAGTTGGAGATGTCGACCAGCGCCGACACCGAGCGCTGGCCGCAGCGCGCGAGGCGCTCGACCATCCAGGCCGGCGTCGCCGCCTTCTGGTCCACGCCATGGATGACGCGGCCGTCCCACCGGCCGCACAGGTCGGTCGCCTCGATGCGCACCGGCACGTTGTCGTCATGCACCGGCTTGACCGGCGCGAACGTGGGCGCCTTGAGCGGCGTGCCCGTCAGCGCGGAGACCTCGCGCGCGATGCCCAGCACCGACAGGTTGTGCGCCAGGTTGGGCGTGAGCTTGAGCGTGAACAGCGTGTCGTCCAGTCGCAGCGCGTCGCGGATGTTCGCGCCCAGCGGCGTGTCGGCCGGCAGCTCCAGCAGGCCGCCATGGTCTTCCGACAGCTTGAGCTCGCGCGCGGAGCACAGCATGCCCATGCTCTCGACGCCGCGCAGCTTGCCCACGCCGATCTTGAACGGCTTGCCGTCCTCGCCCGGGGGCAGTTCGGCGCCCACCATCGCCAGCGGCACGCGGATGCCCGCGCGCGCATTCGGCGCGCCGCAGACGATCTGCAGCGGGCCGTCCGGCGACGCCGCGCCCGCATCGACCTTGCAGATGCGCAGCTTGTCGGCGTTCGGGTGCTGCACCGCCTCGAGGATCTCGGCGACCACGATGCCCGTGAACGGCGGGGCCACCGGGTGCATCTCCTCGACCTCCAGGCCGGCCATGGTCAGCAGGTCGGCCAGTTGCTCGGTGGAGATGGGCGGGTTGCAGAACTCGCGCAGCCAGGATTCCGGGAATTGCATGATGGGACTCGGATTGCAGGATTCGAAAAGGACGCGGCGACCGCTGGCGCGCGATCAGCGGAACTGCGACAGGAAGCGCAGGTCGCCGTCGAAGAACTGGCGCAGGTCGTTGACGCCGTAGCGCAGCATCGTCAGGCGGTCCGGGCCCATACCGAACGCGAAGCCGATGTAGCGTTCCGGATCCAGGCCGAAGTTGCGCACCACGTTCGGGTGCACCTGGCCCGAGCCGGCCACCTCCAGCCAGCGGCCCTTGAGCGGGCCGCTCGCGAACGCGATGTCCACTTCCGCCGAGGGTTCGGTGAACGGGAAGAACGACGGGCGGAACCGGATCTGCAGGTCGTCCGTCTCGAAGAACGTGCGGAAGAAGTCCGCGAACACCGAGCGCAGGTCCTTGAAGCTCACGTTCTCGCCGATCCACAGGCCTTCGCACTGGTGGAACATCGGCGAGTGGGTGGCGTCGGAGTCGACGCGGTAGGTGCGGCCCGGCGCGATCACGCGGATCTCGGGCATCGTCTTCGCGTCCTTGTGACGCTGCACGTGCGCCATCGCGTAGCGCACCTGCATCGGGCTGGTGTGCGTGCGCAGCAGCTGGCCGCCTTCCACGTAGAACGTGTCGTGCATCGAGCGCGCCGGATGGTCTTCCGGCGTGTTCAGCGCGGTGAAGTTGTACCAGTCCTCCTCGATCTCGGGGCCGTCGGCCACGTCGAAGCCCATCGAGCCGAAGATCTGCTCGATGCGCTCCAGCGAACGCGAGACCGGGTGCAGGCCGCCCTGCCCGCGCGCGCGGCCGGGCAGCGTGACGTCCAGCGCCTCGGCCTTGAGCTGCGCCTGCAGCTCGGCGTCGGCCAGCGCCTGGCGGCGCGCCGTCAGCGCGGACTCGATGCGCTGCTTGACGACGTTGATCTCGGCGCCGCGCGTCTTCCTGTCCTCGACCGACAGCGCGGCCATGCCCTTGAGCAGTTCGGTCACGCGACCGGTCTTGCCGAGGAATCGCGCCTTCGCGTTCTCCAGCTCGGCCGGCGTGGCGGCGGCGGTGAATTCGGATTGCGCGGACTGCACCAGGGAGTCGAGGTCGTTCATGTTGGCCGTTCGGTCGAGCCGGCGAGCCCGATCGGAAATGGAAACGGGAAAAAGAAAAGGCCGGCACCCAGGGTGTCGGCCTTGTCATTGGCGGACTGCAAGCAGTCTACCTTCGGCTTTGATCGCCGCCAGCCTGCAGAGCCGGTGGCGGCGTGATCACGTTCAAGCCTGCTGAGCCTTCACCTTGGCGACGATGGCGCCAAAGGCGGCCGGGTCGTTGATGGCCATGTCCGACAGCACCTTGCGGTCCAGGTCGATCGACAGCTTCTTCAGGCCGGCGATGAAACGGCTGTACGTCACGCCATGGGCACGGGTGCCGGCGTTGATACGGGCGATCCACAGCTTGCGGAAGACGCGCTTGCGGGTACGGCGGTCACGGTAGGCGTACTGACCGGCCTTCATCACCGCTTGCTTGGCAACGCGGTAGACGTTCTTGCGGCGGCCGCGGTAGCCCTTGGCCAGGGCCAGGATCTTCTTGTGACGGGCGCGGGCGGTTACACCACGTTTGACGCGAGGCATGTTGGTTCCTTTCTAGTCCGTTGAGAAGATCAGAGGCCGGCGAACGGCAGCATCTGAGCCATGTGACCCATGTTGGTCTCATGCACGTTGACGGCGCCGCGCAGGTGGCGCTTGTTCTTCGTGGTCTTCTTCGTGAGGATGTGGCGCTTGAACGCCTGACCGCGCTTGACGGTGCCACCCGGACGGACGCGGAACCGCTTGGCCGCGCTCTTCTTGGTCTTCATCTTGGGCATTGGAATGCTCCTTTAGGACACCCTTGGACCAGGCGAACGTCGAGATCGGCGTTGCTTGTCGGCCTGCCAGGGCTTATGGGCTGGACTCGCAAAAAAGCGCATCCGAAGACGCGCTTTCCACGACAGATCCGCCGCGGATCCCTCGATTCAGCCTGGGCCAAACCGGGGAACCTGAGATTATAGCTCAACTTTTCTTCTTGGGGGCAAGCACCATGATCATCTGGCGTCCTTCGAGCTTGGGCATGTGCTCGACCACGGAGACGTCGGCCAGCTCGTCGCGGATCCGCTCCAGCAGGCGCATGCCGATGTCCTGGTGCGTGATCTCGCGGCCGCGGAAGCGAAGCGTGACCTTGCCCTTGTCGCCATCTTCCGCGATGAAGCGGCGAAGATTGCGCATCTTGATGTTGTAGTCGCCTTCATCGGTGCCAGGACGGAACTTCACTTCCTTGACTTCGATGATCTTCTGCTTGGACTTGGCGTCCGCCGCCTTCTTCTGCTCGATGTACTTGAACTTGCCGTAGTCCATCAGGCGGCAGACCGGCGGATCGGCCATGGCGGCGATCTCGACCAGGTCCACGTCGTATTCGCTGGACAGCCGCAAGGCCTCCATCAGGCTCACAACGCCGAGCGGCTCGTTTTCAGGGCCGTTCAAACGCACCATGGGTGCGGTGATCTCTCGATTGAGCCGGTGTTTGCGCTCGACATTGGGAATCCGGCGGTCAGCAAAGGTAGCGATGGTGCAAGTCCTTCAAGGCGAATCCTGGGCAAGGTCAGGACGCATAAAAACGGGGTGGTGAACGATTCGGGGCAAACCAACGACCCGCCAAACACGAAAACGCGCCGGAAGGCGCGTTGTCGAGAAGGCTGGCCGGGGGTTCTGCCGTCAGACCTTGGAAGCGATGTCCTCGGCGAGCTTCCGTTCGAAGTCTGCAAGAGGCATCACGCCGAGATCCCGGTTGCCCCGGGCGCGCACCGCAACGGCCCCGCTTGCCTTCTCCTTGTCGCCAACGACCAGGATATACGGGACCTTTTGCAATGAATGCTCCCGGATTTTATAGGTGATCTTTTCGTTGCGCAAATCGGCCTGGACCTTGATACCTTGCTTACGCAGGTTATCCACCACCGACTGCACGTAGTCGGCCTGCTGGTCCGTGATGCCGGCCACCACCACCTGCACCGGGGCCAGCCAGGCGGGCAGCGCGCCCGAATGCTGCTCGACCAGGATGCCGATGAAGCGTTCCAGGCTGCCCACGATGGCGCGGTGGAGCATCACCGGCGGATGGCGCTCGCCCGACTCGGCCACATACTCGGCGCCCAGGCGGCTGGCCATCGAGAAGTCGACCTGCATCGTGCCGCACTGCCACTGGCGCCCCAGCGCGTCCTTGAGCGTGTATTCGATCTTCGGGCCGTAGAACGCGCCGTCGCCCGGGGCGATGACGACTTCCACGCCGGAGGCCTCCAGGCTCTTGATCAGCGCGGCCTCGGCCTTGTCCCAGATCTCGTCCGAGCCGATGCGCGCGGCCGGGCGCGTGGCCACCTTGTAGATGATGTCCGTGAAGCCGAAGTCCTTGTAGACCTTCTGCAGCAGCGCCGTGTAGGCCAGGCACTCGGGCAGGATCTGGTCTTCCGTGCAGAAGATGTGGCCGTCGTCCTGCGTGAAGCCGCGCACGCGCATGATGCCGTGCAGGCCGCCGCTGGGCTCGTTGCGGTGGCAGTTGCCGAACTCGCCGTAGCGCAGCGGCAGGTCGCGGTAGCTCTTGATGCCCTGCTTGAAGATCAGGATGTGGCCCGGGCAGTTCATCGGCTTGAGGGCGTACTCGCGCTTCTCGCTCTCCGTCGTGAACATCGCGTCCTTGTACTTGTCCCAGTGGCCGGACAGCTCCCACAGCGACTTGTCGATCACCTGCGGCCCCTTGACCTCCTGGTAGCCGTTGTCCTGGTAGACCTTGCGCATGTACTGCTCGACGCCCTGCCACACCGCCCAGCCCTTGGGGTGCCAGAACACCATGCCGGGGGCGTGATCGTCGATGTGGAACAGGTCGAGTTCGCGGCCGAGCTTGCGGTGGTCGCGCTTCTCGGCTTCCTCCAGCATCGTCAGGTACTGCGCCAGTTCTTCCTTCGTCGCCCAGGCCGTGCCGTAGATGCGCTGGAGCATCTCGTTGCGGTGGTCGCCGCGCCAGTACGCGCCGGCCACCTTCATCAGCTTGAAGAACTTGAGCTTGCCCGTGGACGGCACGTGCGGGCCGCGGCACAGGTCCTCGAAGGCGCCCTCGCGGTACAGCGAGACTTCCTGGCCGGCCGGGATGCTGCCGATGATCTCGGCCTTGTAGGCCTCGCCCATGCCCTTGAAATGCGCGACGGCCTCGTCGCGCGGCAGCACGCGGCGCGTCACCTTCTCGTCCTTGGCGGCGAGCTCGCCCATCTTCTTCTCGATGGCCGCCAGGTCCTCCGGCGTGAACGGGCGCTTGTACGCGAAGTCGTAGTAGAAGCCGTTCTCGATCACCGGGCCGATGGTGACCTGGGCGTCGGGGAACAGTTCCTTGACGGCGTAGGCCAGCAGGTGGGCCGTGGAGTGGCGGATCATGTCCAGGCCGTCCGGGTCCTTGGCCGTGACGATCGCCAGCGACTCGTCCTTCTCGATCAGATGGCTCGTGTCGACCAGCTTCGTGTGGCCCGGCGCGCCCACGCGGCCGCCGAGCGCGGCCTTGGCCAGGCCGGCGCCGATGGCGGCGGCGACTTCGGCCACCGTGACGGGTTGCGGGAATTCGCGTTTGGAACCGTCGGGCAGTTGGATCGAGATCATGGGAGAGTCTTTCTGAAAACAAAAAAGCGCGACCGGTGGCCGCGCTTTCGAGATTGGGAAGAAAAAGTGTGCCGCGCGTCAGTGCGCCACGGCCGGGCGCGCCCCGCGGATTGAATTCAACGTAACCGTAGTTCGCGGTGTCATAACCCGTCGCGCCTTTCCCATTCTTGATTGGTTGATCGATGCTGGATCGAGATGGCTCGATTCTATGGGATTTTCCGTGGGGGCCGAAAACCGGAGTCGCGGCGCCGCGACCGGCCAGTTCACGGCAACGGCAGCGCCTCGATCGACGCCTGCCGCGTCAGCGTGTCGAATTCCTCGGCCAGGCGCGCGCTCTCGTCGGTAGCGCGGCGCCAGGCGTCCTCGCGGGCGTCGTGGTCGTCGCCGAAGGCCTTGAAGTCGCCGCGGTCGGGGATCTTGCCGCCGGGCAGCGTGGCCACCCACTCGGGGCTGGGCGACAGCAGCACCACGTTGGCCAGGCGCGCACTGGCGCGGTGGCGGTGGCGCAGCGCCTTGTCCAGCCAGCCGGGCACCAGCGTCTTCTGGAAGTGCGGGTAGAGCACGAGGCCAGCTCCGTCGTCGCCGGCGAGCGAGGCGTAGTCCAGGTGCAGGTGGTAATCGGTGATGCCGCCGTCCCAGTACGGGCCGGGCGGGCCGCCGGGGATGGCGTCCACCGCCTCGAGCCAGAACGGGATCGTGCAGCTCGCGAGGATGCTGCGCGCCAGGTTGGGCGCCGCGAGCTCGACGTGCTGCGTGCGGTAGTCGTGCGTGGGCACGGGCAGCCGGTCGCGCGGGTCGGAGAAGATCACGCGTTCCAGGAAGCCGCCCATCGCGCGGCGCGACACCGCATTCGTCGCGAACGCGCCGAAGTAGCCCAGGGGCGTGCGCACGCGCCCGTCCCGCGCGAGCGCGCGCACGCCGCGGCTGGTGAACACGTGCAGGCGAAAGCGCGGGTGCGACAGCACCTCGCGCTCGCGGCCGCCGAAGCGCTCGCGCAGCTTGGCCTCGAACAGCTCGCTGACGTGGCGCGGCTTGGGCGCCTTGCCCGGCTCGTGCTCGTAGCGCTGGGCGATGTAGTCGGCGGCGAGGTCCGACAGCGCCGCGTCCGCGTCGGGCAGGCAGGCGCTGGCCATGCGCCACGCGCCGATCGACGCGCCCAGCAGGTGCACCGTCTGCGTGCTCTGCGGCAGCCAGTGCCCGAACACGAAGCGGTCGAGCGGGTTCAGGATCAGTCCCTTGGGGCCGCCGGCGGCCGCGGGGATGGCGCGGATGTCCTCCGGGCGCAGGCCGCGTTCGCGCAGGCGTTTCAGCGCGACCGGGCCGGCAAGGATCTGCAGGGCCTTCATGACCTCACAGGCTGGCAGCGATCACGCCGCATGCGATGCGCGCCCCGGAGTTGCCGCTGGGCTGCGCGTCGAAGTTGTCGGCGCCGGCATGCAGGACGACGGCGTGTCCGACGAAGCCATCGGTGCCGCCGAGCGTCACGCCCTGCAGCGTGAAGCGCTCGTCGATCTTGCCGGTCGGGTCGGCCAGCAGGCTGGGCATGTCGCCTGCGTGGTGCGGGGCGTCCTGCGGGCCGTGCGGACGGTGCGTCGGGTTGAAGTGGTCGCCGGCGCTCGTGAAGTCGGGGCTCGCGCAGTTGCCGATGGCGTGCACGTGGAAGCCGTGGATGGAGCCGGGACGCAGGCCGGTGGCGACGATGTGCACGTCCACCGAATTGCCGCCGCCCGAGAACTGCACGATGCCGCTGACGCCGCCCTCGGCCGCGGGCGAGAGCGTGGCGACGGCCGACTTCGTGCGGCTGAAATACGACTCGGTCACCTTGACGTCGGGCGAGGCCGAGGGCGCGGGTGCGGGTGCCGGGGCCGGAGCCGGGGCCGGCGCGGCGGCGGGCTTGGAGGCGCACGCGGCGACGAGGGCCGCGCAGACGAGGGGGAGCGTGAGGGCGAGACGCATGGAACGTTCGTTCGGGTGAGCAGCGGGGGCTCGACCATAGCGTAATTCGGTTACTCGACTTGGCTGCGGTGGAGTAACCACCTGCAACCCCTGCCGAAGCCGTGAACGATGCACCCCGGGACGCGGTCCGCGCGCGTGCGGACCCGGGTCGCCGTCCGGTACTCAGCGCTTGGTCTGCAGCTTCGCGAACGCCGCGGCCATCGCGCTCTGGCCGCCGCCCCCGGACGCCGGCTGCTGGCCGCGCTGGCCACCGCCACCGCCACCGCCGCCGCCCATGCGCTCGTTGCGGGCCGGCGCGCGGAAGCTGTTGTCGTGGCTGCGGGCGCCCTTCTGCTGGGGCTGGGTGTCGAGCTTCATCGTGAGCGCGATGCGCTGGCGGGCCAGGTCGACCTCCACCACCTTGACCTTGACGATGTCGCCGGTCTTGACGACCTCGCGCGCGTCCTGCACGAACTTGTTCGAAAGCTGGCTCACGTGCACCAGGCCGTCCTGGTGCACGCCCAGGTCGACGAACGCGCCGAACTGCGCGACGTTGCTGACGGTGCCTTCCAGCAGCATGCCGGGCTGCAGGTCCTTGATGTCCTCGATGCCGTCGTTGAAGCGCGCCACCTTGAAGTCGGGGCGCGGATCGCGGCCCGGCTTCTCGAGCTCGACCAGGATGTCCTTGATCGTGATCGCGCCGAACTTCTCGTCTGCGAAGGCGTCGGGCTTGAGCGTCTTGATGACGTCGCTGCGGCCCATCACGTCGGTGATCTGCATCGCCTTGGCGGCCAGCATGCGCTCGACGACCGGGTAGGTCTCGGGGTGCACGCCGGTCATGTCCAGCGGGTTTGAGCCGTCGCGGATGCGCAGGAAGCCCGCGGCCTGCTCGAAGGTCTTGGGGCCCAGGCCCGCGACGTCCAGCAGTTGCGAGCGCGCGGCGAACGCGCCGTTGGCGTCGCGCCAGCGCACGATGGAACTGGCCACCGCCTGGCTCAGGCCGGACACGCGCGCCAGCAGCGGCGCCGACGCGGTGTTCAGGTCGACGCCGACCTTGTTCACGCAGTCCTCGACCACCGAGTCCAGCATCTTGGCCAGTTCGCTCTGGTTGACGTCGTGCTGGTACTGGCCCACGCCGATGCTCTTCGGATCGATCTTCACCAGCTCGGCCAGCGGATCCTGCAGGCGACGCGCGATGGAGACGGCGCCGCGCAGGCTCACGTCCAGCTCGGGCAGTTCCTTGCTGGCGAACTCGGAGGCCGAGTACACCGACGCGCCGGCCTCGCTGACGACGATCTTCTCGATCTTGACGTCCGGCGCCATCTGCTGGACGCGCTTGATGAGGTCGCCGGCGAGCTTGTCGGTCTCGCGGCTGGCGGTGCCGTTGCCGATGGCGATCAGGTTGACGCCGTGCTGCGCCACGAGGCGGCCCAGCGCATGCAGCGAGCCTTCCCAGTCGCAGCGCGGCTCGTGCGGGTAGACCGTGTGCGTGGCCAGCACCTTGCCGGTGTCGCTGACGACGGCCACCTTCACGCCGGTGCGGATGCCCGGGTCCAGGCCCATCACCACGCGCTTGCCCGCGGGCGCCGCGAGCAGCAGGTCGCGCAGGTTCTCGGCGAACACCTTGATGGCCACCTTCTCGGCGTCCTCGCGCACGCGGCCGAACAGGTCGCGCTCCAGGCTCAGCGACAGCTTGACCTTCCACGTCCAGGCCACGGTGCGCTTGATCAGATCGTCCCCGGCGCGCTTGCCGTGGGCCCAGCCCAGGTGGCGCGCGATGCGGCCTTCGGCCAGGCTCGGCTGGCCGGGGACGAGCTCCTCGTCGAGCACCAGCTTGGCGTCCAGCACTTCCTGCGCCCGGCCGCGGAACACGGCCAGCGCGCGGTGCGAGGGCACCGTGCGGATGGTCTCGGCGTAGTCGAAGTAGTCGCGGAACTTGGCGACGTCGGCGTTGTGCTCGTCCTTGCCGTCCATCTTCTTCGATTGCAGGATGCCCTCTTCCCACAGCCACTCGCGCAGCGTGCGCACGAGCGCGGCGTCCTCGGCCCAGCGTTCGGACAGCAAGTCGCGCACGCCGTCTAGCACCGCGAACGCGTCGGCGAAGCCGGCGTCGGCGTTGACGAAGGCACCGGCCTGGGCGTGCGGATCCAGCGTGGGATCGGCGAACAGCTTGTCGGCGAGCGGCTCCAGGCCCGCTTCGCGGGCGATCATGCCCTTGGTGCGGCGCTTCTGCTTGAACGGCAGGTACAGGTCTTCCAGTTCCTGCTTGGTCGGCGCGGCGGCGATCGCCTCGGCCAGCGCAGGCGTGAGCTTGCCCTGCTCCTCGATGCTCTTGAGCACCGCGCCGCGGCGGTCCTCGAGTTCACGCAGGTAGGCCAGCCGCGTCTCGAGCTCGCGCAGTTGCGCGTCGTCGAGGTTGTCGGTGACTTCCTTGCGATAGCGGGCGATGAACGGCACGGTCGCGCCACCGTCCAGCAGCGTCACCGCCGCGTTGACCTGTGCGGGGCGGACCTGCAGTTCCGCCGCGATCTGAAGAAGGATTTTTTCCAAAACGAATGTCTGTTCAGCGCTCGAAAGCGCGCGAGTTTGCCATAGCGACGTAACCGATCCCGACGCTTCCGATGGGGCTTTTTCGCGCTGTGGTGTGGTAGGAATTTCAGGCCGCTGGAACCGCTTCCGGCGCGTGTTCCCCGCGTTCCGAGATCCACCCGACCAGCCACAGCAGCGCCAGCACGAAGGCCGATGCCCCGGCCAGTTGCAACGGCGCCATGCGATGCGCGTTCCACAGCACGACGCTGGTCACCGCGATCGCCGCGACGAAGGCCGCGGTGGCGGCGTTGCGCCGCGCGGGGGTGAGCACGGGCGCGTAGCGCGCGAGCGCGCCGAGCTCGAACGGCGGCTTGGGAAAGCGCGCCGCGACGTCCGCGGGCCGCCAGCCCGGCGGCTTGAACCAGACGCGCAGCTTGTCGCCCCAGTCGGCCGCGTGGCGGCTGTCGTGCCACAGCGCGGCATAGACCTCGAGGTTGGCCCACACCGGGTTCCAGCTGCGCAGCGGGCTGCGCGTGCCGTAATGGCACGGGTGCGCATGGAGTTCGGGCTGGAAGCTGCCGAACAGGCGATCCCAGACGATGAAGATGCCGCCGTAGTTGCGATCGAGGTAGACGTCGTTGACGGCGTGATGCACGCGGTGGTTCGACGGCGCGCAGAACCAGCGGTCGAACCATCCGAGGCGGTCGACCTGGCGCGTGTGCACCCAGAACTGGTAGAGCAGGTCGATCAGGGCCACCACCGCGAACACCAGCGGCGGCACGCCCACCACCGCCATCGGCAGATAGAACAGCCAGCCCACCAGCCAGCCCGAGCCCGTCTGGCGCAGGGCGGTCGACAGGTTGTATTCCTCGCTCTGGTGATGCACCACGTGCGCGGCCCACAGCAGCGCCACCTCGTGGCCGGCGCGGTGCAGCCAGTAATAGAGGAAGTCGTACGCGAGCAGCGCGCCGATCCAGACCAGCGGCGATTGCACGCTCAGCGCAAACAGCGCCGCATGCGCGTACACCCACTGGTAGATGCCCAGCATGAACAGCTTGGTGAAGACGCCGATCACCTGGCTCATCATCCCCAGGCCGATGCTGTTCAAGGTGTCCGACCAGGCGTAGGTGACGTGCCCGCGGCGCCAGCCCACCGCGAGTTCGATGGCGATCAACCCGAAGAACACGGGCGTGGCGAGCACGATGACCTGGGCGTCCTGCATTTGCACGATGCTAGTGCGCGCGGCACCGAACAGGATCTGTCGGATGCCCTAGTTGCCGTCGAGCAGGCCGGGCAACCGTAAAGCTCGCGTTCACGCCGTGGACAGGTGTCTCTCAAGACGTAAGGTCGAGTCGTCGCGGCGTCGCCCGGGCGGCGCGCGATGGTCGTCGGCCGCTCGTGGCTGCCATGGCCACATGCGGGTTCGCCGCTCGACCGCAGCGCGGGCGCCGTGCCAGTCCGGTTGCGACCTGTTACCTCGATGACTCGAATTGGGACGAGGATGATCGCGTCTTTCCGTGAATGAAGTCACGCCTGCGCGTCGATCATTCAGGGCATGCGGTACCGCCATCCCTCCTGGCCCCGCATGCCTCTTCCTGCCTCCACCACCTGCCCATGACCGCCGTCCAAGACATCGATCCCCTCGCTCCTGGCCTGAGCGCCACCGACCGCGCCATGCTGATGGACCTGATCAAGGCGCGAGAAGCCTATTGCCTGGCCGGTCGCGGCCGCGAATACCACGCCCTGGGCAAGGCACTGATGGTGGTGTGGCACTACATGCAGCACAAGGCCGGCACGCCCGACCTGCCGCGCACGGACTTCGGCTCGCTGGACGTCACGCTGCCGATCGACGACACGCGCGACGCCGCCAACCGCGCCCACGCGCTGTCCTGGAACTTCTCGGCCACGCGCCTGCAGGCCACCGAGAAGGCCGAGCGCTGATCTGACCGGGGGCCGCGCGCAGCGGCACGCGTCTCAGGCCTGGTCCTCGTCCAGCGCCTGCATCGCCTCGTCGATGAGCGCGTGCAGCGCGATCACCCGCTGCGGCCCGAGCGCCGCGTTCAGGCTCTCCTGCGCGACGCGCCAGCGGCGCTGCGCCTCCACTCGCTTGTCGCGCCCCGCACCCGTCGCCTGCACCAGTCGGCTGCGCGCGTCGGCGCCGGCCTCCTGCGTTACCCAGCCCGCCGCCACCAGCGGCTTGAGGTTGCGCGACAGCGTGGACGCATCGACGTTCATCGCCTGCGCGAGGTCGACCGGCCGGATCGGCCCGAGCTTGATGACGTAGCTCAGCAGCGAGTACTGCGTGCCCTTCAGGCCCACCTGGCCCACCTCGGTGTCATAGCGCTGGGCCACGCGACGCATGAGCTGGCGCAGCTTGAGATTGGTGCAGCCCTGCGGCTTGAGGGCGGCGGGGGCTTCGCGTCCGGGCTGTAAAGAAGGCGACATGGCCGCGATTATAGTTGTAGCTACAATCGTTGCATATGCATCGATGATGCAGGAAGGAAACCATGTCCGCCGTTCTCGCCCCCGCCGCCCCGTCCCGCCTGTCCGCCGACGAGGCCCAGTCCGTCCTGCAGGAATGGATCGCCGAGGGCGACGCCCGCGACGCCGTCATGATGCACGCCGGCCCCGGCGTGGCCACGCCCCAGCAGTGGGCCGGCAAGAGCGGCCTGGAGCAGATGCAGGCGATGCTGGACGGCCAGCTGCCGTTCGCGCCGATCGCCCGCACGCTGGACTTCTCGCTGATCCGCGTGGCCCCCGGCAAGGCGCTGTTCCAGGGCAAGCCCGGCCCGCAGCACTTCAACCCGATGGGCGGCGTGCACGGCGGCTGGTTCGCCACCTTGCTCGATTCGGCGCTCGGCTGCGCCGTCCACACGCTGATGCCCGCCGGCCGCGGCTACACGACGGCCGAACTCAGCGTGAACTTCGTGCGCGGGCTGTCGCCCAAGGTCGGGCGCGTGCGCGCGGAAGGCACGGTGCTCCACTGCGGCAAGCAACTGGCCACCGCCGAGGCGCGCCTGTTCGGCCCCGACGGCACGCTGTTCGCGCACGCCACCACCACCTGCCTGGTGTTCGAGCTGCCGCCGGCCCGCTGAACGGCCTTCAGGCCCAGATCGGTCCGTCGCGCAGCATGGCGACGATGCGCCGCACCAGGTGGGCGAAGCCGCCCACCACGATGCCGAGCGCGACGACGCCGTAGATCGCCAAGCCGAACAGCGCCGACACCGCGCTCTGCTCCCGGTTCGCGTTGGAGTAGATCGCCCACGCGAGGAATCCGCCCCGCCAGGCCACGATGGCCAGCACCACCGTGACGCCCACGTGGATCAGCACGGTCAGGACGATGGAGCGGGTGGGCAGGATCGCGCAGATCAACCAGCTCACCACGGCGCCAGCGAAGAACCAGCTCAGGACCTTCGCCAGGTCGTCCGAACTCAGTCGGCTCGTCGACGCCTTCGCCTCCTCCGCGGCCTGGGCCTTGTACGCAGCCGCCTGCGCGGCCCGCTCCTCGCGTTCCGCCCGGGCTGCCAGCGCGTCCTTGGACTGGCAGCGGCTGGCCGCGTCCGCCGCGTTCTCGCAGGGCGCGCTGCGCCGCAGCAGCGCCTTGAGTTCAGTCTCGTGCCCCGCGCCGAGCACGTCGATCCAGGCCGAGGTCGCGCGCGGCGAATCGAACTCGCCGGGCCTGACGTCTCCCACCAGTTCGCTCGCGGGCGAGTTCGTCACCGCGCGCACGCGCGGCGCCTGCTCGGCCGCCCGCGAGTTGCCTTCGCAGGACAACAGCGCATCCTGCTCGCGCGCCGCCAGGCCTTGCACCGGCGCGCATTCCAGGTGGGCGCCCAGCCACGTCACGTGCAGCCGCGTCAGCACGAGGCGGGCCTGCGGCTCCTGGTGCGCCCGCACGAACAGCACCATGCTGCCGACCGGCGCGCTCGAGACCCACATGCCGGGGGCGACTTCGGCGCGGCCCGCGCGGTCGGCCTCGGCCAGCGGATGCGCGGCCGACGCCTGTGCATCGAGGAAGCGCAGCCGCAGGTGCGCCCTGACGGCCGTGGACCAGGCATTCGCCGCCGCCGACTCGGGCCCCAGGGGAAAGGCTTGCGGCGTGGGCGGCAGCAGGCTGCCCAGCGTCGCGGCCGGGTCGGCCGCGCCACCGTCGAGCGCCCGCCATTGCCGTTCGAGCAGGGCCGCACGCAGGGCATCGGCCGTCGCGGTCTGGCCCAGGGCGGCGACGACCTCGGCGACGTAGAGCCTGGCCAGCGGGGCGTCGCCCACGGGCGCCTGCAGCGCCTGCTGCACCCGCACGTCCTCGGCCGACCGCGGGCCATCGTCGGCTTGCGCCGGACGGCAGGGCGCCAGCAGGGACAGGGCGAGCGCGGCGAGGATCAAGGGCACGCGGTCGCGGAATCGTGCATGGCGGAGCGGAAAAAGCATCCGCCCGATTCTGGCAGCCAGGCGCCCGGGCCACGCCTCGTGGCCGCGATCCGGCAGTTCGTCGCAGGCAACTTCGCACACTTGCCCGCCCGGGATATCGTGGCGCATCGCATCGACGCTCCCGCCGCCATGACCGCTGCCGTCCGCACGATCGCCCTCCTCCTAGCCGGCCTGCTGGCCGTCGGCTCGTCCGCCCGCGCGCAGGCGGGCGCCAGCGCCGCGTCGTCGGCCGACTGGCGCACGCCGGTGCAGAAGATCCTGCGCGACGTGCGCCGGATCCCGTCGCCGCCGGGCATCGAGGAGAGCCGTGCCGTGCGCATCGGCGGCATCGACCAGTGGATCTCGGTGCGCGGCCGCGACCGCCGCAACCCGATCCTGCTGTTCGTCCACGGCGGGCCGGCCTCCACCGAGATGCCCGTGAGCTGGCTGTACCAGTCCGGCTGGGAGGACTACTTCACCGTCGTGCAGTGGGACCAGCGCGGCGCCGGCAAGACCTACGTCGCCAACGACCCGGCGGTCGTCGAGCCCACCATCGCGGCCGACCGCATGATCGCCGACGGCGAGGAGCTGGTCGCCTGGCTGCGCGAGCACTACGGCAAGCGCAAGGTGTTCGTCCTGGGGCACTCCTGGGGCTCGATCATCGGCCTGGAGCTCGCGCGCCGGCATCCCGACTGGCTGCACGCCTACATCGGCATGGGCCAGATGATCGATGGCCGCGACAACGAGCGGCTGGGCTACGAATGGGCGCTGCAGGCCGCGCGCGCCGACCACAACGACAAGGCCGTGCGCGAGCTGACGGCGCTGGCGCCCTACCCGCGCGCCGACGGCACGGTGACGGTGCCGCAGATCATCACGCAGCGCGAATGGGTGATCCACTACGGCGGCCTCACCTGGGGCCGCCCCGACTTCGACTACGCGCAGGACGCCGCGAAGTTCTCGCCCGACTACACGCGCAAGGAGCTGTCGCCCGAGGACGGCATCGGCGAGTCGCTGCCGCGCCTGCTGCCCGCCATGATGGCCTGGGACGTGCGGGGCGTGACGCACCTGGACTGCCCCGTCTTCATCTTCGCCGGCCGCCACGACTACGAGACGCCGTCGCAGCTGGCCGTCGACTGGCTGGCCGCGCTGCGCGCGCCGCGCAAGGGCCTGGTGATGTTCGAGAACTCCGCCCACATGATGGAGCTGGAGGAGCCCGGCAAGGTGCTCGTGCACCTGGTGACCGACGTGCGCCCCATCGCCGAGGAGGCCGGCGACGCGGCGGCCGTCGACGCGCCGAACTCGCGCCTGCGCAAGCTGCTGTAGCGCCGCACGAACGGCTTGCCCCGGACGCAAAAAAGCCCGCCGGCGCGAGCCTGCGGGCTTTTTCGTGGATCGGGGGCGGGATCGTGCCGCCCGGGCGCGCTCAGCCCGGACCGGGGCCGCGGCGCTCGATGTGGCGGAAGGTGATGCGGCCCTTGGTGAGGTCGTAGGGCGACAGCTCCAGCGACACCTTGTCGCCCGCCAGGATGCGGATGTGGTGCTTGCGCATCTTGCCGGAAGTGTAGGCCACCAGTTCATGGCCATTGTCCAGCTTCACACGGTAGCGCGAGTCCGGCAGCACGTCCTCGACCACCCCGTGCATTTCGATCAGTTCTTCTTTTGCCATTGAAAACGCTCCTGAAATTTGTGCGATGAAGGACCAGCGGTGACACGCGAGGCTGATGGCCGCGAAGCGGGATGGCCTTCTCGAAGATGGCGTTTGCGCCGTGTCGCTCGTGCAGGCCCGGGGCGGACGTTGCGGAGCGCATGGCACAGGCACGGATCGCGTTGCCGCGACCGGCGCCATTGGATACTTGGGCGGTGACCGACGTCGGTTCGCGGAACCCTGGCAGGGGCAAACCGCGTACGTGCCGAAACGGACACAACCGTTTATTTTACGACGTTCTTGACGGTTTCGTCGTGTCGCCGGAAACCCGGCTGCCAGGCGCCCGTGGCGGGCGCCCCACGTCATCCGCGGGATGCCGTCGAACTGGCCTTGCCTTGCGAGCAGACGTTGGCGCCCGTGACTGTCAGCTTCAGCGTGCCGCCGTGCCATTCCAGCCAGTTCAGGGCGACGAATTCCTCGATCTCCATGGCGGAGATCTGGCCGGCCTGCCGGGTACGGAGCAGTTCCACGGCGGCCGGCAGGGCCAGGCGCAGACGCTCCTTGCGCGCCGCCTCTTCCTTGTCGGCGGCGGTGATCGGCTGTGCCTTGGGCGGCTTCATGCCGGATCCTGCTTCGCGGTGGAACGTCGCGCAGCCATCACGCTGCGCGCCCAGTACGAGCGCGCAGCGGACGCATTACAGCGCGCGGATGTTCGAAGCCTGCAGGCCCTTCTGGCCTTGCTTGACTTCGAATTCGACGCGTTGGTTCTCGGCCAGGCTCTTGAAGCCCTCGCCCTTGATTTCGCTGAAGTGGGCGAACAGGTCCTTGCCACCGGAGTCCGGGGTGATGAACCCGAAGCCCTTGCCATCATTGAACCACTTCACAACACCGGTTTCGGTCGTCATTCTCTAAATCCTAATTTCAAGATCATGCGCAGCACATGCCAACGCAGGGCAGGTACTACGCAAGAAAATCAAACTGGAGAGTTCGACCTGGCCGATTCGTCGTTCACACGACGGATGCCGGAGGAGTCCTTCTGGACGACGGTCTTATGTATTGCCTACCCCGACATGATACACGACGCCAACACGCGTTCCGGGGCCACGACGCTCAGGACGAACCCTGAAAGCGGGCTCAGCGACGCAGTGCGGCGCGCAACTGCTCGCCCAGTTCCGGACGCTCGCGATACGGGTCCGACGGGTTCGTCGCCGAGACGATTTCCTCGGCCCGCGCGAGCACCGGCGCGAGCGCCTTGGGGTGGCTGTAGATGTAGAAGCGATCGGCCTCCAGCGCGTCGAACACCAATTGCGCGACGTCCGCCGCCGTGATGCGGCCGCCGGCCACGGCCTTCTCGATCAGCCCCTGCGCCACGCGCTGGCTGGTCGTCGCCTTGCGGCCCTGCTCCTGCGCGTCCTGCGGGCGCGCGCGCTCGCTGTGCGCGATGCCGGTGGGCACGAAATACGGGCACAGCACGTGGGCGCGCACGCGCTCGCTCACGAGCCGGAGATCCTGGTACAGCGTCTCGCTGAGCGCGACGACCGCATGCTTGCTGACGTTGTAGACGCCCATGTTGGGCATGTTCACCAGGCCCGCCATCGACGCGGTGTTGACGATGTGGCCCGCATAGCCCGGGTCGGCCTTCTCCGCGGCCAGCATCATCGGCGTGAACACCCGCACGCCGTGCGCGACGCCCATCACGTTGACGCCCATCACCCATTCCCAGTCGCGCGCGGTGTGCTCCCAGATCAGCCCGCCGGCGCCCACGCCCGCGTTGTTGAACACCAGGTGCGGCGCGCCGAAGCGGGCCTGCGTGGCGGCCCCCATCGCCTCGATGTCGCCCGCGTGGCGCACGTCGCAGCGCAGCGACAGCACCTGCGCGCCGAGCGCCTGCACCTGGGCGACGGCGTCGCCGAGCGCCTCCATCATCACGTCGGCCATGACGACGTTCATGCCCTTGCGCGCGGCCAGGAGCGAGGTCTCGAGGCCGAAGCCGGAGGCGGCGCCGGTGATGACGGCCGTGCGGCCTTGCCAGGAAGTCGTGGTCATGGGATGTCTCGTGGTGTCGTTGGTGTGGGGGTCAGTGCGCCGCGGCGCGCCGCAGGATGGCGTCGAAGTCGGTCGACGCGCCCAGTTGGCCGAACGCGTCGGGAGCGCCGTCCAGGCGGCTCTCGCAGAACGCGGCGAACACGGGCGCCGGCGCCGTCTGCGCGAGCAGCGCGCCCTGCGTCACGAGTGCGAGGTCGCGCGCGAAGCGGCGGGCGTCGATCTCGTCGACGCCGTTCTCCACGCGCACCAGCAGGCGCTGCGTGGCGCGATCGAGCAGCGGGTGCGCGCCCTTGGCGGCGCGCGTCTCGTGCGCGAGCGCGTCGACGATCGGGCCCGAGCGCAGCGCGCGCAGCAGGTCCAGCGCCATGATGTTGCCGGCGCCCTCCCAGATGGAATTGAGCGGCATCTCGCGGTAGATGCGCGCCATCACGCCCTGCCCGTGGTCCTCGACGTAGCCGTTGCCGCCCAGGCATTCCATCGCCTCCTGGGCGAGGTGGCTGCCGCGCTTGCAGACCCAGTACTTGGCCGCGGGCGTGAGCAGGCGCCGCATCAGCGCCTCGTGCTCGCGCTCGGCGGCGGGCGCGGACGCGTCCTCGCTGCGATCGACGGCGCGCGCCAGCCGGATCGCCAGCGCCGTGGACGCTTCGCTTTCCAGCGCGAGGTCGGCCAGCACGTTGCGCATCAGCGCGTGCTCGACGAGGCGCTTGCCGAAGGCCATGCGGTGCGTCGCGTGGTGCAGCGCGAGCGCTACCGCCCCCCGCATCAGGCCGGCGGTGCCCAGCGCGCAATCGAGGCGCGTCAGCGCGCCCATCGCCAGGATCTGCGGCAGGCCGCGGCCCTCCTGGCCCACCCGCCATGCGAAGGCGTCGACGAACTCGACCTCCGAGCTCGCGTTGGCCTTGTTGCCCAGCTTGTCCTTCAGGCGCTGGATGCGCACGGCATTGAGCGTGCCGTCCGGCAGCCAGCGTGGCAGGAAGAAGCAGGTCGGGCCGGCGGCCGTCTGCGCGACGACCAGGAAGGCGTCGCTCATGGGCGCCGACATGAACCACTTGTGGCCGACGAGGCGATAGCGCTCGCCCCAGGCGTCCTGGCCGTCGCGCACGGCCTGCGTCGTGTTGGCGCGCACGTCGGAGCCGCCCTGCTTCTCCGTCATGCCCATGCCCATCGTCATCGCCGTCTTGCCGGTCGCGAGCTGGAAGCGGGCGTCGTAGCGCGGGCTGGCGAGCAGGCCGCCGAAGGCCTGCTGCAGCGCCGCGTTGGCGCGCAGCGCGGGGGTGACGGCGTAGGTCATCGAGACCGGGCACAGCACCGAGGGCTCGAGCTCGGTGAACAGCATGAAGCCGGCCGCGCGCTCGACGTGGCTCGGGCCGTCGGCGGCCCAC
>Ga0207427_100453_pt1 | contig 22659 bp, 21 predicted proteins | sample AraplaCL_Cvi_mMS_FD_184268 | JGI IMG/M metagenome (GOLD analysis project Ga0207427, IMG submission 184268) | Arabidopsis root microbial communities from the University of North Carolina, USA - plate scrape CL_Cvi_mMS (SPAdes) (version 2) | ecosystem: Host-associated > Plants > Roots > Endosphere ... | reverse complement strand
GGGCCATCCCGCTGGGCAGCAGCATCGGCCTGGTGCTCGGCCTGGCCGTCGCCAGCGCCAGCCTGCTGTTCGAACTCGCCCCGACCGACGCGGCGCTCGCCTGGCCGGTCATCGGCCTGGCGGCCGCGTGGATCGGGCTGCGCCTGCGCAGCGGCGCGCTGGTCGGTTCCGGCCTCGCGCTGCAGCTGGCCGCAAGCGCCGCGAGCCTGCTCTACGAGCCCTCGGCCTGGCATGGCGCGCTGGCGACGAGCTGGCGCATCCCGCTGCTGCTGGCCGTCGTCGGCCTGGCCCTCGGCGAGCGCCTGCGCCCGGCACCGGACGAGACCGCGCCGGCCTGGTGGCACGTGACGCTGCTGCAATGGGCGATGGTCGGCTGGAGCGCGCTGTGGTGGTCGCGCACGCTGCCGCCGCTGACCTGGCACGAGTTCGCCGCCCGCCCCGACGTAGCCGTGGCCTGGCCGCACTGGCAGGCGATCTGGTTGACGCTGTCGATGGCGGTGGCCGTCGTGCTCGCGCGCTGGCGCGACTGGCGCGTGCTGGGCCAGGCGACGCTGGCCACGGTGCCGCTGTGGGTGCTGCTGGCCATCGCGAGCCCGCTGGGCGTCGAGCCGTCGGCGAGCCTGGGCTGGATCGCCTGGCCGCTCGCGCTGCTGGCGCATCCGTGGCTCACGCGCATGCAGCAGCGCTGGACGCCCGCTGGCATGGGCGCGCCGCTGCGCCTGGCCGGCTGGTGGCTGTTCCTCGCGCTGGCCACGCGCGAGTGCGTGCTGCGCGTGAGCGCCGTCGCCGCGCCGGCGTCGTCGTGGATCGACCTGGCGGCCATGGCGCTGCCCGCGCTGGTGCTGTTCGCCAGCGTGCAGCCGGCCGTGGCGCGGCGCTGGGCCGACGCGACCTGGCGGATCGCCGGCTGCGGCGCGATCGCGCTGTACCTGTTCGGGTGGCTGTGGGTCTCGGATACGCGCGCCGGCGACGCCGCGCCGCTGGCCTGGCTGCCGCTGCTCAACCCGCTGGAGCTGGCCGCCGGCGTCGCACTGCTCGCGCTCGCCGCGTGGGTGCGTGCGCTGCCGGCCGCCTGGCGCGACGGCTTCGCGCCCACGCTGCTGCCGGCCGTCGGCGGGGCGACCGCGTTCGGCCTGGTCACCGCCATCGTGCTGCGCGCGTGCCACCACTTGGCGCAGGTGCCGTGGGACGCGGGCGCGCTGTTCGGCTCGACGTTGGCGCAGGCCGCGCTGTCGGTCACGTGGTCGCTGATCGGCGTAGGACTGATGGTGGCCGGCCACCGGCGCGCACGCCGCTTCGTCTGGGCGGCGGGCGCGGCGCTGCTGGCGGTCGTCGTGGCCAAGCTGTTCCTGGTCGAACTGGCCGACCGCGGCAGCCTCTACCGCATCGTCTCGTTCATCGTGGTTGGCGGGTTGATGCTGGCTGTCGGATACTTCGCGCCGATCCCGCCGGCGCGCGACGACGACGCGCAGCGCGACCGACCCCTCGGAGAACCTGCATGAACATCGCCCCGGCCGCCCTCACGACCCTCGCGCTCGCCCTCGCCGGCGCGCACGCGGGCGCGGCGGCCGCCGAGGCGCCCTTGCCGCTGGCCTTGTCGGGCACCGGGCCGTACTACGTGCTGGACATCGACGCCCAGGCGCGCCGCCTCTCGGGCGCGCCCGGCCTGGGCGACCTGCGCGTGCGCAACGGCGCCGGCGAGACGATGGCCTTCGCCTGGGTCGACCCGCCGCAGCCGGCGGCCACGCAGCAGCGCGCCACGGCCCGCCTCTACAAGGTGCCGCTGCCGCCGGCCGACGCCGCGTCCGCGACCACCATCGACGCGCCCCCGCGCCAGGCCTGGATCGTCGAGACGCACAACGTGGGCGACGACCTGCTGCGCCTGGACCTCGGGCTGGAGCGCGACACCCAGGGCGTGTGGACGCTGCGCATCGAGGCCGGCGACGACCTGCAGCACTGGCGCACGCTGCAGCAGGACGCGCAGCTCGTGCAGTTGCAGGCGCTGCCGCAGGTGGGCACTGCGGGCACGCTGGCGTCGCAGGCCGAGCGCGAGCGCCTGGCGTCCACCGGCATCGACCTGGACGAGCGTCCGGCGCGCTACCTGCGCCTGACGACCGCACCGCGCTCGGGCATACCGCCATTGGTATCGGCGACCGTCGTCCGCACCGCCCACCGCCCCGCGCCGCCGCCGCTCGAATGGAGCGACCCGATCGCCGCCAGCGCGTGCGAGACGAGCTCCTGCGACTACCCGCTGCCGGCCAACACGCCCGTCGCGGCGCTGCAGGTGCTGCCGTCGGACATCGACACCATCGCCGAGGTGACCGTGCTGGGCCAGATGGACGCCGCCGCCGCACCGCCGCCGCGCCGCTCGCTGCTGCGCGGCTCGCTGCACGCGTTGCGCGAGAAGGCGCGCCGCGAGGCACCGGCGCCCGGCCTGGCGTGGGACAACGCGGCGGTGGCCAGCGTCTACTGGCTGTCGCAGCCGGCCGGCGCGCCCGAGCTGCACTCGCCGCCGCTGCGCCTGGACGGCGCCGACTGGCGCGTGCTGCGCCTGGAGACCTTCGGCCCGATCTCGCAGCTGGGCCATGCGGCGCCGTCGATCCGCATCGCGGCGCACCGGCGCCAGCTGGTGTTCGTCGCCCGCGGCGCGCCGCCGTTCACGCTCGTGCGCACGGGTGCGGGTGAAGCGACGAGCGCGATGACGCTGGCCGGGCTGATGCCCGCCCGCGCCGCGGACGATCCCCTGCCCGCCGCGAGCGCCGCCATCGTGCCGGCGCCGGTCGCGCGCGCGACGTCGGCCGCAGCCGTGGTCGCCTCCGCACCGAACGCGGCGCCCACGTCGCGCAGCGCCTGGCTGTGGGCCGCGCTGCTGGCCGGCCTCGCGCTGATGGGCGCGATGGCCTGGTCGCTGCTGCGCAAGCCGCGCGCCACGCCGCGCTGATTCAGAGAGTCCGGTGCCAGGCAAACCGGTGCCAGGCAAACCGGTGCCAGGCAACTCGGTGTCAGGCAACTCAGTGGCAACTCAGTGACAAGCCGCTGATTTTCCCGCCTGCAACGAGAAGCATTCGCAACGCCGACCGTCGGTCGTGCGGTCCGACCGCTCGCGCGCGTGGCGATTGCGCGATGAGGCATGACGACATGACGTGGATCAAGCCGCGGGCAGGTCGCGCTTCCTATGCTCGGCGCATGCCGATCGGACGTGCGTCCGCACCCCGGCCGGCGTGTCCGAACATCCCCGTCATTCCCGAGGAATCCGCATGACCTCCCGTCGCACCTTCATCCAGATCATTCCCCTGGCCGGCTCGCTGGCCCTGCTCGCCGGCGCGGCGCGCGCCGACGCGGTGCGCGTCGACGAGAAGGATCCGCAGGCCGCCGCGCTCGGCTACGTCTCCGACGCCACCAAGGCCGACAAGGCCAAGTACCCGAAGTACGCCGCCGGCCAGTCCTGCGGCACGTGCCAGCTGTTCCAGGGCAAGGCCGGCGACGCCGCGGGCCCCTGCCCGCTGTTCGGCACCAAGCACGTGGCCGCCAAGGGCTGGTGCAGCGCCTACGCGAAGAAGGCCTGACGGCCTGGACGCGCCTCGCGTCTACGGCGACGTGAGCAAGCCCCAGGGCGTCTTCGTGAACGCCACGGAGACGATCCAGCCCGCCACGACCAGCGCCGCGACCCAGGCCGCGGCGCGCACGCGCTTGTCGGCCGTCGGCCGCAGGGCGAGCACGCCCAGGCCGACGTAGACCACGAGCCCCGTGATCTTGGCGAGCAGCCACGGCGTCGCGAACGGGTTGATGCGCAGCATCGTCACGAGCATCAGCGCGGACGTCAGCAGCGCGGTGTCGACCACGTGCGGCAGCGACCTGGCGATGCGGCCGCGCACCCATCGCGCGTCGGCCAGGCCGGCCGCGCCGCGCAGCGCGAATCCGGCCACCGACAGGGCGACGCAGGTCTCGTGGAAGGTGCGGATGGCGAGGTAGTCCATGTCGGTGGCTCGTGCGGGACGCGTTCGCGAAGCGTATCTCAGGGCCCGGGTCGATCAGCGCACCGCGTCGCCACGCGCGAGGCGTCCGGCAAGGACGCCCGCGGCCAGCGTCGCGACGAAGGCCAGCAGCGCGATCGCGTCGAGGAAGGCACCGATGCCGCGCAAGCGCGCGTCGTCCAGGCCCAGGCCCAGCCGCATTGCCAGCGACGCGTGCAGCATCGCCACGGGCGCGTAGAAGGCCACGCCGAAACGGATGCGCAGCCGCGTCAGCGCGGGCAGGATGGCCGGCGCGTGGGCCATCATCATGCTCATGATGAAGCCCAGGCCCAGCGCGTGCAGCGCCAAGTCGCGCCACGGCCGGCCGGCGGCCAGGCCGATCCAGCCGATGCCCGCCAGCGCGAGCCAGGCGTAGCCGGCCAGCAGGCACACGGCCATGTAGCGGGCCAGACCCGCGCTGCGGATCGTGCGCGTGGCGATGTCGTGCGCGAACAGCCACGCCGACAGCAGCAGCAGCGCAGCGCCGAACAGCGCCGTGCCGGCCACCGCGACCGCGCCCGGGAGCGACGCGCACGTCGCGCCCGCGAGCAGCGCGCCCGTCACGCCCGCCAGCTGCGCGGGCGTGCCGCGCGCACGGCGCAGCAGGCGCGTCATCTCCAGCCGCTCGGCGGCCACGGTCAGCACGAGGAAGGCGAACCACCACGGCAGCGGTGCGCCGGCAGCGGCCAGGAACAGCGCGGCGCCGACCAGCCACGCGCCCGCGGCGACCGCCAGCAGCGCGGTGTGCAGCGCGGGCTGTCGACGCGCGATCCACAGGTTGACGACGAGGAACGCGATGGCCGCCAGCAGCAGCGCGACGCGGGCCGGCACCAGCTGGCCTGCAATCAACAAGGCCGCGGCGGCGGCCGACGCGAGCGGTGCGATCCACGCCCACGCGCGGCCCACGGCCACGGCGCGTTCCGTCGCGACGACGGTGCCCAGGAAGCCGCAGATCATCAGCACCGCATGCCACGACGCGCCGGCCACCAGCCAGCCCGGCAGGCCGGGCGGCAGCGTCGCGGGGCACGCGCGCAGCAATCCGCCGCCGACCGCGGCGACGAGCGCCGCCGCCGCCACCACCAGCGCGGCCGGCGCGACGCTCACCAGCCCATGATGGCCTTGGCGCGGGCGCTCATGCGGGCGGGCATCCATGGCGGCTCCCAGACGAGTTCGATGTCGATCGCGAGCGTGGCGGGCAACACCCGCGACAGCTCGTGCCAGATGTCGTCGACGATGACGTCGACGACCGGGCACGCGGCCGAGGTCATCGTGACGAGCACGCGCGCCTGGCGCGCGTCGACCTCCACGCCGTAGACCAGGCCGGCGTCGACGATGGTCAGCGCGATCTCGGGATCGATGACGCGTCGCAGCGCCGCCTCGATCGCGGTCTTCAGGCCGGGCGGGCCGGCATAGGGAAAGGGGTCGTCGGACTCGATGCGGTCCGCGGCGACGGTGGCGTTCATGGCGCGGCTCCCTGCAGCGCGGCCGCGGCGGGCCGCGCGTTGAACATGACGGCGGTGAACGCCGGCGGTCGGAGAAGGCCCCGGCCGTCAGCGGGTGACCGGTTGCGCGTCGCCGACGGCGACCGCCTCGGTCCTGCCCGGGCGGCGCAGCAGGTTCAGCGCATACCAGGCCAGCAGCACGGCGCCGCCGGCGAACAGGATGTCGCCCGGCACGCGCAGCCACACCAGCGTCTCCATCACCGGCGAGTGCACGATCTGCGGCGAGCGGGCGTACCACATGCCCTGGGCGATCGAGGCCCAGGCCTGGTAGATGCCGGCCGGCAGGATCGACAGGAAGACCATCATCGCCAGGCCGCCGTTGAGTGACCAGAACGCGGGCTTGAGGATGCGATCCAGGTGCAGGTCGCGGGCGTACAGGCCGCGCAGGCAGAACAGCATCAGGCCGATGCCCAGCATGCCGTAGACCCCGAACAGCGCGGCGTGGCCGTGGGCGGCGGTCATGTTCAGGCCCTGCACGTAGTACAGCGACGCGGGCGGGTTGATCGCGAAGCCCAGCAGGCCGGCGCCCACCGTGTTCCAGAAGCCGACGGCCACGAAGCACAGCACGATCCACTTGTACGCCCCCAGCCAGGCCACGGCCTTGGACTGCCGGTACGTCTGCAGCGCCTCCAGGCCGATCAGCGTCAGCGGCACCACTTCGAGCGCCGAGAACACCGAGCCGACGGCGATGACCGAGGTCGGCGCGCCCGTGAAGTACAGGTGGTGCAGCGTGCCCAGGATGCCGCCGAACAGGAACACGATGGTCTCGGCGACGATCGCGCGGTTCGCGCTCGCGGCGCGCACCAGGCCCAGCTTGGTGAAGATCAGCGCGACGACGGCGGTGGCGAATACCTCGAAGAAGCCCTCGACCCACAGGTGCACCAGCCACCAGCGCCAGTACTCGATCATCGAGTAGTGCGAGTGCTGGTCCCACATCAGCGAGGTCGAGTAGAAGCCGCCGATGCAGGTGGCCGACAGGAACACCATCGCGATCAGGCCGCGCGATTCCGAGGGCTTGACCAGCGCGGGCCACAGCGCGCGCGCCAGCAGCACCACCCACAGGATCAGGCCCACGAACAGCAGGTACTGCCAGATGCGGCCCATGCTCGTGTACTCGAGGCCCTGGTTGCCGATCCAGAAGCCGTAGTCGAAGCCGCGGTGCTGCATCGTGCCGATCCAGCCGGTGGCGATCGAGCCCACGACGATGGCAATCAGCGCCCAGAACAGCAGGTCCACGCCCAGCTTCTGGAACTTCGGCTCGCGCCCCGACAGCAGCGGCGCGATGTACAGGCCGGTGGCCAGCCACGCGGTCGCGATCCAGAAGATGCCCACCTGCGTGTGGATCGTCCGGCTCACGACGTAGGGCAGCACCTTGGCCAGCGGCATGCCGAAGAACGACTGTCCCTCGACGGCGTAGTGCGCGGTGATCGCGCCCATGCCGATCTGCAGCAGCATCAGGCCGATGACCGCGAAGAAGTACTTGCGCGTGGCCTTCATCGACGGCGTCGCCGCGATGCCCAGGAACGGGTCGGCGGCCGGGGCGGGCAGGTCCGCCTCGTGCTTCGTGCTGCCGTACACCCACAGCATCGCGGCGATGCCGGCCAGCAGCAGGATGATCGACACCATCGACCACACCGCCGCCGATTCCGTCATCGTGTTGCCCACCAGCGGCTCGTGCGGCCAGTTGCTGGTATACGAGACGCCGGCCTCGTTGGGGCGATCGGTCGTGGCGGCCCAGGCGCTCCAGAAGAAGAACGCCGACAGCGCCTTGCGGTCGTCCGCCGACGGCAGGATGCCGTTGGTCATCGCGTACTGGTCGCGCAGCTTGTCGAGCGCCGGGTCGGTGCCGAACAGGCCCTCATAGTGCGATTCGACCGTGCGGATCGCCTGGCCGCGTGCGGCCGAGACCGTGATGCGGCGGTCGATCGAGTCGTAGGTGTTGCGGCGCATCTCGTCCTTGAGGAGCACCTCCACTGCAGCCGATTGCTCCACCGTCGGCGGCAGCGCGCCGGTGCGGGCCTGCAGGCGCAGCGCGCGCAGCTCGGTGGCCTCGCGGTGCAGCCAGTCGGCCGACCAGTCGGGCGCCACGTATGCGCCATGGCCCCAGACGGTGCCCAGCTGCTGGCCACCGGCCGAGAGCCAGGCCTGCTGGCCGCGGCGGATCTGGTCGCCCGTGAACAGGATGTTGCCGTCGGCCGTCACCACCTGCTCGGGGATGGGCGGAGCCGCGAGGTAGATCTGCCATCCGAGGTAGCCGAGCGCCCCGAACGACAGCACGAAGATGAGGCCGAGCCATCGCCACAGCCTGTTGTTGCTGGTCATGTTGTTCCCCAGGAGATGGATGTCCGATGCGCGTCAGCCGCCGCTGCAGCCGCCGCCGCAGCACGCGCCGCCGTGGCCGGCCGGCGCGGGGCCGGTGCGCACGATCTCGACCTGCCAGACATCGGGCCCGGACGCGACGTAGCGCCAGGTGAAGATGCCCGGCATCTCGGACTGGAACTGGTCGTACAGCGGGCGCGGATCGTGGTCGTTGACCAGCGTCATCGCCTCGTCGACCTGCAGTGCGCGGAAGGTCGCGAAGATGCGGGGATGGCGTTCGCGCGGCGGGATCTCGCGGACGTCGAGGACGGCTTTCTTGACGGCTTGCACCATGGCTGCTCCGGTCGGGATAAAGATACATACAAGATGCATCTATGTTAGGAACGCCGCCCCGGCAGGGTCTTGACCTGCGTCAAGCGCGACGGGGTTGTCCCGGTGCAGGAGGTGGCGCATCAGGTCGCGCACGCCGCGGATCTCGTGGCCGAACGGCAGCGCGCCCTTGCCGCGGAAGAACAGGCCGCGCCGGACGTCGCCGCGCAGCGCGGCGGCGAGCTGGTGGTCGATGCAGAACTGGCCCCACGAGGGCTTGCCGTCGCGCAGCCCGCATTGCGTCAGGCAGTCGAACACCTCGGTGCAACGCGGCTTGACGTGCGCGGTCTCCTGCAGGCGCGGCAGCGCCCGCAGGTAGGTCGCGAGCCAGGGCGTGAGCACCGCCCGCGCGGGCAGCCCGGCCACGCTGGTGAACTCCACCAGGTCCTCGTCGCGCGCCTCGGCCAGCACCTGCTTGAACGCGTCGTGCGCGTCGGCCTCGCGCGTCACCGCGAACGGCGTGCCCAGCTGCACCGCGGCGGCGCCCAGGTCCTGCAGGCGATGAACGTCGGCCGCGCTGCGGATGCCGCCGGCGGCGATGACGGGCGTGCGCTCCAGGCCGGCGGCGCGCAGCACGGCGATGGTCTCGGGCACGCAGCGCTCGAAGTCGAAGCGCGGGTCGCGCAGGTCGGCGATGGTCGCGGCGCCCAGGTGGCCGCCGGCCAGCGCCGGGTGTTCCAGCACGATGGCGTCGGGAACGCGCTTCTTGCGCTCCCACTTGCGCAGCACCAGCTGCACGCCGCGGGCGTCCGACAGGATGGGCACGAGCGCGACGTGCGGATGGTCGGCGGCCAGCTCGGGCAGGTCCAGCGGCAGGCCCGCACCGACGACGACCGCGTCGATGCCGCACTCGATCGCGCGCCGGACGTACGCCGCGTACTGGCCGACGGCGCGCATCACGTTGACCGCGAGCAGGCCCAGGCCGCCCGCCAGTCGCCGCGCCGCGGCGATCTCGCGCTCCAGCGCCTCGAGGTTGGCCTGCTCCATCGCGGCCTTGACCTCGGGGCCGACGCCGCGGCCGCGCGTGCGCTCCATCAGGTCCGGATGCAGGCGGCGCAGGTCGATGGCGCTGATCGTGCCGACGCCCCCGCACGCGGCGACGGTGCCCGCCAGCCGGTGCGCCGATACCCCCACGCCCATGCCACCCTGCACGATGGGCAGCAGCGCGCCTCCGCGCATCTGCAGAGGCCGCAGCCCCGATCGGCCCAGGGCCACGTGCAGTTCCGGCTCGATCCGGATCGAAGAAGCATTCATGCGGCCGCACCTTAGGGAGATCGCCCCAGGCAGGTCTTGATCCAGGACAAGACGCGCACGGGCGGAGGTGCAACGCTGCGCGATCGGCGTCGGGATACGCCCACCGGCGTGCGCGGGATTGATGCGCATCAAGCCCGGTCGACTCTTTGACAGGCGTCAACACGCGCTTCCCGCCCGGCGGTAACTTGCGAAGCACACAAAAGATTCATATGAGAGGTACTTTCATGGGACTCCAATCGTTCCGCGGCGCGCTGCACCGCACCCGCGCGTTCCTGGGCCTGGCCGCTGTCGCCTTCGCGACCGCACCTGCGCTGGCCGCCAACGCGCCCGCCCACGCCGGCGACTTCGGCCCGCCGCGCGGCCAGACCATCCACGCGGTGCTCACCAGCCCGCCGCTGGTGCCGCCACCGATCCACCGCGACTACCCGGCGCACGTGATCGTCGACCTCGAGGTCGTCGAGAAGCAGATGCAGATCTCCGAGGGCGTGAACTACACGTTCTGGACCTTCGGCGGCACCGTGCCGGGCAGCTTCATCCGCGTGCGCCAGGGCGACACGGTGGAGTTCCACCTGAAGAACGACCCGGGCAACAAGATGGCCCACAACATCGACCTGCACGGCGTGACCGGGCCGGGCGGCGGCGCGGCCTCCAGCTTCACGGCGCCGGGCCACGAGTCGAAGTTCACGTTCAAGGCGCTCAACGAGGGCATCTACGTCTACCACTGCGCCACCGCGCCGGTGGGCATGCACATCGCCAACGGCATGTACGGCCTGATCCTGGTCGAGCCGCCGCAGGGCATGCCCAAGGTCGACCACGAGTACTACGTGATGCAGGGCGACTTCTACACGGGCGGCAAGTACCGCGAGAAGGGCGACCAGCCGTTCGACATGGAGAAGGCCATCGACGAACGCCCCACCTACGTGCTGTTCAACGGCGCCGAAGGCGCGCTCACCGGCGACAAGGCGCTCAAGGCCAAGGTCGGCGAGACGGTGCGCCTGTTCGTGGGCAACGGCGGCCCGAACCTGGTGTCGAGCTTCCACGTGATCGGCGCGATCTTCGACGAGGTGCGCTTCGAGGGCGGCACCAACATCCAGAAGAACGTGCAGACCACGCTGATCCCGGCCGGCGGCGCGGCCATCGCGAAGTTCCGCACCCGCGTGCCGGGCAGCTACGTGATGGTCGACCACTCGATCTTCCGCGCGTTCAACAAGGGCGCGCTGGCGATCCTGAAGGTCGAGGGCCAGGAGGACAAGACGATCTACTCGGGCAAGGAGCTCGACTCCGTCTACCTCGGCGACCGCGCGCGCCCCAACCTGGACGCCGTCGCCAGGGCCACCGACGCGGCGCGCCAGGGCACGCTCTCGCTGCAGGACCAGGTCAAGGCCGGCGAGGCGCTGTTCACCGGCACCTGCTCGGTGTGCCACCAGGCCACCGGCGCGGGCATCCCGGGCGTGTTCCCGCCGCTGGCCAAGTCGGACTACCTGGCCGCCGACCTGCAGCGCAGCATCGGCATCCCGCTGCGCGGGCTGACCGGCAAGATCACCGTCAACGGCACGGCGTACGACTCCGTGATGCCGCCGATGAGCCAGCTCAACGACGACGAGGTCGCCAACATCCTCACCTTCGTCCTGAACAGCTGGGGCAACCCGGGCGGCCGCGTGTCGGCCGACGACGTGAAGAAGGCGCGCGGCCAGGGCACCGCCCCCGTCGCCGCCGCGGCGCACTGAGCGGCCTCATGCGACGCGCACGCTCCCGCGCCCTGGCGATCGCGCTCGCGACCGCGTGCGCGAGCGCCCCGGCCGCGGACTACGTCCGGCTGCCGGGCGGCGAGTTCGCCAGCGTGCTGCCGCAAGGCGCCACGCCCGGCTCCTCCGCCGTCGCCCGCATCGCGCCGTTCGAGCTGCGCACCACGCCCGTGACGCGCGCCGAGTTCCGCGCCTTCCTCGTCGCGCACCCCGAGTGGCGCCGCGGCCAGGCGCCGGCCGTCTTCGCGGATGCGGCCTACCTGGCCGACGGCCCCGCGGCGGACGACCGCCCGGGCGCCGCCGACGCGCGCCCCGTCACCGGCGTCAGCTGGTTCGCCGCCCAGGCCTTCTGCGAGGCCGAGGGTGGCCGCCTGCCGACCTGGCTCGAATGGGAAGTCGCCGCCGCGGCCGACGCGACCCGCGCCGACGCCCGCAGCGACCCGGCCTGGCGCCAGCGCATCCTGGCCTGGTACGCGCAGCCGGCCACGGCCACGCTGCGCGACGTCGGCGGCCCGCCCGACATGCACGGCGTGCGCGACCTGCACGGCCTCGTGTGGGAATGGGTCGACGACTTCAACGCCCTGTTCGTCGCCGGCGACAGCCGCACGCAGGGCGACCCCGACACGCTGCGCTTCTGCGGCGCCGGAGCGATCAGCATGGCCGACCGCGACAACTACGCGGTGCTGATGCGCATCGCGCTGCTGTCCTCGCTGTCTGCCCCCGACACCCTGCGCGCGCTCGGCTTCCGCTGCGCGCGCCCCGCACCAGGAGAAGCTCGATGACCGCCTTCACACGCCGCGACGCGCTGGGCCTGTGCGCCTTCGCCACGCTCGCCGCCAGCGCAGTCGCTCGCGCCGCCGCGCCGCTGCCCGGCGACTCCGTCTACCAGTTGCACCCGCGCCTGGTCGACCAGGACGGCCACCCGTTCGACTGGTCGTCCACGCGCGGCGCCCCGGTGCTGGCCAGCATGTTCTACACCTCGTGCGAGATGGTGTGCCCGCTGATCTTCGAGTCGATCCGGCGCACCGTCGACGCGTTCGACCAGCCCGTGCGAGACAAGGTGCGCGTCGTGATGGTCAGCTTCGATCCCGAGCGCGACACCGTCGCCGTGCTCAAGGAGACGGCCGACAAGCACCACTGCGACGCGCGCTGGCGCCTGGCGCGCGCCTCCGAGGCCGACGCACGCCGCATCGCGGCCCTGCTGGGCATCCAGTACCGCCGGCTGCCGAGCGGCGAGTTCAACCACTCGAGCGTGATCAGCCTGCTCGATGGCGAGGGTCGCCTGGTCAGGCGCACGACCACCGCCGGCGACGTCGACCCCGCGCTCGTGGCCGCGGCCCGATCGCTCTGATGCGGCGAGGACGCCATGACCGCCACCCTGACGATCCTGCGCGACGAGCACGCCGCGCTCGCCTCGATGCTGCGCACGCTGCCGCTGCTGGTCGCCGCGACGCGCGCGGGCCACGCGCCCGACTTCGCGCTGCTGCGCGACATGGTGTTCTACGTCGCCGACTTCCCCGAGCGCCAGCACCACCGCAAGGAGTCCGAGCTGCTGTTCCCGAAGCTGCGGGCGCGCGCGCCGTGGGCCCGCGAGCTGCTCGACCGGCTCGAGGAGGAGCACGCGCGCAGCGAGTTCTGGATCCACACGCTGGAACATGCGCTGACAGCCTGGGAGGTGATCGGCGACGCGCGCCGCGCCGCGTTCGAGACGGCCGTGCAGCGCTACGCCGCGTTCTACCTCGCGCACATGGCGCTCGAGGAGCGCGAGATCCTGCCGCTCGCGCTGCACGCGCTCACGCCGGCCGACTGGGCGGAGCTGGACGACGCCCTCGCGCCCGAGCCCGATCCGATCACCGGCCTCGAGCCCGAGGCGGCCTACCGCGCGCTGTTCGAGCGCATCACGTTCACGGTGCCGCCACCGCTCGGCCTGGGTCGCGCGTGAGCGCACGTGAACGCGCGTGACGCGAGGCCCGGCGCTTGACGCGGCGCAAGGGTCGAGCGGGAGCGGGCGCCAAGAATCCGAGGCATTGACCACCGTCAGAGTCCGCCTGCCATGTCCTGTCCGCCCGCCCGCGCCCCGCACGATCACCTCGAGGTCGCCTGCGCCAACTGCAGCCTGCGCGAGCTGTGCCTGCCCGTGGGCCTGACGGTCGACGAGCTGCGGCGCCTGGACGGCCTGGTCAGCACGCGGCGCAACGTCAGGCGCGGCGAGGCGCTGTTCCGCGAAAACGACGCGTTCTCGTCGCTGTACGCGATCCGCGCCGGCTTCTTCAAGACCTGCGCCACCTCCGAGGACGGCCGCGACCAGGTCACCGGCTTCATGATGGCCGGCGACCTGATGGGCCTGGACGGCATCGGCCACGACCGCCACCGCTGCGACGCCGTCGCACTGGAGGACTCGCAGGTCTGCGTGATCCCCTACGCGCGGCTGGACGAGCTGTCGCGCGACGTGCCCGAGCTGCAGCGCCAGCTCAACCGCATCATGAGCCGCGAGATCGTGCGCGAGCACGGCGTGATGATGATGCTCACCGGCATGCGCGCCGACGAGCGCCTGGCCGCGTTCCTGTCCAACCTGGCGCGCCGGCTGGAGCTGCGCGGCTTCTCGCCGTCGGCGCTGATCCTGCGCATGACGCGCCAGGAGATCGGCACCTACCTCGGCCTGAAGCTGGAGACGGTCAGCCGCTGCTTCACGCGCTTGCGCGACGACGGCATCCTCGACGTGCGCCAGCGCAACGTGCGCATCCTCGACGCCGCGGCGCTGCAGCGGCTCGTGGCCGGCACGCAGCGCAGCAGCGCTTGACGCAACGCAAGCCCGCGCGATGCCGCGCGCCGCACGATGGCGGCATGTCCAAGCCCGTCATCGCCATCCTGCCCGACCGCCAGATGCCGCCGGAGCCCGTTCTGCGCCGCATCGACGGCCCGGGCCCGCGCTACACCTCGTACCCGACCGCCGACCGCTTCGCGGACGGCTTCGCCCCGGAGCGCCTGGGCGTGCTGCTGGACGAGCACCGCGCGGCCTGCGACCGCGGCGAGCACCCGCCGCTGTCGATCTACGTGCACATCCCGTTCTGCGAATCGCTGTGCTACTACTGCGCCTGCAACAAGATCATCACCCGGCACCATGAGCGCGCGGGGCCCTACCTCGATGCGCTCGAGCGCGAGATCGAGCTCGTCGTCACGCGCCTGGGCACGGGCCGCGTCGTGTCGCAGCTGCATTTGGGCGGCGGCTCGCCCACCTTCCTGAGCGACCCGGAGATCGCGCGCCTGATGGATCGCCTGCGCCGCGAATTCCGCTTCGCGCCGGACGCCGAGCGGTCGATCGAGGTCGACCCGCGCACCGTCACCGCCGGGCGCCTCGCGTTCCTGCGCGGCCAGGGCTTCAACCGCATCAGCTTCGGCGTACAGGACTTCGACGCCGACGTGCAGCGCGCCGTGCACCGCGTGCAGCCCTACGAGAGCGTGCGCGAGATCGTGCGCGCCGCCCGCGCCTGCGGCTTCGAATCGATCAACGCCGACCTGATCTACGGCCTGCCGCTGCAGACGCCCGAGAGCTTCGCCCGCACGATAGCCCAGATGATCGCGCTGCGCCCCGACCGCATCGCGCTGTACGCCTACGCCCACCTGCCCGCGCGCTTCAAGCCGCAGCGCCGCATCGCCACCCACGAGCTGCCCCCCGCCGGCCAGCGCGTGGACATGCTGGCGCTGGCGATGGCCCGGTTCATGGAGCGCGGCTACGACTACATCGGCATGGATCACTTCGCCCTGCCCGGCGACGCGCTGGCCATCGCGCGGCGCGAGGGCCGCCTGCAGCGCAACTTCCAGGGCTACAGCACGCACCCGGACTGCGAGCTGGTGGGCCTGGGCGTGTCGGCCATCGGCCGCATCCGCGACAGCTACTACCAGAACGCCAGGACGCTGCCCGAGTACTACGAGGCGCTGTCGACGGGCCGGCTGCCCGTGGTGCGCGGCATCGAGCTGCAGCCCGACGACCTGCGCCGGCGCGACGTCATCATGGCGCTGATGTGCCACGGCCGCGTCGCCTTCGCCGACATCGACGCGCGCCATCCGGGCCGCATGCGCGAGGACCTCGGCCCCGAGCTGGCCGCGCTGGCCCCGTTCGTGGCCGACGGCTTCGTCGAGCTGCACGAGGACGCCGTGCAGGTCACGCCGCAGGGCTGGTTCGTGGTGCGCGCGGTGGCGATGGTGTTCGACCGCTACCTGCGCGACGGGGTGTCGCGCGAGCGCTTCTCCAAGGTGGTCTGACACGGCGCGGCCCGGCGCGCGGGACGCGATCCGCTCAGGACATCGTCTCGACGAGCACCGCCTGCACCAGTCGCAGCAGCGTCTCGTCGGGCGGGCAGCAGGACGGCTGGGCGCCCTCGAACTGCGGCAGCAGGCGCTGCAGCGGGCCGGCGTCGCCGCCGAGGTCCGCGTAGACGGGCACGCCGGCGATCTCCTGCAGCTCGCGCGCCTGCTCGGGCGCGAACGGCACGACGTCGACGGCGTCGTACAGGCTGCCCAGCATGCGCGCGGCGTGGTGGGCGCGCTCGCGGCCGTCCAGCAGCATCGCCGAGCCGATGCGCGAGACGCGCGCCCCCAAGCCCACGGCGGCGCGCTCGAACAGGCGGGCGGACGGGGTGTCGTGGTCGTCGCCGGCGATGGCCACGTGGCGGCCGCGCAGCGGCAGCGACGCGCCCGCCTCGTTCGCCGCGAGCCGCAGGCGGCACGCGGCCTCGACGATCGCGCGCGCCTCGTCCGAGCCGAGCGCATCGCCGTCGAGCAGGTGCCGGGAAAGGGAAAGTGACATCACGGTTCGCCAATGGGAGCGGTCAGCGAAGGTTAGTCGGGGCCGTCGCCGGCGCCTTGCGCGGCGTCAAGCGGCACGCCCGGGCGACCCCGGGTGGCGCGACTGTCACCGAGCGTTCACCGAGCGTTACCGAGTGACGCCGGCAGGTCGTCGTCCGCTCATGGGCGCTGCCCAGAATCCATTCATCCGCTGCAAGAGCACCCGAAGGAACCGCCATGCTGTACGACGCCCGCCCGACGCCCCGCCAAGCCCTCCTGCCCGTGGCGCGCGCCGCCGACCCGGCCCCGCGTCGCGCGCCCGGGCGCGACCTGGCGGACGCCGCCGCCCACAGCCGCGCGATCGGCGAGCGCCTGGAGCTGGTCGCGTCGTCGGTCGAGATCCAGCGCCACCTGATGCGCGCCGACCAGAAGGTCTACCGCTCGGGCGACCGCTTCACGCACCTGTTCGTGGTCAATTCCGGCTTCTACAAGGTCGTCACGCTGTCGCCCGACGGCCGCGAGCAGATCACCAGCTTCAAGTTCCGCGGCGACTGGCTGGGCCTGGACGGCATCGCCGACGGCGCGCACGCCTGCGACGTCGTCGCCATGGACATCGGCGAGGTCTGGGCCATCCCCTACGCCGCGCTGCTGCTGGCCTGCGCCACGCGACCGGCGCTGATGGCCGTGCTGCACGAAGGCATGAGCCGCGAGATCACCGGCGACCGCAATTCGCTGATGACCGTGTGCACGCTGCCGGCCGACGCCCGCGTGGCCGACTTCCTGAGCAACTGGGCCGGCGCGCTCGCCCGCCGCGGCCTGCGCAACGACCACATCCAGCTGCACATGACGCGCGCCGAGATCGGCAACTACCTGGGCATCTCGCTGGAGACGGTCAGCCGCGCGCTGTCCAAGCTCGCGCGCGAGGGCCTGATCGGCTTTCCCGACAAGTGCCGCCGCGACATCGTCATCGACGACGTGGCGGCCCTGGACGGCTTCGTGCAGCAGTGCCTGGCGCCGGTGGCGCCGCTGCACTGAACCGGGCACCCGCCTTGCGCGGCGCCCGGTCGGCGCTCGCCGCGATCGTCACGCCCGCGTCTTCATCGATGCGCCAGCGCGTTGGACAAGCCGGTGGCGGTCGAGTCCAGATGGCCGGGGCGCGACTTCGGCACCGCGGTCATGTCCTGCGCCATCACGCGCGAGACGATGTGGCTGCCGTTGACGAACGCCTGGCGCAGCAAGGCCGGCTCCTGCAGGAATTCTTCCAGCGAGTGGCCTTCCTTGTTCTCGATGTCCTGCGCGCTCGCGACATGCGTCGCCTGCCAGATCACCGTGCCGTCGGCCGCCTTCATGGTGGCGCTCAGGTTCACGACCGGGTACAGCGTGGCGCCCACCGTGTGCGCGTGGGCGATGCCGAAGGCGTTCACGACCAGGTCGACCTGGGCGTCCGCGGGCGCCGATCCCACGACGAAGGCGATGGACGTGCCGGCGCTCGCCTGCTTGGCGAACTCCGCGGCCACGATGTCGCCGACGTCGATCCGGTTGGCCTGCATCTCGGCGGCCAGTTGCGCCTTGACGCCCGCGCCCACCGACGCGGCCGCCTGTTGTCCGAGCAGCGGACCGGCGACCAGCATCGCGACGCCTTCCTTCGGTCCGATGTAGAGCATCTGCGCCGGCATCGTGACGACCGGATTGACCCGCACGGTGTGGATCGATGCCTTGGCCGCCGGCGTGATCGCCACGGGCGGTGCGACGCAGGCGGTGAGCGACGTGGCCGCGGCGACCGCGCCGAAGGCCGCGACGCGGCTTTTGAAAAGACGAATGGGCATGGGGTTCCGCAGGGCAACTCGGGTCCGACGCCGCGACTGCGACACCTCGAACCGGATTGTCGATGGCCGCTCCCATGCCCGTGACGCGGCGCGCGCGCGGGGACGTGACCTTTTGCCGACGTGGCGCGACGAACGCCTGTCCCCAAGCTGTCTTGCGACCAGGGCTTGCGCGACAGCTGGCCTGGTCGATGACGGGCCGGCGCCGTTCAGGCCTCGTGCGCCCCGAGCGCCAGCGCGATCGCGCTGCTCAGGTCGTTGCGCGAATAGGGCTTGGGCAGCAGCGCCCAGTCCGGCGGCGCGACGCGGTCGACGTCGATCAGTTCGGCCGAGAAGCCCGACACCAGCAGCACCGCCAGCGCCGGGCGCCGTGACTGCGCCTTGCGCGCGAGCTCGGTGCCGCGCATGCCGGCGCCCAGCGCGATGTCCGACAGCAGCAGGTCGAACGGCGCGCCGGCGTCCAGGGCGGCGAGCGCCTCCTCGCCGCTGACGCAGGCGGTCACGCGCGCGGCCAGTGCCTCGAGGAACTCCAGGGCCACGGCGCGCACGGCGGAGTCATCCTCCACCAGCAGCACGCGCAGGCCGGGCGGGATCGGTTGCGGGGCGGGGACCTCGTCGACGGCGGCGGCATCCAGCGCCGTGGCCTGGGGCAGCAGCATCGTGACCGTGGTGCCGACGCCCGGCGTGGACGCCAGCGTCACAGTGCCGCCCGACTGCGTCGCGAAGCCGTACACCGTGCTCAGGCCCAGGCCCGTGCCGCGGCCTGCGCCCTTGGTCGTGAAGAAGGGCTCGAACGCGCGCTCGCGCACCGCTTCGGGCATGCCCGACCCGGTATCCGACACCGCGATCGACACGAAGCCCGGCGCCGTGCCCGCCGTCGGCTGCGCGGCGTCGTCCGGCAGCGCCGCGGCGCGGTGCGCGCGGAACACCAGCTCGCCGCCGTCGGGCATCGCGTCGCGGGCGTTGATGGCGACGTTGAGCAGCGCCGACTCCAGCTGCACCGGGTCGGCCAGCACCGCGGGGCAATCGCGTTCGACGTCGATGGCGATGCGCACGCGCTGGTCGAGCGTGCGGCGCAGCATGTCGGCCAGCGAGTGGATCATCGCGGCGACGTCCACCGCGTCGGGCTGCAGCACCTGGCGGCGCGAGAACGCGAGCAGCTTGCTCGTGAGCTCCGCGGCGCGGCGCGTGGCGCGCGTCGCGGCGTCCAGCAGCTTCTGCCCGCGCACGTCGGCGGCCAGTGGCGGCAGCGTCTCCAGGATCTGCAGGTTGCCCTGGATGACGGTCAGCAGGTTGTTGAAGTCGTGCGCGATGCCGCCGGTCAGCTGGCCTACGCTCTCGAGCCGCTGCGAGTGGTTCAGCGCCTCCTCGGTGCGGGCGCGCTGCAGGCTGGTGGCCAGCAGGCCGCACACCGATTCGAGGAAACGGATCTCGTCCGGGCCGAACGGGTGCGGGCGGTCGGCATGGATCGTGAGCGCGCCGAAGATGCGGCCGCGGTCGCTCAGCGGGGCCACGGCGCCGCACACCAGGCCGGCCGCGCGGAAGCGGGGATGCAGGCGCGTCGGCGCGTCGCTGGCGTAGTCGGGCAGCACGACCGTGTGGCCGCTCGCGAGCATGAAGCCGGGCGGGCAGTCGGGCGTGGCCGGCATGCGCGCGCCCACCGGCAGGTCGGCCAGCAGGCCCACGCCGGCGGCGACGCGGAACTGGCGACCGCCGTCCTCCAGCAGGTGCACGATGGCCGACGGCAGCTGCAGCGCCTCGGCCGCGATGCGCGGCGCGTGCGCGAGCAACGCATCGGGGCTGCGCTCGTCGACGGCCAGGCGCGCGAGCTGCGCCAGGTGCTCGCTGTAGCGCGCCTGCTTGAGCGCCTTCTTCACGCGCGGGTAGTCGCCGATGTCGCGGATCGACGCCACGACGAACGGCAGGCCGTGGTCCTGCAGCGGGCTCAGCGCGATCTCCACGCGCACCTCGCTGCCGTCCTTGCGCCGCGCCACCAGGTCGGACTGGTCGCCCATCGGACGCGCCCGCGGCGCGCGGCCGTAGGCCTCGCGGTAGGACGCATGGCGCCCGCGGACGACGTCGGGCACGAGCGCGTCGACGCCCATGGTGGAGAGCTCGTCGGCGCTGTAGCCCAGCAGCGCCTCGGCGGCCGGGTTGCTCATCGCGATGGCGCCGGTGGCGTCGACCAGCAGCATCGCGTCGGGGTGCGCGCCGAAGATCGAACGGAAGACGCTGCGCTCGTCGAAGCCCATCAGCGACAGCGGCTTGGCGTGCTCGCGGCGCATGGCTCTGACCTTCAGGCGGCCGGCGTGACGGCGGGCACGAGCACGTAGCCCGCGCCGCGCACGGACTTGATCAGCTCGGGCCGCTCCGGATCCGCCTCGATCTTGCGGCGCAGGCGGCCGATCTGCACGTCGATCGTGCGGTCGAACGGCGCGGCGTCGCGGCCGCGCGTCTGCTCGAGCAGGAAGTCGCGCGAGAGCACGCGGCCCGGGTGGCGCACCAGCACGCCCAGCAGGTCGAACTCGCCGCCGGTGACCGCCACCTCGGCGCCGCGCGGGTCGTGCAGCGTGCGGGCGGCGACATCCAGCGTCCAGCCCGCGAAGACGAAGCGCTCGCGCACCCCGGCCGCGGGCGCAGTGGCAGCCGCAACGGGCTCGGGCGCCGGCTCGGGCGCCGCGGCGGTGCGGCGCAGCACGGCCTTCACGCGGGCCGCGAGTTCGCGCAGGTCGAAGGGCTTGGTGACGTAGTCGTCGGCGCCGACCTCCAGGCCGACGATCTTGTCGATCGAATCGCCGCGGCCGGTGACGATCACCAGGCCGCAGCGGTGGTGTTCGCGCAGCTGGCGCGCAATGGCAAAGCCGTCCTCGCCCGGCAGGCCCAGATCGAGCAGGACGAGGGCGGGCGCGTCGGCCGTCATCAGGGCCATCAGGTCGCGACCGTGGTGCAGTTGCGTGACGCGGTAGCCCTGCGTGCCGAAATAGCCGGCGAGCAGTTCGGTGATGTCGGCCTCGTCGTCGAGGACGGCGATGTGCGTGGGGGTCACGTTGGGCGAAGGGGCTCGGGCGCGGGTGCGCGACAGCCCCGACTGTACACACGCCACCACCGGCGGCCGATGCCGTGGGGCCTTGCCGACGCGGCATCGGCCGCCGCGACGCGGCTTGCGCGGCGTCAAGCCGGTGTCGTCGGGCACGGTCAAGATGCGGGCATGACCGTCCCGGGGCACGGCGCGAGCGCGCGCGCCAGCCCGCTTCAAGGGGCGCCGTTGAATAGGGATTTGTTCCGACCCGGCACGCGGCGTGCACTCCGCGCCACGCAATTGCCCGCCGGCTGCACCTCCCAGGCACGGCGGTGCGCCATCGCCGTTCTATAGTCCTGCCCATGCTGGAAGACACCGCGTTGACCAAGGCGCTCGGCGCGGCGCTCGCCAGGCTGCTGCGCCCGCTCGTGCGGTTGATGCTCAAGCACTCGTTCTCGTACAGTGCGTTCGAGTCGGTGGCCAAGCGCGTGTACGCCGAGTGCGCGATGGAGGACTTCGCGCTGCCGGGCCGCAAGCCCTCGGTCTCGCGCGCGGCCATCCTCACCGGCCTGACGCGCAAGGAAGTCAACACGCTGCTCAACGAGCCCTGGAGCGGCGCGAACGCCGACAGCACGCACTACAACCGCGCGGCCCGCGTCGTCAGCGCCTGGGTGCGCGATGCGCGCTTTGCCGATGCGCAAGGCGCGCCGCGCGCCCTGGCCATGGAAGGCCCGGACGGCTTCAGCGAGCTCGTGCGGCTGCACGGCGGCGACGTCCCCACGCGCGCCGTGCTGGACGAACTCGAGCGCCTGGGCTCGGTGCGCCTGCGCGAGGACGGCCAGGTCGAACTCGTCCAGCGCGCCTTCGTGCCAAACGAGGACATGGTCGCCAAGATCTCGTTCCTCGCCAGCGACGTCGCCGACCTGGTCGAGACCATCACGCACAACATCGAGGAACCCGACGCCCAGGCGGCCCGCTACCAGCGCCGCGTCATGCACCACGGGATCCCGCCCGAGGCGCTGCCGGCGTTCCGCGCGCTGAGCGGCAAGCAGTCGCAGAAGGTGCTCGAGAGCCTGGACGCCTGGCTCGCCGGCCACGACCTGTCGGGCGTCCCGGAGGAGGACTGGGGCGCGACGGCGCGCGTGGGCGTGGGCATCTACTACTTCGAGCAGATCCTCCCGCCGCAGGAATCGGACTCCTGAGCCCGGACACGGGACACGCGCCCCCGCAAAGCGGTAATTCCCCACGTTTCCTGTCAAGCCTGTGAAAGGAAAGGGAACGACAATCGCGGCGAGAGGGTGCAGTCGCAACAAGGCCAGCCGCAAAGAGCGGGCCGCACGACATCGGGCTTCGACAGAGGCTTTCGAGCACCGTGGCGCCAGCACGCGGCCACATTGATTCCGGGGCGGTTGATCGTGAAGACGATTGGACACGTGGCGTCCGAGTGGCGCGGGCGCGATCTCTTGCTGCGCTGCAACCATTGCGGCCAGACCGAAGAAGTGACCGACTACGCCGGCGGCGGCAAGCCGCGCCTGTTCGGCTGGACCGAAGCCGCGCGTGGCCAGTTCGGCTTCTCCAAGTGCCACCACTGCCTGATGGTGTACGACCGCAGCGCGGACGAACCGGCGGAGTCCCGCGGGCAGCGGCGGCCGGTGTTTCGCTGAGCCGCGTCCATCGACCGCGACGCACGCCAAGCCGTTCGCCATCCCCAGTCACGCCGGTCGCCTCCCCCGGCCAAGCCGTCATCCTGCGCGCAGTCGCAGGATCCACGGCACCCACGCAGTCGGAGGTTTCCGCTGTCGTGAGGCGCTCCGCGAGCCAACGTGGATC
>Ga0207427_100452_pt1 | contig 22682 bp, 20 predicted proteins | sample AraplaCL_Cvi_mMS_FD_184268 | JGI IMG/M metagenome (GOLD analysis project Ga0207427, IMG submission 184268) | Arabidopsis root microbial communities from the University of North Carolina, USA - plate scrape CL_Cvi_mMS (SPAdes) (version 2) | ecosystem: Host-associated > Plants > Roots > Endosphere ... | reverse complement strand
CCTTCACGGACAACGCGGGCGTGCTGCGCTCGTACGTGGCCTTCGGCGCGTGCATCTGGCTGGAGCGCGGCCACGACATCGTCATCGCCAACAACGAGATCCACGACTGCACGAACGGGCTGTTCACGAAGTCCACCGACGACGCGTTCGACCAGAACGATGCGACCCAGTTCTCGGTCAGCCGCAACGTGCGCATCGCGGGCAACTGGATCCACGGCAACGGCGTCGTCGGCGACGACCACGAGCACAACAGCTACGTGCAGTCGCTGAACGTGACCTACGAGTTCAACCGCTACGGCCCGCTGCGCGCCGGGGCGCTGGGCTCGGCGCTGAAGGATCGCTCGATCGGCGCCACCATCCGCTACAACCGGCTGGAGGAAGGTGCGCGTTCGCTCGACCTGGTCGAGGCGGAGGACTATCCCGAGACCGCCGTCGCCGACCCGCTGTATCGCCAGACCTGGGTCTACGGCAACCAGATCGTCAAGGACGGCACGACGGGCGCCGTGATCCACTACGGCGGCGACCACGGCGGCGCGCCCGCGGGCGCCCAATGGGGCGAGGCCATCTTCCGCAAGGGCACGCTGTACTTCTTCGACAACACCGTGGTGCTGACGGGCGCGGCGTCGTCCGAGTACCTGTTCCAGCTGTCGACCACCGAGGAGCACGCGGAGATCTGGAACAACGTCTTCGTGTTCCGCGACGCGGTCTCCGAGCCGTCGCTGCGCACCGGCCAGGAGGTGGCGGCCGCGTATACCCCGGGGGGCACGATCGCGCTGGGCCGCAACTGGATCACCGCGGGCTGGAAGAACAACGACCAGTACCACCCGGTGGCCGGGCCGGTGACCGGCGGCGCCAACATGCTCAGCGGGCCGACCCCGCCGATCGACCTGGCCAGCCTCGTGCCGCTCGCGGGCGGTGCGGCCGTCGACGCGGCGCTGCCCGGGCCCGCGGCGGCGTCGGGCGTCGCGGTGGCGTGGCAGCTCGACGGGGCGTTCAAGCCGCAGTCGCGCGCCGTGCACGGGCAGGCGGGCGACCTGGGGGCGGTGGAGCGCTGAGCCGCGCTGCCGGGGCACTGGATCCGCGACGCCGGCCGCGCCGCCGCATCGCAGGCAGGACGCTCAGTCCTTCTTGAAGAGGCTCCACCAGGGCCGGCCCTGGCGTTCCAGCTTGACGCAGGTGGACGACCGCTTGAAGCGGGCCTCCGTCCTGCAAAGGCGCTTGACGCAACCCTCGACGTTGGCCGCCTTGTCGGCGACGCAGGTCTCGCGCGGGCCGACGGGGGGAACGGGCGTGGAAGCCGCCGTGCCCTTGCGCGGCCCGACGGCGGTCGTCGCAGGCGAGGATTCCGGCGCCGCGGGCCCGGCGGCGTGGCCATCGGCCGCGGCGCGTGCGGACAAGGCGTCCCCGGGCGCAGGCGGGGCGCCAGGCGTCGTCGCCGAAGACGCCACCTGGTTGCCGGCGTCGGTGGCCTGGCGGCCGGGCCACAGGGCGAACGCGGCACTGGTCACGACCGCCACGCCCAGGAGTATCTGATAGAGCTTGATCCGCGTTGGCCTGGACGCCGCGCCGGCGCCTGCTGGCGCCGTCGAGAGGCCGTCCCAGTTCACGGGGGCCAGGTCGAGGTGCTCACGGAAGCGCACGCTCGCCGTGATCGACTCCGTCCTGAACGGCACCGTTGCCTGCAGCGCCCGCGCGTCGGTGGATGCCTGGTCGAGGACCGGCGGCCCGGGCAGCCGGTAGGGCGCGGGACGCGGGGGAACCGTCGCACGCCCGGTCAAGGCATCCCGGAGCGCCGCCACGGACTGTGGCCGGTCGCCAGGCCGCACGGCCATCGCCCAATCGAGCGTGGCCAGCACGCGCGTCGAGAAGCCGGGCGGCGCCAGCTCGGTCAAGGGCGCCAGGTCGTCGCTGAGGATGCGCGCCGTCGCAGGCAGGGGCGGCCGTCCGGTGAGCATGAAGTAGCAGGTGCTCGCCAGCGCGAAGATGTCCGTCCAGGGCCCTTGCCGCATCACGTGCGCGTCCGCGTATTGCTCGATGGGCGCGAACTGGGGCTTGAGCACCGCGGTCAGGTGTTGCGTTCGATCCGCCAGGACGCGCCGCGCCGCGCCGAAGTCCAGCAGCACGGGCCGGTCGTCGTCGCACCAGAGGATGTTGTCCGGGGCGATGTCGCGGTGGAACACCTCGACGCGATGCATCTCGGCCAGCGCGCCGAGCAGCGGCTCGAGCATCGACATCAGCCAGGCCTCGGTCACCGCCACGGCGCCCAGGTGCTGCCGGCGCTGGCGCAGGGTCTGCCCGCGGTAGAACGGCATGGCCATGTACGCCGTCCCCCGCTCCTCCCAGAAGCGGTAGACCTTGACCAGGGCCGGGTGGTCGAAGCGGGCCAGCAGCTTGGCCTCGTTGAGGAAGGAGCGCAATCCGAGGTCGAAGTCCTCCTGGTGCGCCCTGGAGCGCAGCGTCAGGTGGCCGTCGCCATTGCGGCCGACCATGCCCATCGGCATGTATTCCTTGATGGCGACGTCGCGTTCGAGCGGGCCTTCCCAGGCCCGGTACACGATGCCGAAGCCACCGACGCCGATCACTTCCCGGATCTCGAAGTCGCCCAGCAGGCTGCCCAGGGGCAGCGCATCGTTGACCTCGGGAAGAGGCATCAGCGTGGCGGCCGTCGGCAGGAAGGGGATCTGGTCAGGCATCGAGGTGTTGGGGCCGGGCCGGAAGGGGGCGACGCCAGGCGTCTGGTCGACGTGGGCGGGCAGGACCGGCGCGACGACTGTAGCGTCGTGTGCAAACGCGCATGGCGCCGATCGAGCAGCCATTCGGGAAAGGGTGCACGAATGCACGGAACCGGTCGCCAGCCTGCTCGACAGCAAGTCGTCGAGGATGGCATGGAAACGCAATGGCCAAGGCATTGGACGGCTGAACGAACGTTCCATCGCGACCCTGCATCGCGCGCATCGCGCGCTGCCGGGGCGCAGCGGCTGTGCGGGGCTGGGACCGGGCCTCGTGCCCCGTGATGCGCCTGCGCCGCAAGATCGAGCCGACGCCCGACAAGCCGCGGTTCATCCGCACGGTGCGCAACGTGGGGTACGTGTGACGTGCCCGCTTGAGGCGTATCGATTCGCTCGACGAGGACCCGTAGGGCGGTCGTTCGACCCGCCGTCCGTCGCTCACTTCACCGCCATCACCACGGCTCGAAGCAATCGTAGTTCCGCTGCCGCTGGATCAACCCGTCGCGCATCTCGAAGAACATCGCGAAATGCGCCCGCATCACGCTGCCGGCGGCCAGCGCGCCGACCGGCGCGGCGAGCGTGGCGGACCAGTCGGCCTCGACGGCCAGCCGGTCGCCGTCGGCCACCACGTTCAGCACGTCGTAGCGCTGCGCTCGCAGCAGCGCCTGGCCCTGCTCGGCGCGCCGCAGCAGCGTCGGCAGGTCGCTGCGGCCGCCGTCCGGATTCAGGCGGTTGGGCAGTTCGACCTGCACCGCGTCGGGCGTGAAGAAGGCGGCCAGGCGATCGCCGGTGGCGCCCTCGGCGATGGCCTGCAGGTAGCGCAGCACGGCGGCTTCGTTGTTCATCGACGTCTCCTCGCTTCAGGCTGCCAGGCGCCAGTCTGCCGGCACCAGCCAGTGCGGCAGATTGTCGAGGACCGCGCCCGGATGCGTCACGGGCCCCATGTGGCCGATGCCCGCCAGGTCGACGACCTCGGCGCCCGGCATCAGGCCGGCCAGGACGTCGACGATGCGGCGCACCGGCGCCGGCGAATCGCTGCCGCGCAGCAGGCGCACGGGCATGTCCAGCGCGGCGAATCGGCGCAGCGGCGTGCGGTCGGCGAACGCGGCGTCGAACTCCGCGGCTACCTTGCGCATGCACGCGCGCACGCCGGCGCGCTGGCGCTCGTCCAGCGCGCGCCAGGCGCCGGCGCCCGACCAGTAGTCGACGAACAGCGCCGCGGCCTCGTCCTCGCGCCCCGCGCGGGCGCGCTGCGCGACCGTGCGACCCACGTGCAGGATCTCCTCGCACTGCGGGGTGGACGCCGCGTCGTGGAACAGCACGGCAAAGCGCGCCGGCTCGAACAGCGTGAGGCTGCGCACGCGCTGCGGCCAGCGCAGCGCGAGCTCCAGCGCGATCGCCGCGCCGTAGGAATGCGCGAGCACGTGCACGCCGCCTGGTGCGCGCCCGAGCTGGGCGGCCAGGTGCTGCGCCTCCGATTCGAACGGCGCGGCCAGGCCGGCGGGCCAGGCCACGCCGCGTTCGCAGCCCAGGCGGTCGGGGGCGGCGACGTCGAAGCGGTCGCCGAGCACGGCGGCGATCGGGTTCCAGGAACGGCCCGCGACGGCACTGCCGTGGATGCACAGCACGGTATCGCGGTGGGACGGGATCGAGGCGAACATGGTCAGGGCTTGCAGTCTGGGTCCAGGCATCGAGGATCGCGGCGCCGCGTATCTGCAGCGCTGCGGCGGGCGCGCGAATGTTTCAGCCGCGTTGCGGCGCCCGGGGCGACGCCAGTGCCTGGCCGCGACGCGACGGATCGCTCAGGCCGCCATCGGCAGGGCGTCGCGCTGCGTCGGTTGGGCGTACAGCAGCGGCCCGAGCGCGTCCTGGATGCGCTGCATCTGCGCGACGCCGACCATGGCGCCCAGCACCTTCTGGAAGCGCGGCTCCAGCACGCCCGAGACGATGTATTGCCAGCGGTAGGCCTTGAGCAGCGTGGCGGCGATGCGCTCGATCCGGGCCGGCTCGAACGCGCGCTCGACGCAGCGCTCGAAGTACAGGGTGTCGGCCGCGGCCTGCGCCTGCAGGATGCCGTCGACCGCGACGACCAGGTCGATCAGGTCGGCGACCGCCAGGTCGCGCTCGGCCGGCTCCAGCTGCTCGTCCTCGCGCATCCACTCGAGCTCGTCGAGCACGGCGTGCTGCGACTCCTCGCGCCAGTGGAACAGGAACACGTCCTTCCACAGCGGCGACAGGTCCGTTGCGTCGGCGATGCTGGCGCGGTAGTGCGCCTGCGTGAACAGCTCGATGTGGCAGGTCAGGCCCAGCACCGCCCACGTGCACTTGCTCAGCACGGCGTCGGCGACGGCGTTGGGCTGCACGGCCAGCTCGTAGCCCGCCGGCATGACGTCGGCCATCATCTGCTCGATGCGGCGGAACAGCGCCTGGTGCTTGAGCTCCTCGTCGGTGAAGCGCACCAGCGCTTCGAGCGCCACCTGGTCGCCGAGCGCGTGCTGCTGGCTGATCTCGATCATCTTGGCGCCGATGAAGCGCTCCACGAGGCCGAACAGGTTGGCGTAGGTGCGGCCCTGCACCTGGCTGAACAGGCGGCGTTCGGCGGGCGTGAGGAATTCGAGTTCGCCGGCCAGCGACAGGCCGACGGGCAGGAAGTCGCGGTCGAGCGCGAAGGCGCGGCCGCGGATGACGTCGCGTTCGATCTCCCAGCGGATGCGCTTGGATGTCTCGATCACTTTCTCGTAGGGGCTGGCGTGCAGCATGGCGATGGCTTTCTTGCGTGGGGTGGTTGGAGGGTTCCCACTGTCGCGGCCGCCTGTATCGTTGCCGCTTCGCGCACAATCGCCTGCGTAGCGTTCGTGTTGCCGGCCGGTTTCACCGCGCCGCCGGGGAAGGGAGCCATGACCCACCGCAGCCGCATCCTGGTCGTCGACGACGACCCCGGCATCCGCGCGATGCTCGACGAGTACCTGGGCGCCCACCGGTTCGACGTGCGCCTGGCGGCCGACGGCCCCGCGCTGCGGGCCGAGATCGAGCAGCACCTGCCCGATCTCGTGCTGCTGGACGTGCACCTGCCCGGCGAGGACGGCCTGTCGCTCGCCCGCTTCCTGCGCGAGCGCTTCGACGTGGCCATCATCATGGTCACCGGCGCCACCGACCTGATCGACCGCGTCGTCGGCCTGGAGATGGGCGCCGACGACTACGTCGCCAAGCCCTTCGACCCGCGCGAGCTGCTGGCCCGCGTGCGCAGCGTGCTGCGTCGCTCGACTTCCCTGGCGGAGCTGGCTGCCGCCGCGCCCGCGGCCCCGGCCCAGGCCGATGCCCCGGCGACGCCCGCGGCCGCGTCGCCCGCGTTCGCACGCATCGCGGTGGGACGCTGCCTGCTGGAAGTCGATTCCCATCGTCTGCTGACCCCCGACGGCGAGGACGTGCCCATCACCGCGATGGAGTTCGAGCTGCTGCGCGCCTTCGTGCGCAACCCGAACCGCGTGCTCTCGCGCGACCAGCTGATGCTGCATTCGCGCAACCGCGAGCGCGACCCGTTCGACCGCGCGATCGACATCCGCATCGGCCGCCTGCGCCGCAAGATCGAGCCCGACCCCGACGAGCCGACAGTGATCCGCACCGTGCGCAACGCGGGCTACATGTTCGTGCCGGCCTGACGCCGCGCGCAGGTCAGGCCGCCGCCGGCCGGTGGCACCAGGCGAGGGCGTCGGCCGGCACGCGCAGCGCCCAGTGCGCGGCCGGCCCCTGGCGCAGCGCGCGCAGGAAGCCCAGCGGCGTCAGGCCGGCCAGCACCTTGAGCTCGCGGTGCAGGTGCGCCTGGTCGGCGAAGCCGCAGGCGCCCGCGAGCTCGGCCCAGCGCGGCTTCGCGTCGCCCGGCAGCGCGTGCACATGCCAGAAGAAGCCGTGCACGCGCGCCAGGCGGCAGAACAGCTTGGGCGCCACGCCCAGCTCGCGCGCGAACAGGCGCTGCAGGTTGCGCGCGGTGCAGCCGAAGTGCGCGCCGACGTCGGCCATCGACATCGCCGGCATGCGCCACAGCAGCTGGCGCAGCGTGGGGCCGAAGCGGTCGCCGTCGGGGGCGCGGGCACGCGCGAGCAGCGCCTCGACCTGCGCGATGGCGTGCTCGTGGGAGGCGCCGCCGGCCGCCAGCGCCGCCAGGCGCGCCAGCGCGCGGCCGTCCCGCACCTGGTCGGCCGCCAGCCTGCCGGGCGCGGCGAGGCGGTTGGCGACCCCGGGCTTGAGGACGACGGTGGTGGCGACGGTGCCGGCCGCGAAGTGCAGCTCGCCCGGGCGCCCGCGCAGGCCGCCGAGCGCGACGCGCGGCAGCGGGCGGCCGCTGCGGCCGTCGATGATCATGCCGGCATGCACGATCGTCAGCGTGCCGTAGAAGCTGGCGGGCACGCGCAGCGCGGTCGCGCCGGCGCAGGCGCGCGCATCGCGCAGGAAGTGGCACAGCACGTCGTCGGCGTCGGCCGCGGCGGGCAGGCGCATCTGCGTGCGCAGCGAAGGCAGGGCCGCGCGGGGCGCGGCGGGGTCGGGCAGCGTGGCCGGAGCCATGGCGGACGGGGATCAGTGGAAACGGTCCCGATCCTGCGGGCGTCACGTATTCGCGGCGTTTCATGCCTGCCGCGCAGCCGGCGACATCGATGAAACAGGGCCCGAAGCGCGGGGGAACGCGGCTGAAACCCCCCGGCCGACGATTCGTTCCACGACGGCCTCCCGCCGTCCCCGGCCGGCTCCGCGCCCGCCTGTGGCTCCTGCGCCGGCACGTCACCGCCTGGGGACTGCTGGGCTGGTGAGCGCTCGGGGCCGTGGCGGTCGTGCGCGCCTTCGCGCACTGAAGGCGCAGCGCTACTCCAGCCGCCACTCGAACGCGATCTTCAGCCAGCGCGGCGCGGGATGGCCGTCGACCGTGCCCGGCTCGATCGGGCACGCGAGGGCCGTCTCGATCGCCGTCACGTCCAGCACCTGGTGCGCGAGGTCGCTGCCGCTGGGCGCGACGATGCGGATGCGCCGCACGCTGCCGTCCGGATCCACGAGCAATGCGAGGTTCGACTGGCCGGTCGCGTGCTGCCGCAGGGCGACGGGCGGATACGCGATGCGGCCGCACGGCTGGCCGACGGCCGCTTTCGGCGCGCCCGGCGCGCTGGCGGCCACCGCGGGGACGCCGGGCAGCGCGCGTTCCGCGACGTCGACCGGCAGGCGCTGCTCGCCGGCCGGGCCGCGGCGGACGAACACGCCGTCGTCCTCCAGCACGCCGGCGCGAAAGCGGCCCTCGAGTCGCGTGCCGTCGGGCAGCGCCACCGTGCCGCGGCCGCTCATGTCGTCGCGTTCGAAGCGATCCTCGAAGCGCAGGCCCGCCGCCGTCGTGAACACGCCGGGCCCCGGGTGGCGGCCGGCGACGAAGCGGCCTTCGTAGCGGTCGCCACCGTTCCAGGTGAGCACGCCGTGCCCCTGCGGGCGGCCCTGGGCGAGCGTGCCGACGTAGCTCGTGCGGGTCGCGCCCTCCACGATCCACTGCAGGGTGCCTTCGCCGCTGCCCCAGCCGTCGACGCACGCGCCGGTCCAACTGACCTGCTCGTTCGGCCGCGGAGACGGGTTCGCGAAGCCGCAGCCGTTCGAGTCGTTGATGACCTCAGGGGCGGCGTGGACGGCGGTCGCCAGCGTGGCGAGCACGGCCAGGGCGAGAAGGCGGCGCGCGGGGACGTTCATCGAGCGGTTCGGATCGGCCATCGCGGCATTGTCGTCACACGAACCCGAGGTTGCGCTGCGACGCATCCCAGTTCGCGAGGTTGGGCAGCACGGTCAGCAGGTCGGTGTCGCTGATGCCCAGCCACTTGCCCATCGTCGCGGCGTACTGGTCGACCGAGGTGCTGGGCAGCAGGCGGCCCTGGCCGACGTCGTCCGGGCCGTCGTTGGCCACCACCGGCGGCGTGCCGTAATAGCGGCCGCCGTTGACCGCGCCGCCCAGCATGAAGTGCATGCTGCCCCAGCCATGGTCCGAGCCGTCGTTGGCCGTGAGCGTGCGGCCGAAGTCCGAGGCCGTGAAGGTGGTCACCTGCTTGTCGACGCCCAGCTCCTGCGTGGCTGCGTAGAACGCACCGAGCGCCTGGGCGACGCTCGTGAGCAGGCCGGGGTGGATCGTGGCGAGGCCGTCGTGGTTGTCGAAGCCGCCCATCGACACGAAGAACACCTGGCGCTTCGCGCCAACGGTGTCGGCCGTGCTGATCATGCGCGCCACGAGCTTCAGTTGGTCGGCCAGCGGATTGGTGCCGGCGGCGGGGAAGGGCGTCGTGATCGTCCGGCCGGCCGCCAGCGCGGCCGACAGCGTGCCGCCCGCGCTCAGCGAGCGGGCGCTGATGCGGCTGTACTCGTTCTCGAACAGGTGGGTGCTGGATGCGGTCACGAGGTCCTGCAGCGCCGCCGAACACGCGGTGGAGCCGAACAGCGGCTTGGCCACGCCGTTGAGCGCGACGGGCCCGGTCGTGGAGACCTGGTACTGCGTGGCCGTCTTGCCCGACAGGTACACCGCGTTGCCCGACACGTTCACGCACGTGAAGACGGCGTTGCCGTTGCCCGACTCGAACAGGTCGCCCATGCGCCCGCCCCAGCCCGAGGTGGCGCCCTCGGGCGACGACGCCTGCCACACCGACTGCTGGTCGTTGTGCGAGAACAGGCGCGGCGGCAGCGGCACGTTGTTCGCCTTGTACTGCGCCTTCGTGGTGGGCTGCACCAGCGTGCCGACGTTGAGCATCACGCCCAGCTTGCCGCTGTCGAAGATGGCCTTGAGCGGCAGCAGCTCGGGGGCGAGCGCGTACTGCAGGCCGCCCGCGAGCGCGACGTTCGGGTTCAGCACCGTGCCGGCCAGCTGCGCCTGCGTGTAGGCCAGTGTGGGGCGCATGCCCTGGTAGGCGGCGTAGCGCGCGGTGTCATAGGGCACCAGCGTGTTGCCGTAGTCGTTGCCGCCGTACAGGAACACGCACACCAGCGCCTTGTAGTCGGTGGCGGTGGCGGCCGCGGCCTCGCTCATCGCGGCCAGGTTCAGCGCCCAGGGCGCGGCGGCGCCGGCGACGGCGAGCATCGAGGAGCGCTGGAGGAACGCGCGGCGGGAAGCGTCGTGGGTCATGCGGGCCTCACTTCTGGACGATGTATTCGGGCGCGGCCAGCACCAGCACCAGCGCCGCGTTGACGCGGGCCGCGCGCGTGGCGTCGGTGCCGGCGGGCATCGTGGCGACGGCCGCCGCGAGCGTGGCGATCGTGGCCGCGCCCACCTGGTTGGCGGCCAGCACGAGGTTGATCTCGGCCAGCAGGCTGGCCGCGTCGTCGGCCAGCGCGAGCAGCGACGAGTAGTCCGGCGTGAGGTCGGCGATCGAGCCCTGCACGGCGCGCTGCAGGTAGTTCACGCAGCCCACCACCGACGACTCGTTGGCGATCTGGAACTCGGGCGCCTCCAGGTCGCTGGCGTCGAGCGCGGTGTTGGGCGGCACGTAGCCGGGCCGGAAGAAGTTGAACACCGACGGCGAGCGGCCGGGGCTCTGCGCGAGGCCCTTGGCCGCGTCGGAGGTGTCGCCGACGGCCCACAGCCCGCTGGGCGACGTGACGCCGTAGGCGCGCGCCCAGCCGGTGAAGCGCAGGATGGGCTCGCGCAGCTTGCCGTAGGCGGTGGCGTCGCCCGGCGTGCGGGCCTCCGTGTCCAGGAGCAGCGCACGCACGACGGCCTGGAGGTTGCCGCGCGTGCCGGTGCCGTCGTCGTCGAACACCGCCGCCACGCGCGCCACGTAGGCCGGGCTCGGGTTGCTGGTGACCAGGCGCTGGATCAGCTGGCGGCTGAGGAAGGGCGCGACGTTGGGGTGCGCGGCGATCGTGTCCAGCGCCTGTCCCAGGCCCGTGGTCGCATCGGTACCCTCGGGGATGGTGGTGCCCAGGAAGGTCTTGGCGCCGGTCTCGTAGCGCTTGGCCACCTGGATCATCGGGCGGCGGTGGAAGTCGGGCGTGGCCGTGCCGGCGCCCACGCTCTGGCCCTGCAGGTCGAAGTCCCAGCCGGTGAACACGCGCGCCAGGCCGGTGATGTCCGCCAGCGCGTAGGTGGGCGTCGTCTGTCCGCCGGTGAGCTGCGGCGTGCCGTCGGCGTTCAGCATCACCAGGCCGATCGTGAACAGCTGCATCAGTTCGCGGGCGTAGTTCTCGTCGGGCAGCGCGCCGCTGGTGGTGTCCTCCTTGGCGGATCCGCGGAAGGTGAGGAAGTCGCCCATCGCGCCGGACAGCGACATGTGCGTGAGCCACTCGCGATGGCTGCCGAACGCGTTGGCCTCGAGCAGGTCCATCCAGTTCGCGGCGTTGAACTGCTTCCAGCCGCCGCCCACGAGGCCGTCGATGGCGACGACCCAGATCTCCGACAGCGCCAGCGTGATGCGCTGGCGCAGCGTGTCGGGCGCGCTGAGCAGCTTGCGCCACATCGTCGCGTCGAAGCCGGCCTGGTCGTTCTTGTGCGTGGCGGCGGTGTAGCCCTGTGCGACGAGCCAGTCCCAGCGCGTGTCCGTGACCGGCAGCGCGAACTGCGCGTCGAGCCAGCCGGCGTAGCCCAGGCGAACGACCTGGGCGATCTGCGCGCGGCTCGCGCCCATCGAGGCCTGCGCGAGGAAGCGCGCGGCCTCGGCCTCGGTCGGCGCGGGCGGGGGCGGCGGAGGAGGCGGTGGCGGCTCGGGCGACGGGGACGGCGACGACCCGCCACCGCCGCCGCAGGCCGCGAGCGAGGCCGCGGCGAGCGTGGCGGCGCTCAGTGCCGAGACAGTGGAAAGCGCAGACGCGTTCGCGTCGCTGCGGGGCGCAGGCGCGCGCAGCTGTTCCTGGACATCGACAGTCATGGCTGCCCTCGTTTTCGGGACGTGTGGTGTGTGTCGCGGTCGATGCTGCGTTCGAACGAAGTCACCGCCGAGGTGACCAATGTCGTCTCGAATGGCAGGGTTGCCAAGAAGCTTTGCATGGAGAAACACCGGACGCACGATCAGCAAACTGGCCCGCGCGAAAGGCAATCCGGCCCCGGCCTGCCCGCGCCGCGCCGTTAGACTGCGGGGCCCGCGCGCCACGAGCGCGTGCGAACCGGTTCCACTCGCGCCACCGCGCCCACAACGCATGCCATCCTTGCCCAAGACCCTGCGCCACCTGTTCGTGGCCGCCTCCCTGCCAGCGCTCGTCGGCGCCACGTACGCCGCCGACGCGCCGCGGGCCAACCCGCTGCTCGTCGAGAGCACGCTGCCGCTGCACTACCCGCACTTCGACCAGATCCGCGACGCCGACTTCGCGCCGGCCTTCGCGCACGCGATGGCCGAACACCGCAAGGAGATCGCGGCCATCGCATCGAACCGCGCCAAGCCCACGTTCGACAACACCATCGTCGCGATGGAGCGGGCCGGCCGCACGCTGGGTCGCGTGCGCGACATCTTCGACAACCTGGCCAGCGCCAACACCGACCCGGTGCTCGACGAGGTGCAGCGCACGATGGCGCCCAGGCTCGCCGCGCACGACGACGCCGTCCTGCTCGATCCGAAGCTGTTCGCGCGCGTGGAGGCGCTGTACGCGCGCCGCGACGCGCTCGGCCTGGACCCCGAATCGGCGCGCCTGCTGTGGCGCTATCGCCAGGACTTCGTGCGTGCCGGCGCGCGCCTGCCCGAGGCCAGCAAGGCCAGGTTGCGCGCGCTCAACGCGGAACTCGCGTCGCTGCAGATCGCGTTCGAGCAGAACACGCTCAAGGAACGCGGCGCCTCGGCCGTGGTGTTCGACACGCGCGCCGAGCTCGCGGGCCTGCCCGACGCCGACATCCAGGCCGCCGCCGACGCCGCGGCCAAGGCCGGCAAGCCGGGCAGGTTCGTCATCGACCCGGTCAACACGACGACCCAGCCGGTGCTGGTGCTGCTCACGAGCCACGAGTCGCGCATGAAGGTGATGGCCGCGTCGCTCGCGCGCGGCAGCCGCGGCGGCCCGTTCGACAACCGCGCGGTGGTCGCCTCGCTCGCGCGCAAGCGCGCGGAACGCGCGGCGCTGCTGGGCTACCCCGACCACGCGTCGTTCCAGCTCGCAGAGCAGACGATCGGCTCGGAAGCCACGATGAACAAGCTGCTCGCGGACCTGGCCACGCCGGCCGTGATCAACGCGCACAAGGAAGCGGCGCAACTGCAGGCGGCGATCGATGCCGAGCACGGCGGCTTCCAGCTGCAGGCCGCCGATTGGGACTTCTACGCGGAGAAGCTGCGCAAGTCCGGCTACGCGTTCGACGAGTCGCAGCTCAAGCCGTACTACGAGCTCGACCACGTGCTGATGGATGGCGTGTTCTACGCGGCCAACCGGCTGTACGGCCTGACGTTCAAGGAGCGCCACGACCTGCCCGTCTACCAGTCCGACGTGCGCGTGTTCGACGTGTTCGACCAGGACGGCACGCCGCTGGCGATCTTCATCGGCGACTACTACGCGCGCGGCAACAAGAAGGGCGGCGCGTGGATGAACGAGTACGTGGAGCAGGACGGCCTGACCGGCGACAAGCCCGTCATCGCCAACCACCTGAACATCCCCAAGCCGCCGGCCGGCGAGCCGACGCTGCTGACGCAGGACGAGGTCACGACCGCGTTCCACGAGTTCGGCCACGCGCTGCACGGCATGCTCTCGCGAACGAAATACCCGCGCTTCTCCAGCCCCGGCGTGCCGCGCGACTTCGTCGAGTACCCGTCGCAGTTCAACGAGATGTGGGCGACCCACCCGGAGGTGCTCAAGCACTTCGCGCGCCACTGGAAGACGGGCGAGACGATCCCGCAGGCGCTGGTGGACAAGGTGCAGGCGGCCGACCGCTTCAACCAGGGCTACCTGATGACGGCCTACCTGTCGGCGACGCTGCTGGACCAGGCCTGGCACCAGATGCCGGCGGCCAAGGTGCCGGCGGCGGCGGACGTCGTCTCGTTCGAGGCCGAGGCGCTGCACCGCGCGGGCCTCGATTTCGCGCCGGTGCCGCCGCGCTATCGCAGCACCTACTTCTCGCACGCATTCGCGGGCGACTACTCGGCGGGCTACTACTCGTACATCTGGAGCGAGGTGCTCGCGGCCGATTCGAGCGACTGGGTGCTCGCGCATGGTGGCCTGACCCGCGAGGTCGGTGACCGCATCCGCGCCACGCTGCTCTCGCGCGGCGGCTCGGCCGACGCGCTGTCGCTGTTCCACGACCTGACCGGCGGCGCGCCGGACGTGGGCCCGCTGCTCAAGAAGCGCGGGCTGGCCGCCAGCGAGTGACGGCCTGCGGCCCCGGCAGCGTCCGGGGCCGGCGTCGCCTCAGCGATGCGCCTTGTGGTGATGATGGTGATGGTGGTGATGATGGTGGTGGTGGCGATGGCGCGGACGCGCCTGCGCCGCCACGGCGAACATCGACAGCACGCAGGCGACCGCGACGAGCTTGGTGAACGACATGGGAGCTTCTTTCTTCTGGAGTGATGACCGGACTCGTGCCCGGGGCCGGCATCATGCCTGAAAACGCGCCCGGGCCGGCCCCGGACGATGGACATCGTGCCGGCGCCGGCCCGGGCGCGATCGGTCGAAGCGACCTGTGAACGCGGCTTACTTCGTCTCGGCCTTGATGTCGGCCTTGTCCTGCTTGTAGTCCAGCTTGGCGTCGGCCTTGTCCACCTTGGCCTGGGCCTTGGCGTCGTGCTTGCAGGCACGTTCCACCGCACCCTCGGTGTGGCGCTCGCAGTCCGCCTTGTTGGCGTGGTAGTCGGCCTTGGCCTGGGCCTTGTCGGCCTTGTAGTCGGCCTTGGCCTGCGCCTTGGCGGCGTCGGCCTGGGTGTGCGTCAGGTCGTCGGCGTACGCGCCCAGCGACAGGGTGGCGGCGCAGGCGGCGAGCAGGGCGATGAGGGTCTTGTTCATGAGGTGCTTTCTTGATGCGCCCGTCGAGCCGGGCAGAGGCCTTGGAAACGGCAAGCGCGGTGCCGCCGAACTCGGCGGTGGGCGCGGATGCGGCGTTGTCCGACAGCCGCGCCGGAGCGGCCGCGGGCGCGTTTCCTGCCCGTTGGTACGCAGTTCCCTCGCGGAGGTGGCCATGAAGTTCATGATCCTCGTGAAGTCCAATCCGGATCTCGAAGCCCGCATCGCGGCCACGCCCGACGCGCGGATGCAGGCGCAGATGGCGCAAATGGAGAAGTTCAACGACGAACTGCGGCGCGCGGGCGCGCTGCGCGATTGCGACGGCCTGCAACCGAGCCGCGACGGCAAGCGCGTGCGTTTCGACGGCGCCACGCGCGCCGTGGTCGACGGCCCGTTCGACGGCGACCTGGTCGCCGTCGACTGGGTCATGCGCTGCCCGAATCCGATGCCGGTGGCGTCGGAGATCGAGATCCGCGCGATCGGCTGACCCGCATGACTCACCCGATCGCCGTCAGCATCCCGCACCAGCTCGGTCGCGCCGAGGCCCGGCGCCGCATCGAGGCCGGCTTCGCGAACCTCGTCCGCCAGCTGCCTGGAGGCGGCGGCGCCTGCAACGAACGGTGGGACGGCGATCGCCTGACGTTCAGCGTGACGGCGATGGGCCAGAGCGTGTCCGGCGTCATCGACGTGCGCGATGCCTTCGTGGCGATGGAGATCGCGCTGCCGGGTGTCCTGGGCCTGCTTGCCCGTGGACTCCAGGGGCGCCTGGAGAAGGCGGGGCAACTGCTCTTGACGAGGAAGTAGCGTCAGGCGCCCGCCGTCGCGCCGCTGCGCCCGAAGCGCACCGGCCACCGCCACCAGGTCGCCAGCACCGACAGCCCGAACAGCGAATACGCCGCCGTGAACACCCAGGGCGGCGCCTGCCAGAACAGCAGCGCCTGCAGCCAGTGCTCGACGAAGCTGCCTTCGTAGGTCGTGGCGTGGGCCCGCGCGCGCAGCCACATCTCCAGCGTCGTGAGCGGGCACACGACGCCGGCCCAGGCCTCGCCGGCCACGACGAGGATGGTGGCCAGGTGCGCCCAGCGCAGCCACGGCGAGTTGATCCAGTTCCAATGCCGCAGGTTGCCGACGACCACGAGCGGCAGCCCGAGCACGACGAAGGCCATCAGCGCGACGTGCGCGCAGAGCACGGCGTCGGCGAGGAACTGCCAGGGCGAGAAAGCGTTCATGTGGCACACGTCACGAAGTCGTCAGCCCGCATTGTGCGGCGTGTCGGCGCGCCCGCAAACATCCGCGCACCTTCGTTCCGGCGCCAGGACGACGGCAACCTGCTGTCGTACGAACTGGCATGCATCATGGTGGCGCAGTTGGGCCGCGACTGGGCCGCGTTCGAGCAGTTCGCGCGGACTGCGCGCCGCGCCGATGCCGGGGCTGCCGCGGCGCGCGAGCACCTGCAGCTGGACCTGGGCGCCTACGCGAGCCTGATCGTGGAGCGCGAGCCGAGCGCGGGCTGGACATCGGCGGTTGCCGCGTCCGCGGCCCAGGCCTAGAGCGTGCGCCGCAGCGCCTCGAAGAACAGTTCGGACTGCAGGCGCTCGCCCAGCGTCTGCTCGCCGACGCGGCGGGCGAGGGCCGGGTCGACCGGCGCCAGCGGGCGGCCGGTCGATTGCGCGAGCACCTGGTGCAGGCAGGCGCGCTCCAGGAAATAGAGGTCGTCGTAGGCGTGGGCCAGGCGGGCGCCGCAGACGATGACGCCGTGGTTGCCCAGGAAGGCGACGTCGGCGGCGCCCATCGCGCGGGCGATGCGCTCGCCCTCGCCGCGGTCGAGCGCGAGGCCGTTGTAGCGGGCGTCCACCGCGATGCGGCCGTGGAAGCGCATCGCGTTCTGCGACAGCGCGGTGTCGAGCGCGCGATCGGCCGTCAGCGTCAGCGCGGTGGCGTAGGGCATGTGGGTGTGCAGCACGCAGGGCTTGCCCAGCCGGTGCACCGCCGCGTGGATGAACATCGCGGTGGACTCGACCTCGTGGCGGCCCGCCAGCTTCGCGCCGTCGTTGGCGACCAGCACGATGTCGTCGGCCTGGATCTCGCTCCAGAGCAGGCCGCGCGGGTTCAGCAGGAAGCGGTCGGAGCCGTCGGGCAGCTCGACGCTGAAGTGGTTGCAGATGCCCTCGGCGAGCCCGTGGTGCGCGGCGGCGCGCAGCGCCAGGGCGAGGTCGGCGCGCAGGCCGGCGACGGCGGGCGAATGGAAATCCTCGGCGTGCATGGCGATTCCTTTGGGGGTAGCCTGGACTCTACAGGGCCGCGCACGTCCGCCGGCTCGCGCGCGCGGCCGGGCAGGCCGATTGCCGCGCCGGAGCGATTTCGTCGACACGAGGCCAAGACATCATGCCTGCCCGCTCATCCGTTCGAACCCACCCGTTCAAGCTGCATGCCCTGGCCCTGCTCGCGCTCGGCGCGCTGGCGGCCTGCTCCAGGCAGGAGGCCGCAGCGCCCGCGCCGATGGCCGCGGCGTCCGACACGGCGGCCTCCGACGCGCTGCCGCCGCTCCCGCCGCTGCAATCGCCGGCCGCGGTCGCCACGCAGGCGCCCGTGCAGGCGCCGGCCCGCGAGCCCACGCGCGTGGCCGGAAGCGATGTCGACGATCCGAACGCGCCGATCGAGGTCGCGCCGCCCGCCGCGGGCTATGCCAACGAATCGACGTATGCGCAGGCGCCGGTCTACGCCGACGACCCCGCGTACGCCGACGATGACCAGCAGCAGGTGGTGAGCGTCTACGTCGACCCGCCGCTGGAGCAGCCGGCGCCGGTGGCCGTGGACTGGGCGCCGCCGCCGATGCTGGTGGAGGACGTGCCGCCGCAGCCGTATGCGGACGCGGTCTGGGCGGGCGGCTACTGGGGCTGGCAGGGCCGCTGGGTGTGGTGCGCGGGCCGCTGGGCGCGGCCGCCGCGGCCCGACTACCGCTGGCACGAGCCGTACTACGAGCACCGCCACGACAAGGTGGTGTACGTGCCCGCGTACTGGCAGCCGCCGGAACGGCACTTCATCGCGCCGGCCGCGGGCATCGCGATCGCGGCGGCGGTGATCGCGGTGGGGGTGCATGCGGGCCATCACGCCGAAGGGCCGCAGGGCGTGTTCGTGCCGCCGCCGCCGGGCTCGCGCCCCGGCCTGATCGTGCCGGCGCCGGTCAACACGCCGCCGCGCGTGGTCGTCGGCGCGCCGCCGGTGGTCAACGTGGGCATGCGCGTGAACGGCAACGTCGAGAACAACAGCCACAACGTCACGAACAACATCACCAACATCACGAACGTGCGCAACGTGACGATCATCGCGCCGCCCACGGCCACCGCGAACCGCAAGGCCTTTGAGCAGGCCGTGGTGGCCGACCCGCGGCGCCCGACGCCCGTAGTGGCCGGCACGCGGCCGACCGCGCCGGTGCCGCGCTCCACCAACGCAGTGGCCGTCTGGCAGCCGGGCCACCAGGCACCGACGCTGCCCGCGGCGCAGCCGGTGCGCCTGCCCGGCGGGCATCCGGTCGCGGCGACCGCGCCGAGGATCACGCCGGCGCAGCAGGCGCTGCAGGCGCAGCAGCAACGGCAGGCGCTGCAGGCGCAGCAAGCCCAACAGGCCCAGCAGGCGCAGATGATCCAGCAGGCGCGGCAGCAACGCGCCCAGCAGGGCCAGGCGCCGCTGACGTCGCAGCAGGAGCAGGCGCTGACGTCGCGCCAGGCGCAGGTGCAGGCGATGCAGGAGCAGGCGCAGGCGCAGCAGCGTGCGCAGCAGGAGCAGGCCGCGAAGGCGCAACAGGAACAGGCGCGCAAGCTGCAGCAGCAACAGGCGCAGCAACGCGCGCAGCAGGAGCAGGCCGCGAAGGCGCAACAGGAACAGGCGCGCAAGCTGCAGCAGCAACAGGCGCAGCAACGCGCGCAGCAGGAGCAGGCCGCGAAGGCGCAGCAGGAGCAGGCCCTGAAGGCGCGCCAGGAGCAGATGCAGAAGCTCCAGCAGGAGCAGGCCCAGCAACGGGCGCAGGCCGAGGCCACGCGGGCGCAGGCGCAGCAACGCGCGCAGCAGGAGCAGGCCGCGAAGGCGCAGCAGGAGCAGGCGCAGAGGCTGCAACAGCAGCAGGCCCAGCAGCGTGCGCAGCAGCAGGAGCAGGCTCAGAAGGCGCAGCAGGAGCAGGCCCTGAAGGCGCGCCAGGAGCAGATGCAGAAGCTCCAGCAGGAGCAGGCCCAGCAACGGGCGCAGGCCGAGGCCACGCGGGCGCAGGCGCAGCAACGCGAGCAGCAGCAGGCGCAGCAGGCGCAAGCCGCCAAGGCGCGGGTCGACGCCGAGGCGCGGGCCAAGGCGGATGCCGACGCACGCAAGGCCCGCAAGCCCGGCGACGAGCAGAAGTAGGGCGTCCGCGCCGTCTCTGGCGCATCAACTCGGGGTCAGATACCGCCTCGAGGCGTCATCGGCGGTCCGCAGGCGGATCGAGGCGGAGCCAGACCCGGCTGCGTGCGGCCATCGAGGCGGCGCCCGACTCCTTCGCCGCGCCCGAACACGCAGCGGGAGCCTCAGGCGGCTGCGCGGCTCGCGCGTGCCGCCTGCGCCAGGCCGTGCAGCAGCGCATCGACGTCCGCCGGGGTGTGCGCCGCCGACAGCGCGATGCGCAGCCGCGCGGTGCCTTCGGGCACGGTGGGCGGCCGGATCGCGGGCACCCACAGGTCGGCGTCGGCCAGCGCCTGCATCACGCGCAGCGCCTCGTCGTTGGCGCCGATGATCAGGGCCTGCACGGCGGTCTGCGACGGCAGCAGCGTCCACGGCGTGCCGGCGATCGCGGCCGGCACGCCGGCGCGGAAGCGGGCGATGTTGCGATGCAGTTGCGCGAGGCGCGCGGGGTCGTCGCGGAACACGCGCAGCGCGGCGCGCACGCCCTCGGCCAGCATCGCGGGCGCGGCGGTGGCGAAGGTGTAGCTGCGCGTCTTCTGCAGCAGCCACTCGACCAGCACGTGGTGGCCGGCGACGAACGCGCCGGCCACGCCCGCGGCCTTGCCGAGCGTGGCCATGTAGATGACACGGCGGCTCGACTGCGCGCCCGTGCGTCCGACGGCCGCCAGCGCGCCGCGGCCCTGCGGCCCGCACACGCCGAAGCCGTGCGCGTCGTCCAGCAGCAGCAGCGCGTCGTGGCGCTCGCACAGCGCGATGAGCGCGGGGATGTCTGCGATGTCGCCGTCCATGCTGAAGACGGCGTCGCTGATCACGAGCTTGCGGCGCGCGCTGCTGGCCTGCAGCAGGCCATCGAGCTGCGCGAGGTCGGCGTGGTCGAAGCGGTGGATCGCGGCCTTGGACAGGCGCGCGCCGTCGATCAGGCAGGCGTGGTTCAGCGCGTCGGAGAACAGCGCGTCGCCCGGGCCCACCAGCGCGGGCACGATGCTCGCGTTGGTGGCGTAGCCGGCGTAGAAGTACAGCGCCCGCTCCAGCCCGACGAAGTCGGCCAGCTCGCGTTCGAGCGCCGCGTTGGCCTCGCTGTGGCCGCTGACCATCGGCGAGGCGCCGCTGCCCACGCCGTAGCGCTGCGCGCCGGCGATCGCGGCCTCGCGCAGCGCGGGGTGCTGCGACAGGCCCAGGTAGTCGTTGCTGCAGAACGCCAGCATGCGGCGGCCGTCCACGCGCATCCAGGCCCCGTCGTCGGGGCGCACCTCGCGGCGGCGGCGGGTCAGGTGGGCGGCGTCCAGGGCGGCGAGGCGCTGGGGGATCTCGTCGAGCCACGAAGGGCCGACGTCGTTCGATTCGGATGTCATGCGGGAAGCGAGAAGCCAGCCGCGTCGGCGCGCGGATCGGGCGTGGCGGAGAACGGCAGGTCGGCCCACAGCGGTGCGCCCAGGTGGCTGCGCAGGTAGGCGAGGTTCTCCTCGGGGCAGAGGAAGCCGGGGTCGACGCGGTTGGCGATCCAGCCCGCGAGCGTCAGGCCGCGTGCGCGGATCGCCTCGGCCGTCAGCAGCGCGTGGTTCAGGCAGCCCAGGCGCATGCCCACCACCAGCACGAGGGGCAGGCCCATCGCGACGGCCAGGTCGGCGCCGCTGTGCGTCTCGCTCAGCGGCACGAGGAAGCCGCCGGCGCCTTCGACGACGAGGGCGTCGGTGCGCGCGCGCAGCTCGGCCACCGCCTTCAGGACGACGTCGATGTCGATCGCCGTGCCGGCACGCGCGGCGGACAGGTGCGGCGACAGCGGCTCGGGCAGCAGGATCGGGTTGTCGAGTTCGGGCGGCACGCGCAGCGTGGACGCGGCGCGATGCGCGATCGAGTCCTCGTTGGTCAGGCCGTCGGCCCTCTGCACGCCGCCCGAGGCGATCGGCTTCATGCCGCAGACGCGCTCATGGCGCCGTGCGAGCGCGTGCAGCAGCGCGCAGGTGGCGTGGGTCTTGCCGATACCGGTGTCGGTACCGACCACGAAGTAGCCGATGCTCATTCCAGGCCTGCGCCCGCCGGGCCGCGGCGCGAGCGCCTTCGGAGCAGCCGTGCGTCGCTCATGGAAGCGCCCGCTCGTCGCCGAACAGCGAGGGCTGCTCCTCGGCCAGCGTGGCCTCCAGCGCGGCCAGTGCGCCGTCGGCGAGGTGGCGCGCGCTGCCTTCCTCGAGCACGTACGGCGGCATCGCGTACAGGGTCGCGCCGATGGGGCGCAGCAGCAGGCCGTGCGCCAGCGCGTGGCGGGCGAAGCGGCGCGCGAAGTTCGGCGGCGCGTCGGCGATGTCCCAGGCCCAGATCATGCCGAGGCGTCGCGCGTGGCGCACGCGCGGGTGGACGTGCAGGGGCGCGAGCAGGCCGTCGACCATGGCGGCGCGCTCCAGGTTCACCGCCAGCACGTTCTCGCGCTCGAAGATGTCCAGTGTGGCCAGCGCCGCGCGGCACGCCAGCGGGTTGCCGGTGTACGAGTGCGAGTGCAGGAAGCCGCGCGCGGCGTCGTCGTCGTAGAACGCGTCGTAGACGGCGTCGGTGGTGAGCACCGCGGCCAGGGGCAGCGTGCCGCCCGTCAGGCCCTTGGACAGGCAGACGAAGTCCGGCCGGATGCCCGCCTGCTGGTGCGCGAACATCGTGCCGGTTCGCCCGAAGCCCACGGCGATCTCGTCGAGCACCAGGTGCACGCCGAAGCGGTCGCACAGCGCGCGGGCTTCGCGCAGGTAGGCCGGGTCGTGCATCGCCATGCCGGTGGCGCACTGCACCAGCGGCTCGAGGATGACGGCGGCGGTCTCCTCATGGTGCCCGGCGAGCCAGGCCTGGAGCTCGGCGGCGGCCCGCCGGGCGACGTCGGCGGCCGTCTCGTGGCCCTGTGCGCCGCGCGCGTCGGGCGACATCACGGTGGCCGACAGGCGCACCAGCGGCGCATAGGCCTCGCGGAACAGCGCGATGTCGGTCACGCCCAGCGCCCCCGCGGTCTCGCCGTGGTAGCCGCCGCGCAGCGCGACGAAGCGGTTCTTGCCGGGCCGGCCGGCGTTGCGCCAGTGGTGCGCGCTCATCTTCAGCGCGATCTCGGTGGCCGAGGCGCCGTCGCTGGCGTAGAACGCGTGCCCCAGGCCGGTGAGGGCGGCCAGGCGCTCGGACAGCTCGACCACGGGCGCGTGCGTCAAGCCCGCCAGCATCGTGTGGTCCAGGCGCGACAGCTGGTCGACCAGCGCCGCCCGGATCGCCGGGTGGCCGTGGCCGAACAGGTTCGTCCACCAGGAGCTGATGCCGTCGAGGTAGCGCTTGCCTTCCACGTCGACCAGCCACGGGCCCTCGGCCGATGCCACGGCGACGAGCGGCGTCGAGTCGGCGGCCGGGCCGTCCGGCGCGCCATGGGCCTTCATCTGCGTGCACGGATGCCAGACCGCCTTCAGGCTGCGCGCCCGCCAGGCGTCGTTCGACCCCGTGAGCGTGGCCGTCATCGGGCGTTCTTGGCGGCTGCGACGGTCTGTTCGGTGTGGCCGACGAACGGCGGGCGCGGCTTGATGCGGTTGCCGTTGTCGGCGTCGACGAACACCAGCCTGGGCTCGGCGTCGTCGAGCTTGTCCTCGTGCACCTGGGCGAACGCCG